>R25__coassemble_32_pt1 | contig 93459 bp, 94 predicted proteins | sample R25__metabat2_low_PE_004 | metagenome-assembled genome bin R25
ATATTATACAATTTATAAAAAAATATTAAAAAAATATTAAATTGAATAAATCTTTTTAAATATTTTTCTACAATTAACAATAAAATTTAGCAATACATAAACAAATGTCGGAAGTCATCTTCCACCAAAAATTTTCCGAAGACATGAAAGTTGCAAGTGTTCCAAATATCAGAACGGATCGCCCACAAAATTAGAACAAAATAAAGAAATGCAGAAAAATATTAAACAAAATCATATAGTATTTTTAAAGCCATATTCTTTTATATACCATAATTGATAAATCAATATTTAAAATACATCAAAAATCTATTTTTGATAAACAAAATGGTAAAATTATGATTAATAAAACACAATACAAAACATTGAAAGAGAACTACCTCTCAAAAAACAGGAATATGCATTCATTGTATGTGGAATTAAACAAAGAGATTACCGTTTCAAAACAAGTATTTTTCAAGTTAATAAATCAGATAAGACAAGAAGAAGGATTAAACGAATTTTATACAAAAAAAGAAAAAAGAAAAAGTAATATTATAACACATTTGGACAAGTCTCCAAAATGTTATAACTAGTAATCAACATAATACCTGAGAATAGCTGCAATTCCACCGAATGCCCTGAAGATTTGCATACCTTCCTCAGTTTCAGTTGAAATGAATTCTACTTCAGTATTCATTTCCTCAGCCCGTTCAACAAACTCTTCAGCCAAGTCAATTGAAGACTCTTCTTTTAAGATTTCACCACAGTTAGGGCATTTCTCCTTGAGGTTGTCCGCTTCAGCCTGAGTCTTAACAGTGATCTCTTTTTCCTCACCGCAGCTAGGACAAACGAATTTCTTACGCATGCTTGTCAAGTCCTCTGATAAGAGCAATGTGTCAACAGCACCCATAATCAAGTTGTTTCTTACCTGGTTTTCACCATAGGAACATAAACCCTTATCCTTTCTTAACTCCTGAATGAATTTCTGAACGAGCTTTTTCTCATGCATAACGTCAAGGTTTTCCAAATCATCAGCAGCACGGGTAATAACCTCACGGATACCCTCTTCACCGGTGTAAGAGGTGTCCACTATGGAAATGACCTTGTTTTTAAGTTCATATTGAAGGTAGTCACCATCATAGAAGTCTTTTTTGGTAAAGCCCGGACCGCCTAAAATGATTCCTTTCAAGTCATCCTTGAGCGGAAGATAAGCCTCGTTCATGTGATCTCCAATACGTTTAAGGAATTGGTGAGCAAGGTCTTCGATTACACGGTCAAACCTTCTTTGTGATTGTCCCCCTGCCTTGTGCTTTCCAGGAACACCACTGGTCAAGTGACCGAGAATGGTTTCTTTCTTACCTTTCAATGTAGCGTAGGTAGCCTCATTTCTGTCGATAACAGCCACACCATAAACGTCATGCTCTTCAATCATGTATTCCAATGGCTCTACGAAAAACTCGTTGTTACATTTATACCAGTAGGTCTGAACAGGTTCCGGTGGCTCTATAATGTATTTTTCCATCTTTTCAGTACCCGGACCGCCTTTAGGAATCATACCTACAAATAAAACCAAACCGTTTTCAGGCGGTTGCCTGTATAGTTTTATGCTTTCTAAAATAACCGCAATAGCAGACTGTACATTTTTTCTTGTTTGTTTACTCTTAATGTTAGCACTCTGACCCATTTCATCTCTCATGTGCTTACCAACATCACTCAATTGCTTGGTTGGTGGAATATAAACGGAAACAAGCTCTGTACCTCTACCTCTTTTTTCTGATAATTCTTTTAAAGTTTTCTTAAATTCATACAATTCTTTTGATGATACGTTAGCCATGTTATCCCTATAATAATTAAATTAATATAATAGATATAATTATATAAATACAAATATAAATAATTAATGAAAAAACAGTGAAAATCCCCATTATTTAATGTGACTTTTATGAAATGGAAAATCGGAAATGTGAAAATCGACAATCAGGTTGTTCTTGCGCCGATGGCTGGAATCTGCGATTCATCGTTCAGAAGGATTGCCAAGTCAATGGGCTGCGGACTATTGTCAACCGAAATGGTGTCAGACAAGGCAATAATGTACGGCAATTGGAAAACAAAGGAAATGCTTTACATGACAGAATCAGAAAGGCCAATTGCACAGCAGATATTCGGAGCGGGAGTCGAATCGTTCAAGATAGCTTCAGAATACATTGAAGAGAACATGAAACCTGACATCATAGACATCAACATGGGATGCCCCGTCACAAAGGTTGCCGTCAAGGCACGGGCGGGAAGCGCACTTCTGAAAAATCCTGAAAAGGTCAGGGACATTGTCAGTGCAGTGGTTGATACCGTTAACCTTCCGGTTACAGTAAAAATCAGAAGCGGATGGGACAATCGCTGCATAAATGCAGTCGAAATAGCAAAGATTGTTGAGGACTGTGGCGCATCTGCAATAACAGTTCACCCCCGCACCCGTGAAGAAAGATACGGCATCAAGGCCAACTGGTCAATCATAAAAGAGGTTAAGGATACTGTATCAATACCAGTGATAGGAAACGGGGACATATTCACCTGCTATGACGCTAAAAGGATGATCGATAAAACAGGCTGCGATGCAATCATGATCGGGAGAGGGGCCTTGGGAAACCCTTGGCTAATAAGACAGTGCATAGATTATCTTGATTATGGAATTGAACCGGAAAGGGTTTCAATTGAAGAGAGAATCGAGATGATTAAAAGGCATGCTGAACTACTCAGTGAAATCATTCCCGAAAAGGTCGCCATGCATAAGATGAGAACACATGCTGCATATTATCTGAAGGGAAGATATAGAAGTGCAGAAATAAAGCCAAGACTGTTTAAGATGAACACAAAAGAAGAGCTTTTCAACTTATTGGATGAATACATTGAGTTAATCAAGTAGTTCCTGGCCGAACTTTTCAAACAGTTCCAAGTCACCTTTTGCTATGGTGTTTATCTCCATCAAATCCATACCCGTGATATCAATGACTTCCCTTGCAAGGTGAACATAAGTGTCAGGATAGTCGTTATAGCCAAACAGATGCCATATGAGGTCATTTTCAAAAACCATCTCCAAATACCAGTCATACCCTTCAAGGTCATCAGGGTCACGTGCATTGGATTTCTTGTGATACTCGTCAAAAATCCACATGTAGACATGATATTTTTCCAATAATTCTAAAATCAGCCCATTATCTGAGGGAGTCAATTCCTTTTCAATGTATCCGTCAACTGAATTCCTGTCAAAATTAATTATCAGCCGAGGATTTGGAAGCTCATATGGATAAGTCTGATAATGTCCGAATTCAATGGATTTGAGGTTTAATTTATGATCGGAATAAATGCCGTCCTTCTGGATATCATAATACAGTGGAGTTGCAAGATGCCTTTGATAGTTCAAGTGCAATACGTCAAACTCGAATGTCCTTATCAAAAGCTCGCCAAACTTAATCCAGTTTACGGGATAGTTGTTCTTGAAGCTGTATTCCTCATAGTTGTCTGTTGAATATATTATGACATTGCATGAATAGATCAGTTCCAACTTTTCAAAATAGGAAAACTCTTCGGATTCGAAATCCTCAAACAACCTTAAATTATGGAATTCATGCAGGAACTCATCAATTTTTGAATCGCTTAACCTATGGATTTTGCTGGTCATCTTGCGCCTCAAGTCAACCAGTATGTCCACCCAGGTGTCGTCACAAATCGGATTTTCCTTAACGAATTTGTCGCCACTTCCACGTTCTGAAATTTTATAATAAGCGTTTTTATTCACCAAATCAATTGTGAAACATTCGTAGTGGCGATTCAATCTTTTAAAGTTAAATCTTTGAGTAATTTCAATCTTTTCAATCATAAATATCTTATTAATTAAATTTGTTTTCAATATTAATATAATTTGACGTGCAAACATTTATATAAAATCATTATTTAAGTAATTAACAAAGTGATACTATGATTAGAAGATGCCCACAATGTGGTACTGCAAGCGATGACGTTTACGGTTTTTGCATAAAATGCGGACATGAGTTTCCAAAGGTGGCTGCAAACGAGAATGCCTGCCCATTATGCGGATTTCCAAATCCAGATGAGGCCGATTACTGCGTCAAATGCGGAACCCCATTAATATTTAAAAGCCAGTTTGAAGGCACACACAATGCTTTAAATCCAATAGTCATTAAAAAAGAAGTTGTGAACAATGCTCAAGAGTATAAGGCAAACAGAACAAGCAAATGGTTAATTTTATTCGGATACGTATTCTCAATCTTAGGCGGAATCCTGGGATTGATTATCGCAATTTACCTGTCAACAAGAAAGGATCCTGTGGCTAAAAAACACGGACACATACAACTGGCAATTTTCGGATTCTACATATTGCTCATCGCAATCCTTTTCGCAACAGGAAACGTACCTGCCGATGCAATTACACAATACAGGCAAGTTCTAGCGGGAAATTTTACCTCTATTTAGGGGAATATACATTATTATAGCTCCGTCACCATCTTCATAGTATCCCGGAACCACCCTATCAATCTTAAAATTGAATGTCTTGTAAAACTCAACCGCACCATGATTGTTTTCATTCACTTCCAAATATATTGCACTGATGTCAAGAAGTGACAAAATTGAGATTGCCTTAACGAGAAGCTGTGTTCCAGCACCAGTTCTTCTATAATTCTTATCGACAGCAATTGAGATGATGTGGCCCTGATTCTCATATTTTATCCAGAAGATGACATATCCTATAACGTAGCCATCCTCTTCAGCCACAAGAAAACCTACACCCATTTCATATAACTGTTGAAACATGTTGATACCATAGGATTGGTTAAATGACATGTTTTCTATTTCAAAAACTCTTTTTAAATCGTTTGGTGTGAATTTTCTAACAATCATACTAAACTAAAATATAATATACAAAGTATTTAATACTAACTAAAAAATTTAATACAATGTATAACGAATATTAAATTGAGGAATAAAATGTGGGATGATTTTGCAGAATATATTATAAACGAAGTTGGTGATAAGAACGTCAAGATAGCTGAAATTGCCATTGGAAAATATGACAAGATTGCCGAAACTCTCTCATCCAGGGAAAACATCACAATCATAAAGACAGACATACTCCCAAAGAACTCAAGCGTGATAAAGGACGACATTACCAATCCCAACTTGGAGTTATATAAAGATACAGACATAATCTACTCAATCAGACCACCGAGCGAACTTCAACCGTATCTGGTCAAGCTTGCTTTGGAAATCGACTCGCAGCTCATCATCAAACCCCTGACCAACGAGGACCTGAATACAGGCCAGGTAAAAATGAAACTGAAAAATCACAACAGGGCAAGTTTTTATGTGTTAAGGTGATTGAATGGAAAATCAACTGAGAGGTCTGACAACACAGGAAGTGCAAAAAAGGCAAAAGGAACATGGCTTGAACAAACTTGATGAAATAAAGCCAACACCATTAGTCATACTGTTCCTTTCTCAATTCATAGACATACTATTGGGATTGCTGATGGTTGCTGCAGTGGCCGCCTATGCAATTGGAGACGTCATCGATGCATTCGTAATCCTTCTTGCGGTATTGCTGAATGTGATTATGGGATTCATACAGGAGTACAGATCCCGCAAGGCAATGGACAGCCTTAAGAACCTGATTACCAAAACTGCAATCGTTAAAAGGGACGGTGAAATCCAGGAAATAGACTCACAATACCTGACAGTTGGAGACATAGTTATCCTTGAAGAGGGAAACAAGGTTCCAGCAGACATAACATTGATTGAAGTTAATGATTTGAGCTGTGATGAGTCATCACTGACAGGAGAATCCGAAGCCATAAGAAAGGAAATTGATGATGAGGTTTATATGGACTCCAACATCCTTTCAGGAAATGCAATCGGAACAGTTGAAAACATTGGAATGAAAACCGAAATAGGAAAAATCGCTGAAATCGTTCAGGAAGAGGATGAGGAAACCCCTCTTAAGACAAAAGTCGGCAATCTGGGAAAGACCCTGTCCATAATTTCAATAATTGTCTGTATTGCAATTTTTATATTGGAACTTCTGAAGGGAATTCCACTCGTTGAGACATTCATGACTGCAGTTTCACTTGCAGTTGCGGCAATTCCGGAAGGTCTGCCTGCTGTTTTAACACTCACATTGGCATTGGGAATGTCACAAATGGCAAAATCCGATGCAATTGTCAGGAAACTGTTATCCGTCGAAACCCTAGGATCATGCACAATAATCTGCAGTGACAAGACAGGAACATTAACTGAAAACAGAATGACAGTTGTGGACAGTTTCTACACCAATGAAAAGACCACTCTGGAAATAGGAAAACTGTGCAACAATGCTGTAATCAAGAATGGAGAAGTCATTGGAAACCAGACTGACGGAGCCATTTTGAAGTTCTGCATGGACTCCGACATCGACCTTGAAAGGGTTGATGAAATCCCACTTGACAGCAATCGTAAAATGATGACCACTATACATAGCCTAAACAGTGAAAGGAATCTTGTTTTGACAAAAGGTGCACCTGAAATAATTTTAGATAGATGCAAACAGATAGATTATGACGGAAGTATTAAAATTCTTGATGCTGAAACTAAGGAAAACATGATTAAAAAAATTGACGAAATGAGTGACAAGGCATTGAGAGTTATCGGATTTGCATACAAGCTTCAGGATGACTCAGACAATGAGGAAAATCTCACATTTACAGGATTGCTTGGATTGATAGACCCTCCTAAAAAGGATGCCAAAAAGGCTGTAAGCGATTGTAAAAAGGCAGGAATCCAAGTCAAGATGATTACAGGAGATTACGAAAAGACCGCATGCGCAATTGCAGAAGAATTGGGAATACTTACAGACGGAAGGGCAATAACCGGAGACGAGCTGGAACAAATCACCCTTGAGGAATTCTATGAAATTGCCGATGAGATTCAAGTTTATGCAAGGGTAAAACCAACACAAAAGATGAAAATCGTTGAAGCCCTTAAAAACTCAAATAACATCGTTGCAATGACCGGTGATGGAGTAAATGATGCACCTGCACTTAAAAAGGCTTCAATTGGAGTTGCAATGGGTGACGGAACAGATGTTGCCAAGGAATCTGCAGACATAATCTTGCAGAACAATGACTTTGCAACCATAGTAAAGGCTGTCAAGGAAGGCCGTAAAATCTATGACAACATTAAAAGGTTCGTCAAGTTCCAGGTTTCAACAAACGTCGGTGCAATTCTCACAATAATCGGAACATCACTACTGTCATTGCCTCTGCCGTTCAACCCAGTGCAGCTGTTATGGCTAAACATAGTGATGGACGGTCCGCCTGCTCAAACATTGGGTGTTGAAGGGGCTGAAAGGGACATCATGCAAAGGCCTCCTGAAACCGGAGACATACTAACCAAAAAGACATTGAGCGAGATACTCATTTCAGGAATCGTGATGGCAATAGGCACAATTGCAGTGTTCTGGTATGAATTGAGCATCAACGCTTCAGAGCAAAAGGCAATGACAGTCGCATTTACATTGTTTGTAATGTACCAGCTTTTCAATGCATATAACAGAAAAGCGAATTCGGACAGCTCAAGCAGATTGCTTTATATTGCAATATTACTTTCATTTGTGCTTCAGGTGCTAATCATATACATTCCACAATTGCAAATCATATTCAGAACAACATCAATTGATTTAATTGAATGGTTGATGATTATTATTGTAGCATTTACCATAGTTATTGCAGATAAATTAATGACCAAAGTGATAAAATGAAGATCTTTCTACTTGGAGGAACAAAAGATTCCATAAACATAATAGAGCACATCAAGAAAAATCATGACGCATATATCCTGACAACAACCACAACTGAGTATGGTGCAAGGCTGGCTCATGAAGGAGGAAGCGACGACACCATCGCAAGGCCATTGCCAAAAGACGAAATCAAAGAGATAATAGTCAATGAAGGATTTGACGTTCTGATAGATGCCACACACCCCTTTGCGGAGCACATCACACAAACAAGCTCAAGCATCGCAAAAGAATTGGAAATTCCATATATCCGCTTTGAAAGACCTACCACCAATCTGAAAAACGTTGACACATCACACATCCGCTACGTAAATTCATTCGATGAGGCAGGAAAATTAATCAAAGATGAATTCCATGAAGGAAACGTGTTGCATTTTGCAGGAGCAAACACCATGGGAGAGATCCTGGAATATGTTTCAGTCGACAGGTTCTATCCAAGGATTCTTAAAGTTGAAAGCTCAATTGAAAAGTGCAATTCATTAGGTGTGAATCCTGACCATATTATTCCTATGAAAGGGGCGGCAAGCCTTGAAGAGAACATCGAACTGATTGAAAAGTATGATGCAAGCGTGATGATTACCAAGGAAAGTGGCGAAATCGGTGGAGTCATTGAAAAAATAGATGCTGCAAATGAAAAGGATGTTGCAGTGATAATGATTCAAAGACCAAAAATAGACAGTTTAGAAAAAAATGATATTGTATCTAACCTCGAAGAGTTGGACATAAAAATAAAAAGCTTTTTTTAAAAATAGATATAAAATAAACGCCGAGACTGGGATTTGAACCCAGGCGAGGATGACCTCACAGGATTTCAAGTCCTGCGCCTTACCAGACTAGACTATCTCGGCATATGAAAAGGAATATTTAGAAGGAATCTAAATATTTATCCTTTAAGTTCAATTTCAATACTTACATTATCAGGAACGTTAACTTTCATGACTTGTCTCATAGCACGTTCATCAGCTCCAATACCGATTAAACGTTTATGAATCCTGAGTTCCCATTTTTCCCAAGAAGCTTTACCTTCTCCATCTGGAGATTTTCTTGTTGGTACTACTAATTTTTTAGTAGGTAATGGAATAGGACCAGATAAGTCAACACCAGTTCTTTCAGCAATTTTTTTGAGTTGATCACAAACGTATGCTAATTTTTCTGGGTCTGTTCCAGTAAGTTTAATTCTTGCTTGATTCATGTATTATCCTCCAAAAAACAAAAGAAAAGAAAGTAAAAAGTTACTTTCTAATTATTGTTTACAAAATTATTTTGCTGAGGTAACTTTAAGACATAATCCTGCAGCAACGGTTTGACCCATATCTCTGATAGCGAATCTTCCCATAGGTGGGATTTTTTGAGCTTCTTCCATAACCATTGGTTTGGTTGGTTTAATTTGGACGATAGCTGCATCACCAGTTTTGAGGAAGTCAGGGGTTCCTTCTTGAGGTTGACCGGTTGCAGGGTCTAATTTAGAAGTTAATTCTAAGAAAGTACATGCAGTTTGGGAAGTGTGACAGTGGAATACAGGAGTGTATCCAACGGTGATTACACCAGGGTGTTGTAATACAACAACTTGTGCGGTGAATTCTTTAGCTACAGTAGGAGCATCTCCAGTGTGTCCAGCTACGTCCCCTCTTCTGATATCGTTTTTACCTACACCTCTTACGTTGAATCCGATGTTGTCACCAGGTTCAGCGGTTTCGAATACTTCGTGGTGCATTTCGATAGATTTAACTTCTCCGGAAGCTCCAGCAGGTTCGAAGATAACGTTTTCACCTTTTTTCATGATACCGGTTTCAACTCTTCCTACAGGTACGGTTCCTACACCAGTAATGGAGTAAACGTCTTGAATAGGAATTCTTAATGGTAAGTCTACAGGTTTTTCAGGTGGGGTTAATTTGTCTAATTCAGTGATAAGTGCGTCACCTTTGTACCAAGGCATGTTTTCACTTTTCTCTTTGATGTTGTCCCCTTCAAATGCAGACATTGGGATGAATGGTACGTCAGCAGGGTTTCTACCGATGGATTTGAGTAATGTACCAACTTCTTCTTTTACTTCATTGAATCTGTCTTCACTGTAGTTTTCCATATCCATTTTGTTAACTGCAATGATTAATTGTTTAATACCTAAAGTCATGGATAAGAACATGTGTTCTTTGGTTTGAGGCATTACACCGTCGTTAGCAGCTACTACTAATACAGCTGCGTCAGCTTGGGATGCACCAGTGATCATGTTTTTAACGAAGTCTCTGTGTCCAGGACAGTCTACAACAGTGTAGTCGTATTTTTTGGTGGAGAATTTTTGGTGAGCTAAGTCGATAGTTACTCCTCTTTCCCTTTCTTCTCCTAATTTGTCCATAACAAATCTGAATTTGTCTTCACCTTCGTCTAATTGTTGTTCAGCGATAGCACCAGCTTTTAATAATAAGTGTCCTACTAAAGTGGATTTACCGTGGTCAACGTGTCCAATAAATGCTAAGTTAAGATGTTCTTTTTCTTTTGCCATTATATAACCTCTTTTGTAATATTAACAAACATATCTATAAGCTTAATATGATAGCTTAAATTTATTATTTATTTCTTACCATATAAATAGCTAATGTTTTTTTCATGAATTTTTAATAAAAAATAAAAAATTAAAAAAATTAAATTTTAATTTTATAAATCTCCTAAGTAGTGGCTTGCAGGGAATGGTTCTGCGGATAAGCCTTTTCTTTGTCTGATTTCTCTTACGATTTGATTTTGCATCTCACGTGGGAGTGGTTCAAATCCTGCGATTTCAGTAGACCATAAACATCTACCTTCAGCAGCAGATCTGATGTCTCCAGCGAAACCGAACATTTCAGCTACAGGCACTTTAGATTCGATTCTTGCCATGTCTCCTTCTTGACCCATGTTTACAATTTGACCTCTTCTGTTTTGGATTTCACGAGTACAGGAACCCATGTAATCGTTAGGAGTGTCAATAACTACTTTTTGCATTGGTTCAAGTAAGGAAGGTTCTGCAAGCATCATGGAACCTAAGATTGCATTTCTGATAGCTGGCAATACTTGTGCAGGTCCTCTGTGAACTGCGTCTTCGTGAAGTTTTGCATCGTGGAGTTTGAATTTTAATCCCATGGAAATTTCGTTTCCTAAAGGACCATTTTCTAAAGCAGATTCGAATCCTTCGAGTAATAATTCTTTAACTTCGTCTAAGTATTGAATACCACGAGTCATGTTAAGGAATACACTTCTGTTGTGAACTGCCCATACTCTTCTAGCTTCTTCTTTTTCAAGTCCAGCTTCCATGAAGTCGTTAGCTGCTTCTTTACCTTTAACTCTACCTTCTTTGATGTCACCTTCAGCGATAGCATCGTAGAGGGAAGGTTCAATAGGTTCAACAGTGATGTAGAATCTGTTGTGTTTGTTAGGGGATTTACCTTCAACTTGTGGAGATAATTGCCTTACAGTTTCTCTGTATACAACAATTGGTTCGGAAGTAGTGATGTCTACACCTTTTTCTCCAATTCTGTAACCGATAACTTCCAAGTGAAGTTCTCCCATACCAGATACTAAGTGCTCACCGGTTTCTTCGTTAATATCGATTTTAACGGTAGGGTCTTCTTTACCCACTTGTCTTAATACTTCAATCAATTTAGGTAAGTCTTTGGTATTTTTAGCTTCTACAGCAACAGTAACTACAGGTTCTGAAATGTGTTCTAATCCTTCGAACTCTTTGATTTTGTGATCAGGAGAACATAAGGTTTCACCTGCAATAGCTCCTTTTGCACCAGCTACATATACAATGTTACCAGCAGGAACCTTGTCGGTGTTAACCCTTTCAGGACCGAAGTATACACCTACTTGTTGTACTCTGGATTTACCGTGGGAACCTACAAGATATACTTCTGTACCTTTTTCGATTGCTCCACCGTATACCCTACCGGTAGCGATTTCACCAGCGTGCTTGTCTACAGATACGTTGGTAACCATTACTGCTAAAGGTCCGTCAGGGGAGGTGTTCATCATACATTCACCTGCAGGAGAGTCGATGTCTCCGTCCCAGATGTTAGGTACCCTGTATTCTTGAGCTTCTTTAGGGGAAGGTAAGTGTTCTACTACCATACCTAATAATACGTCAGATAAAGGTACTTTTTGAGCTAATTCTTTTTCATTTTCAGCATTACAGTAATCAATAATGTCTTTAAAGTTGATTCCAGTTTCTTGCATGGTTGGAACGTTAATAGCCCAGTTGTGGTATGCGGAACCGAATGCTACACTACCATCAGTGAAGTCTAATTTCCATTCTTCTTTTTTGTCTTCAGGAGCCATGTTTCTGATTAACTTGTTAGCTTCCATGAAGATTTTTAAGAATCTGTTTTGTAACTCTTCAGGTTCTAATTTTAACTCGTTGATTAATCTGTCAACTTTGTTAATGAATAAAACTGGTTTTACGTTTTCTTTTAATGCTTGTCTGAATACAGTTTCAGTTTGAGGCATGATACCTTCTACAGCACAAACTACAACTACTGCACCGTCTACAGCTCTCATTGCACGAGTTACGTCCCCACCAAAGTCAACGTGACCTGGAGTATCGATTAAGTTAATTAAGTATTCTTTTTCTTTGTAATCGTGAACCATGGATACGTTAGCTGCATCAATAGTAATACCACGAGCTTGTTCTTGTTCGTCGAAATCTAAGAATCTTTGATCCCCAGCAAGTTCTTCGGAAATCATTCCTGCACCTGCTAAAAGGTTATCAGATAAAGTGGTTTTACCGTGATCGATGTGAGCACAGATACCAATGTTTCTGATTTGTTCTGGTTCATACATTAATTCTTTGATTTTTGCAATCATTTTGTCTCTTCTACTCAAAATAACCACCTAAATAAAACATTGAATATGATTAGTGTGCTGCTTTAGCAACTCTTTCTTTCTCTTCAGCTTTTTGTAAAGCGAAACTTCTTGAATCTTCTTCAGATGCAAGGATTAATTCTTCAGCTAAACATTCAGCAACAGATTTTCTGTTTTTGAATGAAGATTGTAAAGTACCTCTGGTTAAGAATCCTAAGGATAAGTCAACTCTTCTTTGTGGAGAAATGTCAACTGCTACTTGGTATCCAATACCACCGTATTTGATACGAGTGGTTTCTTCACGAGGTGCAGTGTTTTCAACTGCAGTTACTAAAACTTGAACTGGATTCTTTTTGGTTCTTTTATTGATGATTTCTAAAGCATCTTTTACGATATTGTAAGCTTTGTTTTTCTTACCTGAGTTGAGATGGGTTCTCATGATTTTGTTCATTAACCTTTCAACAATTGATACTTTAGATTTTGCGAATTGTCTTTTTACATGTCTACCAGAAGTATGTGGAACTAAAGTTTCGTCTAAGCAGATATATTTTACTAAACCTAAGTCCTCAACTTTTACTTCATCGAGATCCCATTTATTGAATAATTTACTCATAAATATAACTCCTTATCTTACAGGTTTTTCTATTTTTCCACTTACCATTTCTGATAAAGCTACGTTATTCACTTTGGAAACTTTCCAACGAACTCCTGGAATATCTCCCATGGATCTTCCAGATGGTCCACCGATTCCTTCAATCATTACTTCATCGTGTTCATCGATAAATCCAATAGCTCCGTCACCTGGTGCGAAAGCAGTTAATTGTTTACCGTTTTTGATCAATTGAACACGTACACATTTACGAATAGCAGAGTTAGGTTGTTTTGCTTCTATCCCTACTTTTTCGATTACAATTCCTCTTGCTTGAGGAGCCCCTTCGAGAGGGTCAGCTTTAACGTCTAATCTTAAAGCTCTTCTTTTGTAATCTACATCTTTCCACTTAAAATTTTGTCTATTCTTTTTAAGTTTTTTTGCAGCAAAAAGTCCTGGCATATTTTTTCCTCGAATTTTTTGTTAAAAATGCATATCAATGAATCCACCGCTGCGATTTATACTAAAACCTATAGTACAATCTAAATTCAAAGATATAAATCAGTATAAATAATAATTAGACGATTTTACATCATCTAAAAGAAGATATCTTGAAATGAAATTAAAAACGATGACAAAAAGCACACATAGTCACGTTATAAAAAAGTACAGATATCTTATGATAATTTATATACAAACACCTTTATAAAGGTATTTGTTTTTGGCATGAAAAATAAATAAAAAAAGTTTTTTTAAAAAAAACAAATGAAAAAATAATAATAATTAAAATAGCTCGAAAGCTATTTTAAAATAATATTATCAATATTATGCTGTCTATCTACTAATAGTTTAGCTCTTTCAATATTGATTCCGTTCTTACCGATTGCGATACGTTTGTTGGTATTATCTGCTGTAACAATAGCTATTTTCTCGCCTGATTGCTTTTGTGAAATTTTAACAGATTGTAATTTTGCAGGAGATAATGCATTCTTAATGAATTGGATGGGATCATCATCTAATTCAATAATTTCAACACCTTTATCAACTGCCCTTTGAACTTTAGACACGGAACTTCCACCTTTACCAATAGCCAGTCCCATATCACCGTTTTTAACGACAAAAGTTACTTTACCATGCTCATCATCGATAATGCAATCTTTAACCATTGCCCCAGTCATATTTTCGAAAAGAGCTATGTATCTAATTTCATTTGCACTAAATTTAATAGACACTTAAATCTACCTCAAATCGTCTAATATTGTAGAATCTCCTGGATCGTTTACGATTAATGTAGCAACAGTAAATGGTTTACCACAAACAGAACCCAAATCTACACTAGTTCCATCATATACGATGAATGGAATTTCGGAAAGATTTGCATAATATTCAACATCTTCAAGAATTTCTTTAGGAGCGTTAGCAGCAACAACAGCGAGTTGTCCTTTTCCTAATTTTAAAGATTGAATTGATTTTTCAGAGCCTAATGTCACATCACCAGTGTCAACAGCAACCCTGATTCCTCTATCTACGTCCATCATCTAGCCTCCTATTCATTTTTATAATCCATTTTGACACCGACTGAACCGGTACCAAGAGGTATTGGTTGTCCAATAATAATATTTTCGATGATTCCTGTTAAATCATCCACTTCTCCGCGAATACTTGCGTTGAGTAAATGTTTACCAGTTTCTTCAAAAGCTGCACGAGCTAAAACACTTGATTTTTCACCACTAATACCATGTCTTCCAATGGATTTAACGTGACCCTCAGAAGTCATGATATCTGCAACTAACATAATATGTCTTACGTCTACACTAAGACCTTGTTCAGAAAGGGTATTTTGAGCTTCGTTAATAATTGATTGACGAGCAGCCTCAATACCTAAAACTTCTCCGATTTCGTGAATGTTGTTGGTGGTTGTTCTCACATGGTCGATACCATCCATATCAAGAATTTCCTTAAGGTTTGATCCTTCGGTATGTATAATCCATTCTCTATCATCTTTACGGATAATAACCTTACCGATACCTTTTATACCACTGATTTGTAAATCACGAACTTTATCAGCTAACAAACGAAGTTCACGGATTTCAAATTTAGATTCAGCCTTGTCAGATTTTGCAGATGAAATGACAATTTCATCACCATTGATGACAGCTTTCTTGAAAGTCTTTTCAATGACTGCATCGATTTCTTCCCTGTCAAGTCTTTTCTCTTCAATTTTTTTGGTATCTAAAACCGCTTCAACTTCCATGGTACCATAGTTTAAGTTGAAATCCTTAAGGATATCGTTAATGGTACTTTTACCGATTTGGTTAGCTAAAGTTCTAACAAATTCCTCATCGTTACGTCTTTCTTCATCAAAATAAATATCCATAGTTGGAGTAGCGATATCTTTTCTTGCGTCAACGATCTCAATAAGCCTAGGAAGACCTAATGTTACGTTTAACTCTGTTACCCCTGCATAGTGAAAAGTACGCATGGTCATCTGGGTACCAGGTTCACCTACAGATTGTGCAGCTACTGTTCCAACAGCCTCGCCAGCTTCAACGTGAGCTCGGTCATAGGCCTGTTTAAGTTTCCTGATAAGTTTTTGCAATTCATCATCAGTTAAATCTTTGCTGATATAAGCTTTTGATAAATCTTCGATATAACTATCTGGGAAATCAATACCTAAGTTTTCTTCTTCATTGAGTTGAGCAATAATTTCTCTTACTTTAGTTTCAATATCATCCATAGTTACACCTACTTACCTTCCATTCTTATTTCGTCAATAAGTTTATTTAAGTCAGCTGGTTTACCAAAGTCTGATTTTGCAGGATCTACTCCATCTTCACCAAACATGGTTTGGATAACATTACCTTGGTTATCAGTAACAAGTCCTGAAGATTTAACTTGTAAATCTTGTAAAGCGTTTACGAGTCTTCTTTGCATGTAACCTGATTGTGCGGTACGAATCGCAGTATCTACAAGACCTTCTCTTCCTCCCATTGCGTGGAAGAAGAACTCAATAGGGTCAAGTCCTGATTTGTAACTTGAGTGTACGAATCCTTTCGCTTTTGCCCCTAACTCACCTTTCTTGAAGTGAGGTAATGTACGGTTCAAGTATCCCCTTTCGATACGTCCACCCCTAACCGCTTGTTGTCCTACACAAGCAGTAATCTGAGTAAGGTTCAACATGGATGCCCTTGCACCAGTACGTGCCATTACTACAGAGTGGTTTTCAACCGCCATCACATGGTCATATGGGTCATCATCGGATTGTTTACCCATGGTAAGGTAGTTTTCTGCAATACTACCGGACATGTCCCTAGCTTCCCCGAGAACTTGCATGATTTTCATCTCTAAAGTCTCTTCAAGACTTCTACCAGGTAAAGCTTGGAGATATCCTTCTTCGTAAGATTCTACAAGTTTATCTACTTCAGCCATCTTTTTATCTAAGTGCTCGTTAATACGGTCTTGAGCTTCTTCAGGAATTTCCTCATCGTTCAATGAAGTGGTAATTCCTGTTTTCATGATTCCACAGATTGCAAGGTCAGTGGAACGGTCTAAAAATTCTTTTGCTCTTCCAGGACCATATTCCTTAACGATTTTATCCAAGATTTTTCCTGAGAATGAACCGTAAGCTGATTCATCAATTACACCTTGCACAAGGATACCGTTTTTAATAACAACTTCGGCATCTTCAGCAGGGAAAACAGCAGGACATTTGGAAATCTCAGCACGGTAAGATAAGTTCAAGTCATTAGGTAATAATAATGAGAACAATTCTTTACCAGTCCACATTTCGCCCTTATCCTTGAAGATGTATGATTCCTCACCAAATTCAGGGTCATCTTTTAACACCCATTGGCCTCCTTTTAAGGTTGGGAGTTTTAAATGTGATTTTCTGATAATTTGTAAAGCTTGTTCTTCAGTGAATTCAACTCCATCACGAGTTAAAAGGTATGCTCCACTAATGTGGTCGTGAATTGCACCAATAATTGGTCCACCGAACCTTGGGGAGAGAATGTGTTCCTGTACACGCATTAATGATTTGGCCTCAGCACGAGACTCATCAGTTTGGAACACGTGCATGTTCATTTCGTCTCCGTCGAAATCTGCATTGTATGGAGGGCATACACATAAGTTTAATCTGAAAGTCTTGTATGGAAGTACTCTTACTTCGTGTGCCATCATACTCATTCTGTGAAGGGATGGCTGACGGTTGAATAAAACCATATCTCCATCTTTCAAGTGTCTTTCAATAATGAAACCAGGTTCTAACTGTTCAAGAATCAGTTCCTTGGTTTCTTCATTACGTACTCTGATTTTTCTTCCGTCCTTTCTGATTACATAGTTTGCACCAGGGTGAACATCCGGACCGTTTTCGATGTATTTAATCATTTCGTCCATGTTCCATTCGTTTACGTATACTGGCACAGTCACTTCTTTTGCAATCATTTCAGGCACACCGACCTCGTTAATACTGATATTTGGGTCTGGTGAGATTACAGTACGTGCAGAGAAGTTTACACGTTTACCGGAAAGGTTGGATCTGAAACGACCTTCCTTACCTTTTAACCTTTGGGTTAAGGTTTTGAGAGGTCTTCCGGACCTGTGTCTTGCAGGTGGAACTCCACTTGCTTCATTATCAAAGTAAGTAGTAACGTGATATTGTAATAATTCCCATAAGTCTTCAACGATTAATTGAGGAGCACCAGCTTCCATGTTTTCAAGTAAACGTTGATTGATACGTAGGATATCAACAAGTTTGTGAGTTAAGTCATCTTCTGATCTTTCACCAGTATCTAAAGTAATAGATGGTCTTACAGTTACAGGAGGAACTGGTAAAACAGTTAATACTAACCATTCAGGTCTAGCCACTTTAGGGTTAACACCTAATACGAAAGAATCTTCATCAGTGATTCTTTCCAATCTTTCACGCACTTCAGAAGCGGTTAATTTATAGTCACCTTGACGGATTGTAACAGGTTTGTCTAAGCTGATAGCTTCTTGAGGCGCACCACAATGAGGACAGCAGTATTTAGGGTCAACTTCCTCATCGTCTTCAGGCATGGTTTTCAATTCCCTTTTAGCAACTTTATAAACTTCTTTTAATATATTGTTCAAGCTTTCACGGTTATCCATTGCGTCTTGGATTCTAGTGGTGAACTCTTCAATTTGTTCATTGTTTAAAAGAACACGTCCACAGTCATTACAGGTTGAACGTAAAATTTTATGAATAACATCACCAAAACCAATGTGGATAACTGGTCTAGCAAGTTCAATACTACCGAAATGTCCTTGACAATCTCCACCTCTGAAACCGCAAGTTCTGCAAACTAAACTTGGGTCGATAACACCTAAACGAGGATCCATTAAACCTTTTTCAATAGGGAACCCGTCATCCTCATAAGTATCAGGAGTTTCAACAGTCACAACAGACATAGCACGAATATCTTCAGGAGACATTAGCCCAAAGTTGATTTTTTCTATCTTTTTTATAAATCCTTTCAATGTATTGGCTCCTTTATAACTATAATTATGCTTTGTCTCCTAAAACTAATTTAGGGAAAATACATAAACTCTTAAGTTCGTCTAATAATAATTTAAATGCGTATGAAATTTCTACTGGATATGTTTCAACATCTCCACAGATTGGACAGTATTTCTTATTCTTGTTCTTGTCGAACACCGCTAACATACCACAGTTGTCACAGACAATTGCTTCATATTTATCTGATTCATCAAGAAGTCTTTCTTTTAAGGTCAATGCTGCACCGTGTGCAATGAGACAATCTCTTTCCATTTCTCCAAACCTTAAACCACCTTCACGTGCTCTACCTTCAGTAGGTTGACGTGTAAGCACTTGTACAGGACCTCTTGAACGAGCATAAACCTTATCAGTTGTCATGTGATGTAATTTTTGGTAATATGCAACACCTACGAAAATTTCAGCATCGATTCTTTCACCGGTTACACCGCTGTATAAAGATTCACATCCTGCGGATTCGAATCCGTTGTTGATGAGTTGCTGTTTGATTTCATCTTCAAGTGTTTGGTTGAACGGAGTTGCGTCAACACGTTCTCCTTCAAGACAACCTGCTTTACCTGCAACCATTTCCAATACTTGACCGATACTCATCCTGGAAGGAATCGCGTGAGGGTTAACTATTAAATCAGGCACGACACCGAATTCAGTGAACGGCACATCTTCAGGGGACAATATTAAACCGACAACCCCCTTCTGACCGTGTCTTGATGCGAATTTATCACCAAATTCAGGTTGTCTGGTATCCCTTACTCTGATTTTAGCTAATCTTGAACCTTCAACAGTTTCAGATAAGAGAACTGCATCAACGATACCTTTTTCACCGTGTCTTACAGTAACGGAAGTTTCTCTTCTTTTATCAGCAACAGTACCGAAACCGGTTTCCTCTAAGAATCTTGGAGGTGAAGTTTTACCGATTAATACATCTCCGGATTCCACATATGATTCAGGGTTGACAACACCGTCTTCATCTAGGTTTCTGTATGCTTCTTCAGACCTGTATCCTTTGATGTTTTTGTCAGGTACTTCAAATTTGTCTACTTGACCACCAGCATATCTTTTCTCTGAGGTATCATAAGCCCTGAAGAAGGAGGATCTTGCCAAACCTCTTTCAAGAGAACCCTTGTTGATAACCATTGCGTCTTCCATGTTATATCCTTCGTAAGACATTAAAGCTACAACAAAGTTTTGACCGGATGGTCTTAAATCATAATTGGTTGAATCGATAATACGTGTTTTAACAATAGGAGTTTGAGGATGGTGCAATAAGTGTGCCCTTGTATCGGTACGTAATGCATAGTTTGATACATATAATCCTAAAGCCTGTTTTGTCATACCCGCTTCCATTGTATTCCGTGGAGAGGAGTTGTGGTCAGAGAATGGAATAATACCTGCACAAATTCCAAGCATGGTAGCAGGGTCGATTTCTAAGTGAGTGTGGTCCTCATTTAAATCAGCTAAGCTCATAGCAATGTAGGAATTTTCCTCTTCTTCTGCATCGAGGTATTCAATGAGACCATTATTGATTAAATCATCCCATTTTAACTTGCCGTTAGCAACTTTATTTAAATGGTCTTCTTTTAAGAGAGGCATTCCCTCTTTAACAATGATTAATGGCCTTCTAGCTCTTCCAGGATCATTGAATATATAGATTTCATCATTATCTTCATAATAAGTGATGTTCATCTCATAAGAGATTTCCCCATTTCTTCTTTTTTCTCTCATTTCCTGAGTGAAGTTAACCGGGTCATCACAGTAACCTAAAAGTTCACCATTAATATAAATTTTAGTTTTATTTGGTTTTGGTTCAACGAAAATAGCTGGTGGTTCTTCAACAATTTCAATTTCACCATCATCTTCAGGAACATCTTCCAAATCATCTTCGACAGGTTTGATTTCATCTTCTTCAGGACTTTCTTCAACAGGTTCAATTTCAACCTCTTCAGAATCATCTTCAGCAGATTCAATCTCGCCAGCTTCTTCAATAGGTTCTGCTTCACTTTCAAAGACATCTTCTGGGAAATCTTCAGTATAGTATTCCCAACTTTTTCTAGGTTCTTCTTTAGCGAATTCTGCAGAAAATTCATCATCTTCTCTTTTTTCAGGAGTGTCGAAGAATTCTTCTATCTCATCAGCAAATTCATTTATTTTTGTTAATAAAGCTTCATCATCAGTTTTTCCTTTAAGGAATTCGATGTTTTCTTTAACTTCATTATAAGAAACTATTTCTTCAAAACCAAAGTAATAATAAGCTCTTTTTAATTTTGCATTAATTTTTTTAGCCAAACATCTCACCTCCTAGAAATCAAGTCAACATCCATAGTTTCAATTACATCAATAATTTCTTGTTCATCAGAACCTTCTGATATATTACATAATAAAGCTAAGTTCTTTACCAAACCACAATTTGGACCCTCTGGGGTTTCGTTCGGACAGATTTTACCAAATTGAGTTGGGTGCAAATCTCTTGCTTCGAAGTGAGGTTGACTTCTTGTTAATGGAGAAACTACACGTCTTAAATGAGATAGTGTACCCATATAACTAGTTCTGTCTAATAATTGGCTTACACCAGCTCTTCCACCAACCCAGTTTCCGGTAGCGATTGCATGTTTGATGTTTTCAGTTAAAACATCACTACGAACTGCTTGCTTAATGGAAAGTTCCTTACCACGAGAAAGGCTTCTTTCAAGTTGGTAACTCATATCCCTTGTTAAGTTTGTGAAAGCAACTCTGAACAAATCTTCCATCAAATCACCAGAGACTCTGAGTCTTTTGTTGGTATAGTGGTCCTTATCGTGAGGTTCTCTTTTTTGTTCGATAACTTCTAATAACATTTCAGTCATTTCTGCTAAGTAAATAGCTTTGTCATGACATCTTTCTTCCTCAGTACCCATATGAGGTAATAAGTAACGGTTCACAACATCCTTAGCACGTTTTAAACGATAATCTTTAGGCATGTTTTTAGCTACTCTGTTACCAATGTATTTAATAGCAGCAAGTTGCAAGTATTCTTTTCTTTCGTCTAAAGTCATTCCATCCATTTCTTTTTGGTCTAACTTTAATGATTCAGAAGATACTTGTAAATCATCCGCAATCATCATTTGGAAATTATTATCATCAGAAATAGCAGTAATAATTTCTTGATCAGTGGATAATCCAAGAGCTCTTAACAAGATAACTAATGGAATTTCCCCTGGAAGGTATGGGAATGAAATTCTCAAGAATACACCATTTTTACGAGGTTTTTTGTATTCTAATGTAATCCTTGCTCTGAAACCACTTTTAATAGAGGTAACAACAGCTTTTGCATGTCTGTCTTCAGGTTCATCAATACGCTCAAGAATAATTTTGTTTGGAGCGATTTCTTCCATTGTAACAACAGCCCTTTCAGAACCGTTCACAATGAAGTATCCTCCCAAATCTTGAGGGTCTTCATGCTTTTCAATTAATTCTTCTTCAGTGAGACCATTGAGATGGCAAATGTCAGATTTGAGCATAACAGGCAATTCACCTATGTATACTTCTTCTAATTCATTATCTTCTCCTTCTTCATTTAAAGCCATTTCAAGATACATGTCCGCTGAATAATTTAAATTTCTAAGTCTTGCTTCAGTTGGATCAATTTCACTACGGGAACCATCAGCTTCTTTATTTGAAGGTTTTTCAATACGTACTTTACCAGTTTTTAAAGTATATTTACCATCATCTAAAGTGATAGGTTCTGTGATATCAATGATATTTTGAATCCTATTGTTCACAAAATCATTGTATGACTTGATGTGGTGATCCACTAAATCATATTTGTCAAAAAATGCATCAACTAATTTCCAATTATTCTCTGTCATGGATATCCTCCAGCATTACGTAACGCAATAAAAATAATTAACTAAATAAAAATAAAATATTAGGTAGAACCTAATTCAACTAATTCATTTAATCATTATTCTTAATTTACTCCTAACTATCTCCATAAAGATAATTCCTCTCAAACTAAGTTCAATTTATTATAATGAATTTCTTAAAAAAACAAAAAAGACAGAAATTATACTATATTAAATTTCACAGCTCTAAAATTATATTAAAAACGATTAACCTTCTACAATCCTATAAGTGACAAATTCACCTGCGGTTTGACTTTCACGAGTTATTCTTAAAACATTTCCTGGCTCTGCACCTATAGCTTTCACAACGGGATCATCAGATTTTATTTTAGGAAGATCTTTAAAATCGTAATCAACATCACTAAATTCATCTGAAATCTCTTCTTCAGTCATGATTTCATGCTTTGGTACGAGCATATGGTCTTGAATATCAATTTTCAAATTTTTTCCTCCAGATAGAAAAGTTAAAATATAAAATTAGAAACAGGCCTGACGGGAATTGAACCCGCGGCCGCCTGGTTAAAAGCCAGGCGCTCTGCCAGACTGAGCTACAGGCCTATATGACATATATACTATTCAAGTTATGAGCGCCCTGGCCGGGATTTGAACCCGAGTCGCGGGCTCGACAGGCCCACATGATAGCCCCTACACCACCAGGGCATCCACCTAAATAGTAATTATACACTACAAATTAATTATAATTTTCATCATATATAAAGGTTTTGGAAAATTGTGATATTTCACAAAAATTACATATGATTTCAAATAATTAAATTTGAATCCCGCCTGCCGGACTTGAACCAGCAACATTTGGATCTACAGTCCAACGCTCTGCCAAATTGAGCTAAGGCGGGAAGATGGGTCCGCCCGGATTTGAACCGGAGTCTCAGGCTCCCAAAGCCCAAAGGATCGACCAAGCTACCCTACGGACCCACATACAAAATGCATGTAAGTAACATACTATTATTAGTATAATTTTAATAGTATATAAAGGTTTCCATAATTTAAAGAATTTTCAAAAAATTCGTACCGAAATACAAATTTAAAAGCCCCGGACGGGAATTGAACCCGCGACCACGAGATTACAAGTCTCGCGCTCTACCAGACTGAGCCACCGAGGCAAGTATGTTAAATTATAGAACAATGTAATTTATGTTAAAAGGTATTTAAATACTTTACTATAAATATAACAAATTTCAAAAAAATTTAAATAAAAAAAAATTTATAATTAATAATCATGATAAATACTAAAGAAAATCTACTTAATAAAATAGACCCAACCCTAAAAAATATAAGAGAAAAAAATGCATTAACACATTGCATAACCAATTCAGTTACAATCAACGACTGTGCAAATGCAGTTCTTGCAATTGGAGGATCACCATTTATGGCTGAAGATGCAGAAGAGCTAGAGGAAGTTGTAACAATTGCAGACGTTCTTGTAATAAACATTGGAAAATTAAGTAAAAATCAAATTGAATCAATGCACATAAGTTCAAGAACCGCAAATAAAACCAATACCCCAATCATATTAGACCCAGTTGGAGTCGGAGTGACTGAACTTAGAAACAAAACAACCATGGACCTGATTGAAAATTATAATATTACTGCAATTAGAGGAAACATAAGTGAAATCAAAGCGATTGCAAAATTAGCAGGAGTTCTAGAGGAAAGCAACACTGCAAAAGGAGTGGATGTCAACATTGATGACATAATCACTGAAGAAAACTTAAAAGCAAATGGAGATTTGATTTGTGAACTTGCAAAAAAATTGAACACAACAATATTAGCAAGCGGCCCAATAGATATCCTAAGTGATGGAACAACCACAGTAGCTATCGATAACGGTGATGACATGATGCCACTCATTACAGGCAGTGGATGTATGTTATCTTCAATTGTTGGAAGCTGTATCGGAGGATCAAACCCATTTGACGGCAGCCTTGTAGCAATATTGTCCATGAACATTGCTGGAGAACAAGCAAGAGCAAAAGTAGATGAAAGAGATGAAGGTACTGGTTCATTCAGGGCTTATTTAATTGACTACCTTTATAAAACTGACAGTGAAACATTAGTCAACAAAGCAAATATTAAGATATTATGAAAGATTTAGATTTATCATTATACCTCGTCACTGACAAAAGTGATGATGTAGAGAAATTTTTGAAAACAATAGAAGAAGGTATAAAAGGAGGAGTTACTGTTGTTCAAATTAGGGAAAAGACAGCAGAAACTTTAGATTTTTATAATCTGGCATTAAAAGTTAAGGAAATAACCACTAAATATAATGTCCCTCTAATCATTAATGACAGGGTTGATGTCGCACTTGCAATTGACGCAGATGGGGTTCATGTTGGCCAAACTGATATGCCATGTGACGTTACCCGAAGGTTAATTGGAGAAGACAAGATTTTAGGAGTTTCCGCATCAACAATAGAAGAAGCACAAAAAGCTGAAAATGATGGTGCAGATTACATTGGAACCGGAGCAGTTTTCCCAACTGCAACCAAGGACGATGCACCAAAAATTACAAAAAAAGATTTAAAAGATGTTGTGGATTCAATCAGCATTCCAGTTGTTGCCATTGGTGGAATTACAATAGACAATGCACATGAATTAAACAACACAGGAATTGCAGGATTATCAGTTGTGAGTGCAATAATGAGTGCCGAGAATCCTAAAAAAGCATCAGAAGAGCTATTAAATCTATTTAATAGCTAATCTTTACTATTTTTTAAAGCTTCAACAGCAGCCAATTTTTTACCGGCAAGCATGCTAATACAAGCTCCACCACCACTGCTTAAGTGACTCATATGGTCTTCTAAACCAAGTCCTGCAGTAGCAGCAGCAATATGTCCTCCACCAATAAGTGAAAAACCATTGGAATTTGCAATAGCATTAATTAAGTCTTCTGTACCCATTGCAAATTTAGGATCTTCAAATACACCAGCAGGCCCATTAGCGAAAATTGCCTTAGCATCCCTAATTTCCTTTGCATAATAATTAATAGTTTTAACTCCAATGTCAAAAATTGACTCATTTGGAATTTCTGTATAATCATAATCGACACGTTCACCGTTAATGTCACAAGCAACATCAATAGGATATTTTACCTTATCACCAAATCTATCAATCAATTCTTTAGATTTAGCAACCATGTCCTCATAACCCCTACTTGCAATAAATTCACGATTTACTTCACCAATATCAGCACCAGATGCCCATAAAACGATGTTTCCAACAATACCTGTTGTCAGAATGGAATCTGCAGTTCCGTTGCTTAAAACGTTTTCCATAACATCTATTGAATCGTCAGGTTTCATTCCTCCAAGCAAGAACACGCATGGATGTTCAACGTTGTCAAGTGCATCCTGAATTACAGTCAATTCTTTTTCCATCACTCTTCCAGCAGCGGAAGGAGTGTTGACAGTAAATCCAACTAAAGAAGCCTGAGACCTGTGGGCAGCTGCAAATGCATCATTCACATAGTAATCAATCAATGGAGTCAATTGAGTTACAAGGTGGGTTTTTGATTGCTCCAATGGAGTTCTTGAAAGAGTTTCTTCAGAAAAGAAACGTGCATTTTCCAGTAAAAGAATCTCATGAGGTTTTAAAGCTTTAATAGCTTCTTTTGCAGAATTTGAGAATAATGAATCAATATATTTTACCCTTAAATTTAAAATCTCTGAAAGAGCATCAGCATGTTGAGACAATGAAGTGAAATCCTTTTTACCTGGACGGGATTGGTGTGCAAGAAGAACAACTTTAGCACCCTTATTAGATAACTCTTTAACGGTCTGAGCATGTAATTTTAATCTTGTATCATCCAAGATTATTCCTGATCCTGGGTCAACAGGAGAATTAATATCAATTCTCACAAGCACTGTTTTATCTTCAACATCAAAATCGTCAATTGTATTAAATTCCTTAGCCATTTTCTCACTCTATAATTTACTTACCAAATCGAGTAAAGCTTCTTTTGGACTTTCCGCCTTAATAATTCCAGATGCAAGCAATACGCCATCTGCACCCAAGTCCATAGCGGCTTTCATATCATCACCAGTGGTAATACCTGCACCACATAATACTTTAATATTCTTATTAATTGTCTTAACTTCCTTAACGGTATCCTCAACAACTTCAGGTTGTGCTTGGGACACTGGTATTCCTGTACCGATAAGTTCAGGAGGTTCAACAGCAACTGCATCAGGAGCGAGGGTTGCCACTGCTTTTGAAGTTTCAATATTATTGGTGCATACACATGATTCTATCTCATTTGCTCTGCATAGCTTTACAACTTCATCTATGTCTGCCAATTTCATTCTGTTTTCTGAATGGTTTATCAAAGATCCACTTATTCCCGCTTCAATCAATGTGTCTATGAGGTTTGAACCGGTGTGGCCTCCAGGAGATATTGGATCGATGTGTTGTGCAAAAATAGGAAGTGAAGCTTCTTCACTTATGCGATAGATGTCTGCCGCTTGAGGAGCTGCAACCATAGTGATTCCAGATTCATTAGCAGCACTTTCTAAATCATGTGCAAGCTTTAAAGCATTTGCACCACTTGATTCCAAATAAGTTTTATAATTTAATATTACGATTGGAGTGTCCATAATAATCCCACAATAACTTTTTAATAATAATATTTGTCAAACATTATTAAATAAATTTTTGATTAGAAATTCTTTTTTGAGCCAACTCTATATATTCCCTCTTAATATCATACCCAACATAACTGCGGTTATTCTGTGCTGCTGCGATGCAAGTACTTCCGCTTCCGCAGAACGGGTCCAGAACAACATCGCCCTCATAACTATAAAGATTTATCAGCCTGTGAGGCAATTCAATCGGAAATGGTGCGGGATGGCCAATCTTTTTGGCGTTGACTGCAGGAAATGTCCATATGCTTTTTGTCCATTGGATGAATTCATCATGACCTATTGTGTCCTTTTTCTCCTGCTTTTTGTTTTTGGAGTATGAGTCCTTTGAAAAAATCAATATGTACTCATGAAAATCCCTAAGCACAGGATTTGAGGCAGACATCCAACTTCCCCATGCACAGGACCCTCCAGCACTAGCTGACTTGTCCCAAATAATTTCCCCTCTCATCAGATATCCCAAATCCAACATTATCTCTATCACCATTGCATGAAGTGGAAGATAAGGCTTTCTGCCTATATTGGCAATATTGATACATGCCCTGCCTCCAGTGACAAGCTTTTTATAGGTTTGTGAAAAAACGCGTGTCAGCAATTCAAGATACTCGTCCAGGGACAAGTCCTCATCATATTCCTTTCCAACGTTATATGGAGGGGATGTGATCATCAAATGAATGCTGTCGTCAGGAATCTCATCCATGACCTCGCTGGATTTGCAGTATAGCTTGTTCAAATCATCACCTTTGATTTTATTTTCATTGAATTTCACAGTTTTTGGGATTTGGAAATCCTTGAATAATTTAGAACTGTAGAATTTTTTTGAACTGTGCGATTCGCGTACCACTGAACCGAATGATGTAGTTTCCGTATTTCTTGGCAAGTTATGACCTCTTTAAAAGATTAATGAATTTAAGACCTTTTTTCTCATAAGTCTTTTCGTTGTTAGCAATTTCAATTATTTCCCCAAGCCTTTCAGGAGTTTCCATGCCTGAGAAAAAATTTAACTCCTGATTAAATATTGTATTTAAACTCATATTTAACTCATCGATATTGTCAAATCTTATGAATCCATTTTTACTGCTCCTCTTTCGAGTGTTGCCATGATTTAGGGGAAACGAATTCAAAGACCAAAATCCCTGTATGATGCCGGATGTCTTTAGATAATCTGCCTTCTTACAGAACCCATTGGACAGGGGAGCATTTCCCAACACGACCAATGGAATTTTAGATGCCTTGAAGCTGGACACCCTAATATCAATACACTTTCCAATGGCTTTCAATATGGAATCCGAACGGGTAAAGCTGGGCCTGCCCTGATGGGTCCTGAAATCGCCGACCTCCCTGATTCTCGATGTTTCAACATCATATTCCCAGTTCCACACTATCGACATCTTAACCTCAAATATCAACTTAACCTCATCCGGCATCAGGACTTTCTTATTCTCGGTTGCAATCACAATATCCGCAGGAGACCTTCGAGTTATTCCAATTGAGGGTATCTGTGCCTGCTGGATTACATGCAAACTGCTATCCTCAAGAATATGATTAAGCAGATCGCTGACCCACTTTTCAGTATAGTTTCCAATCAGAGAATTTCTCGCCTGCAATGTGGATTTGGCCCCTCGATATCCCCTGGGCCAGTATGCCAAATACCTGCCGTCATCTGTCCTATAGAACAGCTGCTGATGAGATGCGAAGTTTCTTGACTTATCGAAAAATAATTTTTCTTGAGTTTTACACCATAATCTCATAGAATACACTATTATAATTAAACATATAAATACATTTTATACAATAAAATAAATATTGTTCAAACAGTATTTTATTATTTCAATCGTGTAAAAATGTATATACTATCAAAACAAAAATAAATTTGATTTCATGTCATTCGATAAAAACCAAATAGCAAAATTAGAAAAAAGCGGATATAGATTTGTTGGAGCTCACGGCCATGCAGCAGTTAAGACCTGCCACTGGACCCGCCAGAGCATAGCCGACAAGGGAGTCTGTTATAAAGAAAAATTCTATGGTATCAAATCCCACAGATGCCTCCAGATGTCTCCGGCAGTTCCAAATTGCCAACAGGAATGCGAATTCTGTTGGAGAGATCTGACATACACCCAAACAGCATGGGAAGATGAAGAGTATGATGACCCAAAAACCATTGTGGACGAGGCCATTGCAGCTCAAAACCAGTTATTATGCGGTTTTTATGGAAATGACAAGGCAAACAAGAAAAAATTAGAGGAAATGAAAAATCCAACCAATGCCGCAATTTCACTTGCAGGAGAACCTACACTTTATCCTAAAATTGACGAACTGATTGGCGAGTTCAACAGACGTGACTTCACAACATTTGTAGTGAGCAACGGCCAATGCGTCGACAGATTGCGCAACCTGGAAAATGACCCTTACCAACTATACCTTTCCTTAGATGCACCTTCCAAGAAAATATTCGAAGACGTTTGCAGACCTAGAATAAATGATGCTTGGGACAATTTAAATGAATCACTTGAGACACTTTCCAGCTTCAACTCACGTACATGCATACGAAACACCTGTGTTCGCGGAAGAAACATGGAAGACCCTGAAGGTTATGCAAGATTAATAAAAAAGGCAAATCCAGATTATGTTGAAGTTAAGGCATACATGTGCGTCGGCTCATCACGTGACAGACTTACACTTGACAACATGCCTACATTTGATGAGGTAAAGGATTTTGCCAGAAAAATAGGGGATGCATGTGGAAAAGAAATAGTGAACGAATCCCAAATCAGCAGAGTGGTTCTGCTAGAGTAAATTTTTAAAAAACTAGTTTTAAATCATAAAGGAATAAAAAATAAATCTATCCCAATAGAATAGATTTAATTTCCTTTAGAGATTTTCAAAGTTGAGCAAAAAAACCTATTTGCCTTCAGCTTTTAATTCTTCACAAAGCTCAACTGCTTTTTTAGCCGCTTTTTCCATTGAAGTTTCATATGGAATGCCTGCTTCTTCCAAGAGCCTTTGACCTTCTTCCTCATTGGTACCTGTCAATCTGATAACAATGTAAACCCTGCGGTCAGCCTGTTCTAAAGCCTTAATTACACCACGAGCAACATCATCAGCCTTGGTAATTCCACCTAAAACATTTAAGAATACCACTTTAACAGGATCATAGTTTAAAACTATGTTTAAAGCCTGATTGATAATGTGTTCTGAAGCTCCACCACCGATATCCAGGAATGTTGCCGGTTCTCCACCATTAAGCTTAATCATGTCCATTGCAGTCAATGTTAAACCTGCACCATTACCTATAACTGCGATGTCTCCGTCCAATTGAACAAAGTCAACAGCTTTTTTCTTATAGTGCATTCTTTCAACCAATTCTTGGTGTCTGAATAGGGAATCATTCTCAACAACCATTTTAGCGTCAGCTGCAATTAGTCCGTTAGGAGTCAATACCAATGGGTTGATTTCAGCAGTGTCTGCATCATATTTGGTGAATACATTATACAACTTCCAAATCATGTCTCCCATAGGAGAGATTAATTCGGATGGAACGCCCATCTTACGGGCAACTTCACGTGCCTCATATGGCAAGAATTCAAGTAAAGGATTTGGATAATACTTAATAATCTTTTCAGGGTTGGTTTTAGCTAGGTTTTCAATTTCAACCCCACCTTCCTTACTTGCTAAAATTACAGGTCTTCTAGCTCCCCTGTCAACAGACACGGTTACGAAGAACTCATTTAATATTTCGGCTTTTTCTTCAATTAAAAGGTGTTTTACTTTTTCACCTTTAATTTCCATACCTAAAATTTCATCAGCAACTTTTAAAGCTTCACCAGGATTGTCAGCGAATTTTACACCACCCGCTTTACCTCTTCCACCGGTTAAAACTTGTGCCTTAATAACTACAGGAACATCCATTTCAGAAGAGATTGTCATTGCCTCTTCCGGAGAGTATGCGACATGTCCTTCCAAAATAGGAATTCCTTCCTCATGAAAAATTGTTTTTGCTACATTTTCGAAAAATCTCATTTTAACACCTTATTCCGCTAAAGCATATCCTGCCTCAAATGCCTTAATGTTTTTCTCTTCAGTACCAGCAGGAACACTGGCTTCAATAGCTTTCATAGCAGCTTCCTTGGATATGACTTCAGTAATTTTTGTAATGGCTCCAACCATAACGATATTAGCTACAATTTTAAGTCCAATTTCATCAGTAGCTGTTTGTGTTGCAGGAGCCTCATAAACTTTAATATTATGCTCATCAATAAATTCACGAACATCTTCAACATCAGTTGTTCCAGGATCAACAATTAAGGTTCCATTATCCTTTAAATCCACAATATATTTAATCAATGCCTCATTTGACATGGCAACCAATATATCAGGATTCTGAACTTTAGGATAATCGACTTCGGTATCACTTATAACAACTTCACATTTGGAAGCTCCTCCACGAGCTTCCGGACCGTAGGATTGGGTTTGAACAGCTTCCTTATTATCAAAAAGACTTGCAGATTTACCTAAAATAATACCTGCAAGAATTACTCCTTGACCACCAAAACCACAAATTCTAATTTCAGTTCTCATATTATCCCTCTATAAATCTGATTCATATGCAGAATTGATAACAGTTTTTTTACCTGATTTTTCCACACTAATCTTATCAATATTATCTGTAAATTCATCTCTTGTGTAATTTGCAAACTCACCGACAACAATCTTGCCTTCCAAATCCTTTGCTCTCATGTTGTCTGCAGCAGATTTGAATACAGTGTTTGCTTTCATCACTGCAGCCATTGCAGTAGGAGTTCTGAGTTTGTTTTTACGACCAAAGTAAGTTGGACATTGAGTTGCAACTTCAATAAATGAGAATCCAGGATTTTTTAATCCGTCCTTAATGGAAGTCACAAGATTTTCAATTTGCACAGTAGTCCATCTAGCAGAGTATGTTGCGCCGGCAGCTGCAACAAGTTCAGCTAATTTGAATGGAGTGTCTTGATTACCATAAGGAGCAGTTGTTCCGAAACTACCTTTAGGAGAAGTAGGACTGATTTGACCACCAGTCATACCATAAATATTATTATTGATACAGATTACAGTTAAGTTAATATTTCTTCTAGCAGCATGAATTAAATGATTACCACCGATGGATGCAGCGTCACCGTCACCAGTGAAAACCACAACATCCAAATCTTTATTAGCAGTTTTTAATCCAGTTGCAAAGCTTAATGCTCTTCCGTGAGTGGTGTGCAAGGAATCGCATTTTAAGTATCCTGGAATTCTTGAGGAACATCCAATTCCAGAAACCATTGCAATATTGTCAAAGTCCATTTCTGCCTTTTCCATTGCAGCTAAAAATGCATTGATAATTGCACCGTTTCCACAACCTGGACAGAAAATATGAGGTAATCTATCTTCCCTTAAGTATGGAAGAAATCTGTTTTCTTTATGTTCTGTCATTTTAGTTACCTCCAATTCGTGAAATCTCTTCTAATATCTCATCAGGAGTTGGCAATAATCCTCCAATTACTCCCATCAAATGAACGTTAGCGTCTCTTTTAAGCACACGGTCAACTTCATAATACATTTGACCTAAATTCATTTCCACAACAATTACATCACTAGCGTTTTTAGTGATTTCCCTCAATTGTTCATCTGGGAATGGCCATGGAGTGTCAATTTTAGCATAACCAACTTTTTGACCGTTAGCCCTTGCCTTGTTAACCGCTTCAACAGCGGACCTGACAGGAGCACCATAAGAAACAATGATGACATCTGCATCTTCACAGTTTTCACTTCTGACGGAGCAGATTTTGTCTTTATTATTTAAAACTTTATCACAGATTCTTTGTACCAATTTATCATGAGTTTCAGGAGTGTTTGTATCAGGATAACCTCTTTCATCATGAGTAAGGCCTGTCACGTGTATGTTGAATCCGTCACCAAATGCAGGCATTGGAGTTGTTCCGTTTTCAACATTTTCAAATGGCAAGTAATTGTCAGTTTCTTCAGGCCTTTTCCTTGGAACAATTTCAATATCATCTTCCACGATGATTTTTTCCCTCATGTGTCCAATAACCTCATCAGCCATGACAAATACTGGGCATCTGTATTCTTCTGCTAAATTAAATGCTTTAATTGTGAAATCAAAAAATTCTTGAACGCTTGAAGGAGATAAAGCTATTGGCTCATAGTCCCCGTGAGATCCCCAACGAGCTTGCATCATATCACCTTGTGCAGCCATGGTTGGTTGAGCAGTAGATGGTGAACCTCTTTGAACATCAACAATGACGATTGGAGTTTCAGTCATGAACGCATAACCAATATTTTCTTGCATTAATGAGATACCGGGACCAGATGTTGCGGTCATGGATTTAGCTCCTCCCCAAGAGCCTCCGATGATAGCTCCCGCAGATCCAATTTCATCTTCCATCTGAACAAATGAACCTCCAACTTTTGGTAAATCACGAGCTAAAGTTTCTGCAACTTCTGTAGATGGAGTGATAGGATATCCAGCAAAGAATCTGCAACCTGCGATTATTGCTCCTTTAGCGCATGCTTCATTTCCTTGAATAAAAAATTCTTCAGCCATTTTATACACCTACTTTTTCCCCTTTGTAAAGTTAGGATTGAAATTCACATCATTGCCATCTTTCATCCACCAGTTTTCAGGCAAATCTACTGTAATTGCTTGGTCTGGACATGCAATTTCGCAAGTGCCACATTTTGTGCACCTGTCTTCAAAGTTAACAAATGGTAATTGCACACCTTTTTTATTAACATCAGGAGATATTGCATATACGTTTTTATAACACATAAATAAGCAAAGATGACATCCTTTACATAGTTCTTCGTCAATAATAATCAATTTAAAATCTCCTTAATAATTCTATGATAAATAAATCTAGAATGTATATTATTTATGTTGATAAACATTTAAATATCTTATGTGAAATCATGATAAATTTAAAAATTTATTAAAAATTAAGGATAAACTAGATAATATGAAAAATTTAAAGACCCCTATTACAGATGATGAGTTATCCCAATTGCAAGTCGGCGATAAAATCACAATATCCGGAACAATTTATACCGGCCGTGACGCCGCACTGCCCCAACTGGCTGAACTTGTCGATAAAGATGAGGTTCCCTTTGACTTGAATGGAAGCGTCATAATGCATACAGCATTCAGCGATGCAGGAATTGCACCAACAACAAGCAGCAAAGTGGAAATTGAATCAACAATTCCAAGATTAAGTGAAGCGGGCGTTAAGGTTCACATGGGCAAGGGAATGCTCAATGATGAGACAATCCAGTCATTGAAAGACAACAACTCCATTTTTGTAATAACACCACCTGTAGCAGCATTGCTAACAAGCAGGGTCTTGGAAAAAAAGTGCGTTTTATTTGAAAATGAGGGCATGGAAGCCATGTTCGAGTTAAAAGTAAAAGAGATTCCTGGAATAGTTGCAATCCAGGATGGAAAAAAATTTAAATGAAGAAATTATTCTTCATCTTCTTCATCATCAGATTCTTCATTTTTCTCGAAGGAATCTACGAAATTAACTTTAGTAACTTCTTCGATGTTGTCCCAGATGTCTTTTGCGATTCTGAATCTTGCAAAGGTAATGTCCATGTAAGATTGTTGATCGAATTTAGCCATGTCATCTAATTTGATGTTTGCAACACCGTCAACGATATCGATTTCGGTTTTGTCGATGTCAACATTAGGGTTGGAGTAGTGTAACTCAATCATACTTTTGATTTTTTCATCACTGTCTTCGATGATTTCACATACTTCAACATCGTAGATTAAGTCTTTTCCTGCTAATTCGTGGTTGAAGTCAACTCTTACTCTTCCACCATTTACGGTTAAGATTTTACCGGTTGCTCCTTCAGCTTGGATTTTCATACCTGGGTATGGAGTCATGCCTTGTTTTTTGAATTCTTTCATAGGCACTAATTGGATTAAGGAAGGGTCTCTTTGACCGAAACCATGTTCGGAATCCACTTCAATAGTTTTTTTGTCCCCTGCTTCTAATCCGATAATTTCTTCTTCAATAGCCGGTAATAAGTGGTTTCCGCCTACAACAATAGGAATTGCTTTGTAAGTTTTGTTTTCATCGAAAATTCCAGCTTCTTGTGCAACTTCATCATAAGTGGTGTCAAATACGTCATCAGTTTCTTTAATTTTACCAGTAAAATTTACTCTTACAAAATCTCCGTTATCTATAGCCATAAAAATTACGCTCCTTAATAATTTTGATTAAATAATTTGTTAATAAATATAACATTAATAATTTTAGTAACCATTACTTATTAAAGTTTTGTTTAAATGGAAACTCAGTTAAAAATATATGATATTTTAAAAAAAATAATTACTTTTCAAACGCTCTTTCTAAAAGAGTAATATAAATAAAATATATAATGTTAGTCATGCAAAGAAGAGGAGCAGTCAATTTACCCTTACATGGAGGTCACCCACCAAAATGGCTATTCTCAAGGATGGTGGAATTATCCGGCGCATTGACCAGCGTGATTATCGAGGAATATAGTTTAGAGGAATTTCTGAACCGAATATCCAATCCATACTGGTTTCAAGCGTTTTCATGCGTTCTTGGTTTTGATTGGCACTCTTCTGGAACAACCACCACAACATTAGGTGCCCTTAAGGCTTCACTGTCCCCTGAAGAACATGGAATTTATTTGACTGGAGGAAAAGGTGCAAAATCAAGAAAGACCCCTCAAGGAATCGAGCATGCTGGAGAAGTCTTTAACTTAAAAACAAAAACAACAGAAAAACTAGTCGAAACAAGCAGGCTATCCGCTAAAATTGACAATTCCTGCATTCAAGACGGCTACACATTATACCAGCACAACTTCTTCGTTACAGAAAAGGGAGACTGGGCAGTTGTCCAACAGGGACTTAATACCGAAAACAAGTATGCACGAAGATACCATTGGCTAGGTTCAGAGGTTGATGACCTATTAAATGACCCTCACAGCGGAATATCCTGTGACCAGATAACCCCAAATACACTTAACATGCCTTCTGAAGAAAGTAAAGAAGCGCAAAAAATCAGTGTTGATTTGATTAACGACAACCCAAATCATTTAAGACAATACTTCAAACGAAAGGACAATCAGATGCTTTTGGAGGATTTCACCATGCCTGAGCATCACCCTGTTCTTGACATGGACATTTCAGACAAGGAGTTTGAATTATTGACACGTGCATGGGAAATACAGCCCGAAAACTACGAGGAACTGATTCTTCTTCAAGGCATTGGTCCCAAAAAAATAAGAGCCCTTGCACTAATATCCGATCTTGTTTATGGAGAGCCTGCAAGCTGGAAAGACCCAGTAAAATACAGTTTCACACATGGTGGAAAAGACGGTTTCCCCTATCCTGTCGATAGGGAAGTTTATGATAATTCAATTCAAACAATACGTGACGCACTTGACCAAGCACGCATAAAAAAAGATGATAAGTTGAAAGCCATTAAAAGACTTGATGACTTTATCTCCTAACGGTTTTCATCGTGAATATTGACTGTTTTTCCATGAGCGTTAGGCACAACTTCAAGAACCGGATTTTCAAATTCCAATTCAAATTCCTTACCGTCCATCAGCAAGTGTTGAAATACCGCCAAGGAAGATACTTCAGAATGAGGTTGTGTTGTTACAGAAACATTCCAGTCAGCGGCCTTATAGACTTTTCCAGGAACTTTTGCACCACCAACAACAATTAAAATATCAGACCCATCTTCCCTTACTTCCGGAGCAACCTCATGAGCTTGTGATCCATACATTGTTAGATGCACCACCTTACCGCCATCGGCTTTCCATTTATTGATAACACCCATAGCACTTTCAGTATATTCGATTTCAAAATTGCCCCCAAATCTTGAAGCAGTATCCCTTACATTTTCCATCAAACGATTGTCACGTTCACCTGCAAGATATATTTTACTGGCTCCAAAAGCACGGGCAGTCAAACAAACATGAGTAGTTATACGAGTATCTCTTTTTAATCTGTGGTCCAATCTTAAAACATTAACATTCATATTATCAGTTAATTATTAAACCTTAGAATATATAAATCTGATGAGAAAAACCACATTAGACAACTAGTGGAGGTGATACATACATTGACCATTCAATGATTGCTATTTAATATGAAAAATGATATTTAAAAAAAAATATTTTCTAGTGGCAATTCTCATCACCACTAACTTTAACATTAAAGGTATTTAAAATAATGTATAAACTAGCTTCAATATTTATTTTGAAGTGTTAAATATATTTAAATGAAATATAACGCAACTACCATAAACAATAATGATAATAAACGACCTACCTCATTACTCATTCCTAAAACATCGCCATTAGCTAAAACAAAATTGCGTTTTGCAATTGTCGCTATGACAATTCCTGAAACCATTGCCCCAATGACACCAACAATACCCACAAGTCCTCCGAGCAAGTATGCAATCAAACCAACAAGGACAGTGGACAAGAAATAATTGGCAATATTTGTTTCATTCATAAAGTAACTTCCAATACCTGGAGTTAACGGTTTTGAAAGAAGTGCAGTGGTGACCAAAGAGGTCTTAGCAGCCATTTCACAAATAATGATTCCAATTATGAAATTATAATCGAGGATATTATAAAGTCCCGCAATTGTAAGGCTTGCCACTAAAAACAATGTGGCAACTCCGCCAGAACCGACACTGGAGTCCTTCATGACCCGGATTTTCTTTTCAGGTTCTCCATGAACCATCACCCCATCGGCCATGTCCATTACCCCATCCAAATGATTGTAACCAGTGATAATCATCAGAAACGCATAGACAACTGTTGCTGTAAAGAATGAATTTAAATGCAAGAATTCCAATGATACATATCCGCAGATTGCTGCCAGAACACCTACAAAAATATGTAAAAATGGCCAACACCAAGTCAACTTGGTCATGTATTCTATTGATGTGAAAACATTAATCGGCAAAATTGTTGAAAATGTCAAAAGGCCCAAAAGGGATCTTATCGGTGAAAACTCCTCATCTTCAAAGTAACTATCATCTTCCATAATCATTCCTCAAATACTTTAGTTATGCAACCTGCAATCAAACCTGCAAAAATGCCATCAAGAATTGGAGGCAAACCATAGATAATTCCAGGTTTTAGGGCATAATACTTATTAAAATTAAATGCTGCTTTCGTTCCTGCAATCTGATTTGATATGGCCAGACCCAAGATTTCTCCAGTGAGAAAATCATCCTGAATATGAATCTCACGAATCTTATTGTTTGTCAGGTCCCTCTCCGTTGCCATCGCTAAAAGCAACAATGAAATCACATTTACATCTGCCAATGACTTGAGTATTTGAGCCTCCATAGCATCTTGAATATCTGAAGTCACATCACTTTCATTCAAAAGGTCAGTTCCCGCCTCAACCAAATCTCCAATAAGGATTCCTTCGGAAACGAAATAATCAAGAATTCCAAATGTCAATTCCAGTTTTTCAAATGCATCTTCCAGACTTATCTCAACAGCATCACTAATTCTTATTTCAAGCTCATCAAAATCAATATCATCATATTCTGCATTGTTAATGTCCAACAGTCCAGAATCGGTTTCAGGCACATTGGCAAGCACTGCCAGAAAATCATCAGAATTTAAAATATTTTGAATGTGCAATGGCAAATCCATTTTCGCCAAAACTCTGGATTTGGTACCTGCAACCACCTTAAAGATTTTAAGCAAATCCTTTGGAGAGATAACCCTATCAATATAAATGACATGACTCAGGTCAATCCTTGCTTCAACAAAACCTTTATGAGAGTTTGCAACCTTCAGTTTATCCGTAAACTGCTCGAGTTCAACATCACTCGCCATGAATGTGAAAATAGTTAAGTCATCATAAGTATTTTCAAAGTAGTCGAGAGAGTCGGTTGCCTGTGCAATATATGAACCATTAGACTGATTAAATGTTTCAGCACGTTTTGCAGTTGCCTTGAATTCATCCTTTGCCTTAATAATATTAACATTTTCGACAATATCAATACCATCACTTACAGTAAAGTCACTGAATGCCAGGAAATGATTTGGATTATTTATACAGATTCCATAATCCTTCTTGATGATATTTAATTTCATAGGATAATATATATTAATTATTTAATTTAAATTTATATTATATTATAAAAAAGGACTTATCATTATGACAATTATTATTGACCCACAAGCTAGCGGAATAGCCGGAAATATGCTAATCGGAGCATTTGTTGATTTAGGAGCAGATGCCGATGAATTAAAGGAAGTTATGGAAAAATCAGCAAGTGAATTTGGAAAAGTTGAAGTGACCTTTACAAATGTAACAAAACATGGAATCGCATCCACATTTTGCCATGTTGAAATGCTGGAACATGAACATTCAATAGAGTATAAAGATTTTATTTCAAAAATTGAGGCTTTGGACTTGGATGAGAAGGTCATTAACACTTCAATCAGGATTTTTAAAAGAATTGCAGAAGCTGAAAGCAAGGTTCACGGCAAGAGTTTAGATGATGTTCATTTCCACGAGGTGGGTGCCAGCGATGCAGTTGCCGATGTGATAGGTTCCGTTTATGCATATTATTCATTGGGTTATGATTCACATGAAATTATTGGACTTCCGATAGCCGTTGGAGGCGGCAGAATTGAAACCGCTCATGGAATAATACCTGTTCCCGCCCCTGCAGTTGTGGAAATATTAAAAGATGCAAACATGGTCGGAGGACCAGTTGATTCAGAGCTTGCAACACCTACAGGTTGTGCAATTTATATGGAGTTATGTGATGAGATTAACGGGTTCATACCTCAAATCAAATCCAAAAATGTGGGATATGGCGCAGGAAGGAAAGACTTCGACCATCCTAACGTCTTAAGGATAATTGAAAGCAACGACATTAGCGAAAAGGATTCCATCGATGTTATCGAAACAAATCTTGACCATCTGACAGGAGAGGAGATTGGCTACTTGTTCGACGTTTTACTGGAAGCCGGCGCAAGCGACGTTTCAATCACCCCAATAATAATGAAGAAAAATCGTCAGGGCAGTCTTTTGAAGGTGATTTCACAAAAAGGAAAACGTGATGACATCATCAACTGCATATTTAAAGAAACAGGCAGTTTAGGAATTAGAATAGCTCCAAATATGCATAGAGGAATTGCAAAAAGAGAATTTGAAACAAAAACATTCAATATTGAAGGAAAGGATTATGAGGTTACCTTCAAAATAGGCTATGTGAATGGCGAAGTGATTTCCAAAAGACCTGAATATGAAGACTTGAAGAAAATTGCCCGTGACACTGGACTGGCTTTAAGAAAAGTTAGGGAGTTAGTAGAATGAAAAAGGCCATTTCAGTTTTTTCAGGAGGCCTTGACTGCACCGTTGCAACTGCAGCATATGATAAAGATTATGAAATTCATGCAATAACCTTTGATTACGGTCAAAAGGCGGCGGCACAGGAAATAAAAGCCTCAAAAAGAATTTGTGAAAAAATGGGCTGGACCCATGAGGTCATAGAACTTCCATGGCTTTCAAAAATTAGTAATTCAAGCTTAAACACTGAAGAAGACATTCCTGAAGTGTCAGTTGACGATTTAGATAATTTAGACAAAAGTAGCGAAACCGCAAGCAATGTTTGGGTTCCTGCAAGAAATACCATTTTCACATCAATTGCCCTATCATATGCCGAAAGCATTAACGCAGAGATAATCATTGTAGGTTGGAACAATGAAGAGGGAGCAACATTTCCGGACAATTCAAAAGAATACTTGGAGGAATTCAACAACCTGATTGAAGTTGGATCCCCCGAAAAAATTAGAATTGAAGCGCCATGCATAGATTTGAATAAAGAGGAATTAGTTGAGTTAGGAGTCAAAGTTGGCGCTCCAATGAAATTAAGCTATTCCTGTTATAAAGGAGAAGATGAACCCTGCGGAGTTTGTGAAAGTTGCATGAGAAGGAAGAGGGCATTTGAAAAAGTAGGAATATGATTAAACCTAATCATATTTTTTTAAATTTTCCTTCCAATTTCCATCATCCAACTCCACATCCATCAACATGCAGTCCCTTGCATCACTAACTGAAGTGTACATTTCTTCAACACCTATTTTTGATTTTTGATAGTTGGCAACACGGGATTTCCTAAATCCGAAGTTAGCCGCTTCGGAATATGAGTCAATGTCTGCCCCAATGTATAGGAATTCCCAACTATGATTTGAAATCAGGTTTCGAATTTGTTCTTTTGTGTACTCACAGGAGGAGTTCTCATATCCGTCAGTCATTATTACAACCAATGCCTTATTGTTAATCTCCTTGTCAAGAGAGTTTATTGTTCTTCCAATCGCATCCAAAAGTGCTGTTGAACCCCTTACCCAATATTCATTATCTGTCAATTCAGGCACTTCATGAATTGGTTTCCTTTTGTATAATACTTCGTATTCATGGTCAAAAAGCACAACAGTTACCCTAGTGTTTAACTCTTTTTTAAGTTCCTTTTGGATAAATGAATTGAATCCGCCAATTGTATCCTTTTCAGATCCGCACATTGACCCACTACGGTCCATGATGAATATCAAGTCCATTTCCTCTTGAGATTCTATTTTCATATTTATCACTTCCAGTTATTTTCATGTTATTAAATTGTGTTTAATTACACACAATATATTAACAATTAATATTATATAAAGTTATCGGAAAATGTGAAAAAATGAAAAGTAATTAAATTAAAAAAAAAGTGTAAAAAAATAAAATAAACAGTATGGCTAATCAAGACATTAAACAGACTAATCTAGTTCTTCTAAAATTTTTGAACCCTCTTCAGTCAATCTATAAAGACGACCTTTCCTCAATCTAGGAGTTAGACACTCAACAAGGTCCTGCTCCTTCAGCTCCCTCAAGACATTGGAAACATGATTGCGCAACACCCCACTGTCATTTGCAATTTCAGTTGGAATCTTAAATCCCGGACCAATTGCCTTTAAAACCTTAATCCTATATGAAGAATTTTGAACATATTTCTTTTTATCATCCATAACATCACCAACTAAAGCTTATGCCCACAATTAGTGCAGAATTTATCATGTTCACCAATTGAAACTCCACATGACGGACATTTAAGTTCATCTTCAAATTTCGCACCGCAATTTATGCAAAACTTATCCCCAAGTTCAGCCTGTGCACCACAACTTTGACAATACTTCACATTACCTCCAGCCAAATGAGCATCCCTAAATTCGTCCTTTGGTGTTGGTGTTTCACCAATTACGGGCTGTGAGTAAAAATCCTTTTGATTGTTAATCTCTACAATCAATTCATTCATGGAAGCTATTCTTTTGGAATCCGCCGGGTGAGTAGAGAAGAAATCATGCTCATTGGAATTTTGATTGGACATGGCTTGCCAGAAATGAGGAATGTGAGTTATGTCATATCCTGCCCAATGAATAATCATCATTCCCAAACGGTCGGCCTCCAATTCCTGATCCCTTCCCCAGGGATTCATTAGGAAAAACTGTGACCCCACACTTGCAACGTTTGTTGCAGCTCTTGTCAAGCTACCCAGTCCACCCAAACCAACAAGATCCATAGCGAAACTACCTATCCATGCGGCAGAAGTTATGGCATTTTGAGCATTTTGAGCACTTATCCGTGTTCTTGAATGGTCCAAAAGAGCATGTGCCATTTCATGACCCAAAATAAATGCAATTTTTTCCTCAGTGTTTGCAATGGACAAAATACCTGAAAACATTACAATCTTGCCTCCAGGCATACAGAATGCATTTACTGTATTGTCCGCAACCAGATGGACATCCCAATCATAGTAGTCCTCAACATAATCAAGCCTGCCAATCCTTGCAAGATACTCATTGACTGCATTTATTAACTTTACTGCAACATTTATTACAATTTGACCATTTTGAGTATTGTCAAGCAGTTGTGCCTGATTTAACATGGTATAATACTCATTATATGAATCCTGAAGGAACTTATCGTCATTTACCATGTCAAAATGTTTCTTGCCCGTGAACGGATTTATTGCACTTCTGTCATCTTTTGCCATGATTAAATTTATTACTACTTTGTGTATAAAAACCTTTTTAAATTATCATGATTAAATTAAAAAATATGAGAGAGATGATAGCAATAATATTCATCACCACACTGATTATGGGTTGCGCCCATGCAAGCCAACAGACAATTGAAATAGGTGGAGCTGATTTTGAAATTCCCTCCAAATACCAAGGAGGAGAACTGAAAGATAATCAATACTCATTAGACAATAATTTTTCAATAAGATGTGTTGACAATGATGTTTGCGGAAAGATTGGTTTATGGGCTTGTGAAAATGATTTCAGCGAAGACATAAACATTGGAGACCATCCAGTCAGACACTTTTGCCAGTATAACAAATATGTTAATGGAAACCACTCTCATGCATATTTTGCAAGCAACCATTCCGTTTACGAAATCAGTTGGACGGGCAAGGAAATTAACAAGGATATTGAAAAACTAATTATAAACAGCCCTGCAAGTGAAATTAAGAAAGATTCATTTTACAGTGCATTGGACGAATCAGTTAGTATATACAAACAGCAAAGAATCGACAAATTAAATCAAGAAGCAGAATACAATAACCTTGAGGCGAAATATAATTCCCAATCTCATCAGGATCGAGGTGACGATGCACAGCTTAAAGAAATACTATTGACACATTACAATTAAACCAGCAAAGAAAAATTTTACAATTCATGGAATGTAAAGGCAAAATCAATTCTGAAAAAATGGGTTATCGAAATCATTTTAGAGAATGTTTTATTAAATATTATTAAAATAGTGGAGAGGAACAATTATGAAAATTTGTCAAGAATGCGGTTCTGAAGTTAAAGAAGATGAAGACACTTGTCCCATGTGCGGTAGCGAAGACATTAAAGAGGAAAAGTTCTGTAGAATCTTGGGCACCAAATTATGAAATCCAAATGTTGCTTAATTCATTTTCAGGAAAAGAAACATGAAAATTTAGAAAATCACAAAAAAGGACTTGGACAGGATAATGGAAATCTATAGTCTTGCAAGGGATTTCATGGCAAAGAATGGGAACCAATCACCTGGTTGAAAATTTAGGATTCTATATTATGGTACAATCTATGTGGAACCGGACAATTGTCCTCGTTTAGCATATGAAAAAATAGAAAAAAAGTAGATTAAATAATCTACTTGACTTTAACTTTTGTTTTAATTGTGTTTTTAAGGTAAGTTATTTTTGCTGTGTATTTCTTACCTTTCTTGAGTTTTTTGATAACCTTTTTCTTAATGGTAAATTTAGCAACACCCTTTTTATTAGTTTTTGCTTTTAATTTTTTACCTTTAATTTTAAGGATTAACTTTTTATTTTTAACCGCTTTCTTGCCATTTTTGAGGGTTGCTTTTATGACAAGTTTTTTGGCAGACTTTTTAACAGCATATTTCTTTTTAGCCTTGAGATTTTGTTTCACTTTAACTGTCTTTTTGATAGTCTGGCCTTTGTATGTTGCTGTCAATTTGTATTTGCCAGGTTTTAGTGTTTTTGGCATTTTTAAAATAGCATAACCATTTGCATTGGTTTTTACCTTGTAGGTTTTCTTGTTGAGTTTTATGGTTACTACCTGATTTTTACCTACAGCTTTACCGTCATCACCAATGACCTTAACCTTGAACCTGGATCCATCAAAGTAATACATCACAAGATTTTTAGCACCACTGAACCTTGAAACAACCTTAATAGTAGTTTTTTTAACTTCAGAATTTACAGGATTTGTAACAATGATTTTCTGTGATTCAGTCAATTTTTTAAATGGAATTGTTATGTATCCGGACTTATCAGTTACGAAAACCTTTGATTTACCATTAATTGAAACTGAAACCTTAGTATTATTCAATCCGTTTCCTGTAGAGTCTAAAACTTGTAATTTATAATTATAATCACTGTTGTAGCCCCTAATGACATCAGAAGAGACAATAGTGCTTTTTACAATGATATAATTGACAATGGAAACATTACCGCAAGTTGTTGTAATGGAATAATTTCCCGGTCTTAAATTTATTTCAAGCATAGCAAATCCAGTATCGTTTGCTTTAACAGAATATGATACTCTATTAACCTCAAAAATCACTTCAGCACCAGGAGTGACATTTGCAACAAATTGATCGTCACCGAGGTAATATTTTACAAGATTATTGGTCATGTTCAAGTCAGAAACTGTATACGCCTTGAGAATTGCTACAAACATTACTTTCGCCAGGTCTTCCCATTCCTTACTACTATCACTTACAAAAGACTGGCCATATTGAGGATGAATTCTAAGGTCATTGGCAACACACACCATATTCTTAAAGGTGACTTTAAATTTATCTCCTTTTTTAATTTGGACAAGTTTATCAAGCTTGATTGTTTCGTATCCGTAGAATTTACTTATTCCCTTTTGAGTATATAGGTCAATACCGTTTACTGATATTGTAAACTCATATTCCACGCCACTTTCCTTGAAGCAGGTTCCAACAGCACCAATAAGCTCATCTTCATCGGCAGTGAAAACACTGCAATAATATTTGCTTTCAGGTAACCATTTCCAGTCTCCACCAACATCATGTTGGTAAATCCTATTGTATGAGTCATTGTTAATTATGTAGCAAACGCTTTCCTTGTCCGCAAGGGAGGTGTCATAATAGGACATGTAGAAATATCCTTCATCACCCCAGCCGGTTCCCCAACTGTTTTTAACAATCCATGCACCATCGCCCTTAGGAGTTTTTAGGAAATTATATCTGGAATAATTGTCATCCCATCCTACAATACAAACCCTGTGGGTTGAGTCTGTTTGGTCATAACAGTATTGTGCAGAACTTGTTTTGTTGAAATATTTACTTTCATTGAAATCAGCACGATGACTGACTGCTACGGCACCATAATTGATTAAAGCATTTTTAAGCAAATTCCTATCGGCATCAGTTCTTAATGGAGGTATTGCAACAACATTTTGAATATGGATGTTATCAGTAGTTCCGAAGAATTGGGAAATCTTACCCATCTCATCATATTCCTCATATTCCCCATCGAAAACTCCAAGCCAATCAATCAAATATGCGATAGCGGTAAATGGATTTCCACCTTCCTCAATAGTGTCAGACCCATATTTTGAAAATTTGAGCATTAAATTTTGCATATTATTTACAGATAAGGAATAGGTCTTATTTGTATACCTAAGCAATGCAGATTCCAGTGCAGCCATGTTTCCAAAAGCCCAGCAGGCCCCCATGAATCCTTGATCTTTAACAGGAGTGGTCCAATTGTAGCTTCTCAAATCAAATTTTTTAGGCAATTCCTTAAAGTATAATGTATTGTTAACTATAATGAACTGTTCTGCATTATTTTCAAAATTATAATTGTTATTTTTATTGTTGAGAGATTTAACGTCAGAATTGAAATTGTTCTTATTGTCAAACTTCACTTTACCATATACTGTATAAATGCTTGTTCCAGATGGATTGTTGAAGTAATTTTCGTTCAGGGTTAATTCATTATCATATGCAAAAATTGCAGAACCTACAGAACCGTTATTGTTTTCTAAATAGTTTCCATTGAGTGTTGCACTTGACTCATCAAAATAACATGCACCACCTGTGGAACCATCACTGAGTACCTCGTTGGATGTGAAGTTGGAATTGTAAATCTTAACATTAGTGTAGCTTGTATAAATTGCACCTCCACCATACTCTGCACGATTGGAAGTGAAATTTGTATTTTTTATCACTAGATTTCCATCCAATTGAAGGATAGCCCCTCCAAAACGAGACTGACAGTTAGTGAATAATGTATCAGTAATGAGTGTCTCACTTCCAAAAACGGATCCGCCCCCAAAAATATCTGCAAAGATGGCTCCTCCATTGTTTTCACTTGATACATCGTCAAATTCACAGTTGGAAATTATCAGACTTGAAATAACTTTTGCTCCAATTGCACCTGCAGTCCTATTAGCAAACAGTTTTTTGAATTTGGAATTCTTAATTGTCAAATTTCCATCATTGATAAAAAAGATTGCAGCAGCATATTTTGAAGTGGTATTCAAGAAATTGGAATTTACGATATTTGCATGTGAGCTACCACCAAAATAGACTTGGCCTTTGACAATCTTATCGCTATTGCTGTAAAATGTGGAATTGACAATATTGACGGTGGACATGAAAGAAGAAATTGAGGCCCCATTTTCTCCACCGTTGTCTATAAATTTACAATCATTAACGTTTAATGCAGTGTTGTAAGAATAAACAGCACCATAATTAGATTTTTCACCATCACCAAAACAATTTATAAATGTAACATTGTTTAATGTTAATCTTGAGTCAGTTCTAATTGCAGAACCATAGCCATAAAAACCGTTTACAATGGTTAAATTATTTATTACAACGTTTTTTCCAGATATATCAAACGCTCTGGACTGATTCTTACAATCAACTTTATGATTATTTCCATTTATTACAAAATTATCCTTGGTTACATTGATTCCACTAGAATAACTTTTGTCAGTTTCATTATCGAACTCATAATCTTTTTCAAATGTGAAACTAGAATCTTTATCATTAATTTCACTATAAAGAGAATTAAATGAGTTTATCTCATCAGTATCTTTTAATACATCAATATTGCCAGTATCGTTTAAATCAGCTGCGGATATTGCAGTGATTGAAATCAGAAAGACTGCCAATATAAAAAAAGGTAATATAAATGTATTACGTTTCATAGTTCTCCCCATATATTTATACGAAATAACTTATATTTTATAAAATATTTAAATTTATACTTAAGAAATGAATAATTATTCAAAATTAAATGAAATGAAAAACAAGAAAAAAACTTATAAAAGAATATACAGATATTCAGCAGTGAACCAAAGGTATTCGACCACACTGCCCAGACAGGAACCCTTGTGGTAGAGTACTTCCCTGAGTACATGACCACTAAAATAAGAAGTGTAGAATAACTCTCATTGAGTTATTCTCTTTTTTAATTAATATTTAAAACAAGTACTAGTTTTCTTACTGTAGCAATTGTTACAGCTTTGACAAATTGAAACCCCATCACCGTTAGCTTTCCAATCAGCCAAAAAGTCAGCCTGTGCCACAAACGGCTTGGACATTGACATTAATTCAATATCAGAATGGTTTAAAACATCATTCATGGATTTCATGTCCCTTAAGGATCCTCCTAAAATTACTGGAATGTCCAAAGAGCCAATTAATTCATCAGCATAAACCAAAAACGGATGTTTATCCTTACCGTCATAAAGATAAGATATGGTACGTGCAGTCAACTGTATGCTGTCTGCCCCTGCCTTTTCAAGTTCCTTTGCAACTTTAATACTTTCCTCAGCAGTCATTCCATCCTTTCTGACATCCCACGGATTGATACGAATGCTTACATGAAAACCCGGCATTGTCTTTTTGATTACCTTGATGATTTCTGATGCAATCCTTACACGGTTTTCAGTGCTTCCCCCATATTGGTCTTTTCTTTGGTTGAAGTAAGGATTTATGAAACGTGCCAGATAAAAATTGTTTCCCATATCAATCTGCATTCCGTCAAAACCTGCAAATGAGAATTTCTTGGCAGCCATTATAACTTCTGCCTGCAATTTCCTGATTCCTTCAAGGGTCAAGTCATTTGCCTCTGCCTTTTGGTTGTCGCCATCATCATAGTAGAAGAACGCCAATTGCCCTAAAATAGGAACGTCGTGATTATGGCAGATGTCTGTTACCATCTTATACTCCTTGACAAAACCAACATAGTTCAAGCTTGCGCAATATGGTGCAAAGCGGTCCTTATGGTCAAGCACAAACATTTCAGATACGATTAAACCAGTTCCACTGCCTGCAATCTTTTCATATTTATCATAAATAGCAGGTGAGAGAAATCCCCCTTCCTCTGTTTCGGTTTCCCAGGTACCGGTCCTTACAATTCTGCTTTTTAGGTTCAAATCTCCAAATTGCATTTCATCAAAAATATCCTTCATAAATACTCCCCACATATAACTTTACAAAATAATGTTTAAAAGAAAAATATATAAATTAACAAGTAAGTTTAAAGTAACTAAAAAAAGTAAAATTAAGGTAATCTATTTGATTACCATTAAAGTATCACCGATGCTTACAGCATCACCAGGTTCCACGAAAATTTCCTCAACAGTACCGTCCACTTCAGATTGGATGTCGTTTTCCATTTTCATAGCTTCGATTACTGCAATGGTGGATCCTTGTGAAACTTTGTCTCCAACATTAACGTTGAGTTTGATTACCATACCTTGCATTGGTGAAGGAACTGCACCTTCAACAGGCTTGAAGTTTCCAGATTCAGTCTCTTCAATTTCCATGAATCCGGTAGGCATGATTTTAACCTCAAACACGTCACCGTCAACTTCAACATTATATTGAGTTGGAATTCCAATTCCATCATTTTCATCAATGGTGTGTGCTGGTTTGAGTTCCTCTTCTTCAGCTTCACCTTTGAGGAATTTCGGAGCGATTGGAGGGTATAACGCATAGGTTAATGCATCCTCATCAGATTTGACAAATCCTTCCTTTTCACCTTCTGACTTGAACTTGTCGAATTCAGGTTCGAGCAAGTCTGCAGGTCTGCAATCGATTACCTCTTCATCTCCAATTATTCTTTTTGAGATTTCCTCATTTACTGGAGCAGGTGGTTTACCGTACATTCCTTTCATGTACTCTTTAACTTCATTGGATACGGTTTTGTATCTTTCTCCACCCAACACGTTCATTACAGATTGGATACCAACAATTTGACTTGTAGGAGTTACAAGTGGAGGGTATCCCATGTCTTTTCTTACACGTGGCATTTCTTCCAATACGTCAGTGTATCTGTCGAGCGCATTTTGCTCTTTCAATTGTGAAATGAGGTTTGAAAGCATTCCACCAGGAATTTGGTATAATAAAACATCAGTATCAATACTTTCAGAGATAGGATCAAGAATTCCTAAGTATTTTTCCTTAATCTTTTCGAAGTATTCCTTGATGTTGTTTAATAATTTTAAGTCCAATCCAGTATCAAATTCGGTTCCTTGAAGTGCTGCAACCATACTTTCTGTAGGAGGTTGGGAAGTACCCCAAGCAAGAGGCGATATTGCAGTGTCTAAAACATCAACACCAGCTTGACAAGCAGCATAATAACTGATTGGAGTCATACCACTGGTACAATGACAGTGCAAGTCTACAAGCAAGTCAGTTTCTTCTTTTAATTTTGATACTAAATCATAAGCCGCAGTAGGAGTTATTAAACCAGCCATATCCTTGATTGCAACTGAATCACAGTCAAGTGCTTCTAAATTCTTAGCCAATTCAACAAAATCATCTAATGTATGTGCAGGACTTATAGTGTAACTTATTGTTCCTTGAACATGAGCTCCTTGATCTTTTGCAACCTTAATTGCTTTTTCCATATTTCTAATATCGTTTAAAGCGTCAAAAATCCTGAATATGTCAACACCATTCTCATAGGATTTTTCCACAAATTTAGTTACAATATCATCAGGATAGTGTTTATAACCTACCAAATTCTGTCCTCTTAAAAGCATTTGAATAGGAGTATGATTGAATTCAGATTTTAATTGTCTTAACCTTTCCCATGGGTCTTCGTTTAAGTATCTGATACAAGTATCAAAAGTTGCTCCACCCCAAGCTTCAACAGAGAAGTATCCAACTTTATCCATCTCTTCAGCAATAGGAATCATGTCCCTAGTTCTCATCCTAGTTGCAAGCAAAGATTGGTGAGCATCACGAAGTGCTGTTTCTGTAAATCTTACTTTTGCCATTAATATTACACCTCTTTCAATTTTTATTAATAAAGTAATCTTAAATTATCCAACTATAATATATGTTTTTATTATTATATAAAATTATAACATTGAAAAACAGTCAATAGAAAAATTAGTGAAAAAATAGTGAAATAAAATAAAATAAAAAAATAGTGAAAATTGAAAAATTATCTTTCCAATTCGCCGGAAATGAATTTTTCAACATTTTCGTATGCTTCATCATCAGTGTATTGAATTGGAGGATGTTTCATTGTGTATGAGGAAATTGAAGTTAATTGTCCACCAATACCCCTTTCTAAACCAATTTTACAACATCTTACAGCATCAATTACACATCCTGCAGAGTTTGGAGAGTCTTCCACACTTAATCTGAGTTCGATGTTCATTGGAACATCACCGAATGTACGACCTTCCATTCTAAGGAAACATAATTTATTATCGTTTTGCCATGGGACATAGTCACTAGGTCCGATGTGGATGTCACGATCATCCATTCTTTCATCTAATACTGATTGCACTGCTTCGGTTTTGGATTCTTTTTTGGAATCTAACCTTTCACGATTGAGCATGTTTAAAAAATCAGTGTTACCACCAGTATTTATTTGGTAGGTTCTGTCTAATTTTACTCCCCTATCCCTGAATAAACTAGCTAGTGTTCTGTGTGTGATAGTAGCACCGATTTGAGCTTTAATATCGTCACCTACAATAGGAATTCCTTTAGCTTTAAATTTAGCATCCCATTCGTCATCACTTACAATGAATACTGGCATACAGTTCACATATGCAATTTCAGCATCAAGTGCGCATTGTGCATAGTATCTTGCTGCATCTTCAGAACCTACTGGCAAGTAATTTACCAATATTTCAGCGCCGCTTTCTTTTAAGACTTCAACAACGTCAACAGGCTCTTCGTCACTTACAACAAAAGTGTATTCATCATCATAGTTGGACATGTGTTCAGCAACACCATCCAAGACATGACCCATGCTAACCTTAACATCATATTTTGGAATTTCTTCTTGGAATATTGTAGTACAGTTAGGCTTTGCGAAAATTGCTTCGTCAATAGTTTTGCCAACTTTTCTTGCATCAACATCAAAAGCTGCAACGACTTCAATGTCACTAGGAGTGTATCCTCCAATATCCCAATGCATAAGTCCTATTGCATCTTCTGGCTTTTTACCATCATAATAATGTATACCTTGAATTAAGGAACTTGCACAGTTTCCTAATCCTACAATTGCGATTTTAATTTTATTCAATATAAACACCAGCGAATTAATTAATAAATAATACTTTAAATAAATAAAATACTAATATTATGTTATCTAATATACTTTATATAATTATTGTTTAGGATATGAAAATTATAAATTGAGGAAGAATAATGAACCCATATATAGAAATTTTAAGACCGGGAAATGTCATAATGGCAGTCATAGCAATTGTGCTTGTAGCTATCGTCGGCCATACTGTATCAATACCAATCATTTTAGCCATGCTTGCAGTATTTTTTGAAATAAGTGCTGGAAATGTCATCAATGATTATTTTGACTATAAAATTGATTTGATCAACAAGCCACATAGGCCAATTCCTTCAGGAAGAATTTCACCAAAAACAGGGCGCAATTACGCTTACCTGTTGTTCATTCTCGGAACAATATGTGGATTTTTAATTTCATACCTCAATAAGGATTGGACTGCATTCCTAATTGTTGTAATCGCTGATTTCATCCTATACTTCTATGCACGTACCCTAAAGTCAACACCATTGATTGGAAACCTGACCGTCGGATTCATGACAGGATTATGCTTTGCATTTGGAGGCTACACAATAAACAACCCTGAAATTATTGCAACTTCATGGTTTTTAGGATTTTTTGCATTCATAATGACAACCGCACGCGAGATAGTTAAAGACATAGAAGACATGGAAGGGGACAAAGCAGAGGGGGCCAAAACACTTCCAATTTTACATGGTGCAAAATTATCCGCAGCACTCGCATTAATTTTGATAATCATTGATTGTGTGCTCTGCCCATTATTGTATGTGCAACATGTATTTAGCATAATTTACTTGGGAATAATAGCCATTGCAGTTATAATTTTCATATATAGTGGAATATTAATCATTAGAAATCAAGACGAAAAAACTGCTGCAAAGTCATCAAAATATTTGAAAATAGGAATTTTAATAGCATTCATTGCATTTGCTCTAGGGTCCTTTTAAAGAAAATGGTATAATATTTATATAAACTCTTAAAAAACTATTAATAATGTTTGAAGAATTCAATATTAACCAGAAAGACAAATATTTTTTACTGTCAATTGTAATTTTAAGCACTATCCTCGTAGGATACTACATTAATTTTAATTACAATCTTGGAATTTATTGCAGTGACGTTTATGTATATCTGTTAAATTCATTATATTATACTGGAAAAAATGTCTTTTCAACAGGCAATATTTTCTTGTCTCCACTAATCTGTTTTATAACATCAATTTTTTTCAGATTGGGTCTTGTTGATAAACTAGCAATTTATATTGTAACCGGAGCATTTGCCATTTTTGGAAATATTGGATTTTATTTATTATTAAGGCGATTTTTTGATGAAAAGCTAAGTCTTACAGGTACAGTAATCTATTCTTCACTAACACTATACCTAACCTGGCTTGCAAATGGTACATTAGATGTCCCTGCAGTGAGCATGATTGTTTGGATTGCATTGCTTGAATATATCGCAATAAACGACAATCCCAAATTTTACATTCCTTTCATGATATTCCTTATTTTAGGAGTTTTTACAAGATATCCTCTTCTTTTAACATTCCCTGCATTCGCATTATATTATGTTATTGAAAAAGGAATTAAAATCGAACCAAAAGATTCAAAATACATTAAAAAAGGAATCCTTATAGCTGGAGCGATACTAATCATTACATTAGCGATTGTATTGATAATGGGAAACGGACAATTTGAAGCAGGAGGTCAGATTTCACGGGGAATAGGTGGAACATTAGGCAGTGAATCCGATCCGGCATACAATCCAGATTTTAGCTATTATCTAATGAACATGCTTAATTTTGTTTCAAATTCACACACGTACTTTGATGGAAATCCTGTTTTGGACAGCAGCACCCCATTATCATGGGGATTACTGATAATATTAATTGCAGGTATGGGATTATGGCTGAATGACCATAAAAGAAAAATAGAGAAAAAGGACATTCTTCCAGCAATATTCATAATACTTGGAATAATCAGCTTTTCGAGAGTAACCTCAGTGATTACAATAGTGTTGGTTTTATTCGGATTATACCTTATGGGCAGAGACTCAGAACATAAAATCGAATACTTTATGCTTGGTTGGATCTTGTCAAATTTCATATTCTTTAGTTTTAATCCCGTGAAAGTGAACAGGTACATATTGCCAGTCTTTCCTGCAATAGTTTACTTCCTGCTACTTTCAATTCAGTCAATTTATAATCATGTAAACATTAACAAGAACATCCTGCCTATAATATTGATTTCATTATTCCTAATACAGGCATTTGCATTCACATTCACTTTTGAGCCAACAAACGAGTATAAGGCAACAGAAGACATTTCACATTATATCATAGACAACAATCCTGATTATGAAAAAATGAAAATAGGAGTTTACAATATCAGACCGTTTGGCTGGTGGTTAGGTGAAAACATAACAGGAATCCCAAGTAGCGCCCAAAGTGAAATTGATGCAAGCAATGTAACCTATTACATTTCAAAGAATCCATTAAACAATGTAACAAATTATACAGAAATAAAAAATATTGATGGAACATATTTATATGAGAAAACCAATGTTTAATCCTAATTAACTCAATTTCAACTTGATTAAAAGAAAAGAAAAAATTAATTTTTCTTGAAAAAAATTGTGAATAAACCGCCTAATTTTAGAAACATATATAATAAAAAAAATTATATAAATAATAGTATAAAAGCAATTTTAAGAGGATAATATGAAAGTTGTATGCTGTAAGAACTGTGGTGCGAAATACCAACTCGATGATGATGACGATATTTCAACATTTGAGTGTTCTTCATGTGCAGGTGACTTAGAATACTTGGAAGACTATTCTGATGGAGAAAATACCTCAAATTCCTCATTAATTGACTCATTCAAATATGATAATTCATATATTGTTCAATGTGAAGATTGTGGATTAAAATACAAAATTAAAAGTAGCGACAGCATACTTGATTATGAATGTGACAGTTGCGGAGGTTCTTTAAGATATTTAGATGAAGAAATGAATAAAGAATTGGATAAATACCTTGAAGAAAGAAAAAAAGAGATTGAAACCATTAGAGAACAAAACAAAGTTAATAAACCAACATCTGAAGAATTAACAAATGAAGAACCTGATCGCTCTTTAAAGTCATTCACTGATAAAATCGGAGATTTCTTTTCAGAAGAGCACATGTTAAAAATAGCTGATGATGAGAAAAAAGAAATGGAACTTCAAGAAGAAGAAGTCAATTTAAAAACTGCTAGAACAACCATTCCTGATGCAGTTTTATCCAAATTTGGAAGAGAATTTGCAATTCCAAAAACCAACGATTACACCATCTTGAAAAATTTCCTTAAAGATGAATTCTTTAAAAGTATGGGAGAATATTATCCTAAAACTGAACAAAAATCCTCATCTAGCTTCCTTGAGAAAATAAGTATAAAGGAACCGGAATCTGTTGATGAAATCGTTCCAAATGAAACTTCACTCAATGACAGCGATGAAGGTGATTTTGACATTCATAATTTAAATTCCAACGAGCTCATCATACTCATTGGAGCAGCCATATTCATTTTAAGCATTATTGAAATCTTAATTATAAATAGTGGTATTGGTATCATTGCATTATTCATTGGTGTGATAATGCTTTGTTACGGACTTTACAAGACAAGAGATGTAAAACAAATTGAAGAAAGAACAAGAATTATCAGAGAACACTTGTTAACCCTTTCCAATGAATACTATGTGTTTTACAATGTTAAAACACCAACTTCAAATTCAGGTATTAACCACGTTGTTGTAGGTCCAACTGGAATATATGCACTTTTATCCCAAAAATATAATCCGAAGCTTAGATTAGAAGCAGAAAACGAAAATTTAAACTTAATCGGTTCTGCTGAATTAGATGAGGATAAAATTGAAGAAGTTCCAACCATGAACAATACCAGAAGATTTAGATACACAACAAAACAAGCTAAATTTTCACAAGACGATAAAGTTAAACAGAAAGCATTATCCTTAGGAGAAGATTTAATCAACTTCTTAAATGACAACAACATTAGGAACTGTTTCGTAGAACCTTTAGTTGGTTTCATTAACAATGAAGTTGTTGTGATTAATATGCCTTTAACCGATGAAGACTTATTCATTGAAGAGCTATTATATCAAATAAAAACTAGTACTATCAAATTAGACCAAGAAACCATTGATAAATGCGCTGTTTTACTCAGTCATTATTCTGCAGATTGTTCTGCAGAAATTTAATTTCTTTTTTTATTTTAACATGTTAAAATCAATTAATGTTCCTTTTTTAATATTTTCTTTTGCTATTTTTCCAACCACATTATCGATTTCAGAAGGATAAATTCCAGTTCCGGGACTTTTAAATGTTAAATCATCATTATCGATTTTTTCATCTTTTTTAATATCCCTAAATGCAACAATTGACCTTCTCATTTCTTTTCGAGATGAAGATTCGCAAATCAATGGCTGTTTGTTTTTCATGCCGTTGATTTTAGATAAAAAATTAACATTCCAATTGAATCTGATTACATCATCACAGTCCATCGCATGTTCGCTACTTCCAGGCAGGGACTTGTCAATAGTGAAATGCTTTTCCAATATGGTCGCACCATAATTGTACGCAGTTGTCAGCACAGCCATATTCTCATCAGGAACAGTATGATCGGAATATCCGATTTCATAATCCGAGAAATTTTCAGACAAATCCTTAATCATTAACAGATTAGCATCCTCATAAGCTGTTGGAAATGACAATACACAATGAAATATTGCAATGTCAACTGTAGAAACCTCTTCGATTGTACTTACTGCTTCTTTTATCTCACGAATAGTGGAACCGCCTGTAGACAATAAAATAGGTTTATTTTTGCTTGCAACATATTTAATAAAAGGAATATTTGTTAAATCTGAAGATTCAATCTTAAACATGTTCATAAATTCATCCAATAAATCCACAGATTGAAAATCAGACAAAGACATTAAAAATATCATTCCAGTGTCTTTGCAATATTGTGCCAACTTCCTATATTCTTCAATAGAAAAATCAAAAGAGCTTGATTCAAATGATGGAAATTCAACTGCAGTTATCCCACAATCCTTTGCTTCATCAATTACAAACTTAGCCGCATCAATATATGAAATTCCTTCTTGTTTAACAAACTCTGATAAATTATTGTCTATTTCAGCAATCAAAACAGGGTATCTGTTAAATATATTCATATTAGCCTCTGTTTAATTCAAATTTTCTATATTCTTCACGTAAAATTGCCCAAATATTCTCAAAACCATTCTTTAAATCAATGGAAAGCATTTTCTGATTCATTTCTACCCTTAAATCATAATCATTAACGAGATTTACAAATTCATCAATGATTTCCTGCCTTCCCACATTCTCTCCAAGGCCCATATTAATAAATCCATTGTTCGGATTTGCAAACACATGTGTCAATTCCCTTTCATCCTGACACAGGCATATTGTAGGAACGCCCAATGAACAGATGTCATATACTGATCTGTTGGAAGAGGAGAATATCACATCAGCCTGAATCACAAATTCACTGATGTTTGAAACATTCTGATAAATCTGAACTGCCTGATTTGATTCATATTTGGAAATGATTTCCTCCAAACCTCTGTATCCAACTCCAAGAATGACATTGATCCTTCCTTCATAATTAGTGGATAAAATTGAATCAATCACCTTTTCAGTAAGATTATTTGAATCGTTAACTCCAAATGTCACCAGGACATTATTCACTTCAGGAGTGATTGTTTTTTGAGGTTGGGAATAGAATTCATCCTTTAAAATATAATATTTATAATCTGTGAAAACATTCTTATCATTGTTTTCATGTTCATAAAGCTCATCAAAGACGACATCAGCAACTTCACTACCTAATCCAACATCCTCAAAGTTAACTACGAAGTAACCTTCATTTTTAAGAATTGTAATGTATTCTCTAGAAGTGTCTGAAATATCATTGATAACCATTTGAGGAGAATATTCCCTTAAACACTTGATTAAATCATCCTCACCATCATAAACCTTATAAGGATAGTTATTCTCTTCAACCATACTTATTCCCAACGGATGGGATTCATCAATCAGGAACAGAATGTCATGGAAAACCAGCTTTGATACAATTGAGAGGCACCTGTACATATGACCTGTTCCAATCTCATCATAAGCATTCACAACAAGGGCAATCCTTTTCTTTTGCAGGTAGTTTTCAGCAATCCACCAATCTTGGTATGTATCAATATTGACACTCTCTTCCTGAGACAGTTCAATTATATCAATATTGGTTCCTAAACGTGAATTTTCCTTAACAAATGCCCTACGAGTAGCTATAAAAGCACCAGTCTCCTTGAAATCCTTAGGCAAGTCTTCCCAGTTACGCCTTTCAATATAATTCGGGAAATATCTTTGATTTCTCTCATCATATCCCCAGCTCAAGCGCCTATCGTCAACAACAGATATTACACTATCAATTGAAAAGTCCTCAAATTTCTCAATGGCATTATCCAAGGTGGACGGCTTAAGCAACGGAGAAGTCGGTTGAAGTGTGATTACAATATCATACTCATCAAATGCCAATTTTTCCTTTTGAACCATTGCATCGTAAACAACTGGTTCAAGCGGAACCTCATCAGTAGACAACTCTTCAGAGCGCCTAATCACACTGGCCCCCAATTTTTCTGAAAATAATGCGATTTTAGAATCATCAGTAGTTACAACAACATCATCAACATAATTAGATGATTTAGCTATGCCAATTGAATAATAGATTAATGGTTTATTATCCAATAATCTGATATTTTTACGGGGAATTCCTTTTGAACCTCCCCTTGCTGGAATAACTACTAGAATTTTATTATTGTTAAACATGTTTTATCCCTTAAATACAATAAAATTTAATTAATACAATAATAAATATAGTTATAATATATTATTAAATCTTCGGTGTTAATATGAATATGAAAGATATGTCACAAAAGATATTAGGAAAAATTAATGAATTAGCAACCCCCGTTAAAATAATGCACGTTTGCGGTTCACATGAACACACAATCATGGAAAATGGGATAAGAAGTTTACTCCCAGAAGAGGTAGAAATCATTGCAGGCCCAGGTTGTCCTGTATGCGTTGTTCCTTCACGTGAAATCGATGAGGCATTGGAGCTAATAGACAAGGGAGTTACAATAACAACTTTCGGAGACATGTTAAGAGTTCCAGGTTCTGAAAGATCACTTGCAGACGCTAAAGCAGAAGGCGGAGACGTTAGAGTAGTTTATGGAATCAATAGAGCTATAGAAATAGCAGAAAAAGTGGACAATGACGTCGCTTTCATCTCAGCAGGTTTTGAAACAACAGCACCAACCACAGCGGCAGAATTATTAAGAACCCCTCCTGAAAACTTCTCAGTATTATCATGTCACAGATTAATCCCCCCAGCAATCGACTTTTTAATCAATTCCGGAGAAACCAGCTTAAATGCATTAATCCAACCGGGACACGTATGCACAATAATTGGAACCAAACCGTTTGAATACTTCTCAACAGAATACAGAATTCCACAGGCAGTTGCAGGATTCAATCCATTAGACATATTGATGTCTGTCTACATGATTTTAAGACAAATTCATAATGAAACACCGAAAATAGAAAATGAATACAAAAGGGCAGTCCGTGAAGAGGGAAATGTCGTTGCAACAGACATGATTGAGCAAGTGTTCGACGTCGATTCAAGGGAATGGAGAGGATTCCCGAAAATACCTAACTCAATCCTTGAAATCAAGGATGAATTCAGCGAATTCAATGCCCGTGAAAAATATGACATTGAAGTTAAAGACGTTAACGAGGCCCCAAAAGGTTGCATATGTGGACCAATCCTAAGAGGACTTGCAAGGCCTGAAGACTGCAAGCTATTCAGAAAGGCATGCAACCCATTACATCCAATCGGAGCATGTATGGTAAGTAAGGAAGGAACCTGTAACATTGCACACAGATATTCAAGGGGATAAAAATGGCAATCGAAGCAATAGCAGTGGACATTGACGGAACAATCACTGACGATACAAGAAAAATATGCATTTCAGCAATCGAAGCATTGAGAAAAGCAGAAAATGCAGGAATTCCAACAATAATCGTCACAGGAAACGTCGTTAACTATGCCTATGCCGCAGAAGTCCTGATTGGATGCAGTGGAGGAATCGTGTGTGAAAATGGTGGAGTCGTCTTTAAGGAAGGTGAGAACAATAATGCCGTTGAGACCATGGTCGAAAGGGACTTTGTGACTTCAGCCGAAAACCACCTTAAGAAAAAAATGGGCGACCTATTTGACAAGCACGCCTCCCACGACAACATGTACAGACTAACCGAAACAGTGTTTTATAAAACACTTGATAACCAAATCTTAGAAGATGCTTTAAAAGATTTTAAGTATTTGGATCAACTTGAAATTTATGACAGTGGCTTTGCACTACACATCACAGACAAGAGAGTGAATAAGGGAACTTCACTCAGATACCTATGTGAAAGAAACGGAATCAACATGGAAAATGTAATGGCAATAGGAGACAGTCAGAATGATGAAGACTTCCTAAAAGAAGTGGGATATAGGATAGCTGTCGGAAATGCCGAGGATAAATTAAAGGAAATCAGCACATATACCTGTGAAAAGTTCTATGGAGACGGAGTGGCTGAAGCGATAGAGAAATTTGCACTGTAGTGATAATATGATTTATGAAATAGCAGAAGACGTTAAAAAAGCTGTTGAAAACAAATGTGACGCTTACGAAATTTATATTGACGAATCAAAATCAATCGAATTGGATTCCCTTAAAGAGGAACTCAACTTTGCCAAAGAAGAAATTGATTTGGGAGTTGGAATAAGAGTCCTCAAGGATAAAAAGCAAGGTTTTGCATTCACTTCCAATATGGACAAGCTCACAGAAACAGCAACCCAAGCAATTGAAAACACAAAATTGACAAAAGTTGACGAAAACATCACATTTGCAGAAGTTGAGAAAGTCCGTGCCGTCAAGGGTGTTTATGACAACAAGTTCAATGACTTGAGCCTTGACGAGTCTGTCGAGTTTTTAAAGGACACCATTTCAACTGCCAGCGACAGCGGATGTGAAGTGACAGGTTCAGGTTTTAGCGCAAGTGAAGGCAGGTCATTGATTGTAAACTCAAATGGCGTTTCCATTGAAGATGAGGGCACAGGATTCGGTTTGGGATTGTCAGTGACCATCCAAAAAGATGGTGAAATCGCAACAGCATACAATTCACAGTCTTCAAGATTCTTTGACCTTGATGGAGAAAAATTGGCCGAAGACGTTTGCAACCTTGCAAAAAGCTCACTCAACACAAAACCTGTAGAAACCGGAGATTATGATGTTGCTCTTGACTATTATGCAGCAACAGGACTCCTTCAAACATTCATAGGAGCATTCAACGGGGAAAACGTGTTGAGAGGAAGGTCCATCCTAAAAGATAAAATAGGTTCCGAGATTGCAAGCCCAACATTATCCATAATAGATAATCCATTGCTTGAGAAGGGAATGTACACCGCAAAATGCGATGGTGAGGGAAGCGTATCACGCAAAACCGATTTGATTGAAAATGGTGTTTTAAGCTCATTCATTTATGATTTATACAATGCAAACAAGATTGGTGAAAAAACCACATCAAACGGCCTTAGGGGCAGCTATCTGACAACTCCAATGATTTCACCGACAAACCTAGAATTCAAGTTTAGTGAAATGAAAGATTTGAGTGAAATCAAGAGAGGCGTTTTAACAACAAGCGTTTTAGGAGCACACACTGCAAATCCTATTTCAGGAGATTTCTCTGTTGAAGCAAGCAATGCATTTAAAATTGAGAATGGTGAGTTGACTGACCCGATTAACAAGGCAATGATTTCCGGAAACATATTTGAAATAATGGAAACAGTTGAAGGATTGAAATCCGAAATCAAGCAATACGGTTCATACATCCTCCCTAAACTGTTAGTGCATGATTTAAGAGTTGTCGGACAATGAATAGAAAACTAAAAGAGCTAATTTCACTTCCAAATGAGGAAGCAAGTCCTGAAGATGACGAATTATTAGTCGAAGAGCTTAAAAAAGCTCAGTTAATAATGCCCATTGAAGTCATCTCACATGATGATGACGATTTTAATTTCAAACCTGTGAAAATTGGAGATGATGATAAAAACGAGTTTATAGCATTATTTACAGATGAAGATGAACTCATTAAAGCCAATGTTGAATTTAGCGTGATTAACATCTCCACCAAAAATCTAGCCGAAATGATAAAGGACACAGGTGATGAATACTACGGCATTGCAATTAATACATTTAGCAAATATTCACTGGCCATTCCGCTAAGTGAATTTTTAAACTTATTTTAAAAAAAAAGAGTTTTGAGAAAAATTACATTTTTCTTAATTTTTCTCTATATCTGTTGATTGTATCGTCTTTATAATCGATTTTGAGATAATCCTCAGTCAATTGTTTATTATTCTCAAAATTCTTAATTTTTTGATTCAAGATATTGTCGATTTCCTTATCCAATTTTTTAATTCGATTGTCGTAGGAATTTTCAGACTTTCTCATGTTTATGTTTGTTCTGCGAGATAATCTTCTAATTTCCTCTTCCATATCGATTTCATCTTTTTTAGGCATAAGACCACCTACATTTCAATGATTGGCAATTGAATTTCAGTTATATACTCATCCTCATTGTCACAGTTATAAACGCCTTTAATCAAGACTTCTTTAGGAGAACCGATAATATCATAATGATTTTCTTGAGCAATCTCAACTAATTCAGCATAAGTATCCATAATATTTTCAGGAGATCCATAATGAGTGCCCGCCAGAACCTTGTTCTCAATCATGTCAACAACACGAATCCTGTCGGTTTCATCCGGATTGTCTTTTACAGGAATGCTTACATCGTAAACCACATCACCCTGATTTACTTCATGCCTTGGTGAGAAATACACAATGAATGGTTCACCATCAGTTTTGATATCTTCTGTATCAACCCAATCCATCAATATGGAAAAGAACACTCCCATATCTGATTTTGGAGTTTTACAATTGATAACCGCTAATTTTTGTTCTGGAATTACTTTCACTTCATAATCCATAATTACACCTTACTTAAAATTTTAATATTAATTGAATAAATAAACTTCTACTTCTTCGCCTTCATCCACAAGCTCAACCAGTTTTGGAATTTTCACATAACCATCTGCTGTTGAGAGTGAGAAAATTGCTCCTGAATCCTTGAATATAGGTTGGACTTTATCTCCATCGACTCTGACCAATTGATATTGCATCCTTCCGACCTGTGAGTGAATTCTTTTTGTGATTTTGCCTTTAACAGTTTCCATCTCAAAGTCCTTATCGATTCCTGCAAGCCTGGTTAATGGCTCTGCAACAAATGCATTGAATATCATCAAAGCAGAAACTGGATTTCCAGGAAGCCCTATGACCATTTTGCCGTCAATGACCCCCACGATTGTCGGTTTTCCAGGCTGAACTGAAATTCCATGAATGTGAACCTCTCCAAGCTCGTCAAGAACATGCTTCAAGACATCCCCAAGACCTGCGGAAGTTCCTCCTGAACAGAAAAGTATGTCAACATCTTTTAGGGAACTTGTGATTTTTTCCTTGACCTCATCATAGTTGTCTCTCATGATGCCCAAGAATTTTGCATCTGCGCCACAGGAAACTGCATCGTTTTTAATCATTCCGCCATTTACATCATAGATTTTTCCATATTCAAGCTCTTCACCTTGAAGAGTAATCTCATTACCTGATGAGACTATACCAACACTCGGTTTTTTGTAAACTTCAATGGTTTCAAATCCTTGAGACAGCAAGACCCCAATCTTACCAGGATTTAAGAAGTCCCCTTTCTTAAGAATCAAATTGCCCTCTTCAATGTCAGAACCCTTTTTGGCAACATCTTGGGTTGGAGTAACGGTTGTCAACAGATTGACTTTACCATCATCCTTTTCAGCATATTCAACCATCAAGACCGCATCTGCTCCCTCAGGCATTGCAGCGCCTGTACTGATTTCAATACATTTTCCAGCTCCCACCTTCTTGTCAGTGGTTGCACCGGCTTCGAGAAAATCAATTACATCCAAGGTATTTGGTGATTCCTCTGAAGCCCCAAAGCTGTCGCTTGAAAGAATTGCAAAACCGTCCTTCAATGCCTTATCAAAAGGAGGAAAGTCCATTCTGGAATAAACATCCTCAAACAATACCCTTCCGTAAGCTTCACTGACCAAAATCTCCTCGCTTTCAGGCTTTAAGTTCTCATCAAATAACTTCTGAATGATATCAATAGCTTCATCACATTCCTTAATTTTTAAAAATTCAGTTCCCATTTTAATCACATTTGGTAAAAATCCAATAAATTAATATATAATATATTAATATAAATATAAATAATTTAATCTTATCGATAAATTTTATTATAATTTTGGAGGAGAGTATTTGTCTAGACCTAATAATAACAACCAACAAGAGTACAGAAGAGTAAGGACTCCTAAAAAAGGAGAAATACCTGGAGTAGTTGAACAGATTATGGGACACGGAAAACTAAAAGTCCGTTGTGCTGATGGAAACATAAGAATGACCAGAATCCCTGGAAAAATGAAAAAACGTATTTGGATTCGTGAAGGAGACGTAATCCTTGTAAAACCATGGGATTTCCAATCCGATGAAAAAGCGGATGTAATTTGGAGATACACAAAAACAGAGTCCAACTGGCTCGAAAGAAAAGGCTACTTAAAAATGTAGTCTAACTACTTATTTTTTTGATTTTAATGGATCCTAAAGTAGCTAAAGCCGATAAAAAACATGCCAAGATTCATTCCGAAAAAAGAAGGAAAGATAATTCTGAGAGAAAAACCGGAAATGAAATCTTCGACAAAATAACATTAGAAACATTATACAAATTAGCTAATCAGGGCCATATTGACATTCTAAATGGTGCAATCAGTACCGGCAAGGAAGCAAATGTTCTGACTGGAATAACCGATGATGAAAAGTTCGTTGCAGTTAAAATCTATAGGATTGCAACATCTGATTTTAAGAAAATGGATTACTATTTGAAAGGCGATCCGAGATTTAATGTCAAAACCAAGAACAAGAGAAAAATTATTTACTCATGGGTTACTAAAGAGTTTAAGAATTTGACAAGATTATATGCAGCAGGAGTCAATGTTCCAGAACCAATAACCAGTGCAAACAATGTATTGCTGATTGAATTCATTGGTGATGAAGATGGAAACCCTGCACAACCCGTTAAAAACCAGCCACCGGAAAATCCTGATGAATTCTGGAACCTACTGATGGTTGAGCTTAAAAAATTCGTCAATGAGGCAAAGCTTGTTCACGGAGACCTTTCCAATTACAATATTTTAAATTTAAATGAAAAGCCTGTGATAATTGACGTTTCACAATCCGTTGTTTTGGACAATCCAATTTCTAAAGAATTACTTGAAAGGGACATCAACACACTTGTTCGTGAATACACCAAACTTGGTGTTGAAACCAGTTTTGAAGAAGTTTGGGAGTATGTGAATCCTAAGTTTTAATTTATTCCACTTATTTAAATAAATCTGCATATTTGATTTTATCTGGAATTGCACAATCCTCCAATCTAAGAATATCTTTTGAAAATAATGATTTCACTTCTTTTGCAAATGGAAAATACAAATCAGGATGACGACAATGTCCCTTTATATAAAAAATTGAATCATTATCAAAAATTAACTCAATACTCCATCGATAACCATCACAGAAACCCCCAAGTTCATTATACACATTACTCCATTGTTTCAATTCAGCCCATTTATAAATCTCATATTTAGTAATTAAATCCAAAAATTCATCCAAAACATCTCGAGACACATCATTACATAAAATTGAATTTTTACCTAAAATACTACACTTAATGAAGTCAATTATGAAAAATGAGGAACTAGAATCGTCAATAATATGGGGCGCATTATAAACAAATTTAAATGATTTCAATTTTAATTTATTCCCATTATCAAAGATACCATCATCCCTAAATTCATAATTTAAATTATTTACCCATTTTTTAGAATCATTTATATTTAAAATATCATATCCTACTAAATCCATTAAAACCTCAGCAAACTCATACCAAAAACTTGGAAAACACCATTGAACATTATATTCCTTGGTAAAATCTTCAAAATAACATATGAAAGTCCACTGATTTGAAAAAATAACATCATTATGCAATATGATTTTCAATGTATGGAAATAATATTCAGAATCTAATGTGGGTTCAAAGTACTTTAAAACATGACATTCAATATTTTGCAGTTCTTCAATGAAATTAAACTCATCAATCGAATTAATGAAATTGGTTACTTCTTTATCAGACAAATGAATCTTATCTTTAAACATTAAATCAAATGTTGGATTATAATATGCCTCATTATTCCTAAAATCTATAACAAAATTAGAGTTACTTTCTCTACTTGTGTGGAATATTTCTAATTTTAATAAATTAGCAGCTAACACGAAAAACCACTCCACAATCCATACTACAACAATTTAAACTATATTTTAAACGAAATTTTTAAATTATAGCAATTTTTCCAAATATTCCTTAAGTTCTGGAAGCTCCACTTTCATAGTTTCCCAAACCAAATGCTCAATAACATTTTCATAATCATGAGCATGAATATTCCTCATTGCCTTTAAACTATTCCAAGCAATATCTGGATACTGGTCTTTAAACTCATCGGACAATCTTCCAATATACTCTCCAATTTGAATAATGTTAAAAGCACATGCTCTTTGGTAATGGTCATTGGCCAAATATTCATTAAAATCATCACCAAAATACTCAATGTCACTTGCTGTCGCTTCACAGTATTCTATGATTTTCTTAATATGTTTTCATCTTTAGCGTTCATAGATTATAACCACATCTTTTTTGATTTTATTTAAAAATTCCTTATTATGACTGCATGATGAAACCAAATCCACATGGCATTTGAATTCATCTTCCAAGTCCTGAACAAAAGACATATACTTAATTAAAGAAGTCACATCCCCATCATCCATGATGAAATCCAAATCACTGTCATCACTTGCCTCATTTCTAGCATAAGATCCAAAAAGACATAACCTATTAACCCCATGTTTAATGGCTATTGGAATGGTTCTTTTTGTGATTTCTTCAATTGTAAATATCATTAAAAACACCTAATGAAAATTAATCTGATTAATATTTAATTTTAATTTTATATTAAATAAATATTTTTTTATGCACAAATTAATAAAACAATTAATCCATTATTGTGCAAATATTGTCAGAACATTTTCGCAAAGGGAGTCATAAGTTTTAGAATCATTTATTACGAATCATTACCCTTATAATCAATACCTTTTTAACATTCAAAATCAAAAATTGAAAATATGAAATGGATTTTTGAATTTATCGAGAAATATTTTTTTATAGTGATATTGGTGGCAGTAGCCATTTCTCTAGTTTATCCAAATTCATTTAAATGGGTTTTAAGTGAATATAACGGTATCAATATCCTCAATTTACTTTTAAGCATTGTTCTTTTTACAATGGGAACCACATTGAAAGTGGACGACTTCCTTAATGTGTTCAAAAATCCCAAGGCAATTGCAGTTGGAATTTCAGCGCAATACATAGTAATGCCAATTATAGCATTTACTCTTGCAAGCGCATTTTCTCTTGACACCGCCTTGACAGTCGGACTCATTCTTGTTGGAACAGTTCCTGGAGGAACCGCATCTGATGTCATTACTTTTCTTGCAAAGGGAGATGTGGCACTTTCAGTTTCCCTGACTGCAGTTTCCACCGTGATTTCACCAATACTAACCCCAGTAATCACGTTACTCTTAATTGGCAACCAAATTCACTTTAACCCAATAGACATGTTTATCTCAATTGTCCAAATAGTGATTGTCCCAATAATCTTAGGTTTGATTCTGAATTACAAGTTCCCTGACTTTTGTGAAAAACTGAAAATTTATTTGCCTACAGCATCATCAATTGTAGTTTGCCTAATCGTTGCAGGAGTGATTGGGGCCAATAAACAGGCTATTTTAACTTCATCCACAATAATACTCATTGTTATTGTCCTGCAATATTTCCTTGCAATGTCAATTGGATTTGGAATTGGCCGCCTTGCAGGAATGGACAGGAAACAGACAATAACAGTAGCCATCGAACTGGCATTTCAAAATTCAGGATTGTCAACCAGCCTTGCAAAAACACACTTTCCAGACTTGTCCCAGGCAACGGTTCCGGGAGCGCTTTATTCAGTCTTCCAGAATTTTGCAGGATCAATTCTTGCCTATGCATTCAGAAAATATCAATCATGATGACAAAATACTAATCCGATTGAGCAATTAAATCAAATTTTATTGCATAAATGCTATCTGAGCTACCACATGCAAACATCATTTTTATGAGAACATAGAAATCCCAAATTTTAAATATTATTTTTTATAAAAACATTTAAAAAATTTAAATTAAATAAATATAATTAATTCTAATTTATTAAAAGGTGATATTTATGCCAGAAACAGATTATTTAAAAATACCTCAAAATAGAGTGGGGGCTTTAATCGGAAGCAATGGAAATGTGAAAAAGTCCATTGAGAAAGCAACTGGTACCATTCTTGACATTGACAGCGATGAAGGTACAGTTTATATCACACCTAGAGATGATATGGAAGACCCGTTAGGAGTCTGGAATGCAAATCACATTGTAAAGGCTGTGGCAAGAGGATTTAATCCTGAAGTTGCACTTAAGCTCGTTAGTGATGAGATTTATTTGGAAGTAATCAGCTTACCGTTATATATCGGAAAATCCAAAAAGGCCCTTGCAAGACATAAAGGAAGAATTATCGGAAAAGATGGAAAAACACGTGAGATAATCATGGAAATGGCTGAAGTCGACATGGCAGTTTATGGTAAGACCGTTTCACTCATAGGTGAGATGGACAACATCATGGTTGCTAAAGAGGCCATTGAGATGATACTTAACGGTTCAAGACACAAATCCGTTTACGGATTTTTAGAACACAAGAAAGAAACTTTAAAAATGAAGGAATTCAAGGATCTTGTCGGAATTGAAGATGATAAAATCGAATTCAAGGACGGCATCGACTTTGATGAAAAAGACTTTTAGGAGTTCCAACTCCTATAACTTTTTTTATAATTTAATCACCATTACAAAAGTTTAACACCCCACAATATTACACAATCAAAGAAATATTACAATACAACTATAATTTTAATAGTAATTTGCTATGAAAATTAATGCAATACTTAAAAACTTTTATATACTTTAACCAACTTATATAGATAGTGTATTACAAATACTATATTTTTTACATGTTTTAAAATTATTATTTTACCCAATATTTAAGCAAGTAGATAGGGTACCGTGTGAATATTACTTTTCATATGCTCTCTGATTTGATTTAAATATACCCTGCCATAATAAGTTAAAACATATAAACAGAAGTAGGAGGAAAAATTTTGGCTCAAGAACAATTAGGACTTGATTGGGAAGAGGACTTCCAAAGGTTAACACCATCCCAATTTTTTAGAAAGAACAAGCAGATGTTAGGATTTACTGGTAAAATCCGTTCATTAACTATTGTTTTCCACGAATTGATTACAAACAGTTTTGACGCAGCAGAAGAATCCGGAATATTGCCAGATATAGACATCGAATTGAAACGTGTCGACAAGGAACACTATATCCTAAGACACAAGGATAACGGACCGGGAATTCCTGAAGATTACGTGATGCAAGTATACTGTATGATGTTTGCAGGATCCAAGTTCAGAAACATCCAATCAAGAGGACAACAAGGATTAGGTTGTAGTGGTTGTGTGCTATTATCCCAAATGACCACAGGTAAACCAGCTCGCGTAATTTCATGCTACAAGGACGGTGATGAAATTAAGGGAGTGAAAATGAAATTCCAAATGGATGTTGAAAACAACCGTGGAATCTTAATGGAAAGGGAAGACTATCCTGCAGAATCAACTGGAGTATGCATTGAATTGCAATTCAAAGAGGTTTCATACTCATTAGCGGAACAAGGTGCTTTTGAATACATCAGAAGAACCATGATCGGTAACCCTCACGCAAGAATCACATTCAGGGACCCATCAGGACACAAGTACATATTCAAAAGGGCAGCAGACGTTGTTCCAGTGCAACCAAAAGAAGTATTGCCACACCCTAAAGGTGTAAGCGCTGACGACTTAATGACAATGGCTAAAAACACCGACAGCAGAAGATACAAAAGTATGTTGACTTCATCATTGTCCAGGATGTCAGCTAAAAGGGTTGATGAAATCGGTGAAATGACCGGAATCGACATGAACAAACGTCCAAAAGCAATGACTTTCCAGGAAGCAGAGGCTATTGTCCACTGCTTCAAGAAAATGAAATTCATGGCTCCGCCAACAGACGGACTCATACCAATCGGATCAGAGCAAATCGAAAAGGGTATGAAACAAATTCTTAAACCTGAATTTGTGACAACAATCACAAGAAAACCTGTAACCTATGCAGGTGGTGTGTCATTCATTATTGAAGCAGGTCTTGCATACGGAGGAGACTCCGGTAGAGTGGTCAATGAGAAAAGGAAATCTGAAATCATGAGATTTGCAAACAGGGTTCCATTAACATTCGATGCAGGAAGCTGTGCAATTACAGAAGCGCTCAAAAGTATCGATTGGAAACGTTACGGTTTAAAAGATATGGACAACACCCCATTAACCCTATTCGTAAACATTATATCAACTCAAGTTCCTTACTTATCAACAGGTAAGCAAAGTGTTTCACCTGAACCTGAAATCGTTCACGAAATCAGACAGGCAACCATGAAACTAGCTCGCCAATTACAAAAACACTTAAGAGCAAAAAGAGCTGCTAAGGAAAAAGAAAAACGTTCAAAAGTATTTGAAGAATATGTGCCAGTCATCATCGAAGAAGCTGCAAAACTCGGTGAGACCGGAGTTCCGGAATACCAAGAAGTGCTTGCAAAAGTAACAAAAAGGGCTCTTGCAGAATTGCTTGGTGAAAAAGTTGAAGAGGAAGAGGAAGAAGAAGAACTTGACGCTATCATCATGGAAGAAGTTGATGAATTCGGAAACGCTGTTGAAGATGGTAACTCATCATTAGACAACTTTATTGAAGATGACGTTGAAGACGGATTTGAAGATTAGGTGATTTAGATGGCTGAAGTAGATAAAGAAGGAAAAACACATAAAGAACTTAGGAAGGAATACACCTATAACAAACTCAAAGGATTAGGTCAGGAAATCATTGAAGAGATTGAAAAAAATAAAGTTCCTAACATCAGAGTTCCATCAAGAGGTACTGGAAACATCGTTTACGACGATGCTAAAAGATACTATGTATTAGGTGACAGATTCGGAAGAAGATCATTAGGTAATGTAAAGCAAATCAGAAAGTTAGGACAAATGGTTTATGTTGCTAACTTCTGTAAAGATTTAGTTGCAAGAGAAAAAACCGCTACCATCAGGGAAATGTACTACGTTTCCGAAGGTTGGGGAATCAGCTTCAAATCACAACAAGAATCCAACATTGTTGGAGAGGACTTAGAAGTAACCCTCGGTACCACTCGTGAAGACTTAGGTCTAATGCCAGAGGAAGACGGCGCATCCGTTTACGGAGACATCACCCTCCTTGATGAAGTGGAAGTCAACGCTGCAAAAATGGGAAAATCCGGTTATACAATTTCCCCTACAATTGACCAAGTGGAATTTTTAGACCATAATGTTGACAAAGTACTTGCAGTGGAAACCATGGGAATGTTCCACAGGTTAGTGCAAGAAAACGCACACGAAAGATTCAACTGTCTAATCGTTGGGCTTAAAGGACAAGCTGCTCGTGCAACAAGAAGATTCATTAAAAGAGTCAATACCGAATTAAAATTACCAGTTTACATCTGTAACGACGGAGACCCTTGGGGATTCCACATTGCACAGGTAATTATTTCCGGAAGTGCAAAATTAGCTCACGTTAACCATGACTTAGCTACTCCTGACGCTAAATTCATTGGAGTGACCGCATCAGACATTATCAACTATGACTTACCAACAGATAAGCTCAAAGATGTGGACGTCATGAGGCTCAAAGAGCTTTCCAAAGACCCAAGGTATAAAACTGATTTCTGGCAAACTGAAATTAAAAAGATGCTTAAAATCGGTAAAAAAGCAGAACAGCAATCTTTCTCCAAATATGGGCTTGAATACGTAGTAGACGAATACTTCCCAGCTAAATTTGAAGAAATGGAAAATCAAGCATAGGCTTGAACTTTTCCTCCCTACTTTTTTTTATTTTTTTTAAACTATTTTTGAGCGAATGTTTATATACTAAAACTTTCATATACCCTAGTAGGTATAGGTTGTGTTATTTTGAAAGAATGTATGGATAGTGAAAATTTACACAGAAGACTTAAAAAAATCATCGGACAAATCAATGCAATTGATCGTATGATTGATGAAGATATTCCTTGTGAACAGATTCTAATGCAAGTAAATGCATCAAAATCCGCTTTACATAAAGTTGGACACATCATTGTAGAAGGACACTTGGAACATTGTGTAAAGCAAGCCATTGAAGATGATGATTCAGATGAGGCAATTAGTGACATCTCATCAATTTTAGAATATTACTCCAGACTTTAATTTTTTTTAAAATAACTTTATACCCTATGGGGTATACCTATACATTTGGGGCTGTTTAATATGAATTTTACAAGAGATGAAAAGGTAGACATCCTACTTATAATAATCTCCACAATAAGTGTAATTGCAAGCTTTATCCTATCTCTCGACCATATCTCTTGGATTGCAGTGGTCTTATGTGGAGTGCCTATATTTAAGGAATGTATTGAAGGATTGATAACCGAATTTGACATAAAGGCAGATTTGCTTGTGACAATCGCAATCATCGCATCAATAATCATTGGTGAAGTTTTTGCAGCGGGTGAAATCGCAACAATCATGGCAATAGGCGGATTTTTAGAGGAATACACTGTAAACAAGACACAAGGAAGAATCGAAGAGCTTGTGAACATGACCCCTCAAATCGCCACAAGAATCAAAGGAAAGGTTGAAGAAAAAATACCAGTAGAAGATGTGAAAATTGGAGACATATTGAAAGTGCTTCCAGGAGAAAGTATTCCAACAGATGGAACCATTCTCAGTGGAGAAACATCAATCGACCAATCCACATTAACCGGAGAATCAATACCAGTAGACAAGAAGGTCAACGATGAGGTGTACAGCGGAACAATTAACCTTTACGGATCATTCACAATGAAAACAACAAAAGTGAGTGAAGACAGTTCCCTTCAAAAGCTAATCAAATTAGTTGAATCATCAAAGCCTGAAAACGCTAAAATCGTAAGGTCCGCAGACAGGTGGGCAACATGGATTGTAGTCATCGCATTCCTATCTGCAATAATAACCTATTTTGTCACCGGAGAAATAATCAGGTCCGTTACAATATTGGTGGTGTTCTGCCCTTGCGCATTGGTACTGGCAACACCTACAGCAATCATGGCGGCCATAGGAAATCTGACCAAGTACGGAATACTCGTCAAGGACGGAGAATCCCTTGAAGAATTGGCTCACGTTAATGAATTGGTGTTTGACAAAACCGGAACATTGACATACGGGACACCTGAAGTCGTAAGGGTTATTTCAAAAGACAATGGTGAAATGATGCATCTTGTTGCATCCCTTGAATCAAAATCCGAACATCCTTTGGCAAAATCAATTGTGAAATATTACGACAGCACCGATTTGGCTGAAGTTAATGAGTTTAAGATGCACATTGGAAAGGGAGTCACCGGAATTATAGGCAACTCAAAAGTGACCGCCGGAAATATGAAACTCCTTGAATCTGAAGACATCACTTCCGAATATGTCAATGATGCAACTAACGGTGAAATCGAAATCTATGTGGCGAAGGACAACGAAGTCATTGGAAAGATTTATCTTGCAGACACATTGCGTAATAATTCAAAACAGACCATTAAAAAGCTAAAACGCCTTGGAATAAAAACCACATTGCTCACAGGAGACAACGAGGAAACCGGACGTTACATAGCAAGACAAGTCAAAGTTACAAATGCCCAATTCAATTGCTTGCCTGAAGACAAAACCGAATACATCAAAGAGGAGCAGTTGAAAGACAATAAGGTAGCGATGATTGGTGATGGAATAAATGATGCGCCGTCATTAAGAAAGGCGAATGTCGGAATAGCAATGGGAAGCATTGGAAGCGACGTTTCAATTGAGGCCTCAAACATTGCACTAATCAATGACAATATCGGCGACATACCCCATTTAATTGGAATAGCCAGAAAGACATTAAGCACAATTAATTTAAATATCGCATTCTCCCTTGCTTTAAATATAATTGCAATGATACTGGCTGTTTTAGGAATACTGGACCCTATTGCCGGAGCACTAATACACAATATCGGATCTGTAATTGTCATCATATATTCCTCAACACTGGTCAACTACAAGCTTTCAAGAAAAGACTATTTGAAGAGTAAAAAATTAGGCATGACTAAAAGTTTAAATAAATCAATATCCTAATATTAACTATCGATAATAAGGTGATTTATCATGGCTGAAAAAGAAATCAAAGTAGTGGGCATGCACTGCCCTTCATGTGTAAACGCTGTAGAATTATGCTTAAAAGATGTTGACGGAATTGAAGATGCAAAAGCAGATTTGGATTCCGGAATCACTACCATCACAATGTCCGGCGACGTAAGTGACACTGACATTAACGAAGCTGTTGAAGAAGCAGGTTTCAAAGTAGAATAATTCTACTTACTTTTCTTTTTTTTATTTTAACTTCAAATTATTTTTCTATTTTTAAATATCAAATTATATATAATTTAAAAAATAAATTTTAATCCATAGATTAAATTCTAAATTGACAAAGGGATTAAAATGAAAACTGTTGCAATTAATGGTTATGGAACCATCGGTAAAAGAGTGGCTGATGCAGTGGCCGCTCAAGATGACATGAAAGTTATTGGTGTAAGTAAAACTAGACCAAACTATGAGGCAAGAACTGCAGTTGAAGAAAAAGGCTACCCATTATACATTGGAATTCCAGAAAGGGAACAAATGTTTAAAGACGCTGGAATTGAAATCGCAGGTACCGTTGAAGATATGATTAAAGAGGCAGACGTTGTTGTTGACTGTACTCCTGGAAGCATCGGACCTCAAAACCTTGAAATGTATAAGAAAGCAGGTGTTAAAGCTATTTACCAAGGTGGAGAAGACCATGAACTAACCGGCCTTTCATTCAACGCTATTTCCAATTATGATGACTCCTATGGTGCAGACTACACCCGTGTAGTATCATGTAACACTACAGGATTAACCCGTACATTATCCACTATCGACCCAATAGCTGACATTAAAAAAGTACGTGCAGTAATGGTTAGAAGAGGATCAGACCCATCTGAAGTTAAAAAAGGACCAATCAATGCTATTGTTCCAAATCCTCCAAAAGTACCTTCCCACCACGGCCCTGATGTAAAGACCGTTATGGACGGTATTGATGTTACAACCATGGCATTGCTCGTGCCAACCACTTTAATGCACCAACACAACATCATGGTTGAAATCAATAATGATGTGGAAACCGAAGAGATTGTTGAAGCATTAGAAAAACGTTCAAGAGTAATTGTTGTTTCCGCAGAAGAAGGTTTAGGTTCAACTGCTGAATTAATGGAATACGCTAAAGAACTTGGAAGAAACAGAAACGACTTATACGAAATTCCAGTTTGGAAAGAATCCATTAACGTAGTAGGCAATGAATTGTTCTACATGCAAGCAGTGCATCAAGAGTCTGATGTAATACCTGAAAACATCGATGCTATCCGTGCACTTCTTGAAATGGAAAGCGACAACGAAAAATCTATCGCTAAAACTAACAAAGCTATGGGAATATTATAAATTCCCTCTTTTTTTACTATTTTTTACTGATTTTAATGAAACATAGAGTACTTTTTGGACCTGCAGGAAGTCCTGTAAATTATAAGGGTGCAGCATACAAAGCTCCAAAATACATCCAGGAAGAGGGACTTGACTCCTATGAGTACCAATCCCCTTATGGAGTAAGGATTGGAGAAAATGCTGCAAACACATTGAAGGAAGAATCTGAAAAACATGACATTCTAGTCTCAATGCATGCACCATATTACATCAACCTATGTGCAAAAGAGGAATCAAAGCTTGAAAAAAGTATCGGACACTTGATTGCAGCTGCACGTGCGGGAGAATGGATGGGAGCATACAGACTTGTATTCCACCCAGGAGCTTACCTTAACAGGAAACCTGAAAAAGCCATGGAAATATCAAAAAATACCGTGAAAAAGTTATTTGAAGAGCTTGAATCAGAAGGAATTGAGGAATTCACATTTGCTCCAGAAACCACAGGCAAAAGAACCCAACTCGGAAATGTTGAGGAGGTCGTTGAGCTATGTGCCACATTTGACCACTTTGAACCGACAATAGATTTTGCACATGTTCATGCCCGTGGAAGAGGATTTTTAAACGAAAAAGAGGATTACAATTGCATATTTTCAACAATTGAAAATCAATTGGACATTGACATCCTACATTGCCATTTCACAACTATCGAATATGGCCAAGGTGGAGAAGTTAAACATCACACATTAGCTGAAAGCGACGAATACGGACCACATATCGAAGACCTGTTATCTGTATTGATTGATAACGGTTGGAGTGCAAACATCATTTGTGAAACTCCACTCAGAGATGAAGATTCACTTAGAATGAAAAAAATATATGAAGAAATGATTTAATAATCCTTAACGGAGCCTATTAAATCATCCAAATCATTGAAGAGATTATTTATATCTTCATCATCTTCTTTATTTGAGCTTAACTGGATGACAAGCTCATTAGTCAAATCTTCCATCTTATCAATGAAAGCATTTAAAGTGACCAATTTATTTTCTATTTCCCTTTCGACAACCTGATTGTTACCATCATCCAACTCAATCATTTTTCTTGCAACTATAACCTGATTGTCAAACAATCCATTGGATTTTTTTATGGCTTGAGTGAACTTTTGATAGGACATGTGTGATGGATTAAAAAGCTTATTGACAAGTTCCATAGCCTTGCCCTGTTTTAAGTCATATTCTTTCTCAATTCTGTCAACTTCCTTTTCATATTTGGAAGGGATGTGAACCTTAGGAGGCTCAGGCTCGTGATAGACCTCCTTACCACATTGTGAGCAGAAATGCTGATTAGGAACCAATCTTGCTCCACAGTAAATACAAAAATGATTATGATTATCTTCAGTCATACAGTATTATTTTGTAAATAAGTTAAATAAATAGTTATGATTTTTTCAACCTTAAAACAACAATTTCAGAGTCTGTCCCCCATCTCATAGGAGTGTCCATTGAACCCACACCAGTGGTTACATGAATATACTTGCCAGATTCATCTTTAAACAATCCCATGTTATATTCAAACATTTTATCCGCAAACCAAACTGCAGGATAAAACTGCCCTCCGTGAGTGTGTCCAGACAGCTGAACGTCAAATCCCAAATTTGAAAACCTATCCCAGTAGTAGGGAACATGATAATTGAGTATGTTAACTTTGTCGTTTACAATGATAGATTCATCAATCGTTGGAACGTCCCTATTCCCAAAGCTGAATGTCAATCCGAAAATGTTAATGCAATCAAATTCAAATGACTCATTATCCAAAACAATCATTCCTGCCTTGCGACAGGCCCTTATTACATTTTCAATTCCCGGATAAAAGTCATGGTTTCCAGGAGTGAATATTATTGGCAGGTTCACTTCACTTAACGCCATGAAATCATCTTCCTCAACAACGGATGATCCATCGGCCAGGTCTCCTGAAATTATTGCCAAATCACAAGAGCCTTCAAGATCTCTTAACTTGCCTGCAACCTGTTCGATTATTTGCCTGTGGCGCACAGACCCGAAATGAACATCAGATAAATGTGCAATAGTGATGTCCCTTTCCAGATTATCCAGATACAATGTTTTTTCATGAATAACCAGCTTATGAGCATGCCAGTAGTTATAAATTCCCAATATCGGGACAATAGCCAACAATATCAAATTAACTTCTACAGACAAATTAACAAATGAACCTATTAGATAAATTATCAGAATATCTATTAAAAATAGGACTGATGCCCACATCCACACCCCGTCTGCAGTTGTGAGAAACCTTGTAATCCATCTTGATTTTCTTGATTCAAACAGCATTGGAACAAAGTGATTTAAACCTATCAGAATTGTTAAAATCAATATGTAAGCATCATCAATTCCTCCTAACAGCAAAAAGATGTATTTCAATAGGAAAAACTCAAACAGCATGTAGAATGGAGTGATGAATAGTACTCTTCTTGTTCTGAAACTCATAATCTACCTCTTAAAAAATATATATTCCACTAATTATTTAAATAATTAAAACTAATGTTGAAATGTATTAGAAAAATCGGAGGTGATAATTATGAAAAGTGATAACAAAAAGATTGAAACCAAAACAACTAATCAAAAACAAATTAAAATCGATAATGAAGACAAAGAATATGCTGAATTAGTAATTATCAAACCCGTGGGTTATCCTTTCGATTTTCAGATGATGGACGATGAAATAGAGATTACTAACCCAAAATTATTTGAAGAGTATGCTCGTGAACAATGGCAGGGATTGGTTGTTCGTGAAAAATCACACTTATTCGATCAAAAAATCATTCCAGATTTCGGTTTTGAAATCGTGACTGCAAAACCGGACAATTCAATAATTTCTGAAATGACCAAAATCAAGATTATTACTGACAAGATTGACAAGAAGGTTGACAATAAGATCAAATCGGACATTCGCCTTTCTGACATTGTAGGTCAGGAAAATGCCAAAAATAAGGTTAAGGTCATAACAAGATACTTGGAAAATCCTGAAAGCTTCGGACCTTGGGCTCCAAAAAACATCTTGTTTTATGGACTTCCAGGTACCGGTAAAACAATGCTTGTAAAGGCACTTGCAAATGAGCTTGAGGTTCCATTGTATCTAATTAAGGCAACCTCATTAATAGGAGAACATGTGGGCGATTCCTCATCTAAGATACATGAATTGTTCAAGAAGGCATCTGATAATGCGCCATCAATAATATTCATTGATGAAATTGACGCAATTGCACTGCATAGATCTTTCCAATCATTAAGGGGAGACGTTTCAGAAATCGTTAACTCTCTTTTGACTGAAATGGACGGAATCAATGAAAACAAGTCAGTCATAACAATTGGAGCTACCAATAATCCAACCAGCTTAGATTACGCTGTAAGAAGCAGGTTTGAAGAGGAAATTGAATTCAAATTGCCTGATGACAATGAAAGGTTGGCCATTCTCGAGAACAATCTAAAGACAATGCCTTTGGAATACAACTTGAATTTACCAAAAATGGTCAAGCTTACAAAAGGATTGTCTGGAAGGGACCTTAAAGAAAAAATATTGAAGACAGCCCTTCACAATGCAATATCAAATGATTGTGACATAATCACAATGGAAAACATTGATTATGCATTAAAATCAAGTAAAATTAAAAATTCAGACATAAAAGGAATGTTTGAATAAAATATTATTTATAATCAAATATATATTCAGCTGCATCAATAATTTTCTTATTTTCATTTTTTGCAGCTTTCTTAACATTTTTTGAAATGTCATAAAATATCTTATTGACTATGGAATTTGTTAAATTATCTAAAATTTTTGCACTACCATCTACATCTGCTAACTTAACCATTGCTTTTTGAGTTTCACGTTCTCTTATATCTTCCATAGATGCTCTTAAATTACCAAGTAAATCATCAACTTCCATTATTTTGAAGGATTCTTTAAGTAAAATGAACTCCTCATTGATGATATTTTCAGCTTCACCAAATTCCTTGATTCTAAGCTTGGTGTTCTCATCGGCAATTTCCCTTAAGTCATCAATATTGAATGACTTGACACCCAATTCACTAACATCATCGGAAATGTCACGAGGGTTAGCAATATCCACCATCATAACATTCTCATAATCCATGTCAATACCTAAAAGACGATTTTTAGTGATGATTGGATGTGGAGCACTGGTTGCACTGATTACCAAATCTGCAGTGGCAAGATATTCCTCCAAATCATTGAATAAAATAGCTTCACCGCCCAAATCCTCAGCCAATTGAACAGCAACATAATAAGTCCTGTTTGCAACAAAAATAGCATTCAAATCTTTTTCAGCAAGTGCCTTGGCAACGAGTTTTCCCATCTTTCCAGCACCAATGACCAAAACGGATTTGTCATCAAGGCTGCCCATATGCTTTTCTGCAAGATCAATTGCAGCAGAACCGATAGAAACAGAACCCTTGTTGATATTGGTCTTGTTCCTCACTACCTGACCTACATGTATGGCTTTTGTGAAAATAGCGTCAAGGGATTTTCCGCAGTGATGATTTTTAGAAGCATTATGCTTAGCATCCTTTACCTGACCTAAGATTTGATCCTCACCAACTATCATGGATTCCAAACCTGAAGTCATCCTAAGCAAATGCATAACTGCAGATTGACCATAATCGATTACAATGCTTTGATTTTCATGAGACAAAAGTTCATCATCTTCAGAAATGTAGTCATTGTTAATGTAGTACTCCTTTCTGTTGCATGTTGAAATTTCAATGTATTCTCCTATTGAATATTTCTCCTGCAATTGACGAAACAACTCATCAATCTCCTTTGAAATATCCTCCATAGAACTAATGTCTGCTATCTTATGGTCAACTCTTAAATTAAGTATCACTGTAATCCCCTTATAAACTCATCAATATAACCCTTAGCCTGACCAATCTCTCTTTCATTAATCAGGTCATTAATCTTTTCATCATCAAGAATTTCATAAAGATAACTTCTGCGCTCTTTCTGGTCATCGACAACTTCCTTCAATCTATTTCTAGCATAATCCTGAAGCTCAATTTCCAATATGTCCTCTTCAGTGATTATTGATTGGATTTTTTTGCGCAACTGTCTTGCCATCAGTGGGCTTTTGCCATTAGTAAAAATAGATATCTCAATTTCCCCAATATTGAAACTTGTCGGAACAATGACATTGCCCTCCTGAGGGTAATCCGCACGATTGAGCAGTTTATCTTTAGAAATCTCAGAAACATGATTGCATAACTTCTCATCACCGCTAGCGACCACAACCAAATCGGACCATTCGACCAATTCTTCAACATCTTGAGTGGAGCACAGTATAGCCCCCTTATCTTTCAACTCATCATCCAAATTCTTTCCCGCCAACTTGACACAGGCTCCGTGGTCTAAAAATTTATTTGCACGTCTGGTTGCAACCTCACCTGTGCCTAAAATAAAAACATTCAAACCTGAAGTTTTCAAATAAAGAGAAGTCCAATCCATTTTAATCAGAAGTCTCTAATGATTTGGCATGCAATACTTTAACTGCTGCTCTTAAATCATTATTGCATTCAGTCAAAACATTCATTGCTTCGAGTTTAGATATGTTGAATGTTTCAGCTAATGCTTCAGCTCTTTCATCAGGATCAGGTTTTTTTACGCCAACTAACCTTTCAGACAATTGTTTTTTCAAGTCCAAATATTCATCATGGCTCATACCCATATTGTTTAAGGTCATGTCTCTCAAGGGGCATGGCTTTGATGGTTTGCAACACCAAACAAGTGACCCGAAACAAGTTCCAGCTCCTTCACCTAATCTAGTCTCTCTTCCGAATTGAATTTTAATATTAACATACTCTTGAGGAGTTAAATTAACTTCCTGTAATGCGTTTAAAACTGGGCATGGTTTTACTGGAGGACAACAAAAAGCAAGTCCTCTAACATCTCCCCCTCTACAAATATGAGATGGTGCATCTTCCCAAGTCATAATAATCCTCCAAACTAATTTTCAAAATAATATTCATATAAATATAAAATATTAATATAATTTATTTGAACAATGAATATATAATCTTTTTTATGGAAACTATTATTAACTTCAAATTCATTAATTAATAAAAGATAAAAAAATGGAGGTTGAAGATGAGACTTTGGAACCCTGCCGCATTCTTCATAAGCCTAATGATGAGCATGATTATGGCAATAATCTTTGGAATGTTTGTTCCATACATTTTAAACATTCCCGGCCTTGAATGGGACCTGTGCCTAATACTGTGGCCGGTAAGATGGGTAACCGCATACCTGCTAATCAACATCGCAATATACCCAATAGGATTCGGATTGGCCGAAAAGGTATTCCATTTCAATCCTGACCGTGACGGAATGGGCCTTTGGAATCCTGCGGCATTTTTCATAAGCCTGATGATGAGCTTTATCATGGCGGCAATATTCGGTCTTCCAATGGGAATGCCTGTAGACATGCTGTTCTACCTATGGCCGGTAAGATGGGTAACCGCATACCTGCTAATCAACATCGCAATATACCCAATAGGATTCGGACTTGCAAAAAAGGTATTCAGGTTTGACCCTATGAATCAATAAGGTTTTTTAACCTTATTTACTTATTTTTATATATGGCAAAAGAAAGAATTTCAATCGAAGGCATTACCATCACATTATACCGCAAAAACATTAAAAACATGTATCTTCGAATTAATCCTTCCAACGGAGAGGTTAAGGTTTCCGCACCTTTGTTCCTATCAGATATAGACATAGCTGATTTTGTCAAATCTAGAAAAGAATGGATTTTGGAAAAGCAAAGGCTGATTTCTGAAAACAAGATAAAGGCCCCCTTAAAATACACCAATGGAGAGACCCACCAAGTTTGGGGAAAGGATTACACATTACAGCTAATTAAAAATGACAACATTAAACGTGTCATAATCGATGAGGAAAAGTCGTTGATTTATTTGCCCGTGCCAAAAAGAAGCACAATAGAGAAAAGAAAAAATATCCTTGACGAGTTTTACCGTGAAGAGCTGAAAAAAGCAATACCTCAAACATTGGACAATTGCGTTAAGATTGTCGGAAGGAAACCTACAAGCGTTACAGTCCGCAAAATGAAAAATTGGGGAAACTGCAAGCAGGACGGAAGAATAACACTTAACTTAAATCTTGCAAAAAAAAATCCAATTTGCCTGGAATATGTAACTATCCATGAATTGTGCCATCTTATAGAATTCAATCATGGAAAAAAATTTAAAAAGTTAATGGACAAGTTTTGTCCAGACTGGAAAAAAATAAAAAAAATATTGAATGAATAAGAAGTTATCTGTTTTCTTTAAGCATGTCTTCTTTTTCATCCGGAGTTAATTGTTCAACAATATCTTCAGGAGTACCTATGTCTAGGAGTTTACCTCCTCTCATTAAAGCTGCCCTGTCACAAACATCTAAAACAAAGTCCATATCGTGAGAAATGATAATGAATGTTTGTTCTAATTCGGTACGAGCTTTCAAGATAGAGTCAGTTACAATAACTCTTGTTACAGGATCCATTGTTCCTGTAGGTTCATCTAAAACAATGAGTTTAGGTTCTTTGATTAAAACTTGTGCAAGAGCAACCCTGTGTCTTTCCCCTACACTTAATTGGTCAGGATATTTATCCAGGATGTTTACTGCCACATCATCAGTGAAACCAACAGTTGTTAATGCGTGAATAGCTTTAATTTTACCGAATTCTGCAGGTAAATCTAAACTAATTGCATCGGTCAAGTTACCTAAGATTGTTCTGTGAGGATATAATGAATATTCTTGATGTAATAATCCGATGTAAGGCATGATACGTCCACGGTTGAGAGGACCTACTTTTGTCATGTCAATCCATTCATCACCAAGTTTGATTTCAATGTTACCTCCACTTGGCTCAGTTAATCCCATCAACATTCTGGTTGTGGTTGTTTTACCGGAACCACTTAATCCTACAATACCAAATATCTCTTCTTTATTGATGGTTAAACTGATTCCATCTACTGCCTTAACAACACCACGTTCAATTGAATAATAATGCTTTTTAACATCTTCTAAAACCACTTCAGGCTCACCGAATTCAGGAATTTCTGGTTTTTCAGGGACTGGAACAGTTTCCATGAATTTATCTACAATAACTTGAGGATCACCTTCCTCCTTGATTTGACCATCTTCGAGCCAAATTACATTGTCAGCAAGTTCAGTCATTACTTCAGGCCAGTGAGAAGTGATTAGCATGGTGATTCCTTCATCTTTTACACCTTCTTTTAAGGTATTGTGAAGTTTTACAGCAGTTTGTGGGTCTAAAGTACCGGTAGGTTCATCTGCTAAAAACATCATTGGATTTTTAGCCAATTGTCTTGCAAGCACTACCCTTTGCTTTTCTCCCCCACTTAAGTCACGAGCAATGTGAGTAATCCTATGGTTCATTTGAACCATTTCTAATAATTCTAAAGCAGCATATAAACTTTCTTCATGTTCATATGTGTCAGGCATAGCCCTCATTACATTTTCAATTACAGTTTCTTCGTCATATAATGCGAAGTTACGTTGTAACATAATGGAAATTCTTCTTTTGATACTTGCAAATAATTTTCTTTCAGCATTGAAGAAATCAACTTCTTTTACCTCGAATGTTCCTCCGCAGCTACATTTTTCACCATTGTGAGATGGTGACTCTACAGCCAAACAATCAGGACAAACAGCGACATTGAAAATAATATTACCTGCATCAGGCTTATAATCCAATGTACCTCTAAGCATGTTGATTAAAACTGATTTTCCACTTCCACTACGTCCTAATATACCTAAAGTCTCTCCTTCATTAATCTTCAAATTAATATCTTTAAGAACATCAACACCATCAAAAGTTTTTGTAACATTCTTAAGTGTAATAAAATCCATGAAATCACCTATTAAGATAATTTTTATTTTAAACTATTAATAAGGTTTACTAATAACAATTGTTTTAATAAATTAAAAATTAGAAATATCAAAGTCCAAATTGCCTGAAATAACTGAACGAGCTATTGAAAACCCATCAACTCCCGTATCAATCATTTTTTCAAGATTTTCACGAGAGTTTACAGAATTATTTCCAATAACTTTTATATCAACATTATTACAGATTTCAGTTAAAAGTTCCCAGTCCGCCTCAAAGACACCTTTTTTCATAGCATCAATATGCAAATAGTCAGCGCCTGCATCTTCAATTAAATGAGCAATGGCCAATGTATCAATACCTTCGACATTTGCCCTAATCTTAACTGAAACTTCGCTATCAACATTATCAACAACTTCAGAAATGAAATCTGCTAAATCCTGACGATTTAACATTTCTTGACCACAACCAATAGCTACAATTTCATCTTGGCGACAATGACAATTAATTTCAATAATATCTAAATTTTTTATATTCCCCGCTTTGATAAGTGGCCGAGGAGTTGTTGCACGCACATTTGCTGAAACCTTTACATTACTGTGAACTTTTTTAATTGAGTTTACTTCACTTTCAATATGTGAAAAAATCTCATCCAGGGAAAAATCAAATTCATTTCTTCCCCTTTCGATAATTTTTCTGCTTGCATCAATTGTAGGTTGATCCAAACTGTATCCACCTAAAGTAGCCACATCAAAACCATAAGGAATAACCTTGTTTAAAAACTCAGCATCAGTTATTCCTGCCATTGGTGCAACTACCTTAATCATGATGCATCCTCAGTACTCTTTTTCGACAACCCAAGTCCACATTTCATTATTATGTGCACGGATTTCTTCAAGACCAATATCAGCCATGTATGCTGCATCTTCAGCGTTTTTACCTCTTCCAATACCTGCTTTAAGTTTGATACCAATTTCTTCATCAATTTCGACCATGATATCTTCGATATCTTGTTCGCTTAATCCATTACATGGAGACATGAAGTTGTCTCCTCCAATGAAGAATAACAATGCTCCTCTTTTGATTAATTTGGTCATCAAATAGTGTTGAGCTTTGTTAACCATGAAACTTGTATCAAAAGCAGATTCAATATCGGTTAAGGTTTCAGTTACACTGTTGATGTCAATGTGAGCTGCTTGAACATAACTGTCTTCTTCTGAAACTAAACTGTCAATAGCCAAAATTTCTTTCCTTTCACCTGATTGAGCACTTCCTGCTTTTTGAAGAGCAATAGTTGCTAATTTTTGAGCTTCGTGAGGAGTTTCAGCAGCACCAACACCCATACTTACAGTGATTGGGTATCTGTTTCTGATTGATCTTTGAATTCTTAAGTGGTCTTCCTCATCAAGACCGTTTGAAATCGCAAGTAAATTATCAAATCTTGTAAAGAAAACTAATCCTTTTTTATTACCGAAATGATTATTTAAGTCAGCAAATAAATTTGCTTGAAGCATTTGTAAGTCAGATTCAGTTCTAGGCCTTGGAGTAACTGTCCAAGGACCGTAATTGTCAATTTGTATTAATGTCATTTGTATCATACGATATCCGCCTCTTTCACTAAGGAATACTCTCTATAATTTTTTGTGCCAAATTTTTCTTAGCATCTAAACTATTCATTATTGTATTTGTAACTGTTACCTTATTAACTATTTGATTTAATTGTGATTTTAGATTAGAATCTTTATCGTCAACAACAATATTATCTAAAAAATCAGAGTATAATGATGCAACACCAACTGAAGAAACATCTATGTTCAAAGCCTTCATGAATTTGCTTGCAGGACCTGAAACAGCATCAGAGCCTATAATTGGAGATACTGCCACAACATATGTGTCTTTTAGAACATCACGAACACCTTCCAAAGACAATATTGGTGAAATTGAAGTGACAGGATTTGAAGGTCCAATAACTACCGCATCGGAATTTTTTATTGCATCAACAACACCTGGAGAAGGAGTTACATTTGAAAACTTAACATCCAAAACCTCCGGTTGAGACTGGTGCTTGATTAAGAAGTCATGAAATTCCAATTCTCCAATGTCTGAAATGATTTTTATGTCAGACTGCTCTTCGCTCATGGGGATGATTCTTGATTTGATTCCCATATTTTTAGCTTGAATCTCACAGGCTTTTGCAAGTCCAACTTTTTCCATAAGTTGAGTCTTCTGTATTTTGGTGGCTCTGTCAATGTCACCAATGCGCAACAGTTCGGGACAGCCAATTTCTTCAAGACGCTCATGAGTAATGAAAGTATCGTCCTTAACACCATACCACAGCTCATCGTTAATCATGTCAGACATGGTATACAATACTGTATCAATGTCTGCTGAGACATAAACCCCTGAAAAATAATCGTTTTCCAAAGTATTGACAATGATTGTCAACTCTTCCGGGTCGACTATTTCCTTTATTCCTTGCAATAATTTTGGAGTTCCTGTTCCTCCAGATAAAACAGTAATCATAATATCACTTATTTTCTAAATACATCAAACTCTTTTGGCATTAAAACAGATTTAATGGATGAGTTTTCATTTCTCAATAAGTCAAAACTGTCAAAACCACGGATGATAACTGCAGGCAATCCTTCATCAGCCTGACCCATTATAAGAGATGCAGCTGCGGACAATTCGTCACAGGTTGCAATTTCAGTGGTTTCCAATTCCCTTCCATATAAATCCTTTTCACCGACTCTCTTCCAGATAGGTGAAATTCCAGAGCATCCGATTGCAGTTCCGATAGCTCCAAACCTAAACGCCCTTCCCTGAGTGTCAGTGATAATAACCGCAATCTCTTCACCGAATTCCTGTTCTAAAAATTTACGAATCTCAGCTGCAGATTCATCAGCGTTTTTAGGCATTGGAGTGGCTAAACCGTCACCAACATTAGACTCGTCAATACCTGCATTAGCACAGACGAAACCATGTTTTGTTTCAGTTATGATAAAATTAGGACCTACACGAACCACTTCATTTGATTCATCCAAAATCGCTTGGACAATCTTCGGATCCTTGCCTGATTGATTTGCCAATTCAATAGCATCATCAGATGGGTTTAATTCATCTAATTTAATGAAATTTTCCTCTGCTTTTGAAATTAAGGTTTCAGCAATTAAAATAATGTCCCCATGATTCAAATTGCAACCTTGTTTTTCAATAGCCTCCTTAATAATCTGTGAAATATCACTATCCCCATCAATAATGGGAATGTTTTCTAAGCCAAATAATTCAATACTCATAATAATCATCTGAAAATAATTAAAAAAAAAGAAAAAAGTTATGGATTATAGACATCAATAGTCCATTCACCATCAAAAACAGCAGCACAAGAAGTTACTGGTTTTTCATAGTTTGCAAAAACACCCTCATCGAAAATATATTTTGCAGCTTCTTCAGATGTCTTAGCTTCAAACTCAACTTTATCAGGCACTTGACTGCCGTATGTTGAAATGAATACTGCTTCGCCAAACGGAACTTGCTCGACCAATATTTTTTTGTCATTTACAATTCCGACATAACAGTCATATTCACCTTCTTCTGCACTTGCTGTAACAACCGCTGCGATTCTTGGAGTGTTATAATCATCTTTCTCATAATCCATGGTGAGTAAAGAATATGCAAGCGCATCCTTAATATTCATCCCTACAGCCAATTTATCAGCTATAACATCAGTTTGAGATCCATTTGATACAACAGCCAAATCACCAACAATGCAAATACTGTTGTATGCTATATATGGACTTTTATAAATATCATTTTCAAAACCTTCCTTTGGAACAATAGCTGCCGCATCATCAGATTTTAAACATCTCCTATTTGGAAATGACCTGCTTGACACCCTATAAGCCACAAAAGGTTTACCATCACAATTCATCCCAGTTGATAAAATTCTTCCAGTATACATTTTAACTCCTCAAATTTAAAGTTCAGGACGTTGGACAGCCTTATCTGCAGAAATTCCTGGAGGGCATTTAATTACAATTTCACCAGGTTTGATAGTAACTTGTCCTTCATCAATAACTCTTGCTTGAACACCAACGGCGCTTCCGGCTATCGCATCCGAGCGGTCTTGACCGTCTACAGTAACTTTATGCAAGTTAGCGACAGGCATGACATAATATTCCTGATCACCAGAAACATCGGTAACATTTGGTTTTCCACTGCCTTGGTCAATGTCCTTAGCAGCATCATCAGCTTGAACATCAGTAGCTGAAAAATTACTAGTGACAACTAAGAAAATCATTATTGTGAAAAGAATGTCAATGAACGGAACTAAATTGATATTTGGCTTTTGATCCAATTTCTTTTTATGTTTTCTAACATCAATTGCCATTCTTTCACCTATTGTCTTAGTTTACTTTCAGTAATTTCAGCATTAACATTACATTTCTCTAAAATAATATTCGCAATACTTTTATCTAACATACTTGGTTTAAAAGACACTTTTATATTGGCATAAGGGTCAGAAATCAATCTAGTGTTTACAACACCTTCAGCTTCTTGTAAAGCTTCAAGTGCACATTCAACATTAGAATCAACTCTAACTTTAACTACAGCGTAACCCCAGTTAGTCATTTTGGTAGCAAGTTCAATTTTATCCATTTCAGCTTCGATAAGCCCTTGGATATAAGTGTACAATGGCAATAGAACAATAGCCACTAAAAGACCCATAATAGTGGTGGTTAAAGCAACATAAATACCTTCTGCCATAGCTGCAGAGTCTGGATGAACCCCTAAAGATTTGAAAGTCATCCAAATACCAATAACGGTACCGATTAAACCTAAAAATGGAGCAAGTTCAATAATAGTTTTTATGGTGTTTAAACCTTTAGTCATTTTAGCAACTTCAACAATGAAAATTTGCTCCATACTTTCTTCAACCTCGGTTTTATTTTTATAACCGATTTTTAAGGTTTCTGAAATAATTCTAGAAATAGGATTTTTAAAACCATTAATCTGTTTTAAAGCTTCAACGGCACCGCCTCTTTCCATAGAAGCAGTTACAACCCCAAATATTTCGGTTGTATCAACTTTACTAATTTTTCTAAGATATGCTATTTTTCTTAATGCAATAATAAGACCATAAATACCTACAAAAAGAATTATATAAGTTATAATTCCTCCTTGAGTAAAAATATCCATCATTCCATCAATAAATGGCATAATATACTCAACAATCATTTTCATCCTCTTAAAGTATTATCTTTGAAAATCGTTTATAAGAATATTATATTAATTCATATACTTAAAATTATTTAAAAAAAAAGATGAAAATCATTTCATTTTAGCAACGGTATTCCATGACCTTCTAACAAAATCAGGCATTTCATCATATGTATAATTTGTTAAAAATTTTTTAGTGGTCGGGTCAGACGGATAACCTGAACCTATTCCACCTTGTTTAATGAATTCCTTATTAATTTCAGCTATCTGATCATCCCTTTCCGCTTTTGCAATAATTGATGCCGCACTTACCTGTATATAATTGTCATCGGCCTTGTGTTCCGCAGTAATGTCAAATCCAGTGTCTTTACGCAAATTTTCCTGGAACCTTTCAGCTTTCACATCAACAGCATCGACAATGGCCTTTTCAGGTTTTAATCTTAAAATAAGTTCTTCCATTGCATTTTTCTCAATTTCATTGAGATTAATTCCTTCTGCCCTCATTTCATCAATTTCACGAGCAGAAATGACAATGATGTCATATTCAAACATTTTCTTTAATTTACGAGATAAAATAGTACGTCTATGAGGAGCCAAACGTTTGGAATCTTTAACGCCCATCCTTTCAAGGACTTTTTCCATTTTTTCAGGAACAATCACTCCTGCAATGACTAACGGGCCTAAAACAGATCCTCTGCCAGCCTCATCAATACCTAAAATATCCATAAAAATCAACAAAAAAATAATAAAAAAAGAAGTGAAATAAAATAAATTTATTTCATAGCCCTAAGACGGACTTCAGGTTCTAAAGCTAATGGTTCTGCAGCAACGATTGCAGTACCTTTTGCTACAACAGTCATTGGATCTTCTGAAATTTCTACAGGGATAGCAATTTCATCAAAGATTCTTTCTTTTAATCCACGGAGTCTTGAACTTCCACCAACTGCAACTGAGTTGTTGTAAACTCCCATCATCAATTCTGGAGATAATCTTTCTAAGATTACATTTAATCCATCGACTATTTGTTGCATGTATGGTTCTACTGCATCTGCAACGAGCATTGAATCAATCACTACTTTTTTAGGCCTGTTGGTTTCTAATGATTTACCGATAACTTCAACACTTAAGTTTTCAAGTTGTTCGGAACAGTGCACCATACCAACTTCCATTTTAGCGGATTCTGCATCATGAATACCAATAGCTACATCGTATTTTTCTGCAACAATTTCAACAATTTTATTGTCAATGTCGTCTCCACCACATCTAACTGTTTCAATATCGTTGATACCACCGAGAGAAATAATCACAATATCGGTTGAACCTGCACCAATATCAATAACCATAGTACCATTTGGTTCTGCAATTGGCAATCCTGCACCAATAGCAGCAGCTAATCCTTCACTGATTACTAAAATATTTTGTGCACCGGCTTTTCTACCGATTTCTTCAGCAGCATTCTTTTCCACTTCAGATGCATCCCCCGGAATACCAATGACAATTCTTCCTACGGTTTCACCTTCATTAATACCAATTTGCATTGCTTTAATGAGTAATGCTTGTGCTTGCACAACATTTTCAATAACTCCTTTTTTCAAAGGTCTTACTGCGAGAATATCTTCAGGAGTTCTTCCAAGCATTTTTTTAGCTTCTTCACCAACTGCTAAAACTTCAGCAGGGTCATCTTTTTTAACTGCTACTACAGATGGAATTTGATATAAGTCAAATTTATCTCCGGAAGGTTTTGCAATAACAGTATTTAAAGTTCCTAAATCAATTCCTAAACTATTACTGATAACTTTAGTGTTTTCAGCTTCTGGTACTTCTTCTTCATTTCCAAAAATATTCATGATTAATCCTCCGTTACAATGTCTCTAAAATCAATAACGAAAATTTTATTAGATGTAGCTATACTCTGAACTTTTCCAACATCACCATCTTTTTCAACAGAAATTAAAATTGTTGATAAAACAACTTCATTAGCATTGTAAAATGGTTTTAAAGCAGATTTAACAAAATTAGGCAATTTTACATCATTATTTAAATCAATATCAATGAAACCAGTGGTCTGAGATTCTTTAATAATTGCAAAAGGCAATTTAGATTTTTCGATAGTGGAAACGGTGTTCCTAATCACATCATCTGGTGCGACCAATACCATCAAATTAGGCTCTTTTGCCAAGTATTCCCTTGCAATTTGTATAAATGCACCACCAAGCTTTAGAGTAGTATTTCTAAAATCATTAAGAATCAAAGGATTCCCATAAAGCATGATAAAATCAAATTTTTTATCCAATTTGCCTTCTTTAAGAATCACATGTTCCCTGAACAAGATTTTAACATTATGATTTGATGCAATGGCCTTATATGCCATATTATCAACCAAATCAACATTTCCTGCAATAACACACCATTCTTTTTGAATTGGCTGATTGTTTCCTGATGAAACTCTTGCAGCTTGTCTTAGGACACGTATATTATCTTCTATCATTTAACTACTCACAATTCATTAATATAAACTATTCAAATAAATCAACTACTAAAATTTCATGAAAATATTAATCCAATATGGAAATAAAGCCCAAAGAGACCAATAAATTCAGAAATTTGCCTTATTTATTAAAGTCTAACAATTAATATTTATTAAAAATATTATTATATATATTTTATCTTTTAATGGATTTTTTTAAAAAATATTGTTGAAAATATAAT
>R25__coassemble_69_pt1 | contig 64311 bp, 69 predicted proteins | sample R25__metabat2_low_PE_004 | metagenome-assembled genome bin R25
ACAACAGTGCAATTCATCCACGACCTAAAGAGGTCATGGTATTCTTGCATTATAATGATAAATCTTTTGTCATGAAAATCTTACTCAAATTAGTTAAATTAATATTTTTACACTATAATATTTAAACAACCCAGTTAGTCAACACTGACTAAATACCAACATATAAATGTTGCAAGCATCAACATATTAAACATAAAACGAAAAATCCTCATTTTCACAATAATACTAATCGTATTGGGAATTGGAATCAGTGAGGTGACAGCTCTTAGCGATGCTGAAACCGCTGCAAACGACATTTTAAACAAAAATAATACAGACAGCAAGACATTGGTCGTGTATTTTTCAAGAACAGGCGAAAATTACAATGTGGGCAATGTCGAGGTTGGAAACACAGCAATGGTTGCATCATACATCAAGGAATACTTGAAAGCTGACTCATTTGAGATAGTTCCTATAGATAAGTACCCTGACAATTATGATAAATGCACTGAACTTGCACAAAAAGAAAAAGACGACAACGCAAGACCAAAGATTACCGGAAAAATCGATAATTTTGATAGCTACGATACAGTATTTGTAGGTTATCCCATATGGTGGGGAGACCTTCCAATGATCATGTACACATTCATGGAAGAATATGACTTCAACGGCAAAAAGATCATTCCATTCAACACACATGAAGGATCAGGCGACTCCGGAACATATCAAACCATACAGGAAAAGCTTCCTAATGCTGATGTTAACACAAAAGGCCTTGCACTGGAAGGCAAAGTCGCAAGAAGCGATGATGGAAAACAGCAAACCATTGATTGGCTTAAAGGTTTAGGTTATTAAATGAAAAAAATGATTGTGGATATTCTATTGCTCATTTTAATGCTGATAGAATATTCCAAAACATATTTACCAAGCGAAATCCACGAGATAATTGGAATCGCATTAATCATTCTTGTAGTCATACATCTCATTTTAAACAAGAATTATCTGAAAAGCATCAATAATGGAAAGTATAACTCAAGGCGAAAGGCACTTCTGATAGTCAATATAGTCTTTTTTATCTCATTTGGCCTAACATGTCTTTTTGGCATATTGTCAAGTCATTACATATTGCCATTCCTAAATATCGAAAATTTGACCATCATTTCATATCACAAGATTTTAGCATATATTACTTTGATACTCCTAGGAATACACCTGGGATTCAACTTGGATAAAATGTTTAAAAAGATAGGCAACAAGACAATGCATTTGATTGAACTTGCAATAATAATTCTTGGAGCATATTCCTTTATCCAAGTTGACTTTTACAATCATTTGACTGGAAATTTAGGATTTAGCTTAGCAACAGGAAATGTTTTCATCAATATCCTTGAATACCTGTGCATAATATTGATGATAACTGTTTTAACAAGACTAATTCTTTCGATTATCTTAAAAAAAGTAAATTAATTAATATTCATGGCCTGTTAAGAGTAACCCACATTCTGTTTAATAGCATTCATCTTAGCGAACTACCTTGCCTACACAATCGATTATCGGCATTTTTGTTCTTGCATCCTATGGAATGGCCGTTTCACCGCTTCTTTTAATGTCCTCAATCAAGTATCATCGTCTACCATTAAAAGCCGTGTCGTTTCTGCTCCAGGGTCATGCTTCTCAGCATACGTCTTTCAACGCCATAGTTATTGTATTGATGTGCGGAGTTTCCTTAGTTTAAAAAAACCAGCAGCTATCTTTAACTTGCCATGAAAAATAATTAAATTAAGTAAAATGTAGCAGGGCCTAGATTTGAACTAGGGATCTCGGGGTTATGAGCCCCGCGGGTTCACCAGACTACCCCACCCTGCTATACGAAAAACAGTAGTAATAACTAATACTAATTATGACAAAGATAGTATATAAAGTTTTCTATAAAAATGGGAAAATCAAAGAAAATAAAATTATTTATTTTCTAATGATTCAATCCTTTTATCCAAGTCATTTAATTTTTCTTGAGTTACTTCTTGGAACTCTTTAGAAGATTTTTTAAATTCGAGATAATCTTTCTCTAATGAATCAACATTAGCAGTTGTTTCGGAGAATTTAGATTGAAGATCTTCTAAATCACTAGTAGTAGCCAATGACCAGTCCTTAATTAATTCATCACTTTTAGCATCAAGGAATGCATCAATTTTGCTAGAAAATGCATCAGTATTAATTCCTGCCATGTCAATGTCACTTAATTTAACTTTTATTCTTTTAGTTACAGATTCTGAATCTTTTTTAGGTTTTTCAGTTGTTGTTAAATCAGCAGGTTTGCCACCTAAAACTTCATCCATATGTGCATCAGCAGTTGTTGGAACAAAGCTACGTAACTTATCCAAAGAACCTGGACTATTCAATAAATAATAGTAAACTAAAACAACAATAGCGACAATTAAAATTATTACTGCTATTGATTCTGTAGCATCCATTTTTCCACCTATTTATTCATTTTTTGAAGTTTAGCTTCTTTTCTTTCAATTTCTTTAAGCATTTTTTCTAATTTTTTTTGCTCTGTTTCAGCTTCCAATCTGGCCAATCTTTCATTAATTTCAGAATGAAGATATCCAACACGGCTTCTAGCTTCAGTTGTGGATTGTCTAATAGCTGAAAGACTGTCTTGTTGCTCTTTTGGTAATGGAATAGGATTGTCCATTAATCTTTTGGATTCAATATCTTTTTCCACCATGGACATTTTTTTGAGTTCAATTTCTTTTTCAAGTAATTTAATCTCATTTTTGGATTTAGCAATGCTTCTCCATTGTGCAACAATAATAATGAGTACAATAGCAACAATAACCAAAATAATTAACAGAAACATTTGGTCAGGTATTGTAGGAATATCCATTTTTTTAAAACCTCCAAGTAATATATTAATAAATCTAATATAAAATATTATATAAAGTTTATCAATTAAATATTTAATTATTAAAATAGAAGGTAAAAATTTATGATAGAATCTTATATTAAATCTGGAAAACTTGCTTCTAAAATTCGTGGCGAAGCTTCAAAAATGATTAAAGATGGAACTTTAGTTATTGATCTTGTCGAATATGTGGAAAGCGAGATATTAAAAGCAGGTGCAGATATTGCGTTTCCATGTAATGTATCATTAAATGAGGTTGCTGCACATTACACCTCCCCTGCAGGTGATGAAACAGTGATTCATGCCGGAGACATGGTAAAACTTGATTTAGGTGCCATGATTGATGGATACATTGCAGACACCGCAGTGACAGTCATCGCAGACGGAAACATCAGCGAAAACTACACACAGGACGAGATAAACTTGCATGAGGAAATAGTGGAAGCATCCGCAGCAGGACTTGAAGCAGCAATAGCTACAGTCAGGGCAGGAGTGGAAGTATCAAAAATAGGGGCTGCAGTTCACGAGGCAATTTCAGAATATAATCTAAATCCAATATTCAACTTGACAGGACACAGTCTTGAGCAAAACAACTTGCATGCAGGTATTTCCATACCTAACTACAACAACCATGACGGATTTGTTTTGGATGAAGGTCAGGCAATTGCAATAGAACCTTTTGCAACAAATGGAGAAGGTATCGTCAATGACGCTCCAGGCCATTACATTTACTCATATATTGCAAACAAACCATTCAGAATGAGAACAACCCAGAAAGTCTTAAAATACATTCAACACAACCATGCATATGTCCCATTTTCAGGAAGATGGATCACCAATGAGTTCGGTGAGAGAAAAGGAAACATTGCACTTAAGCAATTGGCAGATGCAATGGCAATCTATCCATATGCTCCATTACGTGAGAAAAAGGATTGCTTTGTAAGCCAAAAGGAACATACTGTTATTGTTGAAAAAGAAGGTTGTACTGTTACAACTATTTAAAAAAAAAATATTAGAAGAGATTTAATCTCTTCAATAAACTCTATATTGTTGTAATAAAGTTGTAGTTTTAGCATTTTTGTATTTTGATACAAGTTTAAAGTATCCTGTTTTTTTAGGTGCTTTGATTTTGAACAATGCTATTCCTTTTTTATTTGTTTTAACCTTGTAAGTTTTTTTATTGAATTTAACTGTGATTTTTTTATTTTTTAGCACCTTACCTTTATTATTAAGCAATTTAATCTTAAATTTAAAAGTTTTTTTGCCGATAGAATGAACTTTAGTTAAATGAATTAATGTCGGCTTAACAGTTATTGTATTAATTGCACCATAATCGCCATATTTAGCTACAACAGCATATGTTCCCGGTTGAAAATTAACTTTCAATTTTGCAAAACCATTTTTATCAGTTTTTACAGCATATTTTTTAGTTACTGTTGAAATCTTATAGGTTTTACTGTTAACCTTATTGTATGCCACCATAAAAGTAACAGTTTTACCTGCAGTTACAGGGTTTCCATTATTGTCAAATGCACGAACAGTATAATATTTACCGCTATTGAAATATTCTTTAAGATTTTTTCCACCAGTTAATACATCAAAAACCTTCAAATCATCTGAAGCCACATCTCCAGTTACTGAATTTATCAAATAAAGCTTATAATTTCCATTGGTAAGTGACAATGCAAATTTAGCAACACCATTGGAATCGGTTGTGGCATTTATTCCATAAGAAACTGAATTTACACCGCAAAAAACGATTGCATTTCTTAGGGGAACTCCATCTGATTCATAAAAAGTTGCTTCATAAATTACACCATCCATATATCTGTTGCTCACCTTACCTGGAGAAACAGTCTGAGAATTGGAAACATCAACTTCCTGTGAAAGTACCTCGTCTGAACCATCAGCACTTTCTAAAACATCTGAAGATTCTGCTTCTTGCAATGACACATCAACATCCTCATCAATAGAATCCATAGCGATATCAGTCACATTTTCATCTACTGCAAATGCAAAGTTTACAGATACTAAGAACGCTAACGCTATCATGAAAATAAGTAATTTATTGACATTCATATTCAACCTCCCATGTATAATATATTTGATATAATATTTAAAGTTAATATTAAAGAATATGAAGTTAATTTTAAAAAAAATAGAAGAAAAAAAAAGAAAAAAGAAAAAAGAGAATTAGTATTCCACAGGAAGTGGTAATCCTAATTTAGCTCTGTTTTCACGTTCTTTTCCGTTTTTGTCCTTTTTACCTTTAGCTAATTTTTCAAGTAAGCCGAGACCAGGTTTTACTTCATCCATTGGTTTGGTTTCGATTAAACCAGCATCAACAGCAGCTTTAAAGATGGAATCACCGTCATCGGTTCTTGTTAAAACAGTGGACCATCCATCAGGAGATCCTACAGAACCGGTAGATACGTCAGCCCATTCAGCAACGTAATCCATACAGATGTTACATCCTGCTTGTTCGTATCCGTGAGTTTCTTTAATAGCTAAACCGTTGTCTTCACCGTCTTTGGTTAACCAGAATTTACCTTTACCGATGTCCATTTTGGTAGCATCAGTTAAACTGTCAAATCCTAATTTAGCGGTAGCGAAGGTGTCAAGAGAAGCCATAGGGAAGTTTTCCATACAGTAGATACCAATGATTAATTTTACTTTATCAGCAACGAATCTAGTCATTGGGTAAGCTTTAGCTTTTCTTAAACCTTGTACTTGACATGGAGTTGCTACTACACCAACTTTTTCAAGTCCGTATTGACGGGTTGCTTCTTTTAAAGCGGATAAGGTAGGAGACATTGAGTATTTGGTTCCTGCTGCTGCAATAACTTCATCGGATGAGGTTACTACAGTAGGGATTGGTCTCCAATCGTCATCAGGAGTTCCAGCAACTACAGCACCTTCGAGGATTCCTTCATCGAGTGCGTAACATAGTAATGCAGATACGATTCCTCCATCTTGGGATACATCTAAAATTTTGCTATCAGTAGATCTAGCAGAAATTGCTTCTTTGTAAGTACCTAATACCATATTCATTCCTCCTATAATCCAGTTTCCTCTTTAATTCTTTTAATTGGTAACCATGCTCTTGGACACATTGCGTAGCAAGATCCACATTTAATACATCTGTCTCTGTCACAGCTAGGTCTACCTTCAGTAAAGCCCATAGCTCTTGTAGGACAAGCTAGAGCACAAGTTCCACATCCACTACATAATCCGTTACGGATGACGTTAGTTAATACGTCACAGCCACAACCAGTACTGCAAGCAGCTTTGTCGATTGCAGGTTGTAAGTATTCCATGTCTCCGTTACATAATGCTACAACTGTTTTTGCAATCATTTCAGGAGCTACAGGACAACCTGGAAGTGCTAAGTCAACTTTTACTAAGGAGCTGACTGGTACAAAGGATTCGTGTTTAGGTTGTGCTTGTTGGCCTCCACGTGCGAAGGTTGTGAAACAACCGGTCATAGCACAGGAACCGAATGCACAAATTAATCCAGATTTTTTCCTTGCTTCTTGGATTTCGTGTAAACTGTGTTCATCTTGTAAACAAACTGATCCTTCAATTAAACATAAGTCCATTTCAGGCATTTCTTCAGCGTAAGTTCCGTGAATCCATTTATCAACTAAAGTTTGTCCGTATACAATATCAACCATATCAGTTAAAACTGTGGATAAAATGTCATAGTTTTCAGTTAAAGACATTGCATCTCCAGTACAACCACTTAAGTGTATGTAACCGATACGTGGTTTTGCTGAAGCAGCTTTTGGTTCTTCTGCAGGTGCAGTTTCAACCGGTGTTTCTACAGGAGCAGCTTCAACTTTTTCTTCTACTTTTGGTGCGACTTCTTCTTTAGAACCGCCAAAAGCTTTTTTCAATTTATCAAACATTATTTTACCCCGATTTCATTTAAAATAAGATCAATAGCTTTAGGAATTGCCTCTGTGACGGGATCTGTTAATCCCATATCAATATCCGGAGTTGGAATTTCAGCCGGTTTACAGCCCACTACAACAACCTCACAGTTTTCAGAAATCTTTTGAAGTGGTTCTTCCACTGTCATTCCGTGAGGGTTGTCGTATTTTCCTATTTTCATTATATTCGGATCGAATACGTCAACAGTTCCAGGTTCTGCATCAAACTCAACTACATCAATAACTATTAATTTTTTCCAGTCGTAATTCTCATAGAGTGGGAAGAAATTAACAGGAGCTGCGGTTCCACCATCTATAAATTGAATACTTTCAGGCAATTCGATGCCTTCAAATTTCTCTTTAATCTGGTTCAATATATCTTTATCAAATTCATCTTCTACGTATGCAGTAACTGCTGGATCGTAATAATCGTTTTTGTCATTAGCGTATTTTTGTAGAATATTAATAAGAATTGGACCGAATCCATCATCTTTAAATAATATATTTCCGCATCCTATAACGATAATCTCCGAATCATAAGGCATTTATTTTTCCTCCAACTTAGATTCTCACCATTTCGTTTTTGAGAATGGATTTGTCTTCATCATCCACAACCATCACGTGAGTAGCACAGGATAAACATGGGTCGTATGCTCTGATAACGTGTGGACCAAATTCATGATGGAATCCTTCTGTAGCAGGACCCATTGTTGGAATGTTCCAAGTGGTTGGCACAATTGCAGAGTAGAATTTGGTTTTTCCATCTTCAACTTTTGCCATGTGAGCGTTGGTTCCTCTAGGACCTTCGATAATACCGAATCCGAGTTCACCAGTACCTCTAGGATCATAGTCTGCTCTTGCAGATGCTGCAGGATCAATTGCGTCTAATGCTTCCATACATGCTTCGTAGTTTTTCATCATTTCGTCAGCACGAGCTACGTGTTGAGCAATGACACCTTTACCTTTGAATCCTTGGAATTTTTCCATTCTTGCTCTAGGACCGGTTTCAACGTTAGTACCATTGATTAATGGAATAACGGAACATCCTCTTTTACCTACTTCAGGGTCATCATACCATGCTTCAGGTAAAACTTCGGAAAATGCATCCATGTCAAACTCGTTTACACCGTAAGTTGGGTGTACAGCGAGTAATGGTTGGTTAACTACACCTAAGTCTTCTGGCATACCCATTTTTTCAGCGCTTTCAGCAACACAGTTTTTGATTAATTCAATGTGTGCTTCAAGTTTAGGTTTAAGTGCAGTCATTCTTTCTATTAATCTTTCTTTTGCAAATGGAGTAATGTTTCTTGCCATTCCTCCAACTCTTACATCAGATGGGTGAATACCTTCACCAGCAATCATGTCAACAACATATTGTACATTTTTTCTTACTTCACTAACACTGTCAACAGCAGCTGCAAATAATTCGTCTGGGACGAAGTCAGGTGCTACTAAGAAGTGGTGAATAGCTGCACTGTTAATGTTGTGTGCTGCTAAGGTAGCTTCTCTTAACAATCTAGCTGCTTTAGGAATTTCAATTCCTAATGCCTGATCGATAGCTTCAGCAGATGCTAAAGTATGTGGAATTGGACATACTCCACAGATTCTTTGACATAAAACTGGAGCTGTTTCAGGTGCTTTGCTAAGAACCATCTTTTCTAAACCCCTTACAGGAGTAATACTAAAATACATACCTTTTGTAACTATCCCTTCATCATCAACTTCCATGACGAGTTCGGCATGGCCTTCTTGACGAGTTGTAGGAGATATAACTACTCTATCTTTCAAATATGTCACCTCAAATTAAGAAATTAGAAACTAACATTATATGTATATATTTATTATTATTAATAAGTGATACCCAAAAGTGCTAAATAGAAATATATATAACATATGAAAATCTTAATTATATTATTATATTTAATATATAATTTCAGGAGGTATAAAATTGGATAAAGCAAATGTAATTATTTCAATAATTATAGTATTATGTATTGCAGCCGCTGTTGCAGCATATGGTATAACCAACAGTGACAGTCCAATATTCTCTGATTTATCCAGTATGGGTTCAAATGACAATACTGGTAATGGACTTGGAAACAACACCACTCTTGGAAACGGATCTAGTACATCTGTAGCAACAACTTCAGGAAGTAGCGCAAGTACTGGAAGTTCAGGATCCTCCAGTTCAGGCTCCAGTTCCAGTGGAAGTTCAAGTGGAAGTTCAAGCTCAGGTTCAAGCAGTTCAGGGTCTAGTTCCAGTGGAAGTTCAAGTTCTGGTTCAAGCAGCTCAAGTTCAACCAAATTATCATACTCATCTGCACAAAGTATCGCAAATGATGCAATAGCAGAAGACGGTTGTTATGCGGGCGGAGGATATTACTCTGGCGGATACTGGTATTTCACAGTTTATGATGCTGACGGTAATGCTGTAGACGGTATTGCAGTTAATGATGCAACTGGAATGACTGAAAGAGCATAAGGATTATTTTTAATCCTTTTTTATTTTTTTAATAGAATAGATAACTATATATAATACAAAAAACAAAATAATTATTGTTGTATGTGAGGGCCCGTAGCCTAGCTGGATAGGGCGTCGGACTTCTAATCCGAAGACCCCGGGTTCAAATCCCGGCGGGTCCGCTCTTACTGATTCTTTTTTTAAAATATTTTCAAAAAGTAACAACCTTATATTTGTGGGCTTGTAGCCTAGTCTGGAAGGGCGTAAGACTCCTAATCTTAAGATCGAGGGTTCAAATCCCTCCAAGTCCGCTTAAAAATTATCCAAAGTAACAACATTATCTTTCTTTTCTTCTTTTTCAAATATTATTTCGCCATACTTGCCGCCACCGCCAGGAATAATTTCAACTGAACGGTTTCTGAATGATTCCACGGCCAAAGCAATACTTGAATCGATTTTTTTGATATCTGACAAATCAACGTTAATCAATACATCAATTTCTGTTTTGAAACTATCAATCAACTTCTGCCATAAACCCTGAACAGTCTTAGTTGTGACTCCTTTACCATAGACAGATGAGATTATTTCCGCCAATGGCATCAGATGAACATATTTAGGCCTGAAACTAGGATGAACAGGTTCTTTTAAATCCGCAATTTCAGATATCCTGAAGTCAACACCCTTTTTGATTTTTCCACCACAGCTGCAATTCATGTTGTTCTGCTTTGCAACTGCCGGATCCACCAACTTATAGCATTTGGTGCATGCAGTCATGTGGTACTTGCCCAAGTTTGGAACAAGACCATAATTTGCTTTAACATCCTTATGTTTTATTGCCTTTTTTATTGAAGAGTAGGACATATCATCAAGCTCAATTTGATTAAACTCACGACCCAACCTGTGAGGCCAAGGGGAATGTGCATCAGAATTAGAAAGAAATGGAAAATCCTTAAGTTCGGAAATTGTATCAGCCATATATGTATCCGCTGATAATCCCAATTCCACAAAATCAGGTTTCTTCTCATAGCAATCATAAATGCTATCAAAAGACTTATACATTCCAGTCCAGGGAGTGAATGCATGGGCAGGTCCGATTAGACAGTCGTAATCTCTAACCAACTCCAAAAGTTCAACTCCACCGTAATGAGTTTTAGGCCTGCCGTCAGCCGTCTTGTTTCGGGATGGCAATTTGGCTGATAATTCCCTAGCAATATCAATGTCCGGAATGATAATTACATGGTGAATCCTGTTTTTTCCTTCAACTTCAGTTGTCAACACGAAGTCCATATCATCATAAGTATAAATTCCATCACCTGAATAGGTTGTAGTTTCCTCAATAATATCCAACCATCCAGGATGAAATGCATCACCTGTTCCCAAAAGCCCCAATCCCTTCAATTTGGATTTCGGAGCCATGTTCTTAATCAGCATGTCCTTTGAGGAGGCCATTGAAAAGCAACTGTGAATGTGAAAATCAGCATTTACTAACATGGTTAATAGTTAGTAATAAAAATTATATTAACTTATCCAAAATTTCCTTAACATCAGAAATAGGATATTTCTCTTTTTTTGGATACAAATCCACACTTATGTCATCATTGCTTGATTTGAGAGATTTTAGGAAATAATTGGTGTTATTGATTAGGTCAATTAACTCTTTCTGATTTGTTGGAAAAGGCAACTTCAATGTTGGAATATTCAAATCCTCAACAATCTTAATCATTAGGGCGTGTGCGTTGTTGCAAGCATTTCCACCGAACAAAATCAAGTTGTTTAATGTATCATACATCCTTTCATATTCCTTAGGGCGTTTGCCCAAAATTATGGCGGCATCTGCCTTGTCAATAATTTTAGAAAATAGATATAATCTTGATTTGACACCTGACGGCAGTTCACTTGAGGAATATCTGGAGATTAAATTATCAAATTGCAAATTCCCTTCGCAAATATCCATATTATCATAACGGGAAAAATCAGTGGGAGATAAATAAGTGTGGCCATTCTTTTCAATCAATGGAATGACAATCATAGAAGCGTCGGGTATAACTATAACATTCATAAAAAAAGTAAAAAAAATAATATATTGGATTATCCAATATACCTTAAATCATCAGCATTTCCAGCATTAGCCTTATTAATCATATCCTGTTCCATTTGTTGAGCCTTAGCAATCATTTGTCTGGTTTCTTCAGCCCTTTCTTCTAATTTATCAGTATTGATTTCAAAATTGAGTAAAAGCGCTAATTTTTCCAAGATAGCTTCAGCAGATTCTGCATCAATGAAATAACCTGGAGTTTCACCCATAAGACATGAACCTTGAATTCCTTGACGAACTCCTAAACCTAAAAATAGTCCGGAAGCTCCGACAATTCCTCCATCATTGGCCCTGATTTCAATATCTGCCTCTTTCAATAACTCAACATATTCTTCACAGGTAGCTGCTCCGAAAACTTTAGGATTTTCAACAGGCTGTGGTGAAGTAACCATACCGCCTAATGTGAAAATTCTATCGATATCAAATTGAGTAACAAAATCTAGAATTTCCTTACAGGTCAAATATTGACCTTCCGGAGACAATGATTGAGTGTTTCCTACAAGAATGATTAAATCTAAGTTATCTTCACCTACATCCTTTAAGTAGTATAACTCATTGAACATGTTTTCAATGATCCCCTCGTCTTTTACAAGAACTTGAGGAGGGAAGGTTGGAGAATAAACTTCAGCAAATTTTGTAGCCCCTAACTCATCAATCATATGATCAGCAGCCAATTTACCAACATGTCCAAGACCAGGCAATGCTTCTATGAAAATAGGATTATTCAATTCAACTTCTTCTAAAACAGTAATTTCAGTAGTTTTCATTCGCATTACTCCTTATTCATTGATTCTTTTTTTAATATACGTCTATATTTACCGTATTTATCCTCAATAGAAAATTTAGGAGGATAAATTACTTTAAGTTGCCCACCACATTTAGGGCAAGCATCTTTTAAAGTATATATCCCACATTCAGGACATTTATTCATTTTCATATTCATAAGAATCTAATTATCTAACTCTCTTAAAAATGAACCATTACCACCAGATTCTTCAACAACTTCAATACATCTTTCAGCTGCGGCTTTAAGAGATTTTTCTGCTAAAATATAATCAGTGGATTTGACAGTGATTCTGTATCTTGGTGCACCAACACATTGAACTTTGATTTCCTCTTCCTCACCTTCATTATCTTCAGCAGCTTTTAATGCAGCAATAATAACGTCCACACCATCAGGCACGAATGTTTCTATATCTACATAACCACTAATATGAACTTCCGGAGGAGTAATATTCTTTTTAGCTACCTCTGTAATAGCATCAGCCCAATCTTGAGGTATACCTTCTTCAGTTAAAGATTCAGCACCTTCATCAGCAGCGGTTTCAAAAGCACCATAAACATCACCAAAGATGTCCATAAGCTCATAACCTACTTCATCATAAGCTTCATCTAAACTTTTATCTAAGGATTTAGCAGACAATTCTAAGAATTTTTCAGCTTTTTGTTCAATTTTCCAATGTTGGATTTTTTTAGTTCTTTGGTCTTCACGAATTCTTTTCAAGGAAGCATCAACATGCCCTTTTTTAGGGTTTACTCTGAGAACACGACAAACGATTTTTTGGTTTTCTCTTACATGATCTCTGATATTTTTAACCCAACCAGAAGATACCTCAGAAATATGAATAAAAGCTTCTTTGCCCTGATATTCTTCTAATTTAGCAAAAGCCCCATAATTAAGAACTTTGTAAACAGTACCGACAATAAGTTCTCCTTCATCAGGCCATTCTTGACTTTTTCTTACCATATTCTCACCAACATTAATAAAAAAAATTATAAAAAATAGTAAAAAATAAGTTAAAAACTAAAAATTTAGTTTAAAACTTTTTCGATGTGTGCAGTAATTTTAGCTTTAGCACCACGAGATTTAACGAGTGTTTTACCACAAATGATACATTTTACATCGGATGCAGCACGATCAAAAATTACTTGTTCATTATCACAATCTAAACATTTAACTTTTAAAAAGTTTCCTCTACCTTTACTAACCATGTTAATCACCTTATTTAGCTACAAATTCAGGTTTTCCTGTTCTGAAAGATTGTTTGATGTGAGATTTACCACATTCTTTACATTTAAGTCTTAAGTCTAATTTTTTAACAGGTTTATTTCCAGCAGGTAAAGGCCTTGGGTAACCTCTGTAACCAGCAGTTACACGTCTGAATTGTCTTTGTCCCCATGTTAATTCACTAGCTTTTCTTCTTTTAGCAGTGTGAACTTCATGTACTGTATGTCTTTTACAGTGTGGACAGTATGTTCTTTTTTCTTTTGGTATTTTCATCTTTTCACCGTAAATTAATAAATCATTGTAAACCTATCCATGAATTTATCTAAACTCCATTTATATTACGAAAAAGTAGAGATCAAAACTGTATTGTAACGCATCAAGTCTACACACAGCAGAAATCCAAATTATATAAAATATAATTTTTTAATATCACAAATAGATACGATTAGTATATCTATTTATTAAGTTATTTAAAGGTAATGGAAAATTAGCTAAATTTTAACTTGACGGCCTTTTCTATTTTTGAAAAATATTCTTGCATTAATCAAAGGCAATGTCACAATATCCTGTGGTCTGAAAGGTCCATAAACTTTCTCATCAACACCAACAATAGCACCTACATCATCAAAAACAAGCATGGTAACAAGTTCTGTGTCCTTTGCCACTTTTTTAGACTCAAAATCATAAAATTCAGCATTATCATCGAAAGCGTTAGGGTTATCCTCAATATTTTCAACCGGTTTCTGTTTTATTTCTTGAGGTTTTTTCTCAACAACAGGAGTGCTAGCCTCTTTAGGCTTTATTATAGGCTCTTCTTTTTTAACTTCCTTAACAATAGGAGGAATTTCATTAGATTCTTCAGGAACTTCCATTGTTAAAGTGTTGGTTTGGGTTTCTTTAGGTTTGATAATAGGTGGTTTGACTTGAATCTCATCATCATCGGAAAACTCTTCAAGTGAAATGTTTTTCCTATGATTTTTTAGAGTATCAATCAGGGAATAGTAAAACTTCTCTTCCTCAGGGGTCAAATTCAAAGGAGTGGTGTCCACTAAATCAAACTGAGGTTTACCTGTGAATAAATGGTATGACCTGTGAATATTCAGAACTGCTGAATTTGTTATTTTAGTTTCCCTTCTTTGACAAATTTCAGTAGCGATAATTTGAGCTTCTTTAAGTAACGCTGGCGCTTTAGAAAATGGATCACTAATTGCTTGTTGTTTTAATTCATCCATATACTCGTGCATGTCATTATAAAAAGTTTCTTCTACACGAGCTAGCGTACCGTTATTACGCTCTTTTTTCTGAATTTTACGTAAAGTTTGATAAAATTGATCCACTTATTACCATCTCTAAAAATTAACTTGAAAATAAAAAAAAGATGAACAAATGAAATTAATCATCTTGTTCTAATCTAGGAGCAAGCAAGAAACTGAGTTTACCGTCACCAGTCACCATATTAAGAGTTAAACTTAATGGCATGTCGGTACCTAAACTAATTTCAGCTTCCTCTGAAAATTTATCTGCTTTAAGCATTTCTCTAATCTTATCTAAAGAGAACAAAGCTTTTTCGTGTGATTGGATGTTTTCACCGTGAAGGTACTTGATACTTGCATCACCAAATTCACCATCTGCGGATGCAATGAAGTAATCCTCATCAACTTGTAAAGCGATTTTGTCTGAAAAGATATCAATATCGTTAATACAATCTTTTAAGATAGAGAAACGTACTTTGAATGATGTTGGATGACTAATTTGAGGTGGAGTAGGGTTATCATACTCGATATCAATTAATCTTATTTTGAAAGTTCTTGTTGCATCTCCTTCAAAGGTAATGATGAAATTACCCTCATCAACAGACATTAAAACCCTGTCTTGAGATTTTGCACGTTTGAGAACTCTCATGAATTCATCAGTGTCAATGTTAATCTTTTCTGGAACATCACAAATATATTCATCGAATAAGCTTGCTTTAAGCTCTAAATGTACGAAAGTTATGTGACTACGGTCTAAGGCATCTAATCTCATGCCTTCACTATCAGTTTGAATTTGTACTTCATCTACAATGGATGAAATAGCATCAAAACTGGTTTTTAATATACTAGAATCACTTAATTCAGCTTTAAACATAAATAATCCTCTTATAATATAATATGTTTATATATATTTTTTCTATATTATAATGTTTATGATTTTAATTCAATTATTCATTTGACGCTTTTTTCATTGCTGAAACATATTCTTTAATAGGTTCAACTGCATCTTCACCATATTCTTCAATGATTTTTACAATTGCACTGCCAACAATGACTCCATCGGCGATTTTACCTATTTTACCTGCTTGTTCTGGAGTATTGATACCGAATCCAACTGCCAACGGCAAATCAGTAACTTCACGAATATCCTCTAAAATCGCATTCAAATCAGTCTTGATTTCTGATCTCATTCCTGTGACACCCAATGATGATACAACATATATGAATCCAGTAGCATCGTTTGCAATCATCTGAATTCTTTGTTTGGAAGTTGGAGCAATCAATGAAATTACATCAACATCATATTTGCGTGCGATATCTGCAATTTCCCCTTTTTCTTCATATGGCAAATCAGGAGCGATTATTCCGTCCACACCTAACTCATTACATTTTTTAAAGAATTCCTCATATCCATAAAAGAAAACAGGATTGATATAAGTCAAAAAGACCAAAGGAACATCAGTTTTTTCACGAACACGGCGAACAATGTCAAATACATCATCAGTTGTTGTATTATGCTTTAAAGCCCTTACATTAGCATCTTGTATAACGACACCTTCCGCCATAGGGTCTGAAAATGGAATTCCAATTTCTATTAAATCACAACCGGCCTCTTCCATTGCTAGAATGAATTCGACTGTTTTGTCTATTGTTGGGTCCCCTGCAGTTAAAAAACCAATAAATGAAGTGTCATCTTTAAATGCATTCGCTATCTTACTCATTTAATTCAACTCCCCTGTATTCCGCAATTGATCTTACATCCTTATCTCCTCTTCCAGATAAGCAAATCATGATTATATCATCTTTATCCATTGTTGGAGCCAATTTCATTGCATAAGCTACCGCATGAGCGCTTTCAATAGCAGGAATGATACCTTCTGTTCTAGACAAGTATTCAAATGCCCCAACCGCCTCCTCGTCTGTGACTGGAACATACTCTGCTCTTCCAATATCTCTCAAATAGGCATGTTCAGGGCCGACACCCGGATAGTCAAGCCCTGCAGAAACTGAATAAACAGGTGCAATTTGACCATAGTCTCCCTGATTGAATATTGATTTCATTCCATGGAATATTCCAATTTTACCTTTAGTCAATGCGGCTGCATTGTATGGAGTGTCTATTCCCTTACCTCCAGCTTCACATCCTATTAACCTCACATCCTCATCATCAATGAAATTATAAAATGCACCCATCGCATTACTTCCACCACCAATGCATGCTAAAACAACATTTGGAAGTCTTCCCTCTTTTTCAAGGAACTGTTCACGGGCTTCAGCACTGATTACAGCTTGGAAATCCCTAACCATTTGAGGATATGGATGAGGCCCCATTGTGGATCCTATTACATAATTAGTGTCATGAACTCTTGCAATCCAATCCCTGAATGCATCATTTACTGCATCCTTAAGTGTTTTTGTACCTGATTTGACCGGATTGACTTTTGCTCCAAGAAGTTCCATACGGTAAACATTCAATGCTTGTCTTTTTGTATCGACTTCACCCATATAAACTTCACATTCCATGTCCAATAGTGCAGCGGCAGTGGCTGTCGCAACTCCATGTTGACCAGCACCAGTTTCTGCAATTACCCTTGTTTTGCCCATCTTTTTAGCGAGTAAAACTTGTCCTAACACATTGTTGATTTTATGGGCTCCTGTGTGGTTTAAATCTTCACGTTTCAAATAGATTTTTGCCCCGCCAAGGTCTTCGGTCATTCTTTCGGCATAATATAACAAGGATGGCCTTCCGGCATATTCTTTAAGCAATGTATTTAACTCTTCTATAAAATCTGGGTCATTCATATAATGATTATATTGCTCTTCCAAATAGATCAATTCGTTCATTAACGTTTCAGATATGTATTGACCCCCATATTCTCCATATCTTCCTTTACTCATTTATTATCTCCATTATCTCTTTTATTTTATCTTCATTTTTAAATCCATTAACTTCAAGGCTTGAACTTAAATCCACAGCATACGGATTGAATTCATCAATAGCCAGTGATATATTTTCGCTATTCAATCCACCGGCAAGGAAAAATTCTTTTTTTAAATCTTTTCTAATTAAACGCCAGTCGAAAGTTTTTCCACTGCCTTTGCCGCTGTCCAACAATAAGTAATCAGCATTTGATGAATCATATTTTAACAAATCTGTGTCATCAGACATTTCAATAGCATTAATGATTTTCAGTTCATTATTTGTATTTTCTTTTAAATCAATTATATAGTCTTCACTTTCTGTTCCGTGAAGTTGTGCAATTTCAATTATTCCATCATTAAACAATTTCAAAATTTCTTCCTTAGGAGCGTCAACAAAAACACCCACAGAAATTATGTTTGAGCTTAGATTATCTTTTAATTTTCTTGCAAGTTCATGAGAAACCTTTCTTTTGGTGTTAGCAAATACAAATCCAATATAATCAGGATCATATTTATTTACTATTTCAACATCCTCCAATCTTTTCAATCCACAGATTTTGATTTTAACCATTTTTCAACTCCGAAATCATAGCCTTCTTATCATCACTTTTCATTAAAGTTTCGCCAATTAAAACTGCATCAACATCATTTTCTTTTAACCTGGTGACATCTTCCTTTGTTTTAATTCCACTTTCTGAAATAAATATGACATCACCACTAACACATCTACGTAAGTTGATACTGTTTTCAATATCCACAGTAAAATCATTGAGATTCCTGTTGTTGACACCAATAATTTCAGCACCAACTGTCATTGCACGCATGATTTCCTCACTGTCATGAGTCTCCACAATAGCTGAAAGACCCAAATCATGAGCCAAATCCAAATATTTTTTAAGCTGCACGATATCAAGAATGGAAACTATTAGCAAAATAGCTGAAGCACCCAATGCTTTAGCCTCCCAAATCATGTACTCGTCAATGACAAAATCCTTTCTCAAAACCGGAATATTAACATTTTTTGCAATTTCAGACAAGTACTCATCGGACCCCATGAAAAAGTATGGCTCAGTCAATACTGAAATTGCAGAAGCCCCTGCAGCCTCATAATCTTTTGCAATAGCCAAATAATCAAAATCCTCAGCAATCAGCCCCTTAGATGGAGAAGCCTTCTTTACCTCCGCAATGATGGATATATCTTCCCCACTCAAAGCCTTTTTGAATGGAAATTCTTCGTTAATTTCCATCAAAGAAACCTCATTTTTCAAATCATCCAATGAAATAATTCCCTTTGCTAATTCCACCCTTTCCTTGGTTTTTTCAACGATTTCATCCAACATAATAATCATCTATTTGTAAATTCAATGAATTTTTCCAGTTGTTCCAATGCACGACCGGAATCTATTAGCTCCTCAGCCAATTTGACACCTTCCTGTAAGGAATCCACTTTTCCGGAAACGTATAATCCTGCTGCAGAGTTTAACAATACGGCATTTCTTTTCGGACCTTTTTCACCATTCAAGATTGACAAGGTAATTTCTGCATTTTCCTTCGCATCTCCACCAACCAGATCACTTTTAGATGCCAATTCAAATCCAAAGTCTTCCGGCAAAACCTCATAAATTCTTGTCCTGCCATTCTTAAGCTCACTGACAAATGATTTATCACTGACGGAAAACTCATCCATACCATCCATACCGTAAACTGATATTGCTGATTTAACACCTAAATTATTTAATACATTGATTAAAGGTTCTACTAATTCTTTTTCATAGACTCCCAAAACTTGCATTGTTGCACCTGCAGGATTTGTCAAAGGTCCTAGAATGTTGAATATTGTTCTTATTGAAAGTTCCTTTCTCACACCTGCAACATATTTCATTGAAAGGTGGTAGTTTTGAGCAAAAAGGAAACAGAGATTAATTTCCCTTAAGCATTCAATGCTCTTTTCAGGTTCGATGTAAATGTTAACCCCCAATTCTTCCAATACATCAGCAGCACCACATTTGCTTGAAGCTGAACGGTTTCCGTGTTTAGCTACAGGAACTCCTGCCGCAGATATTACAATTGATGATGTTGTTGATATGTTAAACGTGTTTGAACCGTCTCCACCAGTTCCGACAATTTCCAAAACTTCCTTATCGTTTAATAATCTTACACAGTGTGCCCTCATCGCTTCTGCAGATGCCGTAATCTCCTCAATTGTTTCTCCTTTCATGGACATTGCGGTCAAATAAGCACTCATCTGTACTTCACTTGCTTCACCACTCATGATTTCATCCATAGTTTGGTAAGCCTCTTCATAAGTTAAATCTTCATGCTGATATACTTTTAATATTGCTTCTTTAATCATTGTATGCCTCTTTCGACTTTTTCTAAGAAATTTTGCATTATTGTTAATCCATCGGAAGTTAAAATGGATTCCGGATGGAATTGTAATCCATAAACGTTATAGTCCTTGTGCTTTACTGCCATTATCTCTCCGTCATCTTTTGCCTTGGAAATAATCTCCAAATCATCAGGCAATGTGTCCTTCTGAAGACTCAATGAATGATACCTGCCAACACTTATCTGGCTTGGAAGTCCCTTGAAAAGGTAATCATAATCCAATGAGATGTCGGATGACTTTCCATGCATCAGTCTTTTTGCATATGAAACATTGCCCCCAAATGCAGTGCATATTGCCTGATGGCCCAAACAAACACCCAAAATTGGTATTTTATCATGGAATTCCTTGACGATGTCAATGCATATTCCCGCATCTTCAGGTTTTCCAGGTCCCGGAGACAGAATAATGCATTCGGGATTCAAGTCTTTAATTTCTTCAATTGTTATCTTGTCATTTCTTGAAACTTTAATATCAGGATTGATTTCACCAATCAATTGGTATAAATTATATGAAAAGCTGTCGTAGTTGTCTATCAGAAGAATCATTCTAATCCACCATCCGCAATTTTCAAAGCGTTTATTACTGCTGCCGCCTTGTTTAAACATTCATCAAACTCATTATCCGGTACACTGTCAGCCACAATTCCCGCACCTGAACGAATGAACACCTTACTGTTACGTGCAAATGCTATTCTAATTGAAATGCAGGTGTCAATGTTTCCGCTCAAGTCAACATAGCCAATTGCGCCGCCATAAATTCCTCTCTTGTTGTCTTCAAGCTCATTGATGATTTCACAAGCCCTTATTTTCGGGGCTCCTGACAATGTTCCTGCAGGCAAAATTGAATCTATGGCACATAGAGGGTCCAAATCACTTCTTAGTTTTCCGCTGACGGTTGAGCCTATGTGCATCACATGTGAGAATCTTTCGATTGAAAGATATTTATCCACATGAACAGATCCGATTTCTGCAATTCTTCCGATGTCATTCCTGCCCAGGTCAACTAGCATGTTGTGTTCCGCCAATTCCTTTTCATCAGACAACAATTCCATCTCTAACGCCAGATCCTCTTCCTCAGTTTTTCCACGAGGCCTTGTTCCCGCCAATGGAAATGTGTAAAGTTGATTATCTGTCAATTTAACCAATGTTTCAGGAGAAGCCCCTGCAATTTCAATGTCATTACTTGAAAAGTAAAACATGTAAGGAGAAGGATTGGTTGTTCTTAAAACCCTGTAAGTGTCAAATAAACTTCCGGAAATATCCGCTTCAATTTTATTTGAGAGAACAACCTGAAAGATATCTCCTTCGTAAATGTAATTTTTGGCTTTTTCAATCATGTCACAGAAGCGTTCACGTGAAAATACCGGTTTAAAGTCAGATTTTAATTTTAATGGTTCAATTTCTGTCTTTTTACCGTTTTTAATCAAGTTGGCAATTTCCTTTAAATCATCACATGCATTATTGTAATTTTTCTCCAAATCATCGGTTTTCATATTTGTGATGATTACGATTTTCTGCTTGAAGTTATCAAATGCAATTACCTTATCGAACAGCATCAGGTCAATGTCCTTGAACTGGTCCTGATTTTCGGCATCCAAATTTAAGGTGGGTTCGGAGTATTTTATATAATCATATGCAAAATACCCCACGAACCCTCCTGTAAACGGTGGTAAATTTTCTAATTTTGGAGATTTGTTTTTTAAAACCAAATCCTTAATTATGTCACTGGGATTGTCAGTTTCAATTGTCACTTCATCATCAGTCAGCTTTTCAAAGTCGGAATCACCCCTAATCTTGACGATTCCATTCTGACATGTGAACTCAAGAAGCGGATCGAAACCTAAAAAGCTGTATCTTCCCCATTTTTGTGAATCCTCCACACTTTCCAGCATGTATGTATGTTTACTAATGCCTTTTAGAATTCTTAAAACTTCTATTGGAGTCGCTATATCTGAAAACAATTCATATGATATAGGTATTCTCCTATATTCTTCATTTTTTGCGATTTCTTTTACTTCTTCTAAACTTGGGGAAAACATTTTTATCACAAATAATAATTTATATAATGTACTATTTAAAACCTTGTTGTATTAAAATGTACATTCTTAAAAATCTTGAAAAAAAATTCAATTCATCTTATCCTGTTCTTTACTGAATTGAATAACAATCTTTTTAATTTCCCTGCTTTCCAAATAAGGCAATTTTTCAGTTATTTCATGTTCTAAATCCTTATTTAACTGCAGTCTTTTTTGAGCATATTCCTCACCCTGATACTCTGCCCTATATTGCTTATTTAAATTGGAATATTTGGTAATTAAAGGCTGGAGAATAGTTCCAATGTCCTCATCCAATCTGTCATTTATGATTTTCTGTTTTCTGATATCGATGACAAATCCGAGAACTGTCAAAAAGAATCCTAAAACTGTGATTGTCAATGCAGGAACAAAGACTTGATCATTGCCAATGAATGCCACAGTAAAAACAATTCCTAAAAATATGAGAACAATACCAATTTTTTTTAAATCCATATTAAAAGTATTGTAATTTATTATTATTTAATACTATTCAATTCTTTAATAATTGAATGAGAAAGTACAATGAAAGAGATGATTGCAAGTACAGATACAGCCATTACAACACTACCATTGTTGAATAAAACATTATTAGAATCAACAAAGACGATTATTTCAGCAATCAGGTTATTTAAAAAGTGTGCAAAGATTGGTACAAGTATATTGTTGGTTTTAATATATAAAATTGCCATGCAGAGGGCGAAAATGAAAGCGGAGACAATGTTTCCATATGAATGAAGAGACGCAAATAATAGAGATGAAATTAAAATCGCAAAAAGTGGAGGCACAACAAACTTCAACCTGTTTAGGAATACTCCACGAAATAGAAGCTCCTCTGAAATAGGTGAAATTAAAACTGTTGAAATCAAACCAAAACCAATTATTGAATTAGATACATTTCCCAAAACTGAAATAAAATTAAAAGATGGAAATATCCTTATAATAACCTCTGAGAGATATAAAAATCCATAAGATAAAAATATATTCATAACAACTATTAAAATGACATATTTAAGCAAATCAACCGAAAAAACTTCCAACACATCATCTCGGTCGGGAAAATTGGGTCTGAGCTTGACTACAAAATACAAAATTATGCAGAAATATATCACAGATGAATCCACATGAACTATGTTGAAATAACTCAGAGCATATTGAATTAAAAATAAACAAATAATTAATATCAATACTTCTTTTAAATGAATATTTTTAAGTTTTTCATTAAATAAAGACATTTTATCAAAAAAATAAAAATTTTATACTATAATCTAGTTAACAATACCAATTATCACTAGTATAGTAGTAAATAATATTTCGATTTAGTCATCAAAGACAAATACATCTTCAATCGCCTGTTTACCCAAAATTTTAGCGATATTATAGGCTAATAATAAGGAAGGGTTATAGCGTGCATTCTCTAAAACATTGATAGTTTGACGAGTTACACCAACCAGGTCAGCCAACTCTTGTTGAGTCATGCCTTTCTCTTGGCGAAACTGTCTTATTTTAGTTTCCAAATAATCACCTATTATTAAATAATAGTATTAATAAATCTTTATATTAGACAATATAAATGTTTCTTAAAAAATATCATACATTTTAACAAAATGATGAATATTTTAGTAATATTTTTGTGAGTTGATATTAATGGCTATACACCCTATAGAATTTAGGTATGGAACTCCCGAAATGAAAAGAATTTGGGAAGAAGAGAATAAGTTACAGAGAATGTTGGATGTTGAATCTGCATTAGCACAGGCTGAAGGCAAACTTGGAATTATACCTCAAGAAGTCGCTGACGAAATAGCAGCAAAGGCCAATACTGATTTTGTAAAATTGGAAAGAATGAAAGAAATCGAAGCAGAAACCAATCACGACATTGCAGCATTATCAAAATCAATTACTGAAGTATGTGAAAATGGTGCAGGAGAATACGTGCACTTTGGAGCTACTTCAAACGATATTGTGGACAGCTCAAATTCATTACTCATTCGTGACTCCATTGATGTTTTAGAAGAAAAACTTGAAAGATTAACAAAAATAATGCTCAAGTTAGCAGAAGAAAACAAGATGAAGGTATGCATTGGACGTACCCACGGACAACATGCTCTCCCAACCACTTACGGTATGAAATTTGGTATATGGGCAGATGAGCTCCACAGACAATATGTAAGATTAGAAAACGCAAGAGCAAACGTTTGTGTAGGAATGATGGATGGAGCTGTAGGAACAACCGCTGCTTTAGGAGAACAAGGTTGGGAAATCCACAAGACTGTTGCTGAAATTTTAGGATTACCTGCTGCAACAATAACCAACCAGGTCGTTCAAAGGGACAACCATGTCGAATTCATCAGCGTTCTTGCAAACATAGCAAGTACCTTGGATAAGATTGGATTGGAAATCAGAAGCTTACAAAGAACCGAACTCATGGAAGTCGGCGAATTCTTTGATCCTGAAAAACAAGTTGGAAGCAGTACCATGCCTCACAAGATGAATCCAATTACAGCAGAAAGAATCTGTGGTGTTGCAAGGATTGTCAAATCATTTGTTAACGCAGCACTTGACAACAATCCACTCTGGCACGAAAGGGACTTGACCAACTCTTCCTGTGAAAGAATCATGTTCCCTGAAAGCTGTATTTTAACCGATTACATCTTAAACTTGACAATCAAGTTAATGAACAATTTAGTATTCTACGATGAAAACATCGAAAGAAACCTCAATCTAACAAACGGATTAATCATGGCTGAAAGATTAATGGCTGAACTCACCCGTGCAGGAATGGGAAAACAAACCGCATATGGTATTGTTAGGAAAAACGCTATTAAGGCAAACAAGGAAAAATTATTGCTCGGCGAATTAATCCTTGAAGATGAGGAAGTTAAAAAATATTTAACTCAAGAAGATGTTGACAAGATAATGGACCCACACACATACATCGGATCCATTCCAACAATTATCGATGAATTGCTTGAAAAATCAGAAAGCTGGTTTTAGGTGATTTGATGGTTGATGTAAAAGAATTAAAATCTATAGAATTGTCTTCTTTTACAACAATGGCAACTGGAATTGCAGTGTTATTTTCAATAATTTCTGCAATACTCCTTTCTATTATCATTGGTGCATCAGTCCCTAACGGAGTGGGAATCATCATTTATTTGATTCCAAGCATAATCATTGGGGCATTGATGTATTCAATCTATAATAACTTTTTTCAAGGTTTCTTATATAATGTGCTTGCAAAAAAACTGAAAACAATTGCCATTGCAATAGAAGATGGAAATGAAATTGCCAAAATATCCACTAGCGAAACCGCTACAATGGTTTCATTAATCGTGACAATACAATTTGTCCTGTTATACCTAGTGTCATTATTCATTTTGCCTTTGACTTTAAGTTCAATGATTCAAACTTTAATGTATACCGGCCAAAGTGCACTCGCTTACGGAATTTATCAATTCTTGAATCTCATAAGCCAGCCAACAACAATTTTAATAATGATTTTTGGAGTATTCATCATTACATTTGTGTTTGTTTTGATTGCAACATACATATTCAACATTATGGCAAAATCAGGTAGGGGAATAGTCTTAAATTTAAGTGAAGAAAATGGATTTACTGCTATTGACTCAATTGATCCATTAAAATTAGGAATAATGTTTGCAGTGATAACAGGAATTTTAAGTTTGATAACTGCAATAATCTCTTTAGTGAGTGGTGGAAATTTACCTTCCCTTATTGGTAGCGTCATAGGCGGATTTGTAAGTGGATTTATTGAATTCTACCTTATGGGAGTGTTCTACAATTTCTTAGCACCAAAACTTGGAAAAATTAAAATTGAATTAATTGATTATGTAATCAATTAATTTTTACTTCTTTTTATTTCTGGAACATATCTCTTAAGCATCAATGAAAGAGATATGACTGTTACTGAACTCAGCGCCATCGCAAGACCTGCCAATGCCGGTTCAAATGTTATTCCGAATGCAGGATATAGAACGCCTGCAGCTATTGGGATAAGGATTGAGTTATATGCAAATGCCCAGAAGATGTTTTCTTTGATTCTGCGCATTACCTTTTTGGAAAACTGCACTGCAGCAACAACATTCTCCAAATCTCCTTCCATGACAACAATATCTCCGCTTTCCATAGCGATATCAGTACCATTTCCCATAGCAACACCAATGTCTGCCTGTGTAAGCGCAGGAGCATCGTTGATTCCATCTCCAACAAACAATACCTTGCGAGTGTCGTTTGCTTGAGTTTGCTTTACGATATCCAACTTGTTTTCAGGAAGAATACCCGCTTCAACATTGTCAATGCCAACTTCATGGGCAACATTCAACGCAGTGGATTCATTGTCCCCAGTCAACATGTAAGTTTCGACACCCATGTTATGCAATTCTTCAATGGCCCTTTTGGAATTCGCCTTGATTTTATCGGATAGGCTTAAGATACCTTTAACCTGCTTGTCCTGTGCCAAGAATATAATGGTTTTAGATAGATTTTCAAGTTCATGATACTTGTCGACAGCCTCAGATGAAACATCAACATCAAATGATTGCATCAATGCAATATTGCCTGCAAGAACTTCACTTGAATTCAATTCCGCTTTCAAACCTTTACCAGTCACATTTTCAAAAGCGGAGGTTGGGTCAAGATTCAAATCCAACTCTTTTGCCTTGTTCACGATTGCCTTTGCAATAGGGTGAGTGGAATTCTGCTCAACGCTTGCTGCAAGCCTAATCAAGTCATCTTCAGATCCGTCATATGCAATAACATCATCAACTTCAGGCTTTCCTTCAGTTATTGTACCGGTCTTGTCAAATGCGGCAACATCGATTTGACCTGCATTTTCCAATGTGTCCCCATTCTTAATCAATATTCCATATTCGGCAGCCCTACCGACACCTACAGTGACCGCTGTTGGAGTTGCAAGACCTAATGCGCATGGACATGCAACCACCAAAATTGAAATCAGACATGTTAAAGAGAACAGTAATGTTGCACCAAGCACAAAATACCATATCAGGAATACAACAATTGCTATTGTTAGAATGACCGGAATGAAATATGAAACGATTGTATTTGCAAATTTCTGAACAGGAGGTCTTGATGACTGTGCCTTTTCGACCAGACGAATGATATTTGATAGGACAGTTTCCTTACCGATTTTTTTGGCCTTGATTTGCAAAACACCATCCTGATTTATTGTTCCTGCAAAGACTTCTTCACCGTCTTTTTTAACTTTAGGAATTGGTTCACCGTTAATCATTGATTCATCCACATAGGATTCCCCACCGACAACGTCCCCATCAACAGGGATTTTTTCACCAGGTTTTACCAGCAGCAAATCATCCAGGACAATGTCTGCAATCGAAACTTCTTTTTGAGATATTATCTCACCGTTTTCATCCACTTCAATAGCTGTTGCAACTGTTGGCTGAAGGCCAATCAATTCACGAATGGAATCAGAAGTTCTTTTCTTAGCTCTAGCTTCAAGATACCTTCCAATCATCAAGAATGAAGGAAGCATTACCGCTGAATCATAAAACATGAAAGTGTGGTCCAATACAATGCCGAATGTTCCGAAAATACTTGAGATGTATGCCACCAAGATACCCATTGAATACATTACATCCATATTCAAGTTCTTATGCATCAAACCGTTGATTCCAGCTTTCAATATAGGTAATGAGACATATAAGAAAGGTGCAATACTTACAATCAATGAAAGCAATCCCATTGAGGATATGTGCAATCCGGTAGCTTCATGAATGCTGTGGGTCAAGCCCATCAGAGGATCCCAACCACTGAACATCAAAATCATCAGAATGGCTGAGAAAAATAAACCAACAATGATTCTATTACGTTTTTCCTTTAGGTCTTTCTGGTAAATAGCCTCTTCATCGATTTCTGTTTGGCCTTCAACTCCCAGAAGCTCAAAGCCCAATGAAACTATGACTTCTTCAATTTCATCCAAGGTTACCTTTGATGAGTCGTACCTTATTTTGGCATTTTGCGCGGTCAAGTCCGCCTTCACATCAAAGATGCCATCCAACCTTATCAAGAAATTCTCAACGTTCATTGTACATGATGCACAATGCATACCTTGAATTCTTATAGTCATCTCATCAGAATGAAGTTCAAATCCTAGGTTTTTAACTAACCTTTCCATTTCCTCATAGGAAATCTTTTTAGTGTCTACAGTAATATGCAATTTATTTGAGGCAAGGTCCGCATCAACGTCTTCCACACCCTCGATTTTTCCAAAGGTTTTATTCACGCTTAAAACGCAAGACGCACAGTGCATACCTTCTATTGGCAAATCCATATGTTTATGTTTTACCACAATATCACACCCATTTCCATTATTGAACCTAGATTTATAATTTATATATTATAAAGTTTAGGTAACACTAAACTTACTGAAAATTCTACAGTATACAGAAAAAAATCTATTGTAAAAAAAATAAGACATGAGAAAAACAATAATCGATTGCTTTTCCTACATGTATTGAACATTAATGTCCTTGTGAGGAATTGTCCTTTTAAAATGCTTTTTAGGATATCCAATTATAAAAGCGGAATACATATGCTTGTTTTTATCAATTCCAGGGAAGAATTCCATAAGCTTATCATGATCAATCTCATCTGCTTTAAGAATAAATAATGAATAAAATCCACCAAGGCCTAATGAGTAAGCAAGCAATTCCAGACGAGTGTTTGCAATAACGGCACTTGTCTTATCAGTTGAAAATGTCAAGATCAATTGGTGACCTGACCACAATAACGGATGATATTCCTTTATGGAATTGTCTCGAATATATTCACCAAACTGTTTGATTCTGAAGAACTCTTCCTCTTCAACCTTAATGATATTGTAGACATGTTTCATGAAATCATTAAGCCTATTGTCCAAAACTACAAATTCAACGTCCTGCTCGTTTTGTGCAGACGGAGAATAATAAGCACCTTGCAATAATTTATTAAAAGTGTCCTTATCAATTTTCTTGTTTTTAAACCAGCGAATTGATCTTCTTTGCTTTAAAAATTGCAACATATCACTGTAACTCACTGGAAGGTCTTTCGGATTGTAATCTACAATCTTGTCCTCACGGCCCTTGAATATCTTAAGGGTTACAGCCTTTGTCGGACATATTGCCATGCAATGATCGCATTCGAAGCAATTGCTTCCTGTTTCGTAAGCAACATCATCAATTTCAATATTATCCCGAATGCAGACGGATTTGCACTGCCCACATCCGATGCATTCTTTAGTGTCAATCATCAATTTCATTTTACCACTAAACCATCCTGAATAACTTTTAAAATATTTTCATTATCACTTAAAACGCTAATATCTTCCAATGGGTTGGAATTAACCAATATCAAATCAGCAACATAGTTTTCACGAACAAGACCCAAATTTTCGAATCCTAAATATTTGGCTGCCTTAACGGTTCCTGAAGCAATGGCTTCCTCTTCAGACATTCCAATATCAGTCAAGTGAATCAACTCTTCAAGGTTGTGTCCATGAGGAATCACACCACTGTCTGTTCCCATCAATATGTTAACTCCTTCCTCATATGCTACTTGGATGTTTTCCTTGTGAACTTTGACGATTTCTTTTAGTTTTGCTGTTTTTTCTGCGGCATAATTATCCCAAGCAGGAAAACCGTTCTCATACAGGAACTGATGAACCAATAATGTAGGAACAAGACTTACATTATTTTCCACCATTCTTTTGGAAGTTTTCCTATCAATAAATGTTCCATGCTCAATGGATAAAAATCCTGCATCAATGCAGTTGTTCATTCCTTTTAAACTGTGGCAATGAGCTGAAACCTTCATGTCATTAGCTTTAGCCTCATTAACAATTGTCTTAAGTTCTTTCTTGTTGAATTGTGCAAATTCCGGTGAGGAATTGGTTGTCAATACTCCTCCACTGCACATTACCTTTATAAAATCAGCGCCAGCCCTTTTTACTTCACGAGTCTTTTTTAAGACTTCCTCTACACCGTCACATCTTCCCTTTGGAAATCCCGGATAGATTATTTCCATATCCCAACCTGAAGGCAGAAGCAAGTCAAAATGCCCTCCGGTCATCACCAATGGTGTGATGGAAAGGTGTATTTTTGGAGCTGTAAATAATTTACGTTGTTGAGCCAATTTAAAGCTTAAATCAGCTGAACCACAATCCCTAATTGTTGTAACCCCTGCATTTATAGTCTGCAAAGCGTGAGGTACTGCATTGTAAAAATGAAGACCCAAAGGATTTGCCATATTCTCTTCCTTATGGAATCCTTTAGCAAAAATGTGAGTGTGACAATCGATGAATCCGGAAAGCAGATAATTGTCTTCACCATCAATGACATTGTCTGCCTTGATTTTACTTGAGGATATTTCCTTGATTAAATTATCTTCAATCAATACGTTTTGATTGGATTTAACTTCCTCAAACGGATTTATGATGTTTACATTTTCAATTAGGGTTTGCATATTATCACTTATAATATTTCTATTGTACCATTAGTTCCATCAACTTCAACTAATGTTCCATTGGTCAAATCCTTAATTTGAGCAGGTGTGTCCACCAATGGAATGTCAGACATTATCGCTCCTGTTGCAATAATCGGTTCTGCACTTAAGCAGATTATAGCTGCAGGAGCAGTGCCATTTTTCATCATTTGAAAAATCACATATGACCCTACAGTGGAACCTTTTCCACCAGGAATAAACAATACCTTGTCCTTAATGATTTCTCCTTTCAATTCATGATTCGGATCAATTATCTCACCAGTATCAGGATTGACTCCTCCTAAAAAACTGATAGGTTCTGATGAAACAATCAATTCACCTTTTCCTTTTCCTTTTGCAATATTTCTACATTCAATCATCAAATCACCATAAGATTAGAATAATTTATCTTCAACAAATTCCCCTTTATTAATAGCTTCAGTTGATTTTATACTGTCAATTAAAGCCCAAAGCCATACAACTATAACTAAGACTATTCCAATTAATAAAAATATAAGAATTGCTGATACTATATAAGCAATAATAAATGATATTCCTTTTTTGGTCAATCCAATATACAAATGACCCAATCCAGGGAATAAAAAGCTTAAAATAGCTGATAGAACAACACTTTTCTCTTCAACTCCACGAATGTTTGCAACCCTTACGCCACAGTGAGGGCAAATTTCCGCATTAATGTTTATTTTTTGACCACAAGATTGGCAGAACTTGGTTTGTTCCTCTTGAGTTAACTTAAATCCACATTTTGGACAGAAAGATGTTTCAATGCTGACTTCAGTTCCACAATTGGAACAGAATTTAGTATCTTTAGAAGCATTTACTTCAATTTCTTCTTCGGTTGAATCATCAGCAGGTTCCTCTTCGACAACATCGACAGTTGAATCAACAACAGCCACATCGACAACATCATCAATTTCATCGACAGTTGAATCAACAACAGCAACGCCTTCAACTACTTCTTCAACAGGTTCCTCTACAACAACATCATTTTCTTCAATTTCTGGAAGTTTCGCTCCACAATTATTACAGAATTTTGCATCTGGAACTTCTTTTCCACAATCTGGACATAAAACCATTTTATCACCTAAACTACATCTTTTTTCATGATTTCTCTTAAAACTGCAGTAGCATAAGATCCTTTATTTATTGAAAACTCACATAAAACGCCATCATCGGTCGGTGTTGCTGATGCATCCCATACCTGGAATCTCATGGACCTCCTGAGACCATGGCTTCCTAAACGTGGCATTTTTGGAACTTCAAAATCACTTTTTTCCAAATTATAATTTTTCAATACATTCTCTTCCATGACGCCAACTTCACCGCCAGCATAAGGAACTTTAGTACCATATAAAGGGCAAGTCGGATTGACTTCAAAATTATCCATCAATTCCTGATACTCTTCAGGAGTTTTGTCATAGACAATATGTTCTTCTGTATCAATAATGATATCTCCCTCAATGTATTTATCAATTCCCATTGCAACCCTATTACTTACTGCCTCATTAAATAAATATGATTGATAGGCATGAACAAACATCCTTTGAAGTGGCTTTGGGAGTGCATGTAATGCATTCTTATATGACTTTTCGGTCAATTCTCCTTTTTTGGAATCCTTGATCAACTCGCGAATCATCATCTTTTCATATCTCATTCCCTTGCCCATAAGGTTCAAGGACTCTTCAAGGTTTCCATCATCATATGCCTGTCTTGCCTTTTGATTTTCCTCATGCTCTTCCTCTGAAGGGTTTCCGATATATCTTCCCACAGCCTTTTCAAGGTCATTTTCAATCAGAGCCTCCCCGACAAGGTGGGTGTTGGTTCTTGGCTTACCGAACCTTTGCCAACCAAAGTAATTAGGAACTCCAGTTGTTTCCAACTCTTTCAAGACTTCATTTGCAGTGTCTGCTGAGGATTCAATGTCATCCAAGTCTCTGATTAGGATTCTAAATTTGTTTCCCTTGAGCTGTCCCATTCTAAGCTTTTTGCGGCCACGAACAACTTTTAAAAAATCAGTCTTATAGATATCCAAGTCCTTAACCTGTTGCATTTGAGCTTCTGAATCCATATTTGCAATACAAATCCATTGACGAGTTAAAGCCTTCTTATCCTTCATTCCTGCAAATCCCATTCTCTTTCTTGAGATGTGCAAATCACGGGAAATGTCTAAAACGACATCTAAAGTGGTCCTTCCAAGCTTTTCAATCCATACATAAATGTTAGGACCTTCACCGGATGGGATGATTTCAGGAATTTCTTCAACATAAAAATCTTCATATTGGTTTCTAATAGTTCCACCAATACCCTTTTGAGATGTAACATAAGTATTAGCATTTAACATAATAATCACGGAAATTATAATGCCCTGGCCGGGATTTGAACCCGGGGAATGGGATCCGCAGTCCCATGTGTTATCCAAACTACACCACCAGGGCTAAACAAAATAAGATAACAATTAATTATATATTTTTTATAGTATTTAATAATTACCATATTGACAATGTATATGAATAGTTGCCACAATCCCTTGTAGCAACATCAACATCACTTGCTTTTTCATAATCTCCACTAGACGCCAACACCTCACCGTTTAAAACATTGTTCTCCGTTAGCCTGTAATTTTTAAGATTGTATGACTTTAACTTATCTTTTGAAATTTTTGAAACTTCCCTTACTGATTCCTTTGAATTTTTACCGTCTTCGAGAATTTCTGATATCTCGCTAAAAAAAGTGTTGTCGTCAAATCCTACTTTTCCACCCAACAATTCCATTACATCCTGTGCAGTTCTTATATCCTTACTTTCATAAGAGTAATCAGCTGGAGGAAGGGAAATGGCAGTATTGATTACTAAAAACACGATTAAAAGTAAAAATATTGCAAGAATAGCATCGAGTATATAAAAAGATCCCTTATTATCTAACATGAGCTAAAGTTAGATTTTAAAATTTATAAAAAATAGTAAAGTGTGAAAGTGTGATTTTGTGTAAAACCGCACTTCAAGAAAATTTAAATATTAATTTGAACGAATATGCTCAATGACTTTTTCCTTTTTGGCAATTGCCGCATCTGAAGCCTTTTGAACCTTTTCCTTCATCAATTCAAAGTCTTCAGGAGTGGTTTCCCCAACTAATTTTTTAATTTTGGTGTAAGCAGCCTCCCTGAACAATGGAACCAATTTTTCAGTTGAATTGTCTTCCTTAATCAAGATTGGCTCACCGGAAGTGTTTACTTCACCTATTTCAGATATTGCCACATCATATTTTGCAACTGCCTTTTTGATATCTCCAACAATTTCCGGAGGAGCGATTAACATTAATGAGTCAGTTGAAACTCCCAATGGATCGATGTTTAATGTTTCAAGCATGTTCAAGACATTTGGAGCCACCATTTTTCTGATGTTTTCCTCATAAAACTCAAGCCCAACACCAGTTGTGTTAGATATTTCATGAGCGTCTCCACGCAATCCTCCATTGGTAACGTCAGTCATTGCATGAATGTCCTTGACCAAATCAGCTTCAAACAGTGCATGTGATGCCTGAACGAAATTAACGTTCATTGTATCCCATACAACATCAAAGAAACCGTTGTAGAGTGCAGTTGTTGTGATTGTTCCTCCACCTGAACCTTCAGTCAAGAGGATTACATCCCCATCGGTTGCTCCTTTTCTTGCAGTTGGCGGATAAGCTGACACTCCAACACTACCAACGGCTGAAACGAACCTGTCACCTAAAACCATGTCTCCTCCGACACGCAATGTACTTCCTGCTACGATTGGAACGTCAACAAGCTCTGACACTGCTGCAACACCTGCGGTAAAGTCAAATATTTTTGCAACATCACCGTCATCGGCCAGGTGAACGTCGCTCAATATTGCCACAGGGTCAGCCCCCATAACACATACGTCCCTTAAAGTAGCTCTTGTAACGTGAAAACCACCTAAAAATGGATACTCACTTAATCTTGAGTGGATTCCATCGACTGCAGTGGTAATGTAAACCTCATCATTGTTGACCGGTGCCTTTACAACACCACCATCGTCCTGTTCGGACGGATTGACCAATGATGCGGTGTCTGTTGAGGCAACAATCTCTGCAATTTTTCTGTGAACAAAGAAGTCTCCTGCCCCACGGGATCCGACTCCCATTTCACCCATCAATACGTCAGCCTTATTGACATTGGCTATTTCCTTTAAGAATTCATCATCGCTTTCCTGCAACTTCAAGGTAGTAGACACTTCGTCAATTACAGCCTTTGCCATTTCAACAGAGTTTTCCTCTGATATCTTCTTGTATTCTCTTATGCGTACCGCTAGAATCTCTGCCAAATCATCATATGAGTAATCGTCTATCCTAGCTCTTACAAATCCTTCTATATCCATATTTTATATCTCCAAGTTAGTGAAATTCTTTAGGATTTTCAATCCTGCCTTACCGCTTTTTTCTGGATGGAATTGTGTTGAGAATAAATTGTTTTGAGACAAACTTGCAACAACCTCTCCACCATAGTCACATGTGCCTGCGATGATTTTTTCATCATCAGGAATTACATGATAAGAATGAACAAAATAAAAGTATTCACCATCGATTCCTTCCAATATCGGTGAATCATTGCGGACATCCAATTTATTCCATCCCATATGAGGTATCTTCACGCCTTCAGGCAATCTTTCTACATGACCATTGAACAAATTCAATCCTTCAACGCCAACTGACTCCTCACTTGAGCCCATCAGTACCTGTTGGCCAAGACAAATTCCCAAGAAGGGCTTATCGTCATTTACATGCTCGTGAATGACATCTTCAAATGGCTTTAGATTTTCCATTGCGCTTCCAAATGCTCCTACACCAGGCAACACCAAATAATCACTATTTGCAATGACTTCCTTATCATCACTTATTTGATAATCAGCGCCAATCTTCCTAAATCCGTTTGAAATGCTTTTTAGGTTTCCGCTTTTATAATCGATAATTGTAATCATTCGTTTAACCACCCAATAACTGATCTGATCATTCCACCGAAGTCTGAAAATACAATCTCATCAACACCAAGAGTTTTTGAATGTGCGTCAAGTTCCGCCACAACATGAGTGTATCCCAAGTTTCTGAGAGGTTCCACCAAACGTGGACCGTCTGTTACTGCAACTGACTCTACGTCAAAGTCCTCAATTGGAAATGCATGTGGAACACCGAACACTACAATCAAATCCAAATCCTTATCCTTCAAGTATTCTGCAGCATTGTCAGCAGTTATCGGATACTCGTCAAGACCTCCTGTGATGAAATCAGGTTCAATATCCAGTTGCTCCTTAATGTTGACTGCATGCTGCCTGATTCTTGGAAGGCCTATGTTTTCATCCAGGTTGGCCACAAAAATAGGCTTGTTATCAGGATTGATTTCAGTAAAATCAAAGTTAATGATATCCGCGAACAAATATGAGGTTTCCTTTTTAACATTCAATACAAATGCAACATTTTTGCCATCTTTTAAGGCATTTACAACAGTTTTTGCAACGGCCTCTTTTGAATCACCGAAGTTTGGCTTGATGTATTTACCTTGCGCCATTCCACGGGTCTTTTCAACTTCTGTTGCCTTTTCAAGCATTTCAATTTGCCTTTCTGACTCTTCAGGTGGAATTACACCTGCCTCCACAGCCGCATCCAACGCCATGATAGCTCCAACGGTGTTGTCACCTTCACCAGACCCTCCATGAGACTCAACAGGAATGACGGTGCATGGCAAATCTGCAGTTGCAATGGCTTCCTTTAAATCCTCACCGATAATCATACTGGCACAAGTACCAGCGATTCCCATCAGTTTCGGTTCGAAAGCCTCATAAGCCTCTGTCAAGGTTTCAACCAGCTTTTCACCGGCACCTAATATAAAGTCATTTTCTGACATTCCAGTGGTAACCACGCGAACGCCATCACTTTCTAAAAGCCTTGCTGTTCTAAAGCAGCAGCCGGTAGGCCCATGCATTATAATAACATCAACATTCATGTCTCTTAAAGTGTAAAGAGTAGCAGCGATTGGACTTGGTCTTGGATGTATAATTTTTATCACCTAATCTTTTAATAAGTAATTATTTAAAATTCTTAATTAATATAATTAATTAGGAGATTGCATTATGAAACTTGACAAACAAATTCTAGAGGAAAAAATCAGAGATTACAGAACATTCAAAAGCTGTTCCGAGTCAACCTTGATGGGACTTTGTGAAACCGCCGGTGCAGATATCACTCAACAGCAAATGGTCAAATTGGCATGCGGATTTGCAGGCGGAATGGGTGGAACATTTGATGAAGGAACCTGCGGTGCTGTTACCGGGGCATTGATGGCAAACGGAATTCTAAATGATGATCCTGCCGAAATCAAAGCTAACGCTAAAGAGATTTTCAACACATTTAAAGAAGAGTATGGAAGCGTTTGCTGCGGAAAATTAACAAATAATGGTGATGACAAGTCAATATGTGTCGACTGCTGCGTGTTCATTGCAAACAAGGTCGCCGATTTGTTAGATGAATGATTATTCATCTAATTCAAAACTGTTTTTAATTTTTTAATTGTGTATCTGGCATAAGTGAAGTTTAAAATGGATGCGAGAATCCTACCTACAGCCAAACCAATCCAAATACCGGCCAATCCCATTCCCATAACTATACCGAACAGGTAAGTGAAACTTACGGTAAAAATCAACTCACGAATTATAGTCCATGCAAGGGCAGTTGTTCCACGACCGATTCCCTGATACAAGAAGCTTGAAGGCATTCCTATACCTACCAAAAGCAAACCGAAGCAGGCAATTCTCAAGAAGTTTGTGATTTCCGGAATCAACGGGGCGGTTTCTGGAGTGTATGCAAATATCAATGACAGTTGCGGTGCGAATATGACCAGAATAAGCATGATTGCAACAGCAAAAATCATTGCGAATTTGGTTCCGTAAAGATGTGTCCTGTTCAGGTATTCCCAGTTTTTAGCACCGAATGCACTTCCGCTGACTGCTGCAACCGCACTAGCGATAGCTGTCAACGGCATTATACCAAATAAGTATAATCTTTGACCTGATGTGAATGCAGCAATACCATATTCACCGCCGACTGATGAGATGAACACCAAATAGAAACTCATTGCAAGTGACATCATGAACATGTCCAATGATGCAGGAATTCCCACCTTTAAGATATCCTTTGCAACATCAGACTCAAATTTGAATCCTTTAAGATGAACATCCACATAAGTATCCTTTTTAACTAAAATCCAATACATGATGACAATGGCTGAACCGACAGAACTCACAATTGTTGCAAGGGATGCTCCAGCTGAACCCAAGTTCATCATATAGATGAAAACAGGATCCAAAACAAAGTTCAATACAACTGACACTATCATAGCATACATGGCCCTTTTCATGTCTCCTTCACCACGAAGGATTCCGCTTCCACCGTTAGCGAACATGAACGCAAACAGACCTAAAAACAATGGAGTACCGTACTTGATACCCTCAACCAATGATTGTCCGCTTGCACCGTATGCCTTAAGCAGAGGTTCCTGAATTAAAAGCAAAAGTATGGTCAATAAAATTGATGCCACTAAAAATATCAAAAGAGAGTGTGTTGCTGACTTGCTGGCGCCTTCATGATTTTTAGCGCCCACCGCACGTGAAATACTGCTTGTAGCACCATTTCCAAGTCCGACACTTACACCGTTTAAGATCATGAATATCGGTGTTACAAAACCAATTCCTGCAATAGCTGCCTGACCGAGCCCCGCAACCCAGATACCGTCAACAATATTGTATGATGCTGTCAAAAGCATTGATATCATGATTGGAATTGCAAGTTTGCGGACAGCTATTTCAGGCTCTCCTCTCATCAATTCAACATTTTTATTAGCCATATTAAAAACCTCATTAAATACAAATATAATTTTTGGTTTTTTTAGGATATAAGCATGTTTAAAAAAAGAAAAATATGTTATTTTTCAGCGAGATTGTCCAAAGTCTCACCGGAAACCCTGAAATCTATCCATTCATCCAAGGACTCTGCACCGAGTGAGCGATAAAAGTCAATGCTTGGCTGGTTCCAGTCAAGGCATGACCATTCCAATCTGCCACAACCCCTTTGGCATGCAATTGAAGCCAATTCTTTTATTAAAGCCTTCCCGTATCCATTACCACGATATTCGGGCTTGACATACAAGTCTTCAAGATGTATTCCACCCCTTCCAAGAAATGTTGAAAAGTTATGGAAAAACAATGCGAAACCGACCTCAGTGCCCTTCTCCAATACGAATAAGACCTCGGCAATTTTTTTATCAAAAATCCATTCCTTCAATAGCTCTTCGGTTGCAACAACCTCGTCAAGCATTTTCTCATATACTGCCAATTCCTTAATGAATTCCAAAATCAAGGTCAAGTCCTTTTCTTCAGCGAATCTAAACTGTTTTTCCTGCATATTATCACTTAAAAATCCAATTGCTCAGCGATGCACATCTTGCAAACCGCATTTGGAGACTCCAGATTTGCATCCTTGACAGGACAGTAAAACTTGCCGTCATGCTCCTCAACATATAAAGATCCTGGGAATGGAGTTCCCACAGGATGAATCGGCTCCTCCAATATGAAAGTGGTGTAAATTGAAATGATTCCATATATCAATGGAAATTTGGTCTTGGATGTTACTGATTCGTTAATGTGGTATGATTTCAAGGTGGCAATTGCATCAATGAACTCCTCCTTGTCAATGTCATGGTCGTAGGTGTTATTGTCCCCATGTACATCCTTGATGCGACCCAGGAAGTACTTGACATAGACCTCATGACTTTTGTGCTTGTAGTTTTCCTGCACGTATTTGCTCTCCTCAATCATTTCGGCATTAACGGCCATCAAGTCAAATACGGAGATGTTTCCGGAATACTCCTTTAAGATATCCAAAACTGAGTCTGTTGAAATGCTCTCCTCATTTGAAACTACATTGGAAAAATCATCATACATCCTTAAAGAATCATTCATGAGATTAATTTTGAATTCATAAAAATAAAACATTTTCTAATTGATGAGAACGTAAGTCGCCAAAAGGACTATAAGCAAGACAACATTCAATGCGGTGAACACTCCAAGATATCTAAGCTTAAACGAATCGAATTCACGAACAAGAATCTTAAATGAAATCAAATTTGCCATGGATGCGATTAGGGTTCCAAAACCGCCAATGTTGATTCCAACAATGATGGCTTCATAATTTGTGCTGAATCCGCTTAGAAGCATTGCGGCAGGAACGTTGGAGATAACTTGTGAGGATATAACTCCCCATATCACCTCATTTCCAACAATCGATTTTGTGAAGAGAGAATTGAAAAACGGAATGTGCTCGAGGTTGCCTATCAAGATGAAAAGCGCTATGAAAGTCAGAAGCAAAAAGTAATCCACACCTAGGAACACCCTTCTAAAGAATTTTTCACGAGTAAAATCAACTTTTTTCATCTCCGGAAGGTGGATTTCATCAGCTGGCGCAAAGAACAAGATTACTACCAAAAATATGATTGACACCATAACATATGGCAGAAGCAGCATGAAAAATGACCCGAATGGAATGTTTGAGACAGTCAGCATGACAATATTGTGGGGAGCTCCGATTGGAAGCACCATGCAGCCAACGTTTGCAGCTATGGTCTGCAATGAAACTGTCAAGATTATCAAGTCAACTCTTTCAACTTTGATTAAAGCTAAAATTGAAAACGGAACAAAAATAATCAATGAAACATCATTAGTAATGAATATTGAGCTGAAAAGGCAAGTGAAGACCAGCACCATCACCAATCCGCGTGTGGTGGAAATCTTAGCCAATAACTTTCTAACCAAAATCTCAAAAACAGCCAGATTTTTAAGGATTTCCACTATAAGCATTATCACAAAAAGCAATATGATTGTATCCAAATTTATATGACTGATACTTGGTTTTGCAAAAAAGCATGAAATTATAGCTAAAATTAATGATATGGAAAACACCACTTCTCTTTTAAAAAACTTGAAAGTTCCATCAATTAATTTTACCATATGATTTAATTTGTTATGTTAATTATTAAATAATTTCAATTCTCACGTCATAATTCAAATATGAGAAAATGTTTAATATTTGATTCACATAAATACATTTAATTGAACTAAATTAGGGAGCATATTAATGAAATTCAAAAAGAGTTTAATCGTCATATGTATTTTCATTTGTTTGATTAGTTTTGCCAGTGCACATGCAACTGACACTAACGACACTAAAATAATTGCAAATGAAAAAACTGATGAAGCAATAGCTACTGAAAACCACATTGATGAAGTTTTCACCGACGAAAATGAAAACAGCGATATAGAAAATTACACAACATTAAGTAACGATATCAACAAGACAAACGATAAGGAAACATTAACATTAAAAAATGATTACCAATATGATTTGAATAAAGACCAAAAGACCATTACAATAACTAAATCAATAACCATTGAGGGAAATGGACATTATATCGATGGAAACAATGCAAATGGTTTTTTTACCATTAATGCAAAGAATGTGACTTTAAAAAATATCATTTTCAAAAATGCAAAAACCGATGATTCATCCATTATCTGGAATTTTGCCAATGGAAAACTAATTAACTGTACATTTGAAAATATCAATGTAAGTAACGGAGCAATTCGTGTTTTAGGAAACAACAACATCATTTCCGATTGTGCTTTTATAAATTGCGCTTCCAAAGAATATGCTGGTGCAATTTATGCCAACAACGTTAATTTAACCGTCATGAACTGTTATTTCTCAAAAAATTCAAACAATCAAAATGGTGGATCAATTTATAGTCCATATTGCAATTTAAACGTTTTAAATTGTAGTTTTGAAGATTGTTATTCTTCAGCCCAAGGAGGAGCCATATCCACCAGTAACGGAAATGTTAATATCCTAAATTCCAATTTTACATATTGTTCCGCTGGAAGAGGAGGATCAATTTATTCATACCCCTCCAAAAAATTAAACATTGCCAATTGTAATTTTGTTAATAGTAATTCTGCCACAGATGGCGGTTCCATTTATGTTAATGGAGATAATCAAACCATATCCAACTGCAAATTTGTTAAATGCAATTCAGAAGAAAATGCAGGGGCAATATTCATTAGCGGAGCAGAATCCCTAATTGAACTATGTAGTTTTACAGATTGCTCCTCTAAAGATGGAGGATCAGTTCGTAGTGGAGATAATCTAATATTATACCAATGCCAATTTGTCAACAGCAATGCTACAGAATATGGCGGTTCCATATATGCAAATAGCAATTTGACCGTGATTGACTGTACATTCACCAATAGTCAATCCACTAGCTACGGCAGCTCAATATTTATGAATAAAAACAATTTGACAATATTATACAGTGATTTCAATAACTGCCCTTCAGATATGGGATCAATTTATGCAAAAAGCAACTTACTAATAAACAATTCCCATTTTAAGAATTCAGGAAAACTATACTTCAGCGATTGTAAAAACTTAACAATTACACATTCCACTTTCACAAATAACGATAATCCTGCAATAAATCTAAAAGGAGTAACAAACGCTACAATTTCCGATTCAAACATCTCCTCAAATGCACGCACCATCATATTAGAAGGTTCCAAACTCATTAACATAAGCAATAACAACATATCCGGAAATGACAAATGCGTAGTTGACATTAATGGCGGAAATTGTACAATATCAAATAACACAATTGATGCAACTGGAATCGACGCCACAGGAATTCAGGCTAAAAACAATGCCAAAGCGGAAATATGCGACAATGAAATAATGTCCCGTGGAACATTCACAATAACAGTGGAAAATTCAAATGCAACAGTTAAAAATAATGAATTATGCTCCAACAGCAAAACCTGTGAGGATTCCATCATGAATAACGGTGGAGTGACTTCTGAAGGAAATACAAAATTCTATTTAACCCCAAGCTTCAAAGTTACAGCACAAGCATCCCTTGATATGGCAAGGCTAGTAAACATCATCACAATAACAACAACTGGAAAAGATTTAACCGGTACGGTTACTGTCACCCTTTACTTGGCCAATGGCGAAGTTGAACATAGTGAAAACATTACAATAACCAACGGAAAAGCAGTATTCACAGAACCGTTCCTGGCAGCGGGCAAATACGCATATGTCGTAAATTATAATGGTGACAACAGATACAATCCGGCATCAGAGGAAGGAAACATCACCATTAACAAGCATGCAACAACAATTACACCAAAAACCGCAAAAGTTGATTATGGATACGCATACAAGGTGCTTGTGAAAATTGACGGCAAGTCCGTAGGCGCTGGAAAAGAAGTTGCCCTTAAGATAGCTGGAAAAACATTGAAGGCAAAAACCGATAAGAACGGTTATGCAACATTCAAATTAGCAATTAAGCCTAAAAAATACAGTGCAACAGTAATGTTAAACAATGTAGTCAACGAATTTAAAGGCACTAAAAAGGTATCTGTTACCGTGAAAAATGTCATTAAAGCCAAAAACGTGAAAGTCAAAAAATCATCCAAGAAAGCTAAGGTGAAAGCAACTTTAAAGACCTCTTCCAAAAAGGCAATTAGCGGTAAAAAAATTGTCTTAAAAATCAAAGGCAAAAAGGTCACTGCAAAAACAAATAAAAAAGGAGTTGCCACCTTTAAAATTAAGAAAAACATTCTTAAAAAACTTAAAGCCGGTAAAAAATACAAATACCAGGTAATTTATGGCAAAGACACTGTTAAAAAAATCATGACCGTTAAAAAGTAATTGCTTCGGCGATTACTTACCTTATTTTTTTGAATTTAAAAATTAATCGGCATCCTCATCCATTGTTTCCAAAAGAAAGCTGACCGGCCTGAAACCGTCATTGCATGAAATCATTGCGGATTTCTTGTTTTTCATCCATCCGTCATAAAAGTCACTGGCTCCATTTGCCAATGCCATTACAAACGGTGAAACGCTTTCCCATGCACTGTCACAGAAATCATCAGGCTTTTGCCAACCGTTGGCAATGAAAACCTGACCTTCCTCAACATCACATTCATGTTCCAGAGGATTTTCATACTTTTCGATTAAATCATCATGCCTTACCTTTCTCATGACTGTAATCTTCACCTTTTTCATAATAATGCCTCCAAGTCACTTCTTTCATATCTGTTGTGTCCCTTAATGGACTTCTTATATTTCCAGCATTTTATTGCATCTTCCAGGGACTTGTCATCATTGTCCTTAAAGAAGTCTCGTATATATTGATTGTATTGAAATTGCTTATCAATCTTTGTTTTTTCTTTTGAGTTTTGGATTTCATAGTATGTATCAATTGCATCCCTGTATGTTTTATCCGGATTTGACTTCAACCACTTTTGGAATTTGACCTTGAATTTAAAGGTTTTGCCTATTTCATTTTCGAAAAATTCCCTTTTATCCTCACTGCATTTGAAATTTTCCCCTAATTTTGAATCCAATGTGATTTCAGATGGGGATTTGGTTGAAACTTGTCTAATTACAGGTTCCTCCAACATTTCACCAGTGGACAAATAATGGACAATCCTATTTTCCAAGTCCTCTTTGGATCCGCCAACCTTTAATCCCTCAGACCTGCAAAAATCCTTTAGTTCCTCTTTTAAAAAATAATATTGCTTGAACTCTTCAGGTTTTAGGTTTTTTGTCAACTTAATCATAGCAATCTTCCACTAAAAACATGATTAAACATTAGACTTAAATAATCACAAAAATAGTTTAAAAATGAATAAGGATAAATTTGATAAACAAATTTTGACACATCCTCATTCACCCAATTAAACAGGTCTGCATTACGCAGTTTAACATCATTTGATGTTATACAATCCTATGAATCTTAAGATATATAAACATTACTACTTCCATTACATTATTAAATCAATATTATATTTAAAAACAGTATTACACGCCAAATACAATATTTATTTTTAAAATAAACAAATTATATAAAGTTTAAAGTGAAAATAATAGTTTCTAAAACACTAATATAATATACAATTAACACAGGTGTTTTAATGAATTTAAAAAAAATTATATTAAAAACACTCCTATCAATGGAGACCGTGCATTATGGCAGTTGAAAATATAGTGCTTGCCATATCCTATTTCCTTATGGCAAGCTACTACCTATTGTTGGCTTTTAACCTGTTTAATTGCTAACAATCTATGATGTGATAGGAAGCCTAGTTTGGAGCAATCCAAAATTTTCTAGTTTGATAAACCGACAATTTAAATGACAATTAGCTTTAATATGTGTTTTATAGCTTCCTTTTTACTCATAGTTAAAAATAAAAAAGAGAGGAATTATCCTCTTGTTACAATACTTATAATGTCATTGTCCTGAAGTTCATAGTCACTGGCCACACGCATGTTCTTTCTGGCATCGACTGCATGCATGAACTTGTCTCCAATGTCAGTGTGGACAATGTAAGCCAATTGCTTAGGTGTTGCACCTCTTGGAACCAAAAATCCGTCAGGCAAGACATTACCTTTTTGATCGGTGTACTTGTGCTCATCTGAAACAGGATAAACGACAATTCTGTCAAGCAATTCAAATATCGCATAATTCAATGCATCCTGAACACCTGTACTACCATAAACATCGAGAATATTGGTTTGAATATACTCAAGACCCTTTTTCTGAGCTTCAGACAACTCTTCAGGCTTTAGGATTTCAAAGTGATCATCACCGGACATGTAGCTGATGAGTCCACCTTCAGCCGCCTTGACAAGTGCCAATTCTGAACCTGCTGAAGTTGGAATGACATTCGGATACTTTTCCTTGATTCTTTTGATGTTTTCAGCAGATGTTGGCAAGTCAGCCTTGTTTGCAATAATCATCATCGGCTTTGCAATATGTAAAATATTACGGGTTAGCTCAATCAAGTCTTCCTCTTCCCACTTGTTGTAGTCAGGCTCGACGTTTCTTTTAGCCTCGATAATGTCCTCAATGGCTATACCGGTACCTGACAACTGGTCGAACAACACTTTAGAAATGTCAAGGTGTTCCGCACCGACTTTTCTTATTAGCCTTACCCAATTCTTGGACAATATTCCATACATCCACATGACAATCTCGTTTTCCAAGAATTCAAGGTCATCCAATGGGTCATGGCTTCCAGGATCAACAGGGTTTCCTTCAAGATCTGTTGAACCGGATGCATCTATAACATTGATAAATACTTTAGCTTGCATTAGGTCATCTAAAAACTTGTTACCTAATCCTTTTCCTTCATGCGCTCCAGGAACCAGTCCTGCAACGTCTATCATTTCAATTGGAAGCAATCTTTTTCCATCAATGCATATTGAATTGTGAGGATTGCATGTGACTCCCAACTCCTGACATGGGCAATCCTTAATCACATGAGCAACTGCCTTGTTCGCATCAATGGTTGTAAATGGATAATTAGCCATTTCCACACCAGATGCAGTCGCTGAATTGAAAAAAGATGATTTTCCAACATTTGGTTTTCCACAAACTGCAATTTGAAGCATAATAATCACTTAATCTATAATAACATCTAAATGTTTGTTCTTAAAATTATAAATAGTTTCAGAAAATAAATTACTATTCAATGAAAGATGAAGATATTGAACGCCCACAGGCTATGAAAATCCGTCAAGGCATCCAGGATGCAATGACCTATACCCTCCCGGACAAGACATTCAACCCTAAAAATATCGATTTAGTTGAGATTGACATTGAACTGGACAATTTAGGTTGGGATTTCCACAACTACAGAATCCTTAACCTTACAGACATCCATCTCGGACAATGGGTCAATCCGGATTATCTAAGTGACCTAGTGGACTACGTCAACACCCTAAACTATGACTTAATCACATTGACTGGCGATTATGTCTCGTACAACATGGAAGACTATGACATTGCATTGAAGAATTCGCTTAAGCGACTTAATGCAAAGGATGGAAAATATGGCGTTCTGGGAAACCACGACCATTGGATGGGCTCTGAAATAATCAGAGACATCTTCAAGGAATCTGACATTGTCGATTTGAGCAATGACGTTGTAACCTTGACAATAAACGAAAGCAAGGTGAATCTTGCAGGAGTCGACTCATCAACAGTCTGTGCAGACAATCTCGACAAGGTACTGGCCAAGTTGGATGACGATTATCCGACAATATTGCTTGCCCATGAGCCGGATTTCGCACGAGAGTCCTCACAAACCGGCAAAATCGACCTTCAGATTTCCGGCCACTCTCATGGAGGCCAGTTTATCATTCCAAAAGTTGAAACAACTCCATTTAGAGGTCCAAATTCAGTCAAATATCCTGTAGGATTATACAAAGTTAAAGACATGATACAGTACACAAGTAAGGGTCTCGGAACAAATTCATTTAGAGTCAGAATCAACTGCAAGCCAGAAATAACAATAATCACATTGAAAAACAAGGAAAGAAAAAGAATTGAGATAGAATGAGCTATAAAAATCAAGTCATATCCTCACTGAAAACATTGATAACTACAGTTTTGCTTGTCCTAGCCAATATTGTCGCTGTTTTTGCTGTGGATTACATCAGTACCGACTTTAATATCGGTCCTGCATATAATGCCTTGATTATTGTAATTGCATTTACTGTTGCCAATGCCCTGCTTTGGCCGATTTTCAGACGTTTCCTGATGAAATTCATTATCCTGACATTCGGAATCGGAGCGATTGTCCTCAACTCAGTGATATTTTATATCGCCACATACTTCATTCCCGGAGTTTATGTTGGATTTTACGGATTTTGGCAGGTTCCTATCGTGATGGCAATAGCCACAACATTCATCACCAACATCACAAACACCAATTATTATGATGGCTACATCAAAACCATTTTGAGATATGCCCTTAAAAGAAAAAACAAGGAAGAAAAGCAATATCCTGGAGTCCTGATGCTTGAAATCGACGGCCTGTCAATCAACACCCTGAAAAAGGCCCTTGACAAAAATGTCATGCCCACACTTAAAGGTTGGATCGATGGAAATACACATACCCTAAAGGAATGGGAAACCGACCTGTCCTCACAAACCGGAGCAAGCCAAGCGGGAATATTGCACGGAAACAATGAGAACATCGTTGCATACAGATGGGTGGAAAAGCAAAACAACAACCAGATTATGGTTTCAGGGAAATTGAGCCATTCTCCGGTTATAGAAAAAATGATCAGTAACGGAGAAGGCCTACTTGTAAATGGAATAAGCATCGCAAACATGTTTTCAGGAGACAGCAAGCTCTCCGCATTGACATCATCAAGGCTTCGAAGCATAACCAGAATATATAACAAGACATTGCATACCGTGTTTTTGGAATCATACAATTTCCAAAGGATATTTGTCCTTTTCCTATGGGACATAATTCTTGAATTGAAATCACAAGTAATGCACAGGATAAAAAATATCCATCCAAGACTTAGAAGGACAATCGTTTATGCCGCAATACGTGCAGGAGCAAATGTTGTCCTGAGAGAAGCCACAACCGAAATCCTGACAAGTGAGATGTTCAGGGGAGAAATAGACACCGCCTATGCCACATTCATGGGATACGATGAGGTTGCACACCACTCAGGAGTGGAAGATGATGACGTTTGGGGCGTCTTAAAGCAAATTGACATCCAATTCTCAAGAATTGCCTCTGCAATCGAGATGAATGACAGGGATTACAAGCTGGTTATCCTATCAGACCACGGACAAAGTAACGGAGCAACATTCAAGCAAAGATACGGATTGACATTGGGAAATTACGTAAGACGCCTTCTTCCAAATGACATGAAATTCTTTAAAAACGAGTACAACATTGACCACTTCAGGGACGCAATCATTCCAGAAAACAAACAATTGCAAACAATTAAGGAACATGTTGAAACCATCCGTGACGACTTGTTTGACGAGGCCGGAGCCATTCAAAACATGAGAAAGGGAATTGCAGAGCGCAAGCCGAAAATCATATTTGAAAATGAGCAGTACAAAAATTTACGCAATAAATACTCAAACAGCCTAGAGTACATCACTTCCCACGACTATGTCCAGTTGAGCACTGAAAAGGCCAAGGATTCAGAGCTGATTGTTTTGGGCTCAGGAAATATGGGCCTGATATATTTCACCCAATGGAAACAGCGCCTGACCTATGAGGAGATAGTAATGCTATTTCCCGAATTGATTCCAGGACTTGTCAACCATTCCGGAATAGGATTCGTTCTTGTGAATTCGATAACAAACGGAGGAATGGTCATCGGACAAAAGGGAATCTACTACCTCGACAATGACAAGATTGTTGGCGAGAATCCTCTTGAGGACTTCGGGAAAAACGCCGCAATGCACCTTAAAAGGCAAAACTCGTTTGACAACATGCCAGACATCATGGTGAACAGCTTTTACGATTCAAAACATGATGAGGTGTGCGCATTTGAAGAGCTTATTGGAAGCCATGGAGGCCTTGGCGGAAACCAGACAAGACCGTTCATACTATACCCTTCCGAATGGAATGATCCTGGCGAATTGGTTGGTGCAGAGTCAGTTTATAGATTTTTAAAAAGAGAAATAGAAAAGTTAGATTCTTGATAGCCAGTAATCTAAAATTTCCTCAACATTTTCATCAAAGCTTATTGTCTTATCCTTGTTTTCAGGAATTGCCTGTGGATAATCCAGGTTAAGTCTTATCAATGTTGCATCATCATTGTTATAAGTCATCTGTTCAAACGGATACCTGATGATTCCGGGAGTGTTGAAGCCGACGCCAATTTCCAAAAACACGAATTTACCGTCAATTCCATTAAGGAAATCAGAATAGTTCTTATTCATATGATGCCATTTTGCATCCTCAACAAAATAACTGTCCTTTCTTAGATTCAAATCCATTTCTCCACCGCAAACTGGACATTTTGGAACCAAATCAGTTGGAATTCTGAAATTCTCTGTTTTTTCAACCCATTCAAACACCTGGTCTTCATTTGGATATAATTTGTCATGACATCCCTTTTCACATTGAAGGAAGCCGTAATCTCCCTGTGTTGCAAATATCCTTTCATCATCAAAGCCGTTTATCCAGAACTGGTGCTCAACATTGGTTGTGAGGACAAAATATTCCTTATCCTCGACCAGTTTCAATAGCTTCTGATAGACATCGGTCTTTCCAACGTCATACCTGTTTGCAAAGACGTGCCTTGCCCAATATGCCCATTTCTCCTCTTGTGACTCGAACGGGTAAAATCCTGATGAATACATGTCGGTGAAACCGTATTCCTCAATGAAATCCTTGAAGTATTTTTCAAATCTCTCACCAACATATGAAATTCCAGCGGCAGTGGACAATCCCGCACCTGCCCCTATAATGATATATTCAGCTTCATCAATAGCCTTTTTAGCGTTGTCTAATCTTTGTACAAAACGTTCCATTTTAATCCTCAAATAATAATCTTTTATAAATCATGTAATCTGCATCGGTGAACACGTTAAATATCACGTGCTTTAATGTGGTTTCATTTGCTTTTAAGTATTCGTCAACTGTCTTAATTGCGATTTCAGCTGCCAATTCCTGTGGAAAATTAAATACTCCAGTTGAAATACAGCAGAATGCAAGTGATTCCAATTTGTTGTAGCTTGCAATGTCCAGACATGACCTGTAGCAGCTGGCCAAGTTCTCACATTCGCTTTCGGACGGTTGGGACCCGTATGCAATTGTAGGACCCACAGTATGAATGACATATCTTGAAGGCAGGTTGTAGGCCCCTGTTATCTTGGCCTTTCCGACCTCCTCATCCTTCGCCTGTATCTTCATTATGGTGTTGCACTCATCCCTCAGCTGCACTCCCGCAGCGGAGTGGATGACATTGTCGATGCAGTTGTGCTGAGGGATAAAGCATCCGAGCAATTTGGAGTTGGCCGCATTGACTATGGCATCAACTTTCAGGGTCGCTATGTCACCTTGCCAAAGCATCAATCTGCCCCTAACATCATGAATTTCATCAATTGATGTTAAAGACTTTGCCAATGTCTCGGCAGTCAAGAATTCATCCTGAACATTCAGAAACTCTTCAGATATCTTGACTGGAGGCCTTACATTCATCAATGAGCGAAGCAATCCCCTTTTTGATTGGAAATCTTTGGGAATTTCAATATCCTCATTTCTCTCGTCAATCAAATAGTTTAATAGGAAATCCAATTGTTCTTCTGTTTTAATCTCAATCCCTCCTTCATTTGTTAATTATAATCTAATTTTAGTTATTTAAATGATTTTTGTAACCTTAAGGAAACCATGTGACAAAAAAGTAACCATTATATAATAATTTAATCAACTTTTAATTATGAATACTGAAAAGATAGTTTGTCCGGTCGACAGAACATTAAATCTCTTCAATAAAAAATGGAGCATTCAAATCATTAGGGACATGTTCTTTGGAAAGAAGCATTTCAAGGAATTCAAGGAAGACAAGCCTAACTTGAGCAACAAGGTATTGTCAAGCTGCCTTAAGGAACTTGAGGAGAATGGACTTATTGAAAAGAAGGTTTACAACACCACACCAGTTACTACAGAATACTATCTGACCGAATACGGGCAATCTATGAACAGAATCGTGTATGAGTTGGCAATGTTTACCCTAAACGATGAAAAGAGCTATTCTGATGAGACCAGAGAGGCCCTCATTGACAACTTTAAGAAAACCCTGGAAATTGATGATTGAAATGACTGGTAAAATTTATATTGTTGGAATAGGACCCGGATCAAGCGAATATTTGACCAAAAAGGCAGTTGACACCGTCAAGATGAGTGACTATACCGTCGGAAGCACACGTGCGATTGAGCTGTTTGATGACGTTCAAAACAAAATCGCATTCAATGTAAAGGACCTGCTTGACAAGCTTGAGGAAGGAGTCAAGCTGGCAGTTGACGGAAACACAGTTTCAATATTGTCAACCGGAGACCCTGGTTTTTCCGGAGTGTTGAACACAGTCTTAAGGCTTTCAGGCGAAAACGATTTTCCAAAGGAAAGCATTGAAGTGGTTCCGGGAATAAGCTCCCTTCAGCTTGCAGCGGCAAGATGCCATATCCAATGGGACAATGCAAACGTTATGACATTTCACGGGCGTGAAAACATTGAGGACATATTGCCTGTGATAAATAACGGCAAGACAACAATAGCGCTTCCTTCCCGTAAGGTTAAGGACATGGCACAGTTTTTAATCGACAATGGAGTTGAGGATGACCGTGAAGTAACAGTGTGCGAAAGGCTAAGTTACCCTGACGAGAAAATTGTAACATCCACTTTAAAGGAGATTGCCAACAGTGAATTTACCTATATGTGCATTATTGTTATCAATCCCTAATATTTATCCTTTAAATTCATTTTAAAAGTCATTTACTATTTAATTTTTTAATCAAAGTTTATATGTTCAAGATTAGATACTTTAATTGCCAATTATAGAAAAAGATTGGCGGTTAAGGTAGATAATATGAACATGAAAATAAACACCATATGTTTCATTCTACTGTTTTTCTTTTTGATTTCGGCAGCAAGTGCCAGTGATAGCAGCAATGAAACATTAGAAATTGAAAATCAACCAACGCAAGAAACAGACAATCTTCAGATGATCGCCGACTCGGATGAAGTTCTATCAAAAAGTGCCGAGGTCAGAAGTTCGCTGACTCCTGCAAGCGACAGCAGCCAAAAGGCATTAACCAAGGCAACTCAAACCAAAGCCCAACTGAAAGTGACCCTGAAGGCGCCTGACGTCAAGATGCACTACAAGGATGGAAGCAAATTTAAGGTCACCTTGAAGGACAACAACAAAAAGGTGATGAAGAACACAAATGTCAAGATTGCAATAAACGGAGCAACATACACCAAAAAGACCGACTCGAATGGAATCGCCTTGCTTAGCTTAAACCTTAAGAGCGGAACATACAAGGTCGTTACAACCTATGACGGCTCAAGCGTTTATGCCAAGAAAAGCATCAACAGCAAGGTGACAATAAAAAGCACCATAAAATGCGGCGACCTTACAAAATACTACAAGAACACCGCATCGTACTATTCCACATTCTATGACAAGAAGGGAAAGCTGCTTAAAAAGACTGCAGTGAAATTCAATCTAAACAGCAAGACTTATTCCGTAAAGACCAATGCAAAAGGTGTTGGAAAGCTTGCCATTGACTTGAAACCCGGCAAATATAGCATAACTTCAAAAAATCCGACAACAACCGAAAGCATTACAAAAACAATTACAATAAAATCACTTCTTGAAACCAAAGACCTGACAATGAATGACGGATCCGGATCCAAATTCACTGTTAAGGTATTGAACAGCTACGGCAAGGCATCACCGAACAAAAAGGTCACCGTGAAAAGCAACGGCAAGACATACAACCTTAAAACCGACGCGAACGGACTGGCTTCAGTCGTGATTGATTTTGAGCCTGGAAAATACAGCGTGACCACAGAATACGACGGACTGAAAAACACAAATCAAATAACTGTAAACAAGGTGATAAGACATTCCCCCTTTAGCCACGTTACTTCAATTCCTAACTACGTTAATGTGACAACACCCTATGTCTTTCACAATTCCGCATACAGCCTGAAAACAGGACTGGACGGCATAATAAGGATGTCTAAAAACGAGGTTTACACCATTCAAATCAGTGAAACAAAGGCATATGTGTTCACCCAAGAGACAATTCCCGGAGTTGACTCAACAGTGATTGGATATAAAACCCATTTGGTTCCCTTTGACGGGAGCGGCATCAAGAGCGACTACAACAGGGCCAATCTGAAAGGGGACGGAATCCTGATTTCAAGCGGAGTCAACTACACTGAAATCGAGTACAGAAGCTCCACAGCAGAAAACACCGAATTCTTTGGAATGTACATGGACAAGGGAATGCAGAACAGCGAAACAATAACCTATGTCCAAAACAATAAGATCAAGGCCATGGTAAACTTCTACACCTACAGCTACGATGAGCTTGGATTGAAATACAATCTGGCAAAGTATTACGGCAAGAGCCTGTATGACTTCAACTACAAAAGCTATGACGAGATGACAAACAACAATGCAAACACCATCAGGTTTTCCGCAACCGGAGAGCCTGTGACATTCAACTACTTCGGAAAGGCAATCGTCGGATACCTCAAAAGCGAGGACATCAAGACCAGATTCATTGTCAATGGAGCTGAAGAGCTTGATAAATCAGAGACAATAAGCTACGGCCTTGGCGAGAAATACAGAAACACATTCGGATTTGAGGTGCTTCAAGGCTATGCCATACTTAACGAAAAGGTTACAAAAAGCATCTTGGAAAGCTGGAACGCTAAAGGTTCAGCATACCTGAGCAGACTTGGAATAATGAACCTTTACGGAATGTTTATGGCATCACTTGAAACCGCATGGATTGCTGATGAAAATGCAAATCAGCACGCAAAGGATTTTTCCGTAAGCTGGAAGAGAGCAAGCACAGCAACAATACTTGGCGGAATAAACCTGGAGGACACCTACCTGCATATCCTGAATTCAGACATGGGAATGAAGGTTTCCGGAAGTGCGGAAAATGTAAAAATGTTTAAGATGATCAATTCCCTCAACTTGCCAAATATTGAGGAATATGTGCTTAAGGCAGCATCAGACAGATACAGTGATGAGACCAACAGCTCATTGAGCAATTTATTGAACTCAATAGCCACAGGAAATTACAGTATCACACAATTGGGAGAACTTCTTTATGTGTTTGATGGAAACAACTCATCAATTGTTCTCAATACAACAAGCGGACTCAGCAATGTAATCATGTCCAATGGCAAGGACGTATACAAGGGATCTGCCATCCATACCAAGGATGATTGCTGCAGCGTATGCCAACTAGCCAGTGATTTTGTCAATGGCGTTAAAAATGGTCTTAGTCTTGGAATTTCTGGAATAAACAATTTGATAAACAAAAACCGTCCTTTAAGCATGCTTTTATACTATGGAGCAAAAAGCGTCCTTGGAAAGGTATTGAACGGTGCTTCTTCCGTTGCAATGGGCCTCTTCAATACCATGGCAATGGTCCAGACCGCCGGAGTGACCTACAGAAACGGAATCGTTAAAGAGAATGACTGGCACAGAGTAATGGACACCTTCACGTTCACAAGACCGGGATACCTCCAGGGAAAAAAGGTCTACAACATCCCAAACAAGAATGGAGGATATGATTACATAGAGGTGAAAATCAATGATGATTTAAGTTTGAATAGAGAAAATGTAAAGTATATTAGTAATGGCAAAACAAAACAGTTAACCAAACAGGAAACATACCAATACTTCAGTGACGAATACTGGACCCCGTTCAGCATGCCATCAAAGTATTGGGATAAAAGTTGGAAAGGCAGTTAAGGAGCCATTTAACTCCTTAACCCTTTCAGGAGAGTAACATGAACAGAACAGAAATAATCCTTATAATTATAGCAATTGTAGCATATATAATCGGCTCATTTATGTTTAATATCCCTATGGAAATGCACATCATGTTCATAGGACTTGTAATAATCCTATTGATTGCCACATTGGTATTGAAATACCAGCAGAAGTTCGTGAATGAAAAAGTAAGCAACACCGCACAACTCATTACCAAAGTATTGTTTATAATCTTGATTGTGACAATAGTGTTAGGCGCCGTATTCAGGCATGCGTTATTCAACCTGTATCAGATATGCATAGTACTGATGTTCATAACACTGTTTGTAGGATGGTTTTTCAAAAAAGAAGAAGATTGAAGTTAAAATATTGTATTTTAACTTATTTTATTTTTTATAACTGAATAGCTTCCTGAACAACTTCATCGTTGTCTTCGCCGTCATATAGGATGTGAGCCAAGTTCAACAATTTTTCCTGACCTTTTACCTCATCCTTGAACAAAGGCACTTCAGCGATGTGTTGGTCTGGGAACTTTTGGTCGATTAAGGCCAAACGTTTTTGCTGCAACTTGTGTCTTGAGTGGCAGAAATCACAGTCACAGATGTCAGGCATAACCTGGTTTACGATTACGCTGTCAACGGTGATGTCATATTTGCCCAATGCTTCCAAAGCCCTTTCGGATTCATAGATTGACATTTCTTCAGGAATGACAACCATCTTGAAGGTTGTCCTGTCAGGATCTGATAACACTTCTTTTGCCTTGTCGATTTGCTCTTTGGTTCTTTTCAAGTCTTCAGAGGTTTGAGGATCATCAACTGCATCCATGAAAGGCATGATTTTTTTAAGCGCATTTGTTGCGGTTCCTAATTTTGCCTTAAGCATCATCATTTTGCCCACCCATGAGTCCATTACTTCAGGGAAGGACAATAACCTTAATGTGTGTCCTGTAGGAGCTGTATCAAACACCACAACATCATACTCTTCGGAGTTCATTACACCCATAAAGAGTTCAAATGCTGCAGCCTCGTCTGCACCAGGTGAAGAGGATGCCATGTCCAATTGGTCGGATAAAAAGTCCATGCCCAACAAGCCTCCCGCATCATCAGGGTTTGCTGCCTTTTGAGCTTCAAGTTGAGCCTGTTTTTGCTCCATTGCAACATCAGGATCTATTTCAACCGCAAACAGGTTTGTCTTGATTTCACGAGGATAGCTTCCGATTGGAACTTCTAATGAATCTGATAGAGAATGTGCAGGGTCAGTTGATACGATTAATGTTTTTTTGCCTTGTTCAGCTAACCACAATGCTGTTGCAGATGAAACTGAGGTTTTTCCAACTCCTCCTTTTCCACCTACAAAAATGAATGTTGTCTTGTCCTTGTTAAATTTGAAATAATCTCTAAATGCCAAATAAATGACCTCCTTAAATAAACTTACTTTTAGTTACTAAAAATTTAATGTTTTATAGTATATAAATTTACTTATCACCACATTATTGCAAACACCAAATTCAAAGAATACTCTCGCATTTTCTATGAATCATGCCTTGATTAATTTATTTTATCGATAGTGAATTTTTAAGCATTAGAATATGATTATACTCGCTTATCAAGCTTTAATGATCTGTTTAAAAAGTAGTAAGTAAATGAGTTTCCAAGTAGTTATTTCAGGTAACCTTATGAATTTCCGAATGGTTATTTTAGGCAACATCATGTATTTCCAATTATTATTGGCACATATTATAACAAGACATCCTCATCTAAAACTAATTAAAAAAAAAAGTCATATAAAGTTTAGTGCATTAAAATAAGTAAAATTAGTTAAAATCAATGCCTACAACATGATAAACATGCTCGAACAAGTAGACACTGAACTAAAACTATTCATTCAAAGTTTAGAATTTATGTATCCAAACATGGATTTAAACTCTAATGAATATTATGAAATAGATTATATATAAAGTTTATTGTTTTTTAATTTTATAAATTGCAGGAAGTGTTCATTGTAAATAAACAAACCCAAACATAGCTGGTTAAGGCTATCGATAAACAATCATTACAATATTGAAGATTCCTGCAATTTAAAGGAGAAATCAATTTATGACATCGGATTAATTATAAGTAATCCATATGATGACAAATGCAAGACACCACGTCATGATGGTGTATATGAGCATTGCGACCCAAAGTTTTCTTTGGATACCCATAAGGATTCCTCCCTTTGAATAAATAGTTTTGCCAAGAGGAGAGTTCATTAGAACAGATGTTCCAAATTCCCTCGTAGGCAATATTATCTTGTTCGAAATAATACCACCCCCTATTGGATCAAGAGTTTGATTACCCACATATTTGATTTTAATAGTATAAATAATTTTTATTTCCTTCATACTCAACTAAAAATTGCTTTTATCGTGAAAAAAGTAATTAATGATAAAATATTTTTAACTAGCCTTATGCTGAAAAAATGAGAAACATGAAAATTTTTTATGTTCTTTATGTTTTATGAAAGATCAGAACTTGATGAAAACAAAAAATCAAATTTTATCACATGTGCGGACCATGCACTATTTTTATACATCCCTGTGTTTTCATAAAAATGAAAATGTCTTTGGAGGCATGTAGATTACATTCTCCTTTCTTTCAATAGTCTTTGTATTATTTGCAACAACTATGCCATAATCACAATCATACCTGTTAATGGCATCTTCAATTTGATATTTCTTTTTCTTTCCACGACCCACTTCAATTGGAATGATATTTTCGGATTCCTCCTGGATTAAAAAATCGACATTAGTTTTTTTGTTTGCATCATAGTATATAGTGAAATTGCTAAACTGCCTGTTGGACAGATTAAAGAGATTTGATGCAATCAGATTTTCTAATAGAAGTCCTTCATAATCATCGCTTCCAATTAATGGGTTTCCAACTTTTCTTGACAGTGCATGTCTGATGCCAGGTGTTGCAAAATAATATTTCCATGATTTTTTAACCCTTTTGGCTGAACCCCCATATGGTTCGCAATGGAAAATCAGATGAGTCTTTTCAAGCAGACCCAATATTTTATTGACATTTGCAGTTGATGTTTTTAAATAATTCGCAAGATTTGCATGTGTTAACTCACCAGGCTGTTGGAGGGCAAAATATCTTAATATTCTTTTTGCATTTGATTGATTAGCGGATGAAAGTTCTTTTATCTGGGACAGGTCTTTGGTAATGACCCTTTCTGTTATTTCAACTAAATCTTCACATATCTCCCTGTGTGTCTTTTTCACAGAGTCACACTTCAAAAATATTTATTATTAATGAAATCGATATTAATATTATAATTAGTAAAATGAGGAGGGTTTCTTTTGACTGAAGGAAATGAATTGGATTCAACATGTGGAATTTCTGATGAAGAACTTACTGAAAGATTTAAAGCATCCATTAAAATAGATCAGGACATCTGTAAAATCAAAGGACTTCCTATTGCTGGTTATGATGATGAACTCGATAAGCCCTACATTGAGTATCCTGATGGAAGGAGAGTTTATCCAAATGAAAAATAGACTACCTGAAATCATTGTTTTTGCTGGACCAAATGGTAGTGGAAAAACCACAATAACTCGAATGGCTAAAACTATTGGTGTTTACATTAATGCTGACGATATCAAAAAATCAAATTCATGCAGTGATTTGGAAGCCGCCATAAAAGCGGAAGAACTTAGAGAATCAACGCTTGAAAAATCTTATGATTTCACATTTGAAACCGTGCTTTCTACAGATAGAAATCTCAAATTACTCAAAAAAGCCAAAGAAAAAGGATATTTTTTAAGATGCATTTATGTTCTCACATCCAATCCAGAAATTAATAAAACCCGAATTGACATTAGAGAATCAATGGGAGGCCACACCGTCCCGGAAGATAAAATTAAATCAAGATACTACAAAGCACTCAAATTGATTCCAGAATTGGTGGAAATCTGTGACATAGTTCATATTTATGACAATACTAATGAACCCTTTAGAATTTTCAAGAAAAGAAAGGATACCTACTTCCATTGGGAAAATAAATATTGGAGTTATTCCGATATTGAAAAACTCACCGGAATAAACGAATATGAAAATTAATGTTATATAATCGTATTTTAATTAGTTTTTAGGAAACCTTATACATTCCCGACGGTTGATTTATAAGGACAAAATCAAATTTATTATGGTAAGGACATCACATTAATTTATTACTTGTCCAAAATGGCAACCTTATGATTTTCCATGATCTACTTAGTTCTGAATGTAATTTTAATTTTTTATACTATACAAAATTACTTGATTATAGATAGATAACAAATAGCCCAATAAAAAAAAGAATTATTTATCCCATTTAGTGAAATACCACTTGCCATCCACCTTCTCAAAATCAACAGTAGTGTCCAATGTCCATTTGCCGTTAATTCCATAAACCTTGGCAGTTAATGCAACGTCAGCAACCAATGTGGCCCTTTCCTTATCATCCCACAAGATTGTCGGATCAATGATTTCAGACTTGTAATAGTTCAATGTACCGTCCATAATCTCGGAAATGAACTCCTGTTTGGTCTGCCTTTTGCCGGACATGTGAACCAGCTCATACTTTTCAGTCAATATTTCATCAAGTTTGGCCTCATCCTTATCTATAATCGCCTGCTGAAATTCCACAAACCTGTCAAGGATTTCACTGTCAACATCACTGAAAGACTTATCGCAAATAATTTCCACATCTGACATACTATAATATATTAAATAAAAAGTACATATTATTTACTGTATAAATGATTAACACGTTGGTGATAAAATTAGTGCCATTCCAGAATTGAACTTAGAAAAGACAAAAGAAGACATACTAGATTTTATTCAAGCAAAAGTGTCTGAATCCCACACTGACGGAATTGTTGTCGGTTTAAGCGGAGGAATAGACTCCACTCTTGTGGCATACCTGGCATGTGAGGCATTGGGCAAGGATAAAGTGTTTGGAATCGTTATGCCCTCATCCACCACACCATCAGAGGACAATATTCATGGAATAAATGTAGCACAGAATTTAGGAATCGAATACAAAGAAATAGCTATTGACAGCATTTTGAATGAGTATTTATCAATGACCCAACTTGAAGAGACTGACCTGGCAGTGGGAAACCTCAAGGCCAGAATCAGAATGACAATCATTTACTATTATGCAAATACACATAACCTACTCGTCAGCGGAACAGGTAACAGAAGCGAAATCCTCATAGGATACTTTACAAAGCATGGGGATGGAGCATGCGACATTGAACCGATTGGAGATTTGTACAAACATGACGTTTTCAAGTTAGCGGAATACCTTGACGTTCCTCGAGAAATCCTCGACAAGCCTCCAAGAGCGGGCCTGTGGAACAACCAGACTGATGAGGAGGAGATTGGAATGAGCTATGATTTGCTTGACCAAATCCTTTATTTCCATTCCGAAAAGGACATGGACAAGGAGGAAATTGCTGAAAGGTTGGATATTCCAATCGATGATGTTGATATGATTATTACTAAAGTTATAAGGAGCGCACACAAAAGCAAAGTTCCTGAAAGCCCTAAAAAAACAATAATTTAAATGGTGATTTAGTGAGCGAAAATATAGAAAAGAAATGGCAGAAAAAATGGGCTGATGCAAAGTTATTTGAATCAAACCCAGACGAAAGAGAAAAATTGTTCCTAACAGTAGCTTTCCCATACCCTAGTGGTGCAATGCACATCGGACACGGACGTACATACACCGTACCGGACGTTTATGCAAGGTTCAAAAGAATGGAAGGATACAACGTACTTTTCCCTATGGCATGGCACGTAACCGGAGCTCCTGTTATCGGAATTGCAGACAGGATTCAAAGGAAAGACCCTTGGACACTTGACTTGTATGAAAGAGTCCACGGAGTTCCAAAGGAAACATTGCCTAAACTTGAAGATCCGGAATACATCGTGAAATACTTCTCAACCGAATACCATGAAGTGATGGAAGAGATGGGATACTCCATCGACTGGAGAAGAGAGTTCAGGACCATCGACCCTACCTACAAGAAGTTCATCGAATGGCAAATCACAACATTGCACGAAAAAGGACTGGTCCAAAAAGGAGAACACCCTGTAAAATACTGTCCTAACTGTGATAACCCTGTTGGAGACCATGACCTGCTTGAAGGTGAAGGAGTCGGAGTCAACGAACTGACCCTCCTGAAATTCCCAATCGGAGACAAGATATTGGTAACAGCAACATTAAGGCCTGAAACCATCGTTGGAGCAACCAACATCTGGTTGAACCCTGATGTTGAATACGTTCTCGTCAATGCAAAAGGCGAAAACTGGGTAATAACAAAAGAAGCTCACTACAACTTATCCAATCAAATTAAAGACTTAGACATCATTGAGGAAATTGACCCTAATGATTTAATCGGTAAAATGGCAACCAACCCATTCACAGGTGATGAATTGCCTGTTTTCCCAGCAAGTTTCGTAAGCGCATCCTACGGAAGCGGTGTCGTATTTTCAGAACCTGCTGACGCACCGGCAGACTACATCGCTCTTCAAGACTTGAAAAACAATGCTGAATTGATAGCAAAATACAACCTTGAAGGCATCATCGAAAACGTTCATCCTATTCCAGTATGTACCCTTAAGGGATATGGAGAGATTCCAGCTGCAGACATCATCGAAAGATTAGGAATCACAGATCAAAACGATGAAAAATTGCATGAGGCCACTAACGAGCTTTACAAGCAACAACACAGTAAAGGTAAAATAATCGATTCCATTCCAGACTTTGGAGGAATGAAAGTTCGCTTTGCACGTGAAGAGCTAAAAGAAAAACTGATTGAGGACAACATGGCTACAATCATGTACGACTTCGCTGAAAGGCCTGTTGTGTGCAGATGCGGTAACAACTGTGTTGTAAAAATCATGGACGACCAATGGTTCATGAAATACGGTAACGAAGAGTGGACCGAAAAGACCCTGAAAGTTCTTGAAGGCGAAACAATCATTCCTAAAGAGCTCAAGAGCAACTTCGAATACTACATAAACTGGCTGGACGACTGGGCATGTTCCAGAAAAGTCGGACTTGGAACAAGAATGCCTTGGGACAACCAATGGCTGATTGAGCCATTGACTGACTCCACAATCTACATGTCCTACTACACAATAGCCAAATACCTAAGGGACATGGACCCTGAGGACTTGACCCCAGCATTCTTTGATAAGGTATTATTAGACAAGGATTCCGGAGACATCAGTGTTCCTAGCGACAAGGTGGCTGAAATTCAAAACGAGTTCAACTACTGGTATCCTCTCGACTGGAGATTGTCCGCAAAAGACCTTGTAGGTAACCACTTGAGCTTCCTTATGTTTACACACAGTGCAATCTATCCTGAAGAAAAATGGCCAAGAGGAACCGTAGTGTTCGGTATGGGTCTTTTGGAAGGAAACAAGATGTCCTCATCAAAAGGAAACGTCATTCTCCTAAAAGATGCAATCCGTGACTACACCGCAGATGTTGTAAGGCTCTTTTTGATGGCTTCCGCAGAACCATGGCAAGACTTCGACTGGAGAGAAAAAGAGGTTCTTGGAACCAAAAGAAGATTAGAATGGTTCAGGGAATTTGCAGCTAAGGTTGAAGAGGTCAAAGGTTCCAAACTTGACTTGAGCAACATTGAAGAGGTCGAGCTTACAAGAACCATCGACTTATGGATGATGAGCCAACTCAACGAGCACATCAAAAAGTCAACAGAAGCATTGGAAGTCTTCCAGACAAGACAAGCTTTACAGGATTCATTGTTCTTGCTTAAGAAAGATGTGGACCACTACCTGTACAGAGTAAAACATTTGCTTGACTCACAGGACCCTGCAATCACATATGTATTGTCAACCGTGCTTGAAGCATGGATCAGGCTCCTTGCACCGTTCACCCCTCACACTTCAGAGGAATTATGGAGCACATATGGAGGAGAAGGATTTGTCAGCGAAGCAGCATGGCCTGAAGCTGATGAAAGCCTAATGAGCGCTGAAATTGAAAAGTCAGAGGAATTGGTGGAAAACATCATCAAGGATATCGCTCACATCAAACAGATGGTTGGAGACGAAATCGAAAAAGTTCACATTTACCTTGCTCCTGACTGGAAATGGGAATTATACAAAATAGCTGATGAGGTTGGAAAACCTGATATCGGTCAAATCATGGGAAGAGCTATCGGAGCCAACGTCCACGACGATAAAAAAGAAATTGCAATGGTGGCTAAAAAAATCGGTAAGGAAATAACCAAGACCAGATACATCGGAAAAATCAACGAAGAGGAAATCTTGACCGATGCACTTGATTATATCAAACAGGAATGTGGAGATGAAGTGGTCATTCACACCGATGATTCCTACGACCCACAAAACAAGGCTAGAAACGCTATGCCTTACAAACCGGCTATTTTCATGGAATAGACATTCTATTCCAACTCTTTTTTTATTTAATATATTCAACATGGTGAAAAACTATGAACATTAAAAAATATTTTCAATATGATGAGACAAGGGATTTTCCATACTACAATCACAATCCCCGATTATCAAAAGCCGCTTGGATAGTGTTGTTGCTGGCAGTTCCAATTGCATACCTAACATACGGCGTAACTGTATTTGATAATGAGATACTTTCAAGCATAATATTCTGTTTGATAATGCTGATTCCGCTATTGTACTTCTCTAATTGGGATTACAAATTGCTGTTCAGCAAACCGACAAAAAATGAAATAATACTTGCAACATTGATGTTTATAGGTTATATGACCTATGCACTATTGATGGGAACCGCTTTGGAGTACTTTGGACTTTCACCTACAGCAACTGCCGAAGCGTCATCAGACTCAATCTTTACCTTGATATCCCTGATTTTTGCATTGATGGGTGAGGAACTGATCAAGTTCATTCCTTTGATGTTCTTCATGAGGCTGTTCTACAAAATCACCAATAAGCGTGAAATATCATTTGCCATATCTTCAGTAATCATCATGATTTACTTCGGACTTTTGCATTATGACTTCACTTCAATAGCACAGTACCTGCTTTTACAAGGATTGGGAACAGTTTTCGAATTGTATGGATACTATAAAACTAAAAACCTGTTTGTCCCATATTTATCACATCTTTTCACTGACGTATTCATAACAATTATAGTTTTAATTGGACTTTAATTAGATTATAAGAAAAGTTTTAAAAAATATAATATGAGTCCGTCCATTAATTCAATTTTTTGAGTGGATTTTTGTAAAGAGATTCTA
>R25__coassemble_74_pt1 | contig 62468 bp, 44 predicted proteins | sample R25__metabat2_low_PE_004 | metagenome-assembled genome bin R25
TCCAAGATAGCTTTTAAAAAATCAAGAAAATCTTAGCTTGACAGCATTGCTTTTTAACACAATATTTATATAACTTTACAAAAATAAATAAAGATATTATCAATTTATTCTTAATTATGTTAACTTAAATTGATTAAATTGTATAAAAAACGATTTTGGCGATTTATATGAAAGTCAGAAGTGAGATCTTATTAATAATTGCTATTATATTCATAGCGATAATTGGAGGGGCGTCAGCTGGTGATACCAATCAGTCTGATGATGTTGTAAGCATCTCGGACGACAGTTCACTAGTTGATGTTCCAATAACACAAGATGCCGATGATTCGGTAACGTTAAATGAGTCCTCTGACATTGAAGAGGATTCATCAGATACGAATGATGAATTGGCTGGAACGGACGTTGCGAAAGAAAATAATGATTCCGTTTTGGTTTCAAATTCAAATGAAAAGGAAAAATTAGCTACTTCTAATGATAAGGGAGTGTTAGGTGCTTCTAATGATAAGGAGGTATTATCTGCTTCTAATGATAATGAAGTTTTGGGAGCTACCTTGGCTAGTTTACAAACTGAAGTTGATAACGCTCGTAAAGGAGATACTCTATCTTTAACTCAAAACTATGTTGTGGGTACCAATACTGCGGACTGGGCGCAAATAGTTATCAATAAAAATCTTGAAATACGCGGAAGAAATGGTAATCAATATGCTTATCGTACATTAGATGCTAATGGTCGTGGAAGTATAATTTCAATCACTGGAACAAGGACAGTAACATTTAGATATATAATTTTCCAAAATGCCGGAACCGGTCAGGATACTGGTGGTGCAATATATGTTGCTGCAGGGTCTACAGTGATTTTTGACCATTGTATATTTAACAATAATGTACGTAGAGGTGATGGTGCTGCAATTAATGTTGTAACTGGTGGTACATACACATTCACCGATTGTGAGTTTAATGGAAACTATGCATCCGGTAATGGGGGAGTAATTTATTCTCCTGCATATACATATTATTATGGATATCAGTCATCTAACACGGTACTGTCTTTCACTAACTGTAAGTTTGATGGCAATTCTGCAGGAGGATCTGGTGCGGTTGTATATGCAACTGGTGCTGCATTAAATGATGGAACTCCTTTGATGGGTACTTCTGCTACCTTTGAAAATTGTGATATAACTAACAATGCGGCAGGTACTGATGCTGCACTTTATCTCAGTTTCAGAACAGTATCAATAAACAATTGTGACTTTGAGGGCAACACTGCATACAAAGATGGTGGTGCTATCCATGTTTACAGAACTATCAATAAACTTCAACTCACCAACTCTAATTTCATTAACAATCAAGTAACAAGTGTTGATTCAGGTAGTGAAGGAAGAGGTGGAGCATTCAGAATTTCTTTTGCTCCTGCTGGATTCAATATTAATAACTGTTTATTTGACACTAACTCTGCAATGTATGGTGGTGCGGTTTATACTCCTGCTCAAGAAAGTACTTCAACAATTTCAAATTCAAGATTTTATAATAATGTAGGTACTGCTAATGGAGGAGCTATTTACTGTAATGCAAACGGAACCACTTTCTATAATAATGAATTTACAAACAACAAAGCAGACAATGGTGCAGGTATATTCTTAGCTTATAGTGTTTACAATACTGTCATTGATGAGTGTACATTCACAGGAAATGAAGCAATTTCTGAAGGTGGAGCATTAATGGGTATTTATAATGAAAATAACATTGAGATTACTGACTCCACATTCAATAGTAATTCTGCCGAAAATGGTGGTGCAATTTCCCTTGGTCAAAACTCAAATGACTTAACAGTGGATAACTGTCAATTCTCATCAAACCATGCATCCAACTATGGTGGTTCCATATACTTCGAACGTAATGGAGAAAATATTGAAATTACTGATACAGACTTTAATAACAACTTCGCTTCATCCGGGGGAGCAATACTTCTATTCTCTTCACTTATGGATGATTCCTATAATAATGTAGATATTCTAAATTGTAACTTTAACAATAACAATTGTACCTCTCCTGATGGACGTTACGGTGGAAGTGCAGTGGGTCTTAAATGGGCGCATGATGTCACTTTTGACAATTGTCTATTCAATGGCAACAACGCTAGTGCAAATGGAGCAATCATGATTGATTACTGTTATGATGTTAATGTTAACGAATGTGATTTCACAAATAACTATGCAGGAAGATTCGGTGGAGCATTTTATGCATACCATGCTGTTGGTGATTCTGATGTGAGCTTCACAAAATGTAGTTTTGAAGACAACACCGCAATGAGGTCCGGTGGAGCTATCTCAACCACTTTATTCAGTACCAATTATGAAAACTTAAACAATGTTTATAAAAATTGGATTATCACTGATTGTGATTTCACTAACAACAATGCTGAATTAAGCGGAGGAGCTCTTTACATTCCATGGACTTCAAACTTACAAATAAATAATGTTCCATTCACAGGAAACACTGCAGGTTCAACCGGTGCAATGTACTGGAGTGGAGACAAGTTAACAATCAATGATGTTCAATTCACTGATAACGAAGCTACAACCGGTGACTGCGGGGCATTGTTCATTGGTATCGGTAGCGGTTCAGATGAAACCTCAACTGTTTCAGACATCACATTCGAAAACAACAATGCATACGGCAGCGGTGGTGCTATCTCTGGTACCGCTTCAAATGTGGACATTACAAACGTAGACTTTAATAAAAACTCCGCTTGGTATGGTGGTGCTATCTACTGGACCGGTGGATCAAACATAAACATCAAGAAGGACACCTTCACAGAAAACCACGCTAACAATGCTGGTGCTATAGACATATATAATACAGCTAATGTAAATATTGAGGAATCCTCATTTGTCAAAAACACTGCAACTGTTGATGCAGGTGCTATCTGGTTCAACAGTAACGGCGGTAAAATATCTAACTGTGAATTTACCGAAAACACTGCTGGCGGAAATGGTGCTGCAGTTATTCTCGATTCATCTAGTCAGACTCTTACCGGATGTACTTTCACAGACAACATCGCTGGCGGTAAAGGTGGTGCAATATATGATACTGGTGTAGGTGCAGATAACAGTAACACCATCAGTGAGTCAACATTCACAAGAAATGAGGCATATGACGGTGGTGCAGTATATGTCACTGACGGTAGGATTACTAAAATATATAATGATACATTCATAGACAACATCGCTTCCCACAACGGTGGTGCAGCATACATCCTCGTTGACGCTAAGGCATATGTTGACTATGACCTTTTCAAAGGTGACGGTATCTACAGAACATCTGATGAAAGGCAAACATGGAATGTCGGTGCTAGACAAGTAATCTATTCATCCTTATTCCAAAAAAGCAACCTTGATTACTACATGAACGCTTCAGCTCTTGTACAGGGGTTAACAGCTATTATCACTGTAAACGTTCCAACCGATGCAAACAGGACAAGAAACGGTAAGGTTGTATTTGACATCACATTCAGAAACTCAACACATACAATCAAAACACAATACGTATTGGACAACTTCGATGAAAGCGGAATCGTTACATTGAACTTGCCTAGTTCAGAAATCGGCAACTACAGCGTAATAGTCAGCTTTTCAGAAGACACTTACCTTTACAAGCAAGTGAACTTATCATATATCATTACTGACCCAAGAGGGGACTTCGAAATCCTTCAAGGTTTGATTAATGACGCAATTGCAAACGGACAATCAGAACTCGTATTGACAAGGAGTTACACATTCACTCCGGGTAACAGCACACATCCATTGGACTTTGGTGTTGGAGACATTGAAATCAACGCACCTTTAATCATCAACGGTAACGGATGGACTGTTGACTCTTTAGGATACAGCAGGATATTTGTCGTTAATGGAAATAATGTAGTAATCAAAGACTTGACTTTAGTCAATGGTAACAACTTCAACGATACATTGAACACTATGGACTCAACTGGAGTCAGAACCGGTGGAGGAGCAATTCTCTGGAACGGTGCAAACGGTGTAATCGACAGTTGTGTATTCTCAAACGACACAGTAGTTTCAACATTCCAAAACACTGCACTCAACGGTCGTGGTGGAGCAGTTCTCTGGAGAGGAAGCAACGCAACAATATCCAACTCAGTATTTGAAAACAACTCTGCAAGTATGGGTGGTGCAGTTGCTGTAATGACTTCCGGAAAATTCATTAATTCAAACTTCACAAACAACACTGCTGCATTCAGAGGAGGATCCGTTGCATTGTTAACTTCTCCTGGTGAAATCATAGGATGTGAATTCCATGACAGCTCAGCTTACAGTGCAGGTGCATTGCTGGTTGGTGATAATGCTAGATATACTAACATAACCGATTCCGTCTTTGACAACAACACAGCTCAATTCAGAGGAGGAGCTATCGCATGGGGTGCAACCTACGGTACAGTTACAAACACTGTATTCAACGAAAACACCGGTGGATTCGGTGGTGCAATCTGTTTCGGTGGTGAAGGAGGAAGTAGTGACGTAACAGGCTGTACTTTCACCAACAACGAAGCTAAAAACTTAGGTGGAGCTATCAACCTCAACGCTTCAAGAAGTAACGTAAAAGACTCCAAGTTCATCAACAACTCCGCAAGCTACGGTGGAGGTATCTTTGTTGTGACCTTAGCTACTGGTGGTAGTGTGGTAAACCTCACATTCATAAACAACACTGCTGTATACAACGGTGGTGCTATTGACTGGAACGCATCCAGTGGTAACGTGAACGATTCATACTTCGAAAACAACCATGCAGGTGAAAACGGTGGTGCACTGTTCTGTGGTGCAGCTGCAGGTGATGAAGGATTGATTTACAACTCAATATTCATAAGCAACAGCGTAGACACAACCCCTAGTGAAAACAGTCACCGTGGAGGAGCTATTTACTTCTACCATTCAGCAGGTGAAATTGAATTGTCCAAATTCAGAAACAACTCTGCATACGAAGGTGGTGCCGTATTTGTAGGTGGAGACGAACGTTTAACAATTCTTAAAGATTCAGAATTTACAGAAAACGTCGCAATCATGCGTGGTGGAGCTGTTTCATTGAATGAAACTACTGCTTCCGTATTGAACTGTATCTTCAACTACAACAACGCTACATACGGTGGAGGTATCTCTGTAGGATCAAACGCTACTGGTGGTAGTTTCGTAGGTTCCACATTCATAGGAAACATTGCTAAAGAAAATGGTGGTGCAATCAACCTCAACGCTTCAAGGGCAAGCATCAATGATGTTAAGTTCATCAACAACTCCGCAAGCTACGGTGGAGCATTGTTCGTGGGACACAGCGGTGGAAACGGTACTGTGTCTAATATAACCTGTATTGGAAACACAGCGATTTACAACGGTGGTGCTATTGACTGGAACGCATCTACAGGAAACGTATCAGATTCTCACTTCTACAACAACACAGCATCAAACGGTGGTGCAATATTTGTAGGTGCAAGCGGTGGTACAAGCTACATTTACAGGTCATCATTCACAGGAAACAACGCTACCAACAACGGTGGTGCTATTGACTGGTATGCATCCGGTGGTCACGTATATGCTGCAACATTCACAGACAACCATGCAGGCTACGGTGGAGCAGTATTTGTAGGAAGGGCTTCTGGTGACGGTTCAATCATCAACTCAACATTCACATTGAACACTGCTGTATACAACGGTGGTGCAGTTGACTGGAACGCATCAAGAGGACACTTATACAACTCAACATTCTCATACAACGAGGCTGCTTACGGTGGAGCTATCTTCGTAGGTGGTGGATCAGATGAGGGAAGCATATACAATTCAACATTCACATCAAACAAGGCTACCTACAACGGTGGTGCTATCGACTGGAACGCATCCACAGGAAACCTTGACAGCTCACGCTTCTACTACAACACTGCACACAACGGTGGTGCTGTATTCGTAGGTGCACAAGGTAATGGTGGTTACATCATCAATTCCGAATTCGTTGCAAACAGTGCTGACTTGGATGACGGTCGTGGTGGAGCGGTTGACTGGTTCGCATCCGCTGGACACATCAACGCATCAACATTCACTGACAACACAGCATACAACGGTGGTGCAGTATTCGTTGGAACAAACACCACTGGAGGTAAGATTATAAGATCTGCATTCACATTGAACAGCGCTACATACAATGGGGGTGCTATTGACTGGAACGCTTCAAGAGGAGCTTTATTCGATTCAGAATTCACCCAGAACAGCGCTGCTTACGGTGGTGCTATATTTGTAGGGGCAAACACAACCGGTGGTCAAATCGTAAACTCTTCATTCACATTGAACACTGCTACCCAACACGGTGGTGCTATTGATTGGAACGCATCTGCAGGAAGTCTTAAGGACTCAACATTCACACAAAACAGTGCTGCTTACGGTGGTGCTGTATTTGTCGGACACGCAACAGATAACAGTAATATTACAAACTCAACATTTACCTTAAACACTGCTACATATAATGGTGGTGCTATTGACTGGAACGCTTCAAGAGGTTCATTGACTGATTCCAAGTTCTACAATAACTCCGCTTACAACGGTGGTGCTGTATTTGTAGGTGCAAGTACTGTTGGAGGTAAAATCCTCAACTCAACATTCGCATATAACACTGCAAACAGCGTTGGAGGTCGTGGTGGTGCTATCGATTGGAACGCATCATCCGGAGACCTGGAGAAAGCAACATTCATTCAAAACAGTGCTGCTTATGGTGGTGCGGTATTTGTCGGACAGGCAACATCCAACAGTAGGATTGTAAATTCCACATTCAGGCTGAACAGTGCAACACGCAACGGTGGTGCTATTGACTGGAACGCATCAAGAGGAGAACTTGATGACTCTGTATTTGACCAGAACACCGCTAACTTCGGTGGAGCAATCTATGTGGGAACAAGTACTGACCACGGATACATCAAGGGTTCCAACTTCACAAACAACGTTGCAGTCTACAGAGGTGGAGCAATCGACTGGAATGCATCCAGTGGTAACGTATCATACTCAATGTTTGAAAACAACCAGGCTATGCGTGGTGGAGCTATATTTGTAGGTGCAGGTGCTCAAAACGGAGCAATTTACTACTCCAACTTCACATCCAACAAGGCAGATGAAGAACTCGGTCGTGGTGGTGCAATCTACTTCAACTTCATCGATAACGCAACAGTTGTCGGATCAAACTTCACTACAAACACTGCAGAGCACGGTGGTGCAATCTATGTCGGTGAATGCAGTGACCTATTGATTGATTACAGCAACTTCGTATCCAACAGCGCTGACTACTGCGGTGCTGTGCATTGGGAAGGTGAAAACGGTAACATTACATATTCAGTATTCACCTCAAACACAGCTACCTATGAAGGTGGTGCTGTAGGATGGAAAGGTGACCGTGGTGAAATCCACAACTCAACATTCTCATACAACACTGCAGGCGAAAAGGCTGGAGCATTGATGTGGTTCGGAAACAAAACTGACGTTGTATACAACACAACATTCATCGGAAACGAAGCTAGGGAAGGTGGAGCAATCTATCTTGACGGTGGAGATGGATGCAGACTATACAATGCAACATTCACTGAAAACATAGCTTATGAAAATGGTGGTGCAATGTTCGTGTTCAACAACACCAATGGTGTTATCGAGAACGCTACATTTAACACAAACAAGGCTCCTGGTCGCTACAGTCCTTCTGGAATACCTTATGGTAATGGTGGTGCTATCTCATTATTCGGAGATAAGAACTTAACATTATACAACTTGACATTCAACGACAGCTTCGCTGCAGTAAACGGTGGTGCAGTATCAGGAAACAATGTGAACGACATAAGATTGATTAACTTAAAATTCACCAACAGTGAAGCTGACAAGCAAGGTGGATCAATCAGTTTCGTGGAATCAAACAACTTGACCATGAACGATATTGAAATCACTGGAAGTACAGCTCACGATGAAGGTGGTGCAATATACTTAGAAAACGTATCCTCTGACATCAAGGACATTTCAATTGACCAATCCACTTCCAAGTATGCAAGTGCAGGTGCAATTTACGCTAAAGGTAATGTAACAATCACCAATGCAACAATGGCAAACTTGAAATCATTGAACGACGTTGCAACCGCAATATTGTTTGATGGCGGAAACTCAACATTGGTAAACGCTTCATTGGAAAACGTCAAAAACGCTGTTGTAATCAATGAAGGAACCACAGTTCACTTGACTACAAACGACATTACCGACAGTGAAAACGGTGATTACGCTGTATTGAACAATGGTGTGCTCTACTTGGAGAAAAACAATTTCGATGATGTAATCATCAATGCAGGAATAATTGAAACCCAAACCTACACAGTTGTATTGAACAATCAAACATTGATTGCAGCTGCAGGTTCAAACCCTGTATTGAACGCATCTATAGTTGACGATAACAATAACACAATCGTTGTTGCAAACTCATTCAAGTTCCATGACTTGACCTCTGGAAAATATGTTGACTCAACATACTCCGGAAGATACAACTACGGAACCTACGAATCTGTCCAACAAGGTAAATATGTCATTTCAGCTTCTGATGTAGGATTGAAAAACAACACAGTGATTACAGGTACATTGCTTGTAAAAGCAAACAACAACATTGACATCAACATCACCCAAATCAATGAGGGTGATAAGGTCACTATCAAGGCTGAACTAGTGCCTAGTGATGCTCAATATCCATACGAAGGAAACATCAGCTTTGTTGTTGACGGTGTTCCATACACTGCTGAAATCATTGACGGTGTTGCAACCTTGGAGTTATACAACGTATCTGCGGGAACATACTCCTTGACAACAACATATCCTGGAGATGAATTCCACTTCAACAGTACCAATTCAACATACTTCATTGTAAACTTGAAAGAGACATTGATCAACATTTCTGTAGACAATATATTATATGGTCAAAATGCGACTGCAATTGTCACAACAAATGCTAACGGTACTGTAGTAATCATGTTAAGAGGTAGTAAGACAGTTCAAATCATTAACGGAACTGCAAAATTAAACATGACCGGTCTTAATCCTGGAGATTATGAAATCACAGTATTCTATCGTGGAAACGAGTATTATGCAATGGCATATAACACTACAGAGTTCACTGTGTACAAGAACAATGCTGTAATCGATTCAATCGACTTTGAAAGGGTTGTAGGTGTCGGTGACAATAACCTGATTACTGTCACAATGGGCAACGTGACTTCAGGGTCTATTGTAATTGAAGTAAACGGACTTAACTTCACAGTTCCTATTGTGAATAAGGTTGCTAAATTAAATGTGACCTTGCCAGTCGGTAAAGATTATGCTGTTAAAGCATTCTTCACAGGTGACCTGTACTTCAATGCAACCAATAAGACTGCAGACTTCACATTTGAAGTTACCGACAAAAACGTCACTGTAATTGAAATCGAATCAGTTAGCGTGATTGAAGTTGACGGCCAATTGCTCATCAACATTACAACTAACACTACTGCTCCATTGAACGTGACAGTGAACGGAAACCCTGTAACATTAGACCAACAAACCAAACAGTTTGTTGCGGATACAAGTGCAGTTGGAACCTACATGATTATTGTAACCTCCGAAGAGAACAACCAATACTCCTCAGGTTACAACTCAACTATATTCACTGTAATAAAACACAATTCAAGCGTAAACATTACTGTTGCCCCAACACACTACGTTGGCAGCACATTCACAATAGGCATTGAAAACAACACCAATGTGACTGTGACAATCAACGGTAAGGCCTATGCTGTTAAAGCTGACGGAACTGTGGATATCGACACAACCACCTTAGAAGCTGGTGAATACATCGTGTCTGCAGTAATCGCTGAAAACGACAAGTATTATGGAAACAGTTCAACTGCAACATTCAATGTAATAAAATACAATGCTACTATTGACTCAGTTGAAGTGACTCCTGTTGCTGAAATCGGTCAGAACATTACTGTTGTCGTGACAATGGGCAATGTGACCTCTGGAAACGTATTGGTAGAAGTCTACGGATGGAACTACACTGTTCCAATCACTGACGGTGTGGCTAGATTAAACGTAACCACTACCAGAATCGGAAACAACTTCGGCGTAAACGCTTACTTCTTAGGTGATAGCAAGTACAATGCAACATCCAAAGCAGGTAACACATTCAATGTAACCGGTAAGTACCCTACCGTAATCAACATAACTGTTGACAGCATTGTTGAAGTGGACGGTGAATTGATTGTAACAATCACATCCAACACTACTGCTCCATTGGTTGTTGAAGTGGATGGTAATCCGGTAACCCTTAACAGCACTGGTCAATTCGTTGCGGACACCAGCGTTGCAGGAACTCACACTATCGTTGCAAGATCTGCTGAAGCTGAATTCTACACTGGAGGATACAACTCTACAACATTCAATGTAATCAAGCATAACTCAACCGTAAACATTACAGTTGGCCCATTGCACTATGTTGAAGACGTATTCACAATCACTATTGGAAACAACACCAATGTGACTGTGACAATTAACGGTAAGACTTACTCTGTTAAAGCAGACGGTACCGTTGACATTGACACAACTACTTTAACAGCTGGAGAATATGTGGTATCTGCAGTAATTGCTGAAAACGACAAGTATTATGGAAACAGCACAAGCGCAACATTCAACATTGTGAAATACAATGCTGAAATAGTTTCAGTTAATGCAACTCCTGCTGTTGTTGCAGACGGTCAAAGCACAACATTCACAGTAACATTCGGCAATGTGACAACAGGAACCGTGGAAATTGAAGTGAACGGTCAAAACTACACAACCCCTATCGTTGATGGTGTGGCTACCTTGAACTTGACATTGCCTGTAGGCAAATACACTAATGTAACAGCTTACTTCCTTGGCGATTACAAGTACAATGCAACCAACAAGACTGGAAACGCATTTGAAGTGACTGACAAGAACGTAACTTACATTATTATTAATGTCGCCAATATTGTTGAAGTGGATGACACTGTAATTGTAACTCTTGACACAAACACAACCGCTGACTTAATCGTAACCGTAAACGGTCAGGCCGTAACTGTTGAAAACAATCAATTTGTTACAAACACCAGTGCTGCTGGAACTTACACTATCATTGCAAGAGCAGATGAAAACGAACATTACTCTGCAGGATATAATTCCACTGTATACACTGTAATCAAACACAATTCAACTGTGAACATCACTGTTGGTCCTGTTCACTTTGTTGAAGATGCATTCACAATCAAGATAGGAAACAACACAAATGTGACCGTAACAATTAACGGTAGAACTTATGCTGTTAAAGCTGACGGAACTGTGGATATCGACACAACCACCTTAGAAGCTGGTGAATATGTCGTGTCTGCTGTAATTGCTGAAAATGACAAGTATTATGGAAACAGCACAAGCGCAACATTCAACATTGTGAAATACAATGCCGAAATCGTTTCAGTTGAGGAAGCTCCTGTTGTTTCAGTCGGTCAAAACAACACAATAGTCGTAACCATGGGCAACATAACAAGCGGTGAAATCACAATCGAGGTCAACGGTCAAAACTACACTGTGCCTATTGTGAACAGCGTCGCTAAATTGAATGTAACATTGCCTATAGGTAAAGATTATCCTGTCAAAGCATACTTCCTTGGAGACTACAAACACAATGCTACAAGCATGGCTGGAGATCCATTCGAAGTGACTGACAAGAACGTTACAATAATTGAAATAGAATCAATCAGCGTTGTTGAAGTGGACAGCAAATTAATCATTAATGTAACCACTAATTCATCCGCTAACTTGATTGTAACCGTAAACGGTAAAACAGCTGCTCTTAACCGTACTGGTCAGTTCATTGCTGACACCAGTGCCGCTGGAACATACACTATTGTTGCAAGAACCACTGAAAATCAATTCTACTCCGCTGGATACAACTCAACTGTATTCACTGTGGTCAAACACAATTCCACTGTTGACATTGCTGTTGACCCGGTACATTATGTAGGAGACGAATTTACAATAAACGTAACCAGTAATACAACTGTTACTGTAACAATCAACGGTAAATCTTATGAAATTAAGGCAAACGGTAATGTGAACATAGACACAACTGCATTAGATGCTGGTGAGTACACAGTCACAGCTACTGTGGCTGAAACCGACAAGTATTATGGTAACAGTTCAACTGCTACATTCAATGTTGTCAAATACAATGCTGTGATTGAGTCTGTTGTTGCTGAGCCTATGGTTGTCTTTGTTGGTCAGAACACTACAATCACTGTGACCATGGCCAATGTGACTGAAGGAATAATTACAATTGAGGTCAACGGTCAAAACTACACAGTGCCTATTGTGAATAAGGTTGCTAAATTGAATGTGACCTTGCCTGTAGGCAACGGCTATACAGTAACCGCTTACTACTTAGGTGACAGAGCTTACAATGCAACCAACAAGACCGGAAACACATTCGATGTGACTGACAAGAACATTACAGTAATCAACATAACCGTTGCAAGTGTTGTTGTGGTTGATGACGAGTTAATCGTTACACTTGACACAAACACTAATGCAACACTCAATGTGACCGTAAACGGAAAACCTGTAACTCTCAATGCCACTAAGCAATTTGTTGCAGACACTTCCGCTGCAGGAACATACACTATTGTTGCAAGAGCTATTGAAAACGAATACTACTCTAACGGATTCAATTCAACTACATTCACTGTAATCAAGCACAATTCAACTGCTGACGTTGTTGTTGATCCTGTTCACTTTGTTGGCGATGAGTTCACAATTAACGTAACCAGTAACACAACAATTGCAGTAACTATCAACGGTAAGACTTACGAAGTTGTTGATGGCACTGTTGTCATTGACACCACCGCTTTAGAGGCTGGCGAGTACACTGTTGTCGCTACTGTTACTGAAAACGACAAGTATTATGGTAACTCTTCAACCGCTACATTCAAAGTTGTAAAATACAATGCAACAATCACTTCTGTTGAAGCAACTCCTACAACTGAAATCGGTCAGAACATTACTGTTGTCGTGACAATGGGCAATGTCACTGAAGGAAGCGTATTGATTGAAGTGTACGGATTGAACTACACCGTACCGATTGTTGACAGCGTTGCTACATTAAACGTTACCGCAACTGTCATTGGAGACAACTTCAGTGTAAACGCATACTTCTTAGGAGACAACAAACACAATGCAACCGAAAAGGCTGGAAACACATTCAACGTAACCGGTAAATATGCTACTGTAATCACAATTGATGTTGAAAGCGTTGTTGAAGTAGATGGCGAATTGATTGTAACAATCAAAACCAACTCCACTTCTCCATTGAACGTGACAGTAAACGGTCAACCTGTAACCCTTAACAGCACTGGCCAATTCATTGCTGACACAAGTGTTGTGGGCACTTACACAATTATTGCAACAACTGAAGAAGGTGCATTCTACTATGGTGGATTCAACTCAACAACATTCACTGTAATCAAGCACAATGCAACTGTAAACGTGACTGTTGGTCCAATCCATTATGTTGAAGACGTATTCACAGTCAACATTACAAACAACACTGCAGTCAATGTGACAATCAACGGCAAGACTTATGCTGTCAAAGCTGATGGTACCGTGGACATTGACACCACCGCTTTAGAGGCTGGTGAGTACACTGTTGTCGCTACTGTTACTGAAAACGACAAGTATTATGGAAACAGTTCAACTGCTACATTCAATGTCATTAAATACAATGCAACTATTGAGTCTGTTGTTGCTGAGCCTATGGTTGTCTTTGTTGGTCAGAACACTACAATCACTGTGACCATGGCTAACGTGACAGAAGGAGTTGTCACAATTGAGGTTAACGGTCAAAACTACACTGCAAATATTGTAAATAAAGTTGCTAAATTGAATGTGACCTTGCCTGTCGGCAAGTATTCCAACGTAACCGCTTACTTCCTAGGTGATTACAAGTACAATGCAACCAACAATACCGGAAATGCATTTGAAGTGACTGACAAGAACGTAACTGTAATCAACATAACTGTTGCAAGTGTTGTTGTGGTCGATGACGAGTTAATCGTGACAATCGAAACCAATACAAATGCAACACTCAACGTGACTGTAAACGGCAAACCTGTAACCCTTAACAGCACCGGACAATTTGTAGCTGACACCAGTGTTGCAGGAACTTACACTATTGTTGCAAGAGCTATTGAAAACGAATACTATTCAAACGGTTTCAACTCCACAACATTTACTGTAATCAAGCATAATTCAACTGTTGACATTTCTGTTGATCCGCTACATACTGTTGGAGATAACTTCGCAATCATTGTAACCAGTAACACAACCGTTACTGTAACAATCAACGGTAAAGAATATTCAATTGACTCTGACGGTGCAGTAATCATTGACACAACTGCATTATATGCTGGTGAATACATCGTCACAGCAACTGTCGCTGAAAGCGATAAGTACTACGGAAACACTTCCACAAAAATATTCACTGTTTCCAAATTAGCATCAAAAGTCAACGTTACCGTTGAAAGCATTGTATATGGAAACGACACTGAAATTATCGTCAAAGTTCCAACTGGACAAGATGGATTTGTAACAATAACCGTAGGCGGTCAAAACTACACCGATGAGATTAAGAACGGTGAAGTCAGATTCGTGATAGCTGGTCTTGATGTGGACACATACACAGTTGATGTGGCCTTCCTTGAAAACGGAAAATACAATGCATCCACTAATTCCACAACATTCGAAGTAACAAAAGCTAATCTGACTGCTAAAGTCATTGCAAACAACATTACTGTATTGGACAACTCAACATTCATTGTAAGTGTTGATCCTAACTTCAAAGGAAATGTCTCAATCACAGTTGATGGCGTAACCTACGATGGCGGAGTCGAATTGCTTGTGGACTTAGGCAAATTGGCTGCAGGTGACAAGACCGCTTCCGTAAAATTCTACGGCGATGACAACTATGATAACTTAACAATGGATGTCAAATTCACAGTATCCAAACTTGATTCTCCAATCAATGTGGTTCATGACGGCAAAGGAATCGTGACTGTTGTTGTTCCTGAAAATGCAACAGGAAATGTCACAATCACTGTTGATGGCAAAACCTTCAACGGCACTATCGAAAACGGTGCTGCAGTAATTTACCTTGAAAACGTAAGTTCAGGAGAATACAACATTACCGTAACATATCCTGGTGACGACAAATACAAGAACGCAACTTTAAACACAACTATTGAAATCAAGAAATTGTCAACTCCAATAAGCGTCAATGTAACCAACATTTATGTTGGAGATGTTGAAACAATTGTTGTGAGCTTGCCTGATGATGCAACTGGTAATGTGACAATCTCTGTCGACGGTAAGTCATACACTCAACCGATTGTCAACGGAAATGCAACATTCGCAATCACTGACTTGACTTATGGTAACAAGACAGTTGCTGTAAGCTACATTGGAGATGCAGAATACGATGGAAACTTCACATCAGCTAACTTCACAGTGTCCAAACGTCAATCATATGTAAATGTGGACGTTGAGGCCACTACTGTCGGAAGCACTGTGACAATCAATGTTGAAATCCCTGCCAATGCTACAGGTCTTGTTGTAATCAGTGTGGATGGAACAAATTACACTGTAACCACTACAGGAGGCAAAGGATCTGTGGCTATTCCAGGTGTTGGAAACACTACTCATACAGTTAAAGTCACTTACTTAGGTGATGAACAATATCTCACAAGCAGCAATGAAACCACTTATGGATTGGCTAAAGTCGATTCAAGTGTTAAAGTTGAGGCTGAGGATATCACTTTCGGTGATAGGGAAGTAATTACAGTCACTGTCCCATCTGATGCTACTGGCAATGTCACTGTTGAGATTGTTGGTGTTGGAACTTCCACTGTTGCTGTTGCTAACGGTACTGGTGTTTTGGTTGTTAAAGACCTTGCTGTTGGCGATTACAATGTCAAAGTGACCTACAATGGTGATGGCAAGTACAAGACCTCTGCTGCAAATGAGACCACTTTCAAAGTGTCCAAGATTGAGACTAAAGAGATTGATGTGATTGATCAAGGAAATGGAACTGTTGTTGTTATTGTTCCTGGAAACGGAACTGGTAATGTGACTATTACAGTAAACGGAACTAACTACACTGGACCTGTTGTTAATGGAACTGCAGTCATAACCTTAGAAAATGCAACTCCTGGTGAAAACAACATTACTGTAATCTATTCTGGTGATGAGAACCACACTGGAATCACTAAAAACGCAACTGTGATTATTCCTAAGTATGACACTCCAATCAAAGTCTCTGTTGGTGACATTTATGTTGGTGACATCACTCATGTCGTTGTTGAATTGCCTGAAAATGCTACTGGCAGTGTAACCATTGAAATCGATGGTAAGTCCTACACTAATTCAACAATCGTTGCAGGCAAAGCCACATTTGATGTTGAAGGAGTATTGTCAGGTAACAAGACAGTTATTGTAACCTATGCTGGTGACTCTAACTACACTGGTAACTTCACAACCGGTAACTTCACAGTGTCCAAGCGTAACTCAACTGTGAATGTAACTGTCGATGCTACCAATGTTGGAAGCACTGTAACAGTCAATGTTGAAATCCCTACTAACGCAACTGGTATTGTTGTAGTCAGTGTTGATGGAACCAACTATACAGTAAGCACTAATGGCGGCAAAGGAAAACTTGAATTCGAAGGTGTAGGAAACGCTACTCACACTGTTGAAGTGACCTACATGGGAGACGACCAATACCTAAGCAGCACAAACAGCACAACATACGGCCTCAGCAAAGTTGCAAGCACAATCACTGTTGAAGCCCAAACCATTTACAAGGGTGATGTTGAAGAATTGGTCATCAAGGTATCTTCCGGCGCTACCGGTAATGTGACTGTCAAGATTGGCGATGAGTATGTAAACACTGTCGGTGTGACTGACGGAACATTCACTGTTCTTGTTCAAGGATTGACTACTGGTGAAAAAACAGTTCAAGTGACCTACAACGGAGATGCAAAATATCTGTCCAGCACTAACGAGACAACATTCAGGGTATTGATTAAGGATGCAGTAATACTTTCAAACAATGTAACTGCCTACTATAATCAAACTGAATTTGCTGTTAGATTGGCTGATACCAGCAACAACCCAATTGCAGGCGAAACCGTTTCATTCACAATCAACGGTCAAACCTACACTGCAGTCACTGACGAATACGGTGATGCAAAAATCAGTCTAGTGCTTCCATTAGGAACATACACAATCGAGACAAGCTACACTGACGCATTAGGAAAAACAATCAAGGAAAACAACACAATCGAAATGTTGTCATCCATCAGGGCTTCCGACTTAACAAGAGGTTGGAACAGTCCATACGACTACATGGCAGTGTTCTTGGATGGTGAAGGTCACGTGCTTGTTAACAAGGAAGTTTCATTCATTGTAAACGGAAAAACCTATAATGTAAAAACCGATGCCAAAGGTATCGCATTGTTAGACACTTCCAAATTGTCTGTTGGCAAACATGAAGTAACTCTAGTTAATAATGTGACTGGTGAGAAAACCACCAGAACAACTACTATCGTGGCACGTATAATTGAAAACCATGACATTGTGATGGACTTTGTGGATGGAACATACTATGTTGTTCGTGTGATTGGTGATGACGGTAAACCTGTAGGTGAAGGAGAAATCATTGATATGTATGCAAACACTATCCATTACGTCGGTTACACTGACAAGGATGGTTATGCAAGACTTAAAATCAACTTGAATCCGAAAACCTACAAGTTGACTGCAGAATATAAACAATATAAAGTTGCAAACAAACTTGTTGTAAAACAAACACTTAAATTGGTTAAAAAGACTGTAAAAGCTAAAAAAGGCAAAAAATTCGTACTTAAAGCAAAACTCAAATGGAGTAACGGTAAAGCTATTAAAGGTAAGAAGATTGTCTTCAAGTTCAAAGGCAAAAAATACTCTGCTAAAACCAACTCCAAAGGTGTTGCTAAAGTGACAATTAAGAAGAAAGTCTCTAAAAAACTTAAAAAAGGTAAAAAATACAAGTATTCTGCAACTTACATTACCAACATCGTAAAAGGAAAAGTGAAAGTTAAATAAGGGAAAGATCAAATTTTCCCTTAATTCTTATTTTTTTTATAATTCATCTATCTGTAGTTGGATGAGTATTATATTTCTAACACTCTTATTGATTATATTAAAATGTTATTAAATAATTATCAATAGTTTCATGATAACTACTAATTTTATCAATGCTACAATCAATTATATTGCATTTAATTCTCATCGAGTTTTTTGATATTTCAATTGGGTCCAAATCTTAAATAAATTATTTTAACTATTAAAAATAGAATTTATAATAGTATAATTTACTAAGGTGATATTTTATGAAAGGTCTTATTTTAATTATGGATGGTATGGGTGACCGTCCGATTAAAGAATTGGGAAACAAAACTCCCCTTGAAGCTGCAAACACTCCAAACATGGATAAAATGGCAGCTGAAGGAATAACTGGCATCATGGACTCAATAGCTCCTGGAATAATTCCTGGAAGTGACACTGCACACTTGTCCATATTGGGATACAACCCTTATGAAGTGTACACTGGAAGAGGACCGTTTGAGGCAAATGGTGTAGGCGTTGAAGTGTTGCCGGGCGATATCGCATTCAGATGCAACTTCTCCACTGCTGATGAAAACCTGATTGTAACAGACAGACGTGCAGGAAGAATCAAGGAGGGAACCAAGGAAATAGTTGAAGAATTAAACAAGATGGTTCTTGAAGACTATCCTGACATTAAAATCATATTTAAAGAGTCAACCGGTCACAGGGCAGTGTTGGTGCTCAGAGGCGAAGGATTGTCTGACAAGGTCAGTGATGCTGACCCTAAAGTTGAAGGCAACAAGCCAAAAGAGGTCAAAGCTCTTGACGACACACCAGAAGCTGCAAAAACAGCGGACATCCTAAACAAATTGGTTGTAAAAACCTATGAAATGGTCAAAGACCATCCTGTAAACCTAAAAAGAATTGAGGAAGGCCAACCTCCTGCAAACATAGTAATCCCTCGTGGAGCAGGTGAGGTTCCTGTTGTGGAATCCTTAAATGAAAAATATGAAGTCAATTCAGCATGCATTGCAGAAACAGGATTGATAATGGGTATCGGAAGATTTGCAGGAATGGACATTATTGAAATGGAAGACGTGACCGGCGGAATCGACACCAACCTTGACAACATTCGTGACACAATAATCGACCAAGTCAAAAACTCCGACCATGACTTCTTCTTGATAAACATTGACGGTGCCGACGAGGCGGGACATGACGGCCAGACAATGGAGAAAAAGGAATTCATCGAAAAGGTTGATGAAGTGGTCATGAGCGAATTGATAAAACTTGAAGATGTCTACATTTACTTGACAGCTGATCACTCAACTCCAATTTCAGTTATGAATCACTCTGGAGATCCAGTTCCAGTGCTTATCAGAGGTCCTGAAGTAAGAGTGGATGATGTTTGCGAATTCTCCGAACGTGCCTGTGCAAAAGGGGGACTTAACAGAATCAGAGGGTCAGATGTAATGAACATAATGATGGACTTAATGAATTATGCTCACAAATTCGGTGCATAGGTGGTTTTATGGTAGCAAAAAAACTATTTGGAACATCAGGAATTAGGGGAAAGATAGGTTCTGAAGTGACTTGTGAATTAGCATTAAATGTAGGTAAATCATTGGCATACTATCTCGGCAATGAAGGTACTGTTGTTTTAGGATATGACACAAGAACTACAAATAAGATGCTTGACCAAGCAATCACCGCAGGTTTGCTTGAAAGCGGTGTTAATGTAGTTAAAATTGGAATGGTTCCAACACCTTTAGTTGGTTATGCTACTGAAAAACTCGATGCCGATGCGGGAATAATGTTGACCGCATCACACAATCCGTCCCAATATAACGGAATAAAGTTATGGAATAAAAACGGTATGGCATACACTTCCGTTCAGGAAGCGGAAATTGAAGATATATACGCTGAAAAGTCATACATTTCAGTAACTTGGGACAAAGTAGGTAAATTAAGTGTTAACGATGAAATCAAGGGTCAATATGTCGATGACCTTGTTGACATGGTTGACATTAAGGAAGGTTTGAAGGTTGTAATTGATTGTGCATCCGGAGCAGGAAGTGAAATATCACCATTAGTATTCAGAAAGGCCGGCTGTGAGGTAACAACATTGAATTCCCAACCTGACGGATTTTTCCCAGGCCGTAACCCAGAACCGAATGCCGAAAACTTACAGACCTTGATGAAGACCGTTGTAGCTATTGGGGCAGACTTGGGTATTGCCCATGATGGTGATGCCGACAGGATGATTACTGTTGATGAAAACGGCGAAATCTCCCCATTCGACTCATTACTCGCATTGATATCAAAAGAGTTCGATGGAGATGTGGTGACCACTGTTGATGCAGGATTATGCATGGACGAGTCAGTCAAAGGTAACGTATTCAGAACTCCTGTAGGGGATGTGAATGTCGCTGAAGTCATAATTGAGAAGAATGCAAGTTTCGGAGGAGAACCTTCAGGAACATGGTTGCACCCTGATTTCTGCATGTGTCCTGACGGAATATTGTCCGGTTTGAGAATGGCGGAACTGGTGTCCAATAAGGGCAAACTGTCTGAACTGCTTGCGGAGATTCCATCTTATCCAAACATCCGTGAAAAAATAACCTGCTCAAAAGAGGCTAAGGTTAAAGTGATGGAAAATATGGAAGAGTTGCTGAAAGACGCTTTTGATGATATTGTTGAGGTAAACTCTCTTGATGGTGTAAGATTGACATTTGCTGATGATAGCTGGGTGTTGGTAAGGCCGTCCGGAACTGAAGACTACATCAGAATAACCTTGGAGTCTCGCGATGAGGCAAGAGCCGAATCTATCAAAGAGACTTGTGTAAAAATAATCAATGAAAACTTATAGAAGATTACCTATCTTCTAATCTTTTTTTTAATACAAAAAATAAATAAAAAAAGTTCTTTAAAGAATATTAGAATTCTTTAAAGAGATTTAAATTAACTCAACGATTCAATTCCTTTTGTAGCTAATAATTTTGTAAATGAACCTTCAGGTTTCATTACAATGTTACCATTGGAATATTCTTTTAATGCTGCTTGAACCATTGTTGCTTTTTTATCTGGTTGAGCTGCAGCTTGTGCCAATGCTTTAACTAATACCATTACAGCATCGGATCTGGACATGTTTCCTGAAACAGCATCATTACCTGCATATCCGTTATATGCATCGTTTTCACGAATGATGTCTGTTGCACTAAGGTTTGTCACTTCACCGTCTACTTTTAATGGACGTATTGAATCAATAATATTGTCTACTCCTTCGTCATAAACGAGAACTACTGCATCTGGGGTCATGTTTGTGTTTGCTTCCACAATTTCTTTTGCATATTGCATACCATCGTCTATTCCGTCATAGAGACAGTCGTGCATGAACATTTTCCCTCCACCAATTGCACTGGATGCAGGTTGGGACGGGTGAGTCATGCCCCCTGGATAAATTGGAGTGTAGTTAGAGAAACTTCCGTTTTCCAAATGGATCATGAAAGCCATGTCCACTCCTCCGTTTGATTGCTCGTATTTATCTGCTGTTAATAATAAGATGTCCTTATTTTCTTGTGAAAGGTCAGGACCTCCGTTTAAAGCACCATAAATTGAAGCTAATAGTCCCACGAGAATAACTAAGAGAATAGCTATTATCAGTTTTTTTCTTCTGTTCATTTTATTTCCCACGCTTATATTTTTAAAAATATGTTAAGTAAATAAAATTACAATATTAGTTTTTAAAATTAAATTATATAAATATTTTTAACAGTTGTCTAGTTGGTTTGAAAAAAAGTCGATTTAAAAAATAAAAAATGAAGAAGATTTCTTATTCTTCTTCTGCGATGAATGCATCAATACCTAATGCTGCACATTCTGGGCAAACCCAATCATCTGGCATGTCTGCAGGAGTTGCTCCAGCAGGAATGTTGTAAGCAGGGTCACCTTTTTCTGAATCGAATCTGTATTCACAGTGTAAACAAACATATATTGTCATTTTATTATCTCCTTTATATTTTTGCGATTAGCATAGCTAATATAATTTGAGTTTATTGATACTATTATTTAAAATTAGTTATTTGATTAGATAAGTTAATTAATAAGTAAGAAGTTAAACATATAATATTATTAGATATTTTATAGGGGATAATAAAAGTGAAAGCGATTATTTTAAGTGCTGGTGAAGGTTCTAGAATGAGGCCATTAACACTTACAAAGCCTAAGACCATGTTGCCAGTTGCTGGAAAGCCATTCATCCAATATAATATAGAATCATTAAGAGATAATGGAATTAAGGATATTCTGTTGATTGTAAGATATAAAGAAGAAATGGTTCGGGATTACTTTGGCGACGGTAGTGATTTTGGTGTTAACATTACATATCAAACACAAAAAGACTTTTTAGGTACTGCGAATGCCATAAGTTATGGTAAAGATTTTATAGAAGATAGTTTGATTGTTTTGAATGGGGATATCATTTTAGATGATGAAATTATTAATGAAATCATTAAAAAATTCAATTATTTAAAGCCAGATACCTTGATGCTTTTGACAGAGGTGGAAGACCCTTCTGCATTTGGTGTAGTTGAAATTGAGAACGGAAACATTAAAAGCATAGTTGAAAAACCTAAAAAAGAAGAGGCGCCAAGTAATTTGGTTAATGCAGGGATTTATGTCTTTAATAAGGACATATTCGATAAGATTGATAAAACTGAGATTTCTGAGAGAGGAGAATACGAGATTACCGACTCAGTAACCTTGCAAATTAACGAAGGCAAAAAAGTCATCGGCCATAAAACAGATAAAGATTGGATCGATGTCGGAAGACCTTGGGAACTGATTGAGGTAAACGAAGAGTTAATCGGCCAACTCAAGACAGAAATCAAGGGTCATGTTGAAGACGGCGCACACATTCATGGTGAGGTCTTTTTGGATGAAGGAAGTATCATAAGGGCCGGTGTGTACATTGAAGGAAACGTGTACATCGGTAAGAACTGTGATGTGGGTCCTAATTGTTATATCAGAGGCAATTCCTACTTTGGAGACAATGTCCATATTGGAAATGCCGTTGAAATTAAAAATTCTATCATTATGGAAAATACCAATGTTAGCCACTTAAGTTATGTTGGGGATTCAGTCATAGGGTCCAATTGTAATATAGCTGCCGGAACTAACATTGCTAACTTACGTTTTGATAATAGATCTGTAAAAACCAAAATCAAAAATCAGATGATTGATAGTGGAAGACGTAAACTCGGTTCCATCATTGGGGATTCAGTGAAAACAGGTATCAACTCAAGTTTTTCACCGGGTGTTAAGGTAGGTCACAATGCCACTATCGGTTCAGGGGTTTTATTGTATGATGATGTACCCTCCGATACAAGAGTGTTGGTAAAACAGAATCATATTATACAAGATAAGAATAAGAAGAAATAGGCGATATTATGGAAAATATTAAAGACTCTGTTGTAATATGCCCACAAGCACAAGTAATTGGCGATGTTGAATTAGGTGAAGATGTATCAATCTGGCATGGTGCAGTCTTGAGGGGAGATACAGATTCCATAACCATTGGAAACAATTCCAATGTCCAAGATAATTGTGTTGTGCACTGTACCAAGGGATATCCTGTTGAAATAGGAGAAAACGTATCTGTTGGTCATGGTGCTGTTGTTCACGGTTGTAAGATTGACGACGATGTGCTGATTGGAATGAATGCCACCGTTTTGAATGGTGCCCATATCTCTAAAAACTCCATTGTCGGTGCTGGAGCAGTTGTAAGTGAAGGAAAGGAATTTCCTGAAAACAGTTTGATATTGGGAGTTCCTGCAAAAGCAATAAAAGAGGTCTCACCTGAACAAATCGAAATGATTCGAAAAAATGCAGAAAATTATGTTAAACTTTCCAAACAATATAAGGAAGATTAAATTATGAAAGCAAGACAAATTGTAGAAGAAATGGATTCATATGTGCCTGGAAAATCTCAAGATGAGATTGCAAGTGATTTTAACTTAAAAAAAGAGGATATCATCAAATTGGGTTCAAATGAAAATCCGTGGGGTCCATCTCCAAAAGCAATGAAAGCTATTGAAAATGAGATTAAGTCCATTAACAGATATCCGGAATCACAATTGCATGAACTTGTGGATGAAATCGCAAAATATTCTGGAGTTAAATCTTCTCAGGTCATTATTGGTGGGGATGGTGCTGATGAAATAATTGATGTTCTTGCAAAAACATTTATTGATAATGGGGACGAGTTCATAGTCCCTTTACCATCTTATATGTACTATGAATACTTATTAAAGCAATATGGTGCCAAACCGGTTTATGCAAAATGGGATTTGGATGAAAACAAGTTGGATGTTGATTCAATATTTGACGCCATAACTCCAAAAACCAAAATGATTTTCCTATGCAGTCCGAACAATCCTACAGGAACTCTGATAGATAAGGAGATTCTAATGGACATTGCAGGTAAAAATCCTGATATTTTAATTGTCATCGATGAGGCTTATTTTGAATACTCAGAAGTCACAAATAAAGATTTGATTAACGAATTTGACAATATTTTCATTATCCGTACAATGTCTAAGGTATTGGGACTTGCGGGCATGAGAATAGGTTACGGTCTTGCATGCGATGAAATCATTGAGTACATGCACAGAATCAAGCCGGTATTCTCCCTTACAAGATTGTCATTTGTTGCTGCACTCAATACATTCAGGGACACTGAGTATATTGAACAGTCCATTGAAAAGGGTATTGAATCAAGGCAATACTTATACGACGAAATTTCAAAAATCGATGGGTTGAATGTATTTCCATCCAAGTCAAATTTCATGCTAATCGGCATAAAAGACACTGGTTTTACAGCGTCAGAACTTGCTTTGGAGCTTATGAAAAGAGGAATCATTGTTAGGGATTGCACATCATTTAAAGGTTTGGATGAGTATTGGATTAGAATAAGTATCTGTACTTTAGAAGAAGATAAGAAATTTATTGAAATTTTAAAAGAGGTTTTAAACTAATGTATGTGGGAGGAACAGTAATATCTTCTGTTGAGTTTCATGGAAACATGTCTCTGGTCATTTTCATGTCCAAATGTCCTTTAGCATGCAGATATTGTCATAATGTGGAATTGCTTGAAGACAATACTGAAAAATCTTTTGAAGAAATCAAGGATGAAATTGATTCTTCAGCTGACTTTTTGGATGCTATTGTGATTTCTGGAGGAGAACCGTTAGTTCAAACCGATGCCGTTATTGAAATATTGGAATATGTTCGTCAAATTGGTTTGAAAACCAAATTGGATACAAGTGGCATCTATCCGGAAAAACTTAAAGAGATTTTGGATTTGAATCTGTTGGACTATGTTTCACTTGACGTTAAAACCACATTTTCAAAGTATCGTAAGATCACCGGTGCAAATGTAGGTTTTGAAGTCAAAAAGTCAATGGAATATATAAATGATGCTGGAGTTCATTTGGAAATAAGGACAACATATGTTCCAACATTACACACTAAAAAAGACATTATCAATTTGGTTGACGAAATCAAATCAGAAGTTTACACTATTCAACAATTCAGAAATAAAAATGTTCTAGATCCGGCTTTAGAAAAAGTTGAAGTGCCAAATCCTCATGACTTAGCTAAGTTGGCAGAGGAAATCAAACCTTACTTTGATGGGGTTGTCAAGGTTAAGTCAGGTGAGTTTGGGGAACAAATTATCTAGGGAGAGTGTTTACAATACCTATTTTGTCATTTTCAAGTAATGATATTGATGTTATCACTGGTAAGAAAACCAGAACCATTCGTAAGGCGTGGAAAACACCGCTTAAGGTGGGTGACAGATTATATTGTTACTGGAATCTTGTTTCAAAAGAAAAGATGAAGATTTTTGAGGCTTTTGTAACTGGTATTGAAACTATTCCTTTTTCTTTAATTAAGGATAATGATGAATTGGCTCGTGAAGAAGGTTTTAAAGACTCTAAAGATATGTTGAGAGAATTTAAAAAGATGTACGGTGGCCAAATTGATCCTGATGAGGAATTTCAAATAATCTATTTTGAAAAGATACACATTGACGATTGGAAAGGAGACAAAATCGACGAAAAGGCAATGATAACAAAGAGAGCAGACATTCTTTTTGACAGTGGTAAGTTCGATAAGTCAACAATGTGTTATGATGCTGCTTTGAAATTGGATCCTAACGATGTTTATCTATTGAACAAGCAGGGAGACAATTTGTCAAGGTTGGGCAGGTTCATCGATGCGATTGATTGCTATGACAAGGCACTCGAATATGAGCCGGCCAATATTTACATTTTGAATAATAAGGCTATTGCACTTCTGAACTCAGGAAACATCAATGAGGCTTTGAAGGTGAGTAACATCGCATATAATTATAGGCCAAGCAGCCCAATTGTCCTGTACTGGAGAGGCTTCATTTTAGAAATGCTCGGAAGGTATGACGATGCGCTGAAGGTTTATGATAAGCTTATTGTGATTGACGGTGAAAATCCTGAAGTTTGGAACTCCCGTGGAAACCTATTGACTGACATGGGAATGTTGGAGGAAGCTATTGAATCATTTGACAAGGCTGTTGAGGTATGTTTGGATGATTCTGAAATGGATGCTTCTGCGATAAACCGTATGGGTAATGCTTATATTGATTTGGGAATGCTTGATGAGGCTCTCGAATGTTTCAATAAGGCAATAGATTTGGAAAAACACAACATAGACTTTTTATTGAATAAGGGTGTTGTGCTGATGGAACTGGGTAAATTTGAAGAGGCAGTTGACAGTTTCAATAAGGTTTTACTTAGAAATCCTGATAATGAAGATGCGTTTTTCTTAAAAGAAGAATGTTTAGAAAACTTTTAATGTAGATTACTACATTCAAACTCTTATTTTTTTACTAAAGATATTATAATTTTGAAATAATCCTTGATTAAAATCAATATTTTGATATAATCTGCTTTTTATTTAATCAAAATTTCAATAAAATTAAAAGAAAAAATGGTGATGGGAGTTGTTTTAATTATTTTTTGTATTTTTCAATTAAGCCAATTCCCCAATCGGTCATTTCGTCAGCTTTTGCCTGTGAGTCGGATTCCGCAAAGCATCTGAAAATCGGTTCGGTACCTGAAGGTCTGATGATTACCCAGCCGTCGTCTTTTAGGATTTTGACTCCATCGGTCAAGTCCAATTCGAAATCGGTTGTGGTTTTGATTTCATCTGCAATGCTGTTCATTACAAATTCCTTTTCGTCATCAGGACATTCAATTTTCATTTTGCTTGCATAGTAAACAGGAAGCTCTGCCACCAATTCAGATAATGGTTTGCCTTCTTTTGCAACGATTTCAAGGATTTTTGCAACGGTCATTACTGCATCTCTTCCGTATACGAAGTCTGGGAAGATCAGTCCTCCGTTTTCCTCTCCTCCGAATAAACCATTTTCATCTTTAAGCTTACGAGCAACGAGCAAGTCTCCAACAGCAGTGGCAATCACTTCGCCATTGTACTCTTCTGCAACGTCATAAATTGCCTGTGAAGTTGCAACGGTGGTGACAATGGTTCCTCCATTGTTTTCCTTAAGCATTTGTTTTTCAACAAGGGTGAATGTCTTGTCTCCTAAAACAAAATTGCCCTTTTCGTCAATGCAGATGGTTCTGTCTGCATCTCCATCGTGAGCAAGACCAATGTCTGCATTAAGTTCTTTTACAACACTAATCAATTCCTGCAAGTTTTCTTCAATAGGTTCAGGGTCACGTCCTGGGAAAAATCCGTCTGCCTGTGAGTTTAGGGTGGTGACGTCACAACCTAACTTACGAATCAAATATGGTGCGGTGTAGCATCCTGCACCTGACCCGCAGTCTACGACAACTTTTAAATTAGCGTTTTTAATGGCTTCAGCATCTACTTTGGAGATTGCTTCATCAACATATTCATCAATTATCGTATCATTGTGATATATCTGGCCGATTTCAGAGAATTCTGCTCTTTTTGGCTCTTCATCAAAGTATAATTTTTCAATCTCAAGTTCCATATCGTCAGGTATTCCAATACCGTCTGCATCTAAGAATTTAATACCATTGTATTTTGGCGGATTGTGTGAAGCAGTAATCATGACTCCTCCGTCATAATACTTGCGAACTGCATACTGGACACCTGGAGTCGGCAATATTCCTAAATCCACAACATCACAGCCTGATGATAACAGTCCTGCTTTAACGGCTTCCATCAGCATTGGAGTTGAAGTACGTGTATCTCCTCCAACAGCCACGACTCCTTGAACAACTGTACCGTAACTGGCTGCGAGTCTTGTTGCAAATTCTGGTGTTAAAACGTCATTAGCGGTTCTTCTAACTCCAAAAGTTCCAAATAATCTTTTTTTATTAGACATGTTCTTAATTCCTATAAAATTTACATGTCTTATTTTTGGATTTTGATTAATAAATATATTGTTAATTGATTATTCTCAGACTGTCCCCATTCGATAAAATCAATTCCAAATTTGAATTGTACTCGGTTATTGTCCCGACAACCTGGACCTTTCTATTCTTAAAGTCCTCAATATCCAAATTTCTGGATTGAATTTCAGCCACTTGGCTTTCAAAAATAATCAGTGGAGTTTGAGATTCCCCATCGTTGATTGTCAAAAAATAGCTTGTCTTTGAACTTGATTGGCTGACTTCGGTAATGACTCCGGTTATTTTCACCTCCTCATCAATCATTCCTCTGTTTATGTCTTTAATGTCAATTTCCTTAACTTCAATTGTTGGAGTGAATGCTATCAGGCCGATTATTCCAATCAGTGAAGTTACCAGTGCAATTTTCAGTAGTTTGTCGTCAGTGATTTCCATACAAGATAATGGATTTTCATGATTTAAATACTTGTGACGAGATGATTGCAAGGTTTATTTTAGGTTAAAATTATTGCATACTCCTTTTAGAGGATTTGACAAAAATAAGTTTGTATATAGATTATCAGGGTGCTTTTTTGCTGTTTATTTTTTGAAAAGTGAGGTAATCGGTAGAGTCAAAGCTCTACCTAACTAGTTTCCTGTGCGGTACATTGAAAGGAGCCTTTCAACAGTGTCTGCATCCATCGGACTTTTGTCCTTACGGATGTTTTTAACGACAGGGAACCTTAATGAGTAACCGGTTTCATATTCTGGGGATTCAACAATTTCTGAAAATGCAATTTCCAGAACGATTTTTGGTTCTACTTTGATTTCACGGCCTTTTGTTGATATTTCAAGCTCTTTCATTCTTCCTGTAAGGTATTCAAGAGTGGCATCGTCAAGGCCGGTTCCGACCAATGCAACGCTTTTGAACTCGTTGTTTTCATCTCTTAAGGCCAACAGGTATGATCCGACAAAATCCCCTCTTTTACCGATACCGTATATTCCTCCGATTACCACCATATCCAATGTTTCAGGCTCTGCCTTGTACTTGAGCATCTTTTTGCCCCTTAATCCTGGAATGTATGGGGAGGTGGTGTCCTTGATCATGATTCCTTCATGTCCCTCATTGATGGACCATTCGAAGAGCGCTTGGATTTCATCGATGTTGTCTGCATTTCCATATTTCATGGTACTCAAGTTCATCTCATCAACTGAGGTATCTACAATGCTTTCAAGTGTTTCCCTTCTGGTTTTCAAGGCTTCATCAATCATTGGAACCTTATAATACATCACATCAAACAGGTAAACTTTCAGTGGAACGTTTTCCATAGCTTCCTCAACATTGTGTTTCCTTCTAACACGATGAAGGACGTTTTGGAAAGGTAAAGGTTTTCCATCGCGTGTGGCTATGACCTCTCCCTCTACAATATAATCCTCATGGGGCATGTGTTCATTGAACAGTTCAACGATTTCCGGAAGTGCATGGGTGATGTTTTCGAGTCTGCGTGTGAAAATATTGATTTCATCGCCGTTTCTGTGAACCTGAAGTCTTATTCCATCGTATTTTGTATCACAAAGGGCTTCGCCCATTTCAGGCAATATTTCCTCTAAGGGGGGTGCCAATTGTGCCAGCATAGGTTTTACAGGAGTTCCTGGTGTAAGGTTAAGTTTGGCAAGTCCCGCTTCACCTTCCTCCTTGGCGGTTCTTGCTACGACTGAAAAGTCATTGGTAAGCATTTGCGCCCTTTCAACGATTGCCTTGTCGATATTGAAAGCTTGGGCTATTGCGTCACGGACCACTCCGTCACCCACTCCAATTCTCAACTCTTCTGTGATGGTCCTTGTCAGGTATTTCGCTTCAGTTGCGCTTGCCTGTGACAAGAGCTCCAGGATGACTGAAATTTTACGATTGGTTGACCTTGAACCGCTTATCTGGGATAACTTTCTCAGGCTGTTGAAGACAAAGTCGATTGTAAGGGGCTGTGAGAAGAAGGTCATCTGGGATTTTTTTGCATATAGCTTGACGCAAGCAAGACCAATGTCTCCCTCGTCACGAACGGCATCCTCAACGGCGGCCTGGGTTGTGCCGACCGCTTCAGCAACTGCCCTTTCAACTAATTTTCCACCAATGCCTATTTCCTCTGAACTCCATGCGGGAAATACTACTCCCAAAATCAAAAGCCCAACTTTCTCAATGGTTTCGGAGTCTAGGGTCTTCAGGTATTCCGCTATGATTTCGGTTTTTTCCAGTCTTTTTGTAGTTGCCTCAAGGGCTGAGTACACGTCTACCAATTCTTGATATTTCATTAGAAATCGCCTTTAGCTATTTTTACTGCACAATACTCTCCGCACATTGCGCACATTTCATCATCGTCAAGCTCGCACTTGTCACGGTATTTTCTAGGTTTTGACTTGTCCAATGCAAGGTCAAACTGTGCTTCCCAATCGAATTCCTTTCTTGCCTTTGCCATTGCGCGTTCCCTTTCCCAAGCTTGCGGAAGTCCTTTTGCAACATCTGCTGCTTCAGCAGCAATCTTGGATGCGACAACTCCTTCTTTAACGTCTTCAAGACTTGGAAGGGACAAGTGTTCTGCAGGTGTCACATAGCATAGGAAGCTTGCTCCTGCGGTTGCAGCTATTGCTCCCCCTATTGCTCCTGTGATGTGGTCATAACCCGGAGCGAGGTCAGTCACAAGAGGTCCTAAAACGTAAAATGGCGCTCCGTGACAGATTGTCTTTTGTATTTCCATGTTTGCCTTGATTTGGTTTAAAGGCATGTGTCCAGGCCCTTCAACCATCACTTGAACATTTGCGTCCTGTGCCCTTTTGACCAATCCTCCCAGGTTTACAAGCTCTTGAATTTGAGGGATATCGCTTGCATCTGATAGGCATCCCGGTCTCAATCCGTCGCCTAGGGATAATGTGATGTCGTATTCATAGGATAATTCCAATAGATAATCATAATTTTCATATAATGGGTTTTCCATATCGTTGTGGTTGATCCATGATGCCATGAATGTTCCTCCACGGCTTACAATTCCCATCATACGGTTTGCTGCCTTAAGCTTTTGGACAAGGTCCTTTGTGATTCCACAGTGAAGTGTCATGAAGTCCACTCCCTCTTTTGCCTGATTTTCTATTGCCTTGAAGATGTCGTCAGGATCCATGTCAATGATTTCATTGCCCTTGTTTAAGGTGACTACTCCTGCCTCATAGATTGGAACGGTTCCAATGCACAAATCAACTGCATCCATAATCTTTTTCCTGAACAGCTTCAAATCTGAACCTGTTGACAAGTCCATCAATGCGTCCGCACCGTATTCCTGTGCAAGTTTTGCCTTGTTGATTTCCAATTCCAAGTCATCAATCTTTGATGAAGAACCGATATTCGCATTGACCTTGGTTGTCAGGCCTTCTCCAATACCGCATGGTTTTGAATGGCCATTTACATTTTTGGGAATTACTACTTTTCCCATATCAATTAATTTAGCTAGCTTGTTTACATCTATATTTTCTTTTTGAGCAACAAACTCCATTTCTGGTGTGATGTTGCCTTTTTGTGCTTCACTTTTTTGAGTCAAATTTATCCCTCATGTTGACTAATCATTAATAATATTAGATTTTCTTAATATATAGAATTAATTTTTTATATTGTCGTTTTAATATTATTAAACATTGGTGGTTATATGGTTAAAGATAGACATGTTATTGAAACATTGGGAAAAGTGCGTGTGGTAATCGAAAACGGTGAAATCACTGAAGTTGGCTCATCAGACATGAAATATTGTCCTATGTTTCATGCAATGCATGGAGTGGAAGAGTTAAATGAGGAATTCATACGCAAGAACATTAATTTCAGAATCAATGATTTCGGAATGTGCACTCCAGAAAGGGTTGTTGAGATGGATGATTTGGTCACTGTTGGAATATCTGAAATTCTCAAGACCAATATGGAAAAAGGAAACATCGACTGTGTTGTCGGAGCATGTGATGGTGCCGGAACATTGCTCATGACCAATCCTCGCGTCGTTCAGGGAGTCGGCGGAAGGGTGTCAGGCCTTGTAAGCACAACCCCCATTCCTGAAGTCATTGAAAAATTAGAGGAAAAGGATTGCGTAATTCTGAACCCCGAAACCGCTGAATTGAATCAATTGGAAGGATTGAAACTGGCTTTGGATAGGGGATATAAGAACATTGCAATAACAATACTTCCTTCACCTATGGTTGAGGAGATAAGGAATTATCCTGTTGATGATGGCGTTAACGTTTATATTTTCGTGGCCCACACAACAGGCGCCAGTGCTGATGAGGTTAAAATGCTTTTTGAAAATGCAGACATTGTAACAGCTTGCGCTTCAAAGGCAATTGACGAGTATGCTGACGAGCATGAGCCTTATTACTATGGGGTTAAGGTTCCGATTTTCTGTGCCAGTGATGATGGCCGCAGGTTCTTGGACATTAGGCTTGAAAAAATCGGCAAGCCTCTAACAACCAATAATTATCCGAGAAACAAGGATGATACTCCAAATAAGTTAATTTAGGATGTAAAAAATGAAAGTGATATATTTTGATACCGAGACATCAGGTCTCGATTTTTTAAGCTGCAGGATTATAGAACTGGCGATGCTGATTGATGATGATGGAAACATCACCGAATATGATGAATTCATAAACATTGATGAGGATTTGCCTCCAAAAATCACTGAAATAACCGGTATCACAGATGAGATGCTTATAACTAAGGGGATAAGTGAAAGGGAAGTCGCTTGCGATTTGAAGGATAACCTGACTCCGGGAACATTGATGATTGCTCACAATTGCCAGTTTGACTTGGCATTTGTATACTATCTTTTAAAAAGGCATTTTCCTGATGAGGCTGATGACATCGTATCTGGCCTTGACTGGATTGATACTGTAACAGTCCTGAAAGACCGTAAGGAATTTCCTCACAAGCTAATCGATGCCGTTAAGCATTATGGTATTGATGAAGTCAATTTCCACAGGGCAATCGATGATACAAAAGCGTTGTATAATGTCACTCAGGCAATGATGGATGAGCGATCTGATTTGGAGGAATATATTAACATTTTTGGTTATAATCCTAAATGGGGTGTCAGTGGTCCTAGATTTGATTTCATTGAATATAAAAGGCAATATTTCAATAAGGGTATTGTTCCTTCAGATTATATATTGCCTAGAAAATAAGTCTTTTTTTTTAAATGGAGGTTGGGGGAGGATTCCATATCCTCCCCAGATTTAATAGAGAATGCGATAAATATAATGGAGGTTGTGGGAAAGATTGTCCTTATCTTTCCCGAGGTTAAAATATGGTTAGAAGTTAAATAGGATGGTGTAGGGAGTGTTTGTCCCTACATGTATTGAACTAACTGTTCTTCTTGGATTTGATTGTTTCCTGGCTTCACCTTGTCTATTGCTTCTTTGAAGTATTTGTATGGGATTTCACTAGCTTCAAGGTCATCTCTTAATGCAAGCATTGCAGCTTCTCTGCAAACAGCTTCAATGTCTGCTCCGACATAACCGTCTGTGTTTTTGGCTAATTTTTTAAGATCAACGTCTTTTGCAAGTGGCATGTCTTTTGTATGCACTTTGAAGATGGACACTCTTGCGTCCTCGTCAGGTTCTCCGACTTCAATGTGTCTGTCGAATCTTCCAGGCCTCATGAGTCCTGTGTCCAGAATGTCTGGCCTGTTTGTTGCCGCAATGATTGCAACGTCTTCAAGCTCTTCAAGACCGTCCATTTCAGTTAACAATTGGTTTACCACTCTTTTTGTCACTCCGCTGTCAGTGTCGTTTCCGCTACGTGCGCTGGCTATTGCATCGATTTCATCGAAAAAGATCACAGTTGGGGAAGCCTGTTTTGCTTTTCTGAATACTTCACGAACACCTTTTTCGGATTCTCCGACCCATTTGGACAGGAGTTCAGGTCCTTTAACGGAAATGAAGTTCGCTTCACTTTCACTTGCAACCGCTTTTGCAAGCAAGGTTTTACCGGTTCCCGGAATTCCGTAAAGCAATGTTCCTTTTGGAGGTCTGATTCCTAGGCGTTGGAAGGTTTCAGGATGTTTTAAAGGCCATTCTACAGCTTCTTTAAGTTCTTGTTTTACGTCTTCAAGCCCTCCAACATCGTCCCATTTGATGTCTGGGATTTGCACAAGGACTTCCCTTAGTGCGGAAGGTTGGATTTCTTTTTGTGCGTTCTTGAAGTCATCTCCGTTCACCACGATTTTTTCCATAACTTCTTTTGGAATCTCTTCGTCGTTTTGAATTTCTGGCAATATTCTTCTTACTACTCTCATTGCAGCTTCTTTACATAATGATTCGAGATCTGCTCCCACAAATCCGTGGGTGGTATTTGCGATTTTGTCCAGGTCCACATCATCTGCAAGAGGCATGTTTCTGGTGTGAATTTCAAGCACTTCTTTTCTTTCTTCTGTGTCAGGCACTCCAATTTCAATTTCCCTGTCGAATCTTCCAGGTCTTCTGAGTGCTGGGTCAAGGGAATCAGGACGGTTGGTAGCACCGATTACCACGACTTGGCCACGGGATTTGAGTCCATCCATCAATGTTAGAAGTTGTGCAACGGTTCTTCTTTCAACTTCTCCATTGGTTTCTTCTCTTTTTGGAGCAATTGCATCGAGTTCATCTATGAATATGATTGAAGGGGAGTTTTCTTCTGCTTCTTCGAAGTATTCTCTTAGGTTCTCTTCAGATCCGCCCACATATTTGCTCATGATTTCTGGCCCATTTATTAAAATGAAATGGGCGTCACTTTCACTGGCTACTGCTTTTGCCAGTAAGGTTTTACCTGTTCCAGGTGGTCCGTGCATCAATACACCTTTTGGAGGTGCAATTCCTAATTTTTCGAAGAGTTCTGGTCTTTTAAGAGGAATCTCAATCATTTCTCTGACTTTTTTGACTTCTTCCTTAAGACCTCCGATGTCTTCGTAGCTTACATCAACGAGGTTGCTTACTCCCTCGATTTTTGAAACGTCCACAGGAGATTCATGTAATTGCACTTCTGTATTTGGTCCCACAATCACGATGTCTTTAGGACTTGTGGACACTACTGCGAATTTTATTTCGCGCATTGCTGGGGTGAAATCCATTAATTCATCGAAGAGGCTGTTGAATCCCATTCCCATGCTTGGTCTTGGTGCACGGATTTGTGATCCTATTATGTCCCCTTGGACCATTACTTTTCCTGCGAATAGTCCACGAACATCTCCTTGTACACGAATGTTATCTTCAGTTGGAGCTAAAACAACTTTTTTTGCTTCTGTTGCTTTTGCTTTTTTAATAGTGACTTCACCACCGATGGTTGCACCGGAGTTTTTACGAACGAGTCCATCTATTCTTATTACTCCAAGTCCGATATCAGTTTGTGAAGGAAGAGCGATAGCTGCAGTTTTTCTTTCTCCAACAATTTCAATCAGGTCTCTTTCATGGATTCCTAAGTCGTCCATGACATTTGGATCGAGTCTTGCCAATCCTTGGCCGACATCCTTTTGTGAAATTGCTTCTGCAACTTTTAGTGTGATTTCATTTTCTGCCATGATATCATCTCCATTTTTTGGCTGTAATGTATTGTAATTGTAATGTCAAAATCTTTTTGTTACTTTTTGTAACTTTATTGACAAAGTAATCTGTGTATGTCTTACTATATAAATGTTTCGGTTTTGACATTTTTTCAAATAGGTATAAAACAAGGTTATTTATTTAAAATATAAACTATTGTTGTGTTGACACTATAAAAATAATTTAAAATAAAAATTTATAAAAAATAATAAATATTAAAGTGCTATATTAAATTTAAAAATTTAATTACTTTTAGACACTTTAACTTTTGTTCGTATTGTTCGAAACATTATCTTATGGTTCCGCCAAAACCTGTGAATAAGTTTTTCACATTTTCAATGTCACTTTTGGACAACGCTGTGACTTCAAATGTCAGGCTGATTGAATCATCTGCAATCTGAGGTCCGTTATATGCGTCTGTCAGTTTGATGTCGATGATGTTGTCCAGATTCATGACTGTGTTTTGGATTGTTTCGACATGGACGCTCTTGGAGAAGATGCAGCTTATGGATTTGGTTTTACTGTCCAAATTATTGATTTTCCAGTCATACAATTCCTCATCACTTAAAACCTCAATGTTTGCTATGCGCAATCTCTTGACTTGATTGCCACGCTTTAAGATGGCGGTCTTGTCCTCTATTCCATCCAGTATTCCAACATGAATCTTTCCTGAATAGATGTGTTTGAGGCCAACCTCTTTGCCTATTGACTTGTTCAATAATGTGAACTCATGGCTCAATGCGTTGATTGCCTTGTCACTTCTACCCAATGCATTCTTAATGTCGCCCATATGTTTGGTTGCCTTGATTGCTATGTCGACAAATGAGTCCTCATCTCCGTTATTTATGACGTCCCTCAATTCGATGACCGCTTCGGCAAATGTGTTTCTGATTTTTGGCCCGTTATTGTTCATGGATTGGATATTGTATGTCAAATATGGATTTTGAGCTACAATACGGGCAATCATATCAATCATCAGATTGTATATTGGACTTTCATAGTCTTCGCTTTCACTCAAATCGACTTTCAGCTTTTCAATTGCAGAGGCAGTTGATATAAAGGAGAAGTGTGTCAGAACTTGGACGATGCTCATCATGAAATCATGCTTTTCGGCAGTGGTTTCAATTATTCTCATGTTCTTGCTTGAAAGGTAATCATAAACCTTGCTGTACCATTCGCCCTTCTTGTCTGCGGTCAGAACTATGACCTGATTGTCAAGCTCGGTTGTGCGGGGACCAAAAACAGGGTGTGTTGGAATGTATTCAACGGTTTCAGGCAGGCATTCCGCCATGGTCTTTGAGGGTTCCTCCTTGACACTTGTAACGTCAACCATCAGGGATCCGCTTTTCATGAAAGGTGCAACTTCCCGAATGACGTCTGAGGTGTACTGGATTGGAACGGATATGATGAGTATGTCGCTGATGTTTGCAAGGCCTGCATTGGACTCGATATAATTGACGCCCAATTCCTTTGCAACGTTTCTGCCTTTATTGTGGTCGGTTCCTGTAATGTATACTTCAAATTCTTCCCTGAAGTAGTAGATTAGTGTTTTTCCTAAACCATCACTACCTCCAATTATTCCAACATTCATATTAATCAGTTAATATTTAATGATTATAATTATTTAAATAGATTGTTCCATTTCTTCAAAAATTTTTAATAGTATTACATTATAACTAATTAATGTTATTATGAAAGTTATAAACGAAGATGAGAAGGAAGGTTTTGTTAAGGTTGTTCCTGAAACCTTGGACGATTTGTGGCATCTGTCCCACATTATTGAGGTTGGCGACAACGCTTCATCAAAAACAACCAGGCGTATACAAGACACTTCCGGGGATAAAGTTAGAAGTGATAGGGGAGTTAAGAAAACATTTACTTTAGGACTGGACATCGAAAACATTTCATTTCAACTCTTCACAGGAAAGTTAAGACTAACCGGCGTAATTACAAGGGGTCCTGAAGACTTGGTGCCTCTCGGATCACACCATACATTGGAAGTCAAGCTCAACACTCCATTGTCAATCACAAAAAACAGGTGGCCAAAGTGGGCCATCAAGAGATTGAATCAGGCTATTGAAGCATCCAAAAAATTATCTGCGATAATTGTGGTTCTTGAGGATGACACTGCAACATTGGGACTTATGAGACAATTCGGAATAGAGTACTACGGTCCGATTAAGGGACATGTTTCAGGCAAGCGCATAATCGATAAGAACCGTCAAAAGAACATTGTCCAATTCTATGAGAAGGTAATAGAGTCCATCACAAAATTCGATTCAATTCAAAATATTGTTATTGCAGGGCCCGGTTTTGTTAAAAACGACTTTTACGATTACTTAAAGGATAAGCACCAAGACCTTGCCAAAATATCAATCATTGAAGCCACAGGTGCCGGAGGTAGAAACGGGATTTCTGAGGTTTTAAAGAAAGGCACTGTTGAAAAGTTAACTTCAGAGAATCGTGTGGCTCAGGAAATGGGTGCAATCAATAATCTGCTTTCAGAAATCGGTAAAAATTCCTCAAAAATTGCTTATGGTGTAAAAGAAACACAGAATGCAATCAACTTGGGTGCAGTATCGCAACTGTTGATTTTGGATACTCAGGTTGCCGAAGAGGACATGGGTGATTCCATGGATATGGTCGAGAATATGAAAGGTGATGTAATGGTTGTCAGTAGCGAGCATGAAGGCGGAAAACAATTGGAAAGTCTTGGAGGCATGGCGGCTATCCTAAGGTATAAAATTAATTAATATTTATATATTAAGAAAAATTAAAATCATATATATAAATTATTATCAACTGTGATTTTCATGATGTATACATCGATACTTTTTGCATTAATATTTGTTTTTGTCATATCTGCAATAGGTACTGCTGTAATAAATATAATATTTAGATTTTTGGGCGGAAGAGGATATTTGGGAAACCTGTTTCCAAACGTTAGGGGTGGAACTCCACGTGCTGTGGGTATAATTCCATTTTTAATATTGTCTTTTTATATGTTGCCTGGTTTTAATAATCTGATTTTAATAATAGGTATTTTTGCATTAATTGACGACATTTTGGGAAGAAAGAAATCTCCGTTCGGTATGGAATGGGGACAGTTGTCTAGGGGTATCGGAATAATCCTTGTAATGGTTGTTGGTTTGCTTGAAGGATTGGGCGTATCTTCAATTTTTATTGCGTTAATGGTGCAGCCGTTAAACATTTCAGACATGCAGCCGGGTTCTACATGCATTGTAACAATCATAATGTCTGTTTTGACAATTTTTGCAATGTTGATTGTAGGATCTCAGCCATATGCTGAACTTCCTGCTATTTACACTCCATTATTAATATTGGTTGTATGTATGGCTTATTCTCCGCTTGACTTTTCAGGAAAAATCATGTTGGGCGAAGTTGGAAATCACACATTTGGAATTGCACTTGGTCTAGCTTATTATGTTATGGGCGGACTGGTGGGTGTGCTTGTATTCGGATTTATCACAACCGCATTGATTGCATTTGTTAGAAGAAACAATTTGAGAGTGTTCTTCAGACAGCAATTAAGATTGCTTGACCCTACCTTCGGAGATTATTTCATGGACGTTTTAACTGGAGGGGGATTAGGAGACTTACTCAGAAAATGGATTTTAAGAGATAATCAATATAGGATAACAAACCCATTATTGATTTCATTAGGTTTCAGAAGATTAGTATACAATCCTCATGCAAGACATCACGAAAAATATGTTCCAAAAAATTATATTCCTCGTTTAGGAAAAGGAGAGTGATTCTTTTGAAATGTTTACTTATTGTCACTGGTAGAGGTTTGGGGGGAGATGCCATGATTGCTCTAAACACCATGTCTGCACTTGAGAAAAGGGGTGTTGAATGTGATGTTGCTTTAGATGAATCTGCTCCTGGTCTTTTATTTGAAAAAAACGGATATTCTTGGCATAAGATATCGGTTCCTCAAGCGGGAGGTCACTCTGCCACTAAATTGTCTGCTCTTAAGGGAGCTTTGAAATTGATTTCTGCTACTTTTAAAGCAAGAAAGGCTATTAAAAAATCAAAAGCTGATTTTGTATTGGGCATATTGGGTGGAGGAGCTATTGTTGCTTCTCTTGGAGGTAAATTTGCACGTAAACCTACTTTTTCTTTAATTTCAACTCCTCTCGATTCAAGAGTGTGTCCAAAATTCAATCATTGTTATATTTTACCAGAATTGAATAAATTCCGATGGGATAAATTGCCTAAGAATATGGAAAAATCCTTTTATCCGTTATCCGATGATATGGGAAATGGTGAATCTGACATTGCTCTTCAAAAGTTAAAGCAATATCCGAATTTTGATGAAAATAAAAAGACTATTGTATTTTCTTCAGGATCTTCAATCTTTAAAGGAATAATTGATGGTATCAATATTGTTGCAGACAAGACTGATGAGTATAACCTTGTTTTGGTGGGTTTGCCTCTTAAGGATGAGTATTATGACTTGATCGATGAAAATAAAATAATCTATGCTGGTTATATTGACTGGATTAATCATCTGTTCAAGTTTGCTGACTTGACTGTTCTCACTGATGACGGGGTTTCACTGGAGGAAGCATTCACCAATGGAAAACCTATTGTTGCTCTTGCTCGTGTCAAATGGGGAAGATACCAGAACATGGCGGGAGTATTCAAAGGCGCTATGATAGAATCAGACGTTGGTGATGTTTACGAAAGCATTCAGGAAGCTTTTGAAAATTATGATTCCCTGCAGGAAAATGCGCTGTATTATGGGGATGTGTGTATGAATGCCGCAGATAATTTGGCTGACAGCATCCTAAAAAAAGTAGAATAGTGGCATTATAGCCACAGATTTTTTATAATTTTGTAGTTTGTATCGGTTGAAGGGTGAATTTCTAGAAACTCACTGTAATCATCCAAATCATAATCCATTCTCATCAAGTAAGATAGGTATGCCACATCACTGGTTGAGGATGGGGATATTGAATTTATTTTATTTATCTTATTTTTGTTCTTATCGAATTCAATTTCGGTATATCCGGTATTTCCTTCGAGTATTTTCCAGAAAGCTCCCGGTCCGGCTATTCCAGGTATTGCAATTGTTGCCTTTTCATCTTCGCCAAGGTTTGTTTTTTCGTTTTTGACAAAACTCACTTCGGTGTTCAAACTTAAGGTTTGAGGAATGCAATTGTAGCTCACTTTATTTCCATACTTTGCCATGTTTCTTGCAGCTGTGATGCCTTCCATTCTTGCTACTGGGGTTAGTTGATATCCTCCAGTAACATCTCCTGCAGCATATACATTACTTACATTAGTTTGCATCATTTCATTAACTTTGATGCTTTTGTCAGGATTTAATTCAACAAATCCTTCTGCAATCTCACTGTTTGGGGTTCTTCCTGTTGCAAAAAACGGCACACCTTCCAGCTCTTGGCCGTCATTTGTCAAAACTTTATCCTTGAACACTTCAACAACATCGGTATTTTCCATGATGTTGACATTTGGAATAATCTTTTCCAACACGTACCTTTTAGTGTTTTCACTGAGTTCCTTTAAAAATGTGCTTCTCACAATAACATTGACTTCGCTTCCGAGTGTGGCATAGATGTTGGCTATTTCACAGGCGATTATTCCTCCGCCTATTATGTTTAGCTTTTCAGGAACGTCATCAAGTTTCAATATGTCCTTATTGGTTAACCCAAATTCAGATCCTTTTACCGGTGGAATGAATGGTCTTGCACCGGTAGCTATTAGTAAGTTGTCCCAATCGAAAGTTTCGTTGTTTACAATCACCTGATTATCCTCAATTTTGGCCTCGCCGTAAATCACATTGTTTCCAACACTTTCATTTTCCATTTGGTTTAGTTGCCTGAGCTTGACTTGTGTTTCGGTAATCTTTTCAACGATTTTATCGTAAGAAATTTCTAGTTGACTTTTAATGAAACCGTGTTTGTTGAATCTGTTATTTTCATCAATAAATTTTGTAATGTCTGTAAGTGCACAAACAACCATGCACCCTTCATTTAAACAGGTTCCCGCTATATGATTTTTTTCAATTAATGTGACGTCCTCTCCCAATTTTCCAAGTTCTAATGACCCTAATCTTCCTGCAGGCCCTGATCCAATTACAATATTTTTCATCATTAACCTCCCATTAGATAGTTTTATATAATACTAACATTTAATTATTAATATATATTAAATTTTGGAGATTGATATTTATGTGTATTGCAGCACCCGCTCATGTTGTTGAGATAAACAGAGAAGATAATTGGTTAGTTGCTGACTTCGGTGGAGCAAGACAACAAGCAAAAATAGATCTCTTACCTGAAGTAGAGATTGGTGATTATGTTTTAATCCATGCTGGTTATGCAATTGAAAAATTAACTGAAGAAGCTGCTAAAGAGTCTTTAGAAGCTTGGGAAGAACTTTTAGATATTCTCGAAGAAGAAGATATTGAAATGGAAAAAGCAAGAAATGAACATTTCAATCAATAGATTGAAACTCTTGTTACTCCATCTATTTTTAAAAATTCATTTATTAAATCGCCTTTAACTGGTTCCTCAGTTATTATGGTTAGTATTGGGCTTTGCTGAAGTTCAGTGTCTTCGGCATAAGCTTGCCTTATTCCTATTCCTTTTTCTGTTATTAAGTTTGTAGTTTTTGCTAGAATTCCTTCACTTTGGGATCCGACTTCAATTTCAATAACTCCAAGGTCTATGTTTTTAGCGATATTTTTTAATAGTGTTCCTGCTGGGATGATGTTGCTGAATAGGTTGTATAGTTCATCGTCTTCACATATGACTTCAATTGTTGATTTGATTGCACGTCTGTCCACATTTGCAGCTGTTGCCAATGCCTTGTCGCTGATTTTTAAGTTTCCACAATATACTTTTCCATCATCGTTTATGGACAGTCCAAGTTCGATCATCTTTTCTGCAACTCTGATTCTTGCAGGGTATTTTTTGAATTTTTCATTAATCTTTTCCCACATTTCTATCATCATTCCAACTTTTTGTACATTCAAGTTAATATTTGTAGAATACGGTATATATTATTTGTGGAAATTCTTAGAAAAAGTTGTCATGTAAAAAGAAAAATATTTTAAAAAAAGCTTAGAAGTAGGCTAGATGGGATTCGAACCCATGACCTCCCGGTTATCAGCCGAGCGCGCTAACCAAGCTGTGCCACTAGCCTATACATATTGTGTGACAGTTAACTGTCAACACTTATACATATGTTTATTGCCATATATAACTGTTTCGGTTATACATGGAAAAACAATAAAAAATTAAAATTTTATCTGTTAATCATTTCGTTAATGGAGTCTGCCATAGCATGTCCTTCAACGATGATTTTCACGTTTTCAATACCTTCAACGTTTTCAGCTCTGATTTTAGTATCAGCAGCGATACGAGTAATACTCATACAACCTGGGTTGGTTGGTTGGAGGGTAATTTCAGCTTGATCACCATCAACAGCGATATTTTTTACAATTCCCATTTCTACAATACTGATTCCCATGTGAGGGTCATTAATTGGAGAAATTGCGTCTTTAATAGTATTTACTAATTCTTCTGACATTTTCAGTCTCCTATAATTTATGTATTTATAAGTATTAATAATGATATTTATATATGTTGTTATTTTTTCAAACGATGTTTTAATTTAACTGCAATACCGTTACGGCACTCTTCCATCTCACGACCGGTCATAACTGCCTTGCCCACTCCAACAACGGTATCGTCACGAACAACGACGACCTCGTCATTTGGAACGATTTTAGGGTCTGCTTTTTCAACTCCCGGTGCAAAAACGGTGTTTGTTTCCAAGTCAAAATCAATGTTGATGATATGGATTCCCAATTCCTTTAAGATTTCTCCACCCGGTAAGTTTAATCTATACAATCCGTAATCTTTATTTAATAATGCCAATTGGGTTCCATTGGACAATATCCTTTTGTGATACATTCCTTTGGTTTTAACATTGTCAGGAATAAATCCTTCTCCTCCTTCACCAAACTGGTATTTTGCAATTGACTTAAGTTCATGCAATGTCTTTTCACGTCTATTGACTCTTTGATGATTTTTCAATTCCATCCTTAGATTATAAAGTGAATCTGGGGAAGTCGGACGCCCATCCACACAAACATTAACAAAATCATCCAGGTATGCTTCACATGATTCCAAATAACCTCCTGCAAGATTTGCAACGACTTTCTTTCCTTCGCAGTACTTGGCTATCAGTCTGCCGCTTTCTTCGATTTCGTCAGCAGACCATGAACCTGTTGTGCTCACGTCATAAGATTGAATCGGAAAAGTGTTCTCAAGTTCCCTTGGACAAATTCCAAAAGGGGAAGTGACAATAAGCTCTTGATATGATCTTGTTAATTTTCTAAATTTTTGATGGGATTTTGAATTGGAATAAGGTTTTTTCATACTGCAGGGCAATAATACGACAGTATCTCCAAGAGGTTTCATAATTTCCATTCTCTGTCTCCACCTGACCGCTTCCGGACGATAGAGAGACTCTTCACTTGAACATATTACTTTCATAATCATTCCTCAAAAGCTTTTATTAACTCGTTATCAAGCTTAATTAATCTTTCAATATTGTCATCACTATCTTCGATAGTTCTTTTCCATTTGTTTATTACAAAATCAATGTCAACTTCTTTGCTCCCGCTCACTAGATTGTCTGCATGGGCAACGATTTTCTCCTCAAGGGTTTGAGGCACATATGATTTTTTTGGAAGTCCAAGCTTAATTGATTCGCTTTCAGTGATTCCCGCGCCGATGTGTCTTTCGATGATATTTAGCACATCTTCATCGTATCCGTACTCTTTGGCAATCTTTACTCCCTCAACTGCATGGGTTATTCCATGGGTTTTGGATCTTCCAATATCATGCAATAAAGCGCCTTTTCTTATAAGGTCTTCATCCACATTATCAAAATTAGCAGCTATTTTCATAGCTTTTTTATAAACTGCTTCACAATGTTCTATGACATTTTCTGGTGTGTTTTCTTTTTTAAGTAATTCAATTTCCATTTTATCTATTTTTTTCACTAAATGACTTAAAATTACTTTCAACCATTTTAATGTCTTCTTTAATTTGTTTGATTGTTCCCTTATTGTCTTGGAATTCTAATTCGTCTCCACAAGCTGGACATAAAAATTCATAGTCAGATGCTTCATCAAAATCAAGTCTGACATGTCCTTGTGGGCATAGGAAGAACATGTTGTTTTCTTCACGTTCTAATTCTTCATTAAGCATTTTCAAATAGTTTTCAGAATCTTTAATTATACGATTTATAACTTCTTCTTTTTCAAATTTCCAAGAATAAGTGAACCATTGTGTTTCAGGGTCTTTACTTCTTTTATAACTAGCTAATCCCATATCATAAAGTCTGTAAAGTATTTTTCTAACAATATTCAGTTTAATTCCAGTTTTATTTGCAATTTCTTCATCGGTTTCTACACCATCGAGTAATGCTTTAACAATCGGTAAATTGCTTTCGTCTTCAACAACATTGGTTAATAAGGTCTTTACTAATGGATCGTCTATCATATTTTCCCCTAAAACTTATATTTTATAAATAAAAATAAAACAATAAAATTGATATTAGTTATTTATTTTGTATTATAAATAACTAACGATATTTAATAATTTTTTAAGATATCTAATAGATTTTTGATGATATAGTCAACTTCTTCAGTGGTTAATGTGGAGTATATCGGCAGGCTTATCTCATTTTCAAATAAATGATATGCATTAGGATAATCGGCAATGTCAAACCCTAAATTTTTATAAGCTGTTAATAATGGGAGTGGTTTGTAGTGGACATTTGTGCTTATTCCTGCTTCTTCCATTTTTACTATGATTTCATTTCTTTGCTCTAAACTTATGCCTTCAAGTCTTGCCAGGTATAGGTGTCCTGAAGATGCGGAATTTTCGCTAAAGTGGCGTGGTGTGATAACTTTGCTGTCCTTAAATCCCTCATCATATTGTCTGATGATTTCATGTCTTCTTGAAAGCATTTCATCATAGCGTTTCAATTGTCCAAGGCCTATTCCCGCTTGGATATCTGTCATGTTGCATTTGTATGCAGGAAGTAGAATGTCATATTCCCATGATCCCTTTTGAGTCTTTTCCAATGCGTCCTTGGTTTGTCCATGCAATGAATAAATTTGATATTTCTTGTATAGTTTCTCACTGTCAATATTTTCATTTTTCTTCCAGGTTACTGCGCCTCCCTCGGCTGTTGTGAGGTTTTTAACAGCATGGAATGAGAAACAAGTAAAATCAGCTAGGTTTCCTGATTTTTTGCCATCCTTTACGGCACCGAAACCATGAGCGGAATCAGCTACAATGATGATTCTATTGAAAGCCTCTTGTAACTCGGTGGATGGTGTGAACAAATCCTTTTTGGATTCGATTATTTCATAAATCTTATCGTAATCGCACAATATTCCTGCAATGTCTACTGGAATGATTGCTTTGGTTTTTTCACTAATTGCATCACTTAACTTGTCATAGTCCATTAGTTGGGTGTCAACTTGGCTGTCTATCATGACCGGTGTTGCCCCGACATGGCAGATTACGCTACATGATGCGGTATAGGTGTATGCAGGCACGATTACCTCATCTCCTTCACCAATGCCTAAAACTCTCAATGTCATTTCTAGGGCAGTTGTAGCAGCACTTAAACAAACAGTTCTGTCGCTGCCACAATATTCAGTTATTTTACTTTCAAATTCTTTTGTTTTAGGGCCAGTAGTAATCCAGCCTGACTTTAATGCTGCAATTACTTCATTAATCTCTTCTTCACTAATGTCTGGTGGTGAAAATGGAATCTTCATCATTATTTATTCTCCGTTAACTTCTTCAGGTTCTTTATATGTAGGAACACATTTTTTCATTGTATCCTTAATTTCATCCTTGCCTACATTCTCATCTTTCAAGAGTTCTCTAAACATGTCCAATTTCTTTTCGATGTCGTCCATCACGAAATTCATGGATTCTGTGATGAATATCTTGTCATGTTTGGTGCTTTCAAGATTTTCTTCGCTCATCAGTAACTCTTCGTAGAGTTTTTCTCCAGGCCTCATGCCTGTGATTTCAATTTCCATGTCCTCTCCGAGGGTGTATCCTGACAGCTCGATAAGGCTTTTTGCAAGGTCATAAATTTTAACCGGCTCTCCCATATCCAGCACGAAAATCTCTCCACCTTCGGCATAGGTTATGGCCTGAAGCACTAAAGCCACAGCTTCAGGAATTGTCATGAAGAATCTTGTTATCTCTTTATGGGTTACGGTTACAGGCCCTCCATGTGCGATTTGCTTTTTGAATAATGGAACGACAGACCCATTACTTCCAAGCACATTACCGAACCTGACTGCAACAAACTCTGTGGAGCTTTCCTTATCTTTTGCCTGGATTATCATTTCACATAATCTTTTACTGGCTCCCATGATGTTTGTTGGGTTAACCGCCTTGTCAGTTGAAATTAAAATAAATCTTTTAACATTAAATTTGTCTGAACAGTTTACCAGGTTGTATGTTCCGAATACATTATTTTTTATAGCTTCAGTTGGGTTGTTTTCCATCAATGGGACATGCTTGTGTGCTGCTGCATGGAAAACGATTTCTGGGGAATATTTTTCAAATATTGACTCTAGCCTGTCTTTTTCACGGATATTTGCAACGACTGCACGAATGTCGTGATTAGGATTGTTTGTTTTAAGCTCAAGCTCAATATCATATAAACTGTTTTCATAGTTGTCTAGCAATATCATTTGTTTTGGATTGTGGAGCATTATCTGTCTGCATAGTTCGGATCCTATTGACCCTCCTGCTCCGGTAACTAAAACAACTTTCTCATTAATTAAATTTTTAATATTGTGATTGTCAAGTTCAATTGGGTCTCTTCCAAGCAAATCCTCTATTTCAACATCTCTTAAGCTATGGAAGAGGTTTTCTTGAGTAATCATCTCTTTTAAACTTGATAGGACTTTTACCTTTACGTTGGTTTTGCTGCACAATTCAAGAATCTCTCTTTTATTCTTGTTGTCGATATTTACAATTGTGAAAAATATCTCATCGACCTTCTGACTTTCACAGATTGGTATGATTTTGGTCCTGTCGCCGATGATTCTCACTCCTGCCACTGAATAACCAATACGTTTTTTATTGTCATCAATAATTCCAATGATTTCGTATTGTCCCTTAAGGGAGGAATTTAAAGTTTTGATAATGTCATTTGCGGAGTATCCTCCTCCAATGATTAATAATCTCTTTTTGTTTTCAGACTCTGAATTGTTGTTGTTGCTCACAACATCATTTAATAACACATATTTGATTAGTAGCCTGTAAACAACCATCAGTATACCGATGACTATTGCAATAACCAGATTGTGTTTGATTGTTGGATTTTTCATGCCTAAAAACAACTCTTCAATAAATGACACAATCAATATTGAAAACACTGAAAGAATGATGTATAAAAGATAATCTTGATTGTTTTCATAACGGATGATGTTTGAATATCTTTTTGTCACTCTGAACATGATTTGATAGATAATAATGGATAGTATAATTCCTGTTAAAATCTCATGCACTGTTATAATGCTTGTAGGTTTCATTAAAAATGAATCAGTGATTAGAACTGATACAAAGTAATATCCCAAAATTATGGATATTATGTCCATTAAGGGCAATAAATAATTTCTATATTTAGCAATGTTATCAATGTTCACAAAATCAAATCCGTTATGTTTAATTAATTAAAACTTTTAACTTATAAGCACTTATTTTTTTGTAAAATCTTTAATATAAAACTTTCTTTCGTTAAATTTTTTCATGCTAAAAATGCTTATTTTAAGTATTTTAGAAATATGCTTGCGTTATTTCTAAATATATAATTTATTGATGGTTATTATTTGGAGATTTTTGATTAAATCTTCCTAATAATTACCGCAGGTGTATGGGTGATTGAATCAAGGTCTTCGATGGTTACTTCATCAATTTCTGAGCCTAAAACGGCTTTAACACTATGTATTGTTTTCATTTCAGTTGCAAGTGATTTTTGATAATCTTCTGCAATGTTTGCTATTTTTAATGCAGTTTCAACATCCATTTTTTCACTGCATCCAAGTGGTGTTGACCCCATGTTTTCAGACAATTGTCCCTTTAAATATCCGAAAAATCCGTTATCGGCATCAATTCCTTCAATTGCGATAGGTAATCCTGTAAAGTATTTCCCATTTTTCATGTATGTCGCATCGGTGTCAATAATCATCACGCAAACGTCTTTTCCGATTTCTTTTTTGAGATCCTTTGCAACTTTTTCAGGGTTTTCAGGCAATAGTGAAACACAAGTTCCTGGAGCATTACTCAAATCAATTCCCGCTTCTGAAGCAGGTTTCAAAGCATGTTTAAGTCCATACAGTTGAAGAACCACTTCCTTGTGAGCTTTTGTTTCTTCAGGCAATTTTCTCAGGTTTTTGATGGTTCTTTTTTTAATCTTTAAGGCAGGTCCCAGTATGTATCCCCATAAATATTTGCTCCACACGGTTGTTAAAAACTTTGCAGTTAGGGAGGGAGTGTATTCCGCTTCATCAACTAGTCTTCCCTGTGAAACAGAAATGGGAGTTTCTGCAATAACCAAATAATCTCCATTTTCCATTAGCTCTTTTGCAGGTTCAATTATGGAGTTTAAATTTTCGTTTGGTTTAATATAACCTGTTTCAATTGGAATTACAATGTAATCTCCATTAATTACATGTTTAATATTTTCAAGTTCATCGCTTTTCATAAAAATCTTTATTAAAATAATTCAATATATTATATAACATAATAGAATTTTAATATATTTATCTATTAGGGATGTTTTACATGGCAAGAAAATTTATTACATATTTTGATAAAGAAGGTGAAGATTACACCGATGAATTGATTATGGCCGTTAAAGATAAATTAGATCTCTCTGAAAACATTAAAAGAGTTTTAATCGCTTCCTCTTCTGGGGAATCCGCATTAAAATTGCATGATGCCATTGGAGATGATGTTGAAATCATCAATGTAACTCATCACATGGGATTCAGCGGCCCGAATGAATCCGACATCTCAGAGGACATGGTTAAAAAGCTGGAAGCCGTTGGTATCAAAACATATTTTGGAAGCCATGCCTTCAGCGGTGCTGCAAGGGGTGTGACCAATAAATATGGAGGATACTCTCCATTGGATGTTGTGGCAGATACTTTAAGAATGTTTTCACATGGAATAAAAGTTGCTGGAGAAATCTCAATCATGGCTGCTGATGCAGGTTTAATTCCTGTTGGTGAAGAAATCATCGCTATTGGTGGTAGAGGTCATGGTGTAGACACTGCGGTTATTTTGACTCCAGTCAATGCTAAAAATCTATTTGATTTAAAATTCCATGAGATTCTAGCGATGCCAAGAGATTAATGTCAAATTTAATTTTCTCGGTAGAATATTCAAATTTACAATATAATTAGTTGCATTTAAATATTAGTTACAATAGAAATATTTAACAATTATTTTAATTAGCAGAGTATGTGGGGTTAATTTGTGAAATTTATAGATGATGCAATCAAAGAATCCGAAGAAAGAATGGAAGAGAAAACACCGTCAAACCTCTCTTCAGACATAGATGATGATCTTATTGAGATGATTAAAGGAGCTCAAACTCATATTTTTGTTGTTGGAGCAGGTGGGGCAGGAAACAATACTATTTCAAGATTAAATGAAATGGGTATCGAAGGCGCAACAACCATTGCAGTAAATACTGATGCTCAAGATTTATTTTACAGCCAATCCGCTAAAAAAATCCTATTAGGTAGACAAACCTCAAAAGGATTAGGAGCAGGTGGAGAACCATCCGTTGGTGAGGAATGTGCTGAAGAAAGTGAAGATCAAATCAGAGAAGAATTAGAAGGCTCTGACATGGTATTTGTCACTTGCGGTCTTGGTGGAGGAACTGGTACTGGTTCAGCTCCAATCATTGCAAAAATCGCTAAGAAATTAGGAGCATTAACCGTTGCTGTTGCTACTATGCCGTTCTCAGCAGAAGGAATTAAAAGAAGAGAAAATGCTGAACAAGGTTTAGAAAAACTCCAAAATGCTGCTGACACTGTTATTATTATACCTAATGATAAATTATTAGAAGTTGCACCAAACTTACCTTTAAACAAGGCTTTCATGGTTTCTGATGAAATATTGGGAAGAGCTGTTAAAGGAATCACAGAATTAATTACTAAGAAAGGTCTTGTAAGTTTAGACTTTGCTGACATTAGAAGTATCATGAGTGGTTCAGGAATGGCTATGATTGGTATGGGTGAATCTGATACTGGCGACAGAGCTTTAGAATCTGTACACGAAGCATTAAGCAGCCCATTATTAGACATTGATATTTCAAATGCTAAAGGTGCATTGGTCAACATATCTGGTAGTTCAGACTTGACATTGCATGAAGCTGAAAAAATCGTTCAAGTTGTAGCTGACAAATTGGATCCTGAAGCTAATATTATTTGGGGTACTCAAATTGACGAAAGTCTCCAAAATATTGTTAGGACCACTGTTGTTGTTTCAGGTATTGAAGCTAATTATGAATCTGGTTCTTCTCCAGATATTGAATATGCTGAAGAAAAATCTGATTCTGATGCAGCTGGTGACCAATTAGATGATTTCATTGACGGAATCTTCTAATTTCATTTTTTATTTTTTTTGAAAAATGCAAACATTTATTAATGTTTAAGTTATAAATTATTTTATTACTATTATTTTATTATAATTATAAATTTTTTATTTTGGGTTATTCAAATGAATGTGCAAGAAGATTTCAATAAATTTATTAAAGACGCTAAAAGAGTATTAAAAGTATCAAGAAAACCTGATGGTAAAGAATACCGTGAATTGGCTAAAATTTCCGCTATTGGTGTTGTAGTCATTGGTGGTATTGGTTATATCCTCGTATGTTTAGGTTCCTTAATTGGTATCTAAATCCAATTCTTACTTTTTTTGATCTTTTGTAATTATAATAAAATATTTCCGTAATGTTTTTTCTCAAAAATTTTCATATTTTTGAAAACTTTTAAATACTATTATTTATCATAAATATTATTATTATAGAAATCTTATTTTTTAGGAAAATTTTTCTTAAAACTAAAGGCTTTTATAATATTTTTAACTTAATGTATGATTTTATTAACAACTAAAAACTTAAAAAATAGGTGAATTTTTCATGGAAGATACTAACAGTTCCATATATGCTCTTAAAACATCTGCAGGTCAAGAAAGAAATGTGGCTAGGCTTTTAGCTCGTAAGGCTAGAACCATTGATGGCATAGGCATTTCATCAATCCTTGTCCCAGAGTCTTTAAAAGGTTATATTTTAGTTGAATCATCAACAAAAATAGATCTTAGGAATCCTGATTTAAAAGTACAACATTTAAGAGGTGTTGTAGAGGGTAGTGTTGGTATTACCTTTGAAGAAGTGAAAAGATTCTTAAAACCAGAACCTATTATTTCCTCTATTCAAAAAGGAAGTATTGTGGAGCTTATTTCTGGTCCTTTCAAAGGAGAAAGAGCAAAAGTGGTTCGTATTGACGAATCACGTGAAGAAGTCGTTCTTGAGTTAATAGAAGCTGCAGTACCAATTCCGGTTACTGTTAAAGCTGATCAAATTAGAATAATTCAAAAGGAGGCTGACTGATGGCTAAAGATACAGTCGAAGTTCTTATCGAAGGTGGAACTGCAACTCCAGGACCACCATTAGGCCCAGCTTTAGGACCTTTCGGTATTAACATGATGCAAGTAGTTGAAGAAATCAATAAAAAAAGTGCTGACTTTGCAGGAATGAAAGTGCCTGTAAAAGTATCTATTGATAGAGATACCAAAGAATTCGAAATCGAAATCGGTACTCCACCAACAACTGCATTAATCATGGAAGAATTAGGCATTGACAAAGCTTCTCATGAACCAGGTTTAGACATTGTAAATGACTTACCTATTGAAACCGCTTTAAAAATCGCTAGAATGAAATTCGATTCATTATTAGCTAATGATTACAAAGCAGGTGTCAAAGAAGTTATGGGAACCTGTGTAAGTATGGGATTATCCGTTGACGGTAAAGACCCAAGAGAAGCACAAAAAGATGTTGATGCTGGAGTATATGACGATATCTTATTAGAATAGATATTGTCCAGTTTAAATTTAAATTAAGTTAATAATACAGTGTATATGATGTTATAATTTAAGATTATAATTGATATACTGTTTTTAATTCATGCAATCGTTGAAGAATTTTTTTCTTGTAATCGATACTCATGAAACCAAAAAAAATATCCAATGAACAGAGAATGTTCATGGGGGATGAATAATGACACAAGATGTAATTAACGCGGTGAAGGAGGCAAAAGAACAATCTAAGCCGAGAAACTTCACTGAGTCTATTGATATTATCATTAATATCAGAGACTTAGATGTCAAAAAGCCAGAAAATAGGTTTAATGAGGAAGTTACTCTTCCTAACGGCCGTGGCAAAGATGTTAAAATCGGAGTCATTGCTGATGGGGAACTCATTGTTCAAGCTAAAGATGCTGGTCTTGACACTGTAATCAACAAACAGGATTTAGAAGAGTTCGGAAAAGACAGAAAATCCGCTAAAAAAATGGCTAACTCTGTTGATTTCTTAGTAGCTCAAGCTGATATGATGCCACTCGTAGGTAGATTCCTTGGTCCAGTTTTAGGTCCACGTGGAAAAATGCCTAAACCAGTGCCTGCAAGTATCAAATTAGATCCTCTTTTAGAAAGATTACAAAGTACTGTCAAAGTTGGTGTAAAACAACAACCTTCTATTCAAATTGTTGTTGGAAGCCAAGACATGTCAGACGAGGATATAGCTGAAAATGTGGAAACTGTTCTTACAGTCTTAGACCGCAATTTAGAAAAAGGAAGAAGTCAAATTAAGTCCATGTTTATTAAAACAACTATGGGACCAGTAGTGAGGGTGATCTAATGGCTCATGTTGCTGAATGGAAAAAGGAAGAAGTTAACGAGCTAAAAGGTATTATTGACGAATACGACGTTGTCGGTATTGTCGATTTAATGAACATTCCTGCAAAACAGCTCCAAGAAATGAGAAAATCTCTCAAAGGAAAAGCTGTTATCAGAATGGCTAAGAAAAATCTTATCGATTTAGCTCTCGAAGATTGTAATGCTGATAAAACCAACGTTGTTGATTTATCCGAACATATGGATGGTCAAGTTGCACTTATCGCAACTGAAATGAACCCTTTCAAATTATACAAAATATTGGAAGACAGCAAAACTTCAGCTCCTGCAAAACCAGGATCTATTGCAGTTGACGATATTATTGTACCTGAAGGGGACACAGGATTTGAACCAGGTCCATTCTTAGGAGAATTACAACAAGTAGGTATTCCTGCAAAAATTGATAAAGGAAAAATCTGCGTACAAAAAGAAACTGTCGTAGTAGCAGCTGGTGAAGAAGTATCTAAACAAGTTGCAGCAACCTTATCAAGAATGGATATTAATCCAATGGAAGTAGGAATTGATTTAAAAGCAGTATATGAAGAAGGTGCAATTTACACTTCCGATGTACTTGCAATCGATGAAGAACAAACATTAGCTGACGTACAAAATGCATTCAGAAATGCATTCAACTTATCTGTAAACGCAGCTATCCCTACTGATGAAACTATTTCCACTATCATTACTCTTGCTTACACCAGAGCAATCAATGTCGGTGTAGAAGCAGCAATAATGACTTCTGAAACTTCAGAACCAATCATTGGTTTAGCACAAGCTAAAATGTTAGCATTAGCATCCGAAGTTGCTGACGCACCAGGTGCTATTGACGACGAATTAGCTGAAAAACTTTCCAGCGTTGCTGTAGCAGCTGCTCCAGCAGTAGAGGAAGTTGTTGAAGAAGAAGAGGAAGAAGAAGAGGAAGAAGAAGACAGTGAAGAAGAAGCAGCAGCTGGGTTAGGAGCTCTCTTCGGTTAAATTAATTTAAAATTTTTATTATTATAAAAAACTAACACTTTGAAATAAATTAATGGTGATAACATGGAATATATATATGCGGCAATGATTTTGCACAGTGCAGAAAAAGATATTAACGAAGAAAATGTTAAAAGTATTATTGAAGCAGCAGGAATTGAAGCTGATGACGCAAGAATCAAAGCTTTAATCGCAGCTTTAGAAGATGTTGACATCGACGAAGCTATGGAAACTACTGCTATGGCAGCAGCAGCACCTGCAGCAGCTCCTGCAGCAGCTGAAGCTGTTGAAGAAGAAGAGGAAGAAGAAGAGGAAGAAGAAGAAGCTTCTGAAGAAGAAGCAGCAGCTGGATTAGGTGCTCTCTTCGGATAGATTTTTTAAATCTATCACTTTCTTTTTTTATTTCTTTTTTTGATCCGATTTTTAGACTATTTTTTTAAGAACTATTTTTCAAACTGTTATTTTCATCACATTTTTCACTAATTATTTATTAAATTAAAAACATATTATAAACTAATAAATAATTTAAATGATTATTATGGTAGAAATTTTTGATGAACTTGGTTATAAAAAGCAAACATGTAAAACTTGCGGACAAGAGTTCTACTCACAGGTCGACAGAGACACTTGTGGGGACGCTCCATGTGATGAGTATGAGTTCATTGCAAATCCTGCAACTGACAAGCCATACAACTTATATGAGATCCAACAGGTTTTTAGAGAATTTTTAGAAAGTGAAGGACACACACATGTCCACAGATATCCAGTGCTTGCAAAAAGATGGAGAGATGACGTATTTTTAGTAGGTGCATCCATTTTCTGTTTCCAGCCATGGATCACTTCAGGGCTTGTGAAGCCACCTGCAAACCCTATTGAAATGGCACAGCCTTCAATCAGACTCAACGACGTTGACAATGTAGGAAGAACAGGTCGTCACATGACTTGTTTCACTATGGGTACTCACACTGTTATCAACAAGGAAGATGACTTCATCTACTGGGAAGACAGAACCATTGAGCTTTGTCACAAATTCTTTGACCACATTGGAATCAACACTGAAGAGATTACCTTCATCAAGTCATGGTGGAGCGGTGGAGGTAACGAAGGACCATGTTACGAGGTGTGCTGCCGTGGAGTGGAACTTGCAACACTTGTTTTCATCCAATATGAAACCCTTGAAAACGGGGACAAGAAGGAAATTCCAATCAAGGTAGTGGACACTGGTTACGGACTTGAAAGAATAGCATGGATTTCACAGGGAACTCCAACAGCATATGATGCATGTTTCGCACCTGTGGTTGACAAGCTAAAAGAATTGACAGGTGTTGAAATCAATGAGGACATCCAGGGAAGAAATGCTCAAATCGCCGGAATGATGGATATTGAGGACATTGGTGACTTGAAAGAACTCAGGCAACAGGTGGCAGACAGTTTAGGTTTATCACTGGAAGAGTACCTGAAGGCTGCTGAACCGATGGAAGCAATCTACATTATCGCAGACCATACCAGATGTCTCGCTTTCATGATTGCAGATGGAATCATTCCATCCAACGTTAAGGAAGGATATCTTGCAAGACTGGTTTTAAGAAGAACAATAAGGTTCATGAAGGAATTGGACATGAAGGAATCCCTTGCGGACGTTATGGCGATACAATTGGATTTCCTATCAAAATTCTATCCTGAAATCCGTGACTCAGAAGAGCACATCATGAACATCATCACTCTTGAAGAGGAAAGGTACGCTGCAACAGTCAAGAAAGGTAAAAGCATTGTTAAAAGAGCAATCAAAAGACTTAAAAAAGAAGGAAAATCAGAAATGCCTCTTGACATGCTGATTGACCTGTATGACGCTCACGGTATGCCTCCTGAAACTGTTGTTGAAATGGCCGGAGATGACTTTACCGTTAATGTTCCGGATAACTTCTTCACACAGGTTGCAGGAGCACACGAAAAGGACACATCAAACAAGAAGTCCTCATTTAAAGTAGACTTCCCTGAAACAGACTTACTGTTCTATAAAGATTTCTACCAACAAGAATTTGAAGCTGAAGTTTTAGGATTAGTCGAAAAGGACGGCAAGCAATCTTTAATCTTTGACAAAACCACATTCTACCCTGAAGGAGGAGGTCAACCTTCCGATATAGGTGAGGTTTCCATTGACGGAAATGTCTTTAAAATACCATATGCCGAAAAGGTCAACAATGTTGTATTGCATCATGTGGATGGAGACATCCCAGGAGATGTTGTTGGCAAAAAAGTCACTGGTAAAATCGATTGGGACAGAAGGATAACCCTTGCGCGCCACCACACAGGAACACACCTGGTCATTGCGGCTGCAAGGAAAGTGCTCGGTCAGCACATCTGGCAGGCAGGATCACAAAACGAGCTCACCCGTGCACGTATAGACGTTTCACACTACAAGCGTATCACCCAAGAGGAACTCAATGAAATCGAGAAACTTGCAAACGAATACGTGATGCAAAACATTGAGCTCGACATAAAGTTCCACACCCGTGACGAGGCACAGGAACTGTACGGATTCGTATTGTACCAAGGGGGTATCGTTCCGGGTAAAATGATTCGTGTCGTAAAAATCCCTGGAGTTGACGTGCAGGCTTGTGCAGGTACACATGTATTGAGGACTGGTGTAGTCGGACCAATCAAGATCAACAAGACCGAAAGGGTTCAAGATGGTGTTGAAAGGATTGACTTTTCAGCAGGTCTTGCTGCAATCGACTCAATGCAGCATGACGGTGAAATCCTAAGGGAAAGTTCATCAATATTCAAGGTTGAAAACGACCAATTGCCTAAAACCTGTGACAGGTTCTTCTCTGAATGGAAAGCTCAGAAAAATGAGATTGACCGCTTGAAATCAGAAATCGCAAGCCTTAAAATGAACTCATTGGCTGATGAATACGATGAAATCAACGGCTTGAAAGTCGTTCACCAACTGATTGAGGCTGACTTCAAGGAGCTTCAAAAGATGGCTACAGACTTTACAGACAACGGCAAGGCTGATGTTGTCATCATGGGAAACAATGATGGTAAGATTGTCGGTGCAGCTTCACAAGATGCAATTGATAATGGAATTAAAATTAATGAGATTATCAAAACCGCTGCTGGAGTGCTTGGTGGTGGCGGTGGCGGCCGTCTAACTTTAGCACAAGGTGCAGGTAAAAACACAGACAAAATGGATGAAGCCATCCAAACTGCAGTCGATTTAATTTAAGGATAATAATCGTTATCCTTAAACTATTCTTTTTTTTAAAACTTGAGGATGTGACACGAAGTCACTATTTTTTTAATTTTATTTTGCTTATTTTTTATTTAATTTTATATACTATGAAGTACAATCTTTTATTATAGATATTAATATTTATGGTTGTTTTATTCATGGTTTTGAAAGATGATAATATTAATCAGAGTATGTTAGTCCGTTGGACTTGCGGAATTTGATTCCTAAAGATCATCCGTGTTATTTTATTAAAAATGTGGTTGATTTAATTGATTGTTCGAAAGCGAACCAGGAGTTTCGTGGAACTCATGGTGAATTTGCTTATCCGCGCGAATTATTGCTTAGACTCATTTTAATGAGTGTTTTCGATGGGGGATTATCTTCAAGGGAAATTGAGAGAAAAACACGTACGGACATTGCATATATGTATCTTGCAGCAATGGAAAAACCGTCATATAGGACAATAGTAAGATTTAAAGTCGAATATTCCGATTTAATCGACGAAGCATTCAAAACAACCATTAAAATTGCAAAAGATAATGATTTAATAAAAATCCATCATTTGAGCTTGGACGGAACTAAAATCAAAGCAAAAACATCTATTAACAAATTAACAGATGAAAATCAAATCAAAATCATGAAAGAACACCTCCAAAAAAGTATTGAAAGAGATCAACAAGAAGATGAAGAACTTGGAGATGAATCTGGAAATAGTGTTCCAGAATCCTTAACTGACAAAGAAAAATTCAAAGAAACAGTAAAAGAAATAGAAAAATCTTCTAAAAATGATAGAAACAAAGATAAATTGCGTTCTTCAAGTTTAAATCTTTTAAAACAGGCTGAAAAAATCCTGAAAAAGTTTTAAAAAAACTCAATGAACTCGAAGAAAAAGTAAAAGAGTCACCAAAAGATGTAATTGGTATTAATGACCCTGATGCTCGCTTGATGATGAATAAAAAAGGCAAATGGGAATGGGATTACAATGCACAAATCATTGTAGACGAATACAAAGGAATAATACTTTCATCATACGTAACACAAAATCCAACGGACCATTTCGAACTAATTCCATCAATAGAACAATTAGAAAGCAATTTAGAAGGAATTTACGATGAAATGCCTTCTAATTTCCAATTCAGTGCTGATAATGGATATTCCACAGATGAAAACACAACCTATCTCGAAGAAAAAGGACTCGATGGATACATATCCACAAGAAAACTCTCAAGAAAAGAAAAAAAGTATAATCTATGGGATAAACCATTTAAAAAAGACAATTTCACTTACGATGCTGAAATTGAAATCTATATCTACCCTTTGGGCGAAATTTTATATCGAAGAAAAACATACGAATACAAAAACAAACAAAGAATAAGTTATTGGACTAATGAATGTAAAAACTGCATTATGAAAGAAATCTGCTGCAAGAAAAAGAACTACAGAACAATTCAAGACTGTGGAAACCCTTCAAAGATTAGAATGCAACGGAAAATGGAAACAGACTGGGCACAAAAAATCTATAAAAAACGATCAAAAACAGCAGAACTACCATTTGCACACATAAAACAAAACATGAAACTCCATGAATTCACCACAACAGGAATAAAAAACACAAACACAGAATTCAAACTATACACAATCGGACACAACCTAAAAAGAATATACAACGAAATAAACAGAAAAAACAACTAAAAATAAGAAAAACTATAAAAAAATCAAAAACACAAAATTCAATTAAAAATTTTGCGTCACATCCTCAACTTGATTTTAGGCAATGCCATAGCTTGATCTGTCATAATTCAATTTATACATGAATTTATAGTATTCGTGGCTGTTCAATTTGCCGTCATGGTTATCGTCGGAATCCGCAAACATCCTATTTTGTATATCTTGAGGAGTATGAGCTATATTCATATCACTTAAATACACATAACCATCCCCATTCTTGTCAGTGTATTCAAAACTATTGGAATATTGATAGGACTCGTAATCCGGTTCAGGTTCTGAAATTGTAACTTCTTTTGTAAGGCTTGTTTCATGATATTCTAAATCTCCATCAAATTCACAAGTGACTTCGTATGTTCCCGGTAAGAAATCCGTGTTAATTTTTATGTTCCCGTTTGAATTGGTTTTTTCTTCAAATTCATATTTGCCGTCATCGTTTTTAAATGTGACATGTATTGTTTTATCTGATAAGCCTTCATCTGTTGTGGATTTTAAGGATATTTTAATGCTATCTTCTGTAGTCAATCCTGAGTCTCCGCTGATGGTAATATGAGGTGTTCCTTTAGGATCAATATGTCCACTTATAAATAGAGCACCAATAATGACTATTATTGCTATTACTGCTATTGTTATAAGTTTGGTCCTTTTTAAATCATCATTGGATTTTACAGATGGGACATCTACTTTTTCGCCACAATTTGGGCAGAATGCTACATCGTCGTTAAGTTTTTTTCCACATTCGGGACAGAATTTAGTCATATTAAGAGTTTTGTAGTTAGTGTTATTTTATGGTTTTGAATAATCTAGAAAGATTATGTGATTTTTGCGGTGTTATTTTGTATATTTTAAAATTGATTAATTTTATTAGTGATGAATTTTAAAGATTATAGTTGCTGTTATATTTTAAAAAACTAGTATAGAAGGGATTGCTATTTTTTTCAGCGTGTACTAAAATTTAGAGAGTTGTTTAAATGAATTATGATTTAATTATTGCCAGATATGGCGAAATAGGGGTTAAAAGCCCTAAGATAAGGGCACGTTTTGAAAGAAAGCTAGTTAAAAATATTAAGGCTACTTTTGAATGCGATGTGGACAGAAATCAGGGAAGAATATACATTCATCCTAAGGATTTCGACGAAGGAATAGAGAAATTGAACAGGGTGTTTGGTGTAGTGTCATACTCTCCTGCAACCTCAACAGATACAAGCTATGAGGACATTGACAGTACCTTGACTGAGTATGTTGAAGAATTGATTAAGGAAGGTTTGATTGATGAGAACACTAAGTTTGCAATCAAGTGCCGTCGTGTTGGAAAACATGATTTCACTTCACAGGAAATGGCAGCACATTGTGGTGGTGTCGTAAGGAATGTGGTGTTGGTGCCTGTTGACTTGACAAACCCTGACCTGACAATATTCGTTGAAGTCCGTGAGGAAAAGACATTCATTTTCCATGAGAAGATAAAAGGTCCTGGAGGATTGCCTTTAGGAACACAAGGAAAAGTCATTGTTCTTTTATCAAGTGGTATAGACTCCCCTGTTGCAGCATACCTGATGATGAAAAGGGGATGTGAAGTTGTTGCGCTTCACTGTAATAACGATCCGTTTTCAGGTCCTAAAGTCACTGAAAACTTCAATAAGTTGGTTGACCAGCTTAATATCTATGCAAGTGGAAATCCTATCCAAAGGCGCGTGATTGACTATGGTGAATACCTGCAGACTGCAAAAACCAAGGCTCCAGAAAGGATGACTTGTGTATTGTGTAAATCTGGAATGTATCGCATAGCTGAAAAGTTGGCTGTCAAATTGGGTGCTGATGCAATCGTTGACGGAAGCAGTGTCGGTCAGGTGGCTTCACAGACATTGTCAAACATCCTGGCGACCCGTTACGGTGTGGACATGCCGATTTTGTCTCCATTGATTGGTCTTGACAAGGAGGAAATCACTGCCATTGCAAAGGACATTGGAACTTTTGACATATCTAAAATCGATGATGGCGGATGCAGTGCAGTTCCAAGATATCCTGAAACACATGCGGACTTGCAACGCGTGAAAGAGGCTTGTGAGGAAATGGATCAGGATGCCGAAATCGAAAAGGCATTTGAAAATATTAGAAAACTTGAATAAGTTTTCTATTTAACTTTTTGTCTCTTTCAAAAACTTGTGTGATTTGAATTTTCACTAGTTTTTGAGTCTCGAAA
>R25__coassemble_97_pt1 | contig 55756 bp, 54 predicted proteins | sample R25__metabat2_low_PE_004 | metagenome-assembled genome bin R25
ATATATTATATTATGTATATATATTATTAATAGGTTTTAGTTATGAATACATTAATAGAGCTTAAAAACGTTTCCAAGGAATATAAAACTGGAAACTTGGTAGTTAAAGCAGCAAATAACCTTAATTTTACAATAAATAAGGGGGAACTTGTGGTTATTCTTGGACCGTCAGGAAGTGGAAAGTCAACCCTTCTTAATCTTTTAGGTGGTCTGGATAAAGCATCTAGCGGTGAGATAATTATCGGTGGTGAAAACATTGTTTCATTTTCTGATAAAAAGCTCACACATTATAGGGCGAAGGAGATTGGATTTATATTTCAATTCTATAACTTGATTCCAAACTTAACCGCATGTGAGAATATTGAGATTTTAAATGATATTGTTGATGAAAACATTGATGGAAAAGAGATTTTGGCTCAAGTTGGATTGGCCCAGCATGTCAATAAGTTTCCATCAGAACTTTCCGGTGGGGAACAGCAAAGGGTGTCCATTGCAAGGGCAATTGCTAAAAATCCAAAGATGCTTTTGTGCGACGAGCCTACAGGAGCACTTGATTCCAACACTGGAAGGGTCATTATCGAATTGTTGATTGATTTATGTGAACGTGAAAATACAACAGTGATTATAGTAACACACAACAGCGAATTTGCAAAAGTTGCAAACAAAGTAATTCACATTAAAAACGGTCAAGTTGAATATATTGAAGAAAATGAGACTCCTCAGTCTGTGGATGCAATAAACTGGTGATTTGATGTTATTCAAGAAGATGCTTCGTGACATGAAGGAAAATAAGATGCAGTTCATTGCCATTTTTCTAATGTCATTCATCACACTGCTTGCATTTGCAGGAATTGGATCTGAAGTTCAGGGTCTGCAGGACAACCTCCATAATTATTATGAGGAAACTAATGTTGCAGACGCCTATGTGCTTGGTCCTGAGTTCAATGACACGGTTGTTAGTGACTTTAAGAATCTAAGTTCCACAACAGGTGTTGAAACACAATTTGTTGTAAAATCGATAGCCGATTTAAAGGATGAGCCCACAGTGACACTGCATTTTTTAGCGAAAAACAATATCTCTAAATATTATCCTGTTAAAGGGGAAAAGATTAACTTCAGTGATGCTGATGGAATTTGGTTGGATGCAAGATTTGCTGAGGCGAAAAACTTAACCGTAGGGGACAATATTTCCGTAAACTTTAATGGAATTACAATGAACAAGACAATCCGTGGACTTGGATACTCTCCGGATTATGTTTATGAACAGCCTGAAAGTGGTTTGATTGCAGATTTCAAATACCAAGGATTCGGATACCTGTCAGAAAAGGCATATCCTGGCGAAGACATGCCTCACAACAAGATGTTGATGACCACTAATGAGTCTATTGATGACTATTATAGTCATACACGTGCAATGCTTGAAGATAAGAATTATAGTAACTTTATAAAAGCCTCATCTTTCATGCCTAGACATGACAGTCCTAGTGACAGTCAGATACAGGATGAAATCAATCAGCATTTAATTCTCGCCGTAATGTTTCCAATCATTTTTGTTGTCGTAGCACTCTTGATTCTTTTGACTACAATGACACGTATTGTTAACCATCAAAGAACACAAATTGGAACATTAAAAGCAATAGGATTCGAAAATAAATCGCTGATAATCCATTATCTGTCGTATGGTTTCATCTTGACATTGCTCGGTAGTATCCTGGGAATAATAGTGGGCCACAATACGATACCGTACATTTTTGTCGGCACCATGCAGTCATATTATACATTGCCTTGCTGGAATCCGGGATTCAACTGGACTTTCATTTTAGCGGCTCTTTTGATTGTTGTAGGTTCTTTGATATGTTCATATCATGCGGTTTCAAGCATTATGAAAGAATCTCCTTCAGCAACTCTGAAGGCAAAGCCTCCTAAAGTAAATAAGTTAGGATTCATTGAAAATACTAGAATATGGAACAAATTAGGATTTAACCTTAGATGGAATATTAGGGATGTCAACAGAAACAAATTAAGGACAGTGATTACACTATTCGGTGTAATTGGTTGTACTGTGCTTCTTGTCTCTGCATTTGGTATGCATGATGGGGTTCATGACTTGAAAACCTGGAAATATGATGACATAAATCACTATGAAACACAGCTTGTTCTTCAGGATAATGCTTCCCAGTCACAGATAGATTCAATAATTGATGATGTTAATGGTACTCCAGTAATGACAAAATCAATTCAAATTCGGGCCAATGGTCATAAAATGACACAAGTGCTGACGATTCATGATAAGTCTCCGTTGATTACTCCGACTGATAAGGATAGGCATAAAATGACGTTGCCGGAGGATGGTGTTGCCATTTCCGCAAAAACTGCTGACCTATTTGGTTTAAGTGTTGGGGATAAGATAACATGGCACTTGTATGGTAATGAGACATGGATTAACTCTACAGTTGATGCCATTTATGGAGATCCTTCAGTTCAGGGAATTACAATTTCCTCACACTTTGCTGAAAAGAACAACATTTCCTTTAAAGCGACAGAAATTGTTACAAAAGAAAAGGTAACCAATAAAACTGATGGTGTTGGAAGTGTCAACGATTATAAAGACTTGACAAACAGTTGGGATAAACTCACACAAACTGCAAATCTGCTTATTGCAATACTGCTAATATTTGCGGTTCTATTGGCTGTTGTTGTATTGTACAGTTTAGGTCTTTTAGGGTTCACTGAAGTGGAAAGGGATATGGCAACATTGAAAGTTTTAGGATTCCAGTTAAATGACTTGAGAAAATTGTTTGTAACACAATATCTGGGAATATCTATTCTAGGTTTCATAATTGGGATTCCAACAGGATACTATGTTCTGGAGGCAATCAGGAGCAATTCTAATAAACTTTATTATCCTACAGATTACTCTTTAGAGACAATTGCAATAGTCTTTTTGATAACAATTATTGTATCTGCAGTTGTTAACCTGTTGCTTGCAAACAAACTCAAAAATATTGACATGGTTGAAGCCCTTAAAAAAGAAAGGGAGTAATCATATTTTGAGGATGTCCCTGAAAATCAGTTAAAAACAAGTAAATAAAAATATTCAAGATTGATGAGTTTATCACTCATCTGTCTTTTTTCTATTTTTTCGATAAAAATTTAAATTAAATACATGATTGCGTTTCTCTTTTTTTCAAAATCATTCTTTTTCTATCATGTATTCAATTACTAAAAATGCACCTAAAACTGCACTAAATATGAATCCAATCAATCCTAATGCAGGAACTCCCCATAATAACGGTCCTTTTTCTGATAGGATTGCAAGTGATGATCCGACAATCAGTGCAGATATTATTAATGCTACTGACAATTGATTTATGAGCTCGCTTATGCCCATGTGCTTTAGATTAACTTCAATGTCTCCTTCCTCGATTTTGGAAATTGTACTGTTTATGGTGTCAGGCAAGTCTTTTGCCAAGTGTTCCAATTGAAGTAAGTAATTCAAGCTTACCTTTGCAAGTCTTTCCGGTTTGTATTTGTTAATAACTATGTTTCTTGATAATTTCTTCAATTCAGTAGCAGCATTGAACTCGGGATCTAATCTTTTTCCGGTATCTTCAATTAAAGCGATTCCTCGTCCAATCATTACAAATTCTTTTGGAAGGATAACATTATTCTTAATCATTACGTTAAGCAAATCTTCCATCGCACCGTCCATGTTTTTCAGTTCTGCACCATAATACAGGTTTAGCAAATCATCAATGTCTGCTTTAAGATCAGAGGTGTTTTGTGCAGGGCTGATGATGTCCATGTAAATTAGCTGCTTGATGATGTTGTTTGTGTTGCCACTGATTAAAAGCAAGATTAATTCCGCTAGATTTTCTCTGAAATCGTCATTCAGGATTCCCATCATCCCCTCATCGATGTAGCAGAGCTTGTTGTCTTTTGTTACAATGAGGTTTCCAGGATGGGGATCCGCATGGAAAAATCCGTCTGTCATTATTTGCTTGAAGTAGGACTTGAGTCCGTAGTTTGCAATTTTCTTCTTGTCAATTTCAGGATAATCTCCATTGAGAAGGTCTGAAACTTCAGTTCCCTTAATCAGTTCCATTGTTATTAATCTTTCAGAGCAGTATTGTGGGTATGCTTTCGGAATCTTAATGTAATAAACTCTTTTGAAGTTGTTATAAAGATTCTGCATATTCATTACTTCTTCAAGGTAATTGATTTCCTTAAAAATTGACCTTTCAAACTCACTAACCATAACCGGCAGATTGAATGTCTTGCTTTTGGAAAGGTACCTGTCGATTTGCACTGCCAGAAATTTCATTATCTTTACGTCGGATTCAATGATTTCTTTTGAATTCGGTTTTTGAACTTTTATTGCAACCTCTTCGCCGGTGCTTTTAAGTTTGCCTTTATATACTTGGCCTATTGATGCGGAACCGATTGGTGTCTTGTCAATTTTTGAATAGACATTTTCAATTGGCTGGCCAAGTTCATTTTCAATGACTTCTTTAATTTCATCAAAAGGAGTTGTTGGGGTGTTGTCCCTTAGTTTTTCAAGTTCTTCTGCAATTTCCATTCCAACAAGGTCAGGCCTTGTACTTAGCATCTGGCCTAACTTAATGTATGCAGGGCCCAGTTCTTCCAATACTCTTTTGATTCTTTTTGGAACTGATTTGTCTTCAAACAGCCCTTCCTTTTCGGCTTTATAATTTCTGAGGAATGGAAATTTCTTTAAAAAAGTGTTTTCCTCAATCAAATATCCAAAATCATTCTTCTTTAAAACTTTATAAATTTCATTTAGCCGTTTTATGTTTTCATTATTGGCATTGGGAATAACGTTCATCATTTAAAAATAGTAAAAAGTAGTATATGTTTTTTTAGAATTTTTCTAAAATTCTGGCATATACCGCTTTTAAATCATCGTCTGATTTTTCATATATTCTTTTTAAAATTAATTCGGGTGTACTTTTTGCGAGGAAATTCATTTTAGGGGTCCTATCCACAATAAGATTATAGTTTTCATCTAATCCTTTTGCTTCAATACCATCTACCCTGATATCGGTGTAGTTCATCAATTCCCTGGCCATATGAGTGACGATAACACCATAGGAATTTGTTTCCTTAATCATATCTATGAATGTGGATATGATTTTAACGGCTGCATCGAGTTCTGTGATTCCTTCGAGTTCATCGAGTAATACTAACTTTTCACTATCTGTGGTGACGATTGGTATGAACACATTTAAGAATGATTCGAATGCTCCTGCATCAAGAGATCTTTTCTTTGAGAAATGGTAAACTTCATCAACTAGTTTTATCTCCGCTTTGTCTGCACTTACTGGAAGTCCCATTTGCGCCATGATGGATATTTGTGTTAATGTTTCCAGGAGGGTTGTTTTACCTCCACTGTTGGCGCCTGTCAAAAGAGCAATGTTTTCATCTTTTGTTAACTGGTAATCAACTTTTTGAACGTAATCCTTGTCTTTTTTAAGTGCCAATTCCAGATGAAGCGCTCCGTTTAGTTTTATCTCTTCACCGAATTCGGGCCTGCATAATCCATATTCGTATGCAAAACTGCCTAAACTGAATTCATAGTCAAATTTTATTGCATCTTTGACTTCTTCAATCGCTTTTTGTTTAATTGAGTTCAATTCTATTGCAGCAGTTCTTTTTATGTCGAATATGTCATTCTCTTTTTTGGAGGACTGTTGCAGGGTTACTCTTTCAATCTCACTGTCATCGATTTGGATAGGATATGTCCTGAGGTATGGGTCAAAACTCATACCTGTTTTCTCCTTGATGATTTCCTTCCTTTTATTGATAATGTCGTCAAATATTTTGCTAATCTTTGGAGGGAAGTTATTGTTTAATAAGTTGAGAATTTCATCTCCTTCAAGATCAACTTGTTTGATTGATTTTTCCAACTCATCATCCATCTCATCTTTAAGTGAAAGGACAAGGTCTTCAATATCTACTTCCCTTTTGTCAATGATATTGAGTTCATTGATGATTGGGATTATTTCTCCAAGGACACTATCGTTATTTCTAATCTTTTGGATTTCATGAACTCTTGTGAATAAGTCTTTGTTTTGAATAAAAAAGTTTATTATCTTTTCAGGAACTATTTCATAGTCATTGTCATCAATGCTGATCATGATGACATTTGGCATTCCTTCAAAATCAAGAATTCCCTGTGAATAAACATAGAACACCAGGTCATAATTCCTCATCTCCTCCTGGAGAAGTGGGGAATCGTTTGCTGTGATGATTGGGTAGTACTGGTTTAGGCCCAAATCTGTAAGGTAGGAATTGTCTTCAGCACTTTCGACAAGAATTACTTTGCTGGGGTCATATTCGGGTTTTGCTTCTTCAACTTCCTTTAAGTTTTTCATCAATCCTCTTAGCTTGATGATTGGAAGTTTGGAAACATGGTCTTTGGCATTCATTACAAAATCTAATCTTTCATTGATTTTGGCAATGTCTTTTGATGGGGAAAGCAGTAGAATTCTGTTTTTGGAATATGAAGTGTTGGAATATGCTAGAATCTTGTTGATGATGTCTTCATAAAGCTCCATGGCACGGTCGCTTTTTATGAACTCATACTCTGGATTGTTCAATAGTTGGTTCATTATCTCAATTGCTTTTCTTTGGCTTATGCCGTCAATTGAGGATATTTTTTCAACATCCACATTTTCAACTATTTTTTGGAGTTCGTCTTCTCCCCCAACGCTATTGAGTATCTTCTCTGAGATTTTATCTCCAATTCCTTTTATATTCTGCAATGTAATTCTTTCCCCTTGCATTTTACCAAACCCTTTTTTGTAAATATAAAGTATATTAATTATATATATTCAAATCTTGCCGAGAGCATTTGAAAAGTAATCAAAAATTAGCAACTGTATTTTTAGGACTGTATTTTTCAAGCTCTTTTCTATTGATAATTCCATTCAACGCTTTTTTGTAAACATCAATTATTTTATAATAGTTGTCTTCCTTGTATCTTCCGTCAATTGAGAAATTGCAAAAACCAATCTCTTTTAGATGTTTGATTTCATTAATCAGTGAAAGTTCACTGTCATTGAAGATGACCAATTCCTCATTTGAAATGCTTTTGTGAATTGGATAGTGGCTGTTGTTCCTGTCAATGAGGTAATTCTCATAATTCCGGGTTTCATTTCCATACAGCAAATCATATCTGGTTTTCATCAGCTCAACAGATCCCTGAACCATCATTTCAATCTTTTCTGTATGTTGGCAATGTGCGATTATGTCCTCATAGTCGCTTTCATTGAGTTCCGCTGATAATGTAATGATCTTGTAGTTCTCAAGGCTGTTTATTGATGCATTGTTGGTTATGTTCATGGAATAAGGTCCGTATTCTGCGTTAAAATTTGCGCTCATTATTGCAAGAGGGTAATGCATCTTATTCAATATTCCCCTAACCTTGTTCAATGCCTTGATTAGCTTGTCATGGGTGATGTCTGGCCATTTCCAAATCAGTTCATAATCCTTGCCGATTGAGATTTCTATCGCCTCTTTAAGGAAGTTGACCATGTAGTTGATGTTGTAGGGTTCTTCATCAAGAACTAATCTGTCGTCTTGAGGTGGAATCTCTAGATAAATCCTTTTGACGCCATCAATTTCCTCTAAGTGTTTCAGGTTATTTGTGTAAAATGAAAAACTGACTTCTTCATTTTTACTTTCATTTTCATTTTCATGCAGGACAATTCTTTTATTCTTGTTTGAGTATAGGTTTGTGACTTCATCCTCAAGCTTTTCAAACAGGCTCCTTCTGAGCTCATTGAGCTTGCTTATAGGAATAAATAATGTTCCGTCATAATTTATGTTAATCTGAGTGATGTCATAAGGATAGTTGTCGACTTTGGAAAGCTGTTTTTTGACTGTTTCAACACTAACACTCTTTTTGAGTGGTTTTTCAAATGCAGTGTTTCCAATTACTTCTGTTTCTATCTCTTTTCTGTTTGCAAGTGTCAACCTTCCTTTGAGTTTCGGATACTTATTTTTGAGTGAGAATGTCAGAATCAATTTGGATTTGACATAGCTTTCGCCATTGTTTTCAATTTCCTTAACCTTTTTGCCTAAACTGTTCCTTTTTGTCAGGTATACATCGGATTCGTTTAAATTAAAATCACTTTTCTTGTTTTGCCATACCTTTTTAATGATTAAAACTTTGTTCTTGCGGGTCATGTCCTTGACAGGCTTGTTTTTTCCCTTGTTGAAATGGTTGAGTGTGGTCACTATAGGTGGCTGTGATATCTCAAGACCGTAATCGTTATTGTTTTTTACGATAAGCAGTCCGTCTCCCTTTTCGGGGATTGTTTCGATGAAGTCATTCAATCGTATTGCAATCTGGTTCTTGGAGTTTTTAATCACTCTTCCGATTTTCAAACCGATATGGCCTGAACGGATGCTTCTTTTTGAAGTGCTCATGAACTGTCCTTCGGTGAATCCTCTGTTGAATGCAAGACTGATTTCCTCGCTTTTGGATGTTTTTCCGCTTTTAAGCTTGTTAAGAGCTTTCCTGTAATTGCTCACTACCACTGCCAGGTATTCCTTGCTTCGCATCCTTCCTTCGATTTTGATGCAGTGAATATTCATCTCTGCGATTTCCTTTAACCTGTCGTATAGGCTCAAATCACAGGGGGATAGGTAGTAGTCATGCTTTTTGATTCCTTTTATTCTATATTTTTGGCGGCAAGGCTGTGCACAGGTTCCTCTGTTCCCGCTTCTTCCACCTTTAAAACTGCTCATCAGACATTGTCCTGAATATGAATAGCATAATGCTCCATGGGCAAACACTTCAAGTTCCATGTTTGTGTTTAGATTTTCGATTTCCTCTTTTCTCATTTCACGGGGAAGGACCACTCTTTTGACGCCCTTGCTTTCGATATAATCCAACTTTGCCTGGTTTTCAATTGTCATCTGTGTTGATGCGTGAATCTTTAATTTTGGCAAATGGGTGTTGATTAATTCAATTAGCCCCAGATCCTGAATCAAAACTGCATCCACTCCAATTGCATGTAGGTGTGACAAATAGTTCATGACGCTTTCAAGTTCCCTTTCCCTGATTATTGTATTAACTGTCACGTAAACCTTTACATTGTGCATGTGTGCGATGTTTACTGCTTCGCGTATTTCATCTAATGTAAAGTTTTCAGCGAACTTGCGGGCCCCATAATTTTTCCCTGAAAGATAAACTGAACTGGCACCTGCATTGATGGCAACCCTCAAATGGTCCATTGATCCGACCGGAGCAAGCAATTCAGGAATTCTCATGTAACCTACCCTCAATGAAATTGCCCTTGTTGATGTATGATTGGGAGAAATCCATGATTTGATATTTGTACTTTGTCAATTCCTCTTGATCCTTGTTTTGAAGGCTTTCGTTGTAAATTGATAAGATTTGTGTTGTGTACTGCTCATTGGAATACCTGCAGTCCAGAATCAAGTTGTCAAGGCCAAACTCTTTAATTTCGTTCATCTCCTCAATCAGGCATAGGCAATCCTTGTTGATGATGTGGCTTTGCCTGTTGTAATCGAAGAATATCTTGTACTTGAATTTTTTCCGTTTCTTGTCTTCCAAAATTGCATAATCCGCATCATTTGAAATGATGAAGTCTTTTCCATCATTCAGGTTGGTGAAATCGTCCTTGCTGACAATAACTTCAAGGTTCCCATTGACTATCATTTCCAAATCTATGTTTCTGTCATGATTTCTGGCGACAAGTTCCTTTATTTCATCACCTGAAAGTTCGGAAGATAAAATCAATGATTTGAATCCTGCCTCATTCATGTCACGAACGCAGAAGCTGTTCCACACATTAAGGTTGTGATTTCCGTAAATCGGGCAGTCGAATATGTCGCTCATGCCAGGGAAATCCCCCATTACTGAGATTATGATTCCTTCATTTTCAAGCTCCTTGACAATCTCATTGCATTTCACTGCATCTTCTTGGGATATGAATGATGATAAAACCCATACGAATTCGGTTGGGGATGCCATTAGGCTTCCTTTCTTAAGGGTTTCCTTTATGTTTGCAAAATAGTCGTCAGGATTGTTGTAGTGGCAGTTGCCGTCAAAGTAAATTCTTTTAAGGTCAAATCCTGACGCTGCCTTTAATTGTGACAGGTCATCAATGAATATGGACAGTTTCGGTGTTTTCTTTTTGTTTTTAGGTTTTGCATTATTGTAATCTTCAATGAATTTGGTCAGATCCTTTCTGACTTGCTTCACTGCCTTTTTGGTTGGGGTGTAATGGTTCATTAGCAATTCTGTTGCCTTGTCCAATATTTCACGTCTTATCTGGTTGATTTCACGGATTGGCACGAAGATGTCAGTAGGCATGTTGTTGAAGCGTATGTTGTCAATATAGAATGGTGTCTGTCCTGTCTTGCTGAGCTGCTTTTCAATGACTTCTTCAGTCAAAGGCTTGTTTTTGGCCTTTTCGAATTTGTCCAATGTTTTATGCCTGAAGTTTATCAGCTCGTCGTCGACATGGTATTCCACTTTGGTGAAAAGGTTCAGGTTTTCATCCCAAGTCAGTGAAAGGTTAAGTCCGATGTTGTTTTTGATGTTTTCCTTTTCGAATTGCTTCAAGTATTCGTGAGTTGACTTTGAATAGCTTATGAAAACCTCGGTTCCGACCTTGACAAGACGGGTTGTGTCTATAACAATCTCGTTTTCGTCCTGCTTTATGATGTTTTCAAGGTATATTCCCTTGATTTTGCCGTTATATTTGAAGGCTATTCCGTCTCCGGGCTCTAAAATCACTGGAATCTCATGGTTTTTTACTTCAATTGTGATTTTTGTGCCGTCAATGTCTACAATGTCTCCAATGTACAGTCCTTCATGTCCTGAATGGCCTCTTCCCATTACTTCTCCGGGTTTATCTCCCATCATGTATCCGTCAGTGAACTGGCGGTTAAAAACAAGGTGTAAATCTTTTTTATAGTCTCCGGGATTGCCGTCAATGAGGTTTCTGTAACTGTTCACAATGGTTCCGATGTAGTCCTTGGATTTCATTCTGCCTTCAAGCTTCAATGACTTGACTCCCGCATCTGAAATCTCAGTCAAATGGTTATATGTTGCAAGATCGTGTGTGGATAGGAGATATCCGTTTCCTATGTTGTATCCCCTGTATTTCAATCGGTATTCTCTTCTGCATGGTTGTGCACATGCTCCACGGTTTCCGCTTCTTCCGCTGTTGTATGATGAGATGTAGCACTTTCCGCTTACACAATAGCATAGCGCACCATGTCCGAACACTTCAATGTCCATGTCAATGTTGTCCTTTTGGAGCATGTCGTGGGTTTCCTTAATCTGGGTGATGTTGACTTCCCTCGGAAGGACGACTCTCTTGATGTTGTTCTTATTCGCCCATTTGAATGAGGAATAGTTGTTCAGTCCCATCTGTGTGGATGCGTGAACCTCCAGGTCGGGAATGAATGTTTTCAAAAGCCAGATAAGTCCGAAATCCTGCACGATGACTGCGTCCACTCCAATCTGGTACAACTTGAACAGATATTTTAACACGTCAACAATCTCGAAATTGTTCACCAGTGTGTTTACCGTTACATGGACCTTGCTTCCGTTTAGGTGAGCATAATTAACTGCTTTTTCTATCTCTTCCATTGTGAAGTTTTTAGCATATGCTCTAGCTCCATATTGCTGTCCTGCAATGTAAACTGCATCGGCACCTGCATTGATTGCAACCACCAATACATCATAAGAGCCCGCTGGGGCTAATAATTCTTCTAAAACCATTTTTTAAATACACCTTGATTTGATTTATTCATTTAAACTTTTGTAATTAATTATATATTAAATTAAAACATATTCTATTTTATGTATATAGTATTCGAAGGAATTGACGGTGCGGGTAAATCAACCCAGATTCAACGATTGAAGGAATGGCTGGAAGCTAATGGTTTCAGGGTTGAAACATTGGTTGAACCTACTGATTCTGAGGTTGGAAAGTTAATCCGCAAAATTTTGCAACGTCCTGACGCAATGACTGACAGGGTTCAAAAGACATTGGGCTTGCTTTTTGCAGCGGATCGCATGTTGATAATGGACAAATTGGAAGATGAGTCTAAGATTATCATTTCAGACAGATCATTCATCTCTTCTTTGGCTTATCAGGAGCCTGCCGAATGGATTGAGGTTTTAAACAGATATGCCAAAAAGCCGGATTTGCTGATATTGATGGATTTGGATGTTAAAACATCTGTTGCGAGAACTTCCGGTGAAGATACCTTTGAAAATGAGGAATTTTTGACTGGAGTTAAAGAGAATTATCTGAGATTGGCTGAAAATTACACTCATGAAATCATTGATGCAAATAATGGTGTAAATAAGGTTTCTTCAGACATTAAAAAAGCAGTTGCACCATATCTTGGAATATGTCCTGACTGTATTTTATAATCTTATTTTTTTTTTATTTAACTAATTTTTTTTGTGATGATTTTTTTTTAAAAAGCGCTGGGTTGTGTTTCGGGTGTCCCAGCGCTAATTCGGTATTTTTGGATTAATGTTTAAGATTTGCGATATCATAATGATATCAAGAACAAATCGAAATTGAGGTTTGAAAATGCATTAACAAATGATTTTATAACAATTTATTCATTGGGTGAACTTCAACAGGTTCGGTTCCTAAAGGTTTTGCAGCTTCAGAAATGAACATGTCAGTTTGAGCTACTGCAGGGAATGCAATGTCTGCGTTTTCAATAGGTCCAAATAAAACGAAGTCTCCAGCACACATAACTTGCACAATGTTTGCTCCAATGTCACAAACAGTGAATGCAGTTTTGTTTCCTGCTTTTTTGTAGTCTCTTAACCAATCCCATGCGGACGGTACGTTGTGAATACCTGATCCTACTGGATATCCCCATTTTGCTTTTTCAGCAAAGGATGTTCTAGCAGCGATACCTGCACCTTGACCTAAAGGAGTTACAGCGGTATCCATCATGAACTTGTCGATACCACATTCAGCAGCAACTTCAAGTAAACCTTTTTCGTATGCGCCGTCGTCACCGTTTTCCCACATGTTCATTTTTCCTTCAACTGTAGCATTCATTGGGTTGAATCCTAAGATGATGGAAGCGGAAATGTCGGTTTCAGCAAGTGCATCCAATTCGGATTTGTCTGCTGCCATGTTAATTGAGTTATAAATTGCTCTTTCGGTTAATCCGGTTTCATCAGCGTACTGTGCACCAGCAACTCTTGCGTCACCGGATGTGGAATCTATAAGGAAAGGAGCATCACAAATGTCCCCCACATATTCGATATATTTAGGAAGTGCTTCAACAGTTTGTCCGAAAACTTGTACAATGTAGGGGTTACCGGTTACATCGGAAATAGATGCCATATCATTGATTAATTGTTCAGCTCTAGCTTTGTCGAAGTCTCCTGTTAATTCATCATTAAGAATGTTGTGTCCTCCGTAGAAAATAGTTCCTGCCAATACGGTAGGGTATTCTCCCGGTTGTCCACCCATTTTGACTCCTGCGAAGTCAAAAACTTCTTGTTCTTTATCAAATTTAAACATTTAATTAAACCTCTTTTTATTTCGGCCTAACTTTTTTAATTTTTACTTGATAAAAATTAAATGTTAAGCCATAAACATATTCCATTTGATTATATTTAAAACTAACTATAAATTTTTAAATTATTTTAAATTATTTTAAATAATATTAATTTATTGTTTAAATTTTTAAAATAAGAATTGTACAGTCAATATATTAATTAAAACTTAATTTTTATAAATATAAATTGAAAATAATGCATTATTCTTTTTAACTCATAAATATCTCGATAAATATGTAAAATAATTAATTACTCATATTTAATCATGATGTTTAAAAAATATTTTAAATTTAATTAGATATATTAAAAATAATTATTTTAGTATTGTTTTAACGAGTATAAATCCATTTAAGGTTTAATTTTTTGAGTAATATACAAGTAATTTCCATATGTAAAAAATAAGTGACAATATGAGCATCTAAAAAATAATAAAAAATCAGGTTGCATGTAATAAAAAAATAAAAAAGGAAAGATTTGAAAATAGGAAAAATTATTTTTTCCCTTCAAGTTCTTCTAGTCTTTCACGAATGGCATTCTCTAAAAATTCTCTTGTTTTTACTAACTCATCATATTCTCCGATGATTTTAGGACCAAACTCTGTTTGTTCCAATTTGATGTCGAATTTTTCGAATGCATGAGCAAGCATCTGCTCGCCAACACCGTTTGGCAAACCCATTTCAAATTCTTGTTTTTCTTCATTCATCAATTTTCCTCCATGTATTCTCTAACTGGTGCAAAGAACTCAATTAAGAAGTCTTTGATTCCATTTTTCAAGTCCATTGGATGTAAATTGCCCTCACTGAAGTCCTTGATTAATTCATCATGGGTAAGCTCAATGTTGCCACCGAATTTTTCAGGTCTTTTTATGAGTAATTTCTCTTGATTAGGATAAACGAAGGTCTCTGCAATTTCAATCATAGGGTTGCCTTCAACTTCTCCTTGTGGGCAGTAACTCTTATTGATTTTTTTAGAAATCTCTTCAACGGAATCATCTACTGCAATGTAGTTTCCTTTACTTGAGGACATTTTAGCATCCCCGTCAAGACCGTGCAATAGTGGGGTGTGGATACAAACAGGAACGTTTTCTCCAATTTTTTCAAGGTTTTCACGAGCTAACATTTGGATTTTCCTTTGTTCCATTCCACCGAGTGCAATGTCCACTTCAAGTGCAGCCATGTCGACGGTTTGCATGATTGGATAAATTACGCTAGCTACTTTTGGATTGTCATCCGCACGACTTACCTGATCCATACTTCTTCTTGCTCTTTTCAAGGTAGTCATGGTAGCTAATTTATAAACTTTATCAGTATAATCTGGTTCTAATTGGAATGATGAACCGTAAACGAATTCGGTTGTTTCATCAAGACCAAGAGCCTGGAAACATTTTTTGTTGTATTCAGCAGTTTTTGCAATTTCTTCAACAGTTCCTTTTCCATTTAAAAATGCGTGGTAATCTGCCAAGAGGATTTTGATTTTAAAACCTAACTTTTGTAATTGTTTTAATTTTTGTACAGTTACTGCATGTCCCAAATGGATTTTTCCTGAAGGTTCATAACCTGTATAAGCTATAGGTTGTTCCTTTTGGAGAACTTCCTTTAATTCTTCGGTATCTATAACTTCCAAGGTTCCTTCTTCGATTAACTGAATTTTTTCTTCGATATTCATCTTATCACTTAGTCTATTAAATAAATGTAATTGTCAATTTTAATAAGTTTGATTTCATCACCGATATTGTATCCTTTGAATTCATCTTTCATCTCCAAATCCACTGCGGAATAGTCGCTAGGATCTAGAATCTGTATGATGCTTGGTGATTTTGAAATGATTGTTGTTGTCTCAATCTCTGAAGATTTCTTAACAAGCTTGATGTCTTCCATGTTCTTCATTGGAATGTTGTGCTTTTTATCATTGGACAGCTCCTGGCCAACAACACTGTTCTTGCCTATGCTGGTTACTCTAATGATTTTTTCATCATATTTGACGAAGTCATTAACTTCGAATTCAGGAATTCTAACGGAAATCCAAATACGGTAAAGTCCCTTTCCGGTGGATTTGTCCTCACTTATTAGTCTTGGGGATTCCTTGATTATTCCACCGAACTCTTCGGTCAATGCTTCTGCAACTTTCTTTCCGGATTTTAGAGATCCGATGTAATAGTCGTGACCCTCTTTTAGCCTTGCAATTTGAGGGCAGTATGCCAGCTTGTCCTTTTTGGATTGCTTGATTAAGGTTCTTTCAACAATCTCTTCGGCTTTTTCATATTCTTCAGGTTTTATTTCACGATTGTCTGCTCTGAATTGTATTACAGATTCGTAATAACCAGATTGAATTTTACTGCATGTTGGACAAACTGTTTTTAAAATCTTGACTTCGCATTCCTTAGTTTCCTCTATTTGCGCTCCATGAACTTCTCCAACAATTTCAACATAACAACTGGCTATTGTACCTTTGATTTGGTCAATTTCAAGATTGATTATTTCATTTGACACTTCATCAGCTATCTTGATGTTTCTTTCGAGTGCGCGGTAGATTATTTCTTCTTCAGGAATGAACTCCTCACTCCATTTGCCTTCTTCAAGTTTACTATTACAATGGCTGCAGATTTGAACTTCAATTCTTTTTGGAAGTTCGATCATTTCAAATTCTTTTAAAAAACAGTCTATACAGATGTCTCCAACCATTTCCTTATCTGTACTTCCGCACTCTGGACAAAACATGATATCAGTAAAAAATAAGTAAAAAAAGGTAAGATTATAATGATTTTAAAGGTGCTGTAGCACCGCATGCAGCACATTTAAGTAAGAATATTCTACCTTCTCTGATAATTCTTGTATCTGGTCTGTTACATTCGTGGCAAATTACGTATTTGTCCACATAATCTTCGATTCTTTCGTTGATTAGGTAGTGGGTGAATTTACCTTGTAAGATTGCTCTTTGACCTTCGATGTTTCCTGCAGTACCTAATTCTCTCATCAAGAATTTTAATAAGTGTTGAGGGTCTCTGTTTAAACCTTCTGACACATCTTTAAAGTTTTTGATGAATGTTCTATTACCTTGGATATCTGAATAAGCTTTAGGAATTTTGAATCTTTTGTGTTCAAATACTTCAGGAGGTAATTGGTCTATTGCTCTTTCTAATAAATCTTCATATTTATCCATAATTATCTCTCCTTATAAAATCAGTATAAGTATAATATATTAAATTTAGTTTTAATCATTTATTAATGTATTGTTAATGGGATGGTTTTGGGTTAAGTGTTGTGAAAAAATAAAAAAAGGTGAAGAGGGAGTTAAGCTATTCTGAAGTATCCAGTTGTTGGCTGATATATGACTCCTTTTTGAACAAGATTTCTAACGATTTGTTCTGTTTTATCTTCGCTGACTCCGAAATTGTCTGCCATATTTGAGATTAAAACATTCAATGGAGCATTTCCAGCATATTCCTCTTGGAGACGTTTAATTTCTTCAGTAACTGTTTGAATCTTATCCCTGTCTGATTTTGGTGTTCCTCCGCTGACGATATCTGCATCGATTTCACCGGTTTCTGGATCAACACCAATTTCTAAAAGACAAGCCCTTTGTAATCTGACAGCCCTTTCTGCGTCTTCCTTATCAACGGTGTCTTTAAGTTTGATTTTAGCACTTGCTTCAGACAAACGAATAATTGCCTCTAATTGCCTTGCAGTGATTGGAACTGGGCCTTGCTCTTCTGGATTGCTGTTCCTGGTGCTTACATAAAATTCTTTTAGAACTTCGATAGCACCATCACTTAAGTGAGGATTTACGTTCTTACGAGCATATGCAATGTATTTTCTAAGTAATTCAGGTTCTATCTCATATTCAACGGTATTTTCTTGGTGTATTTTTAAAATGTGGTCTGCTAATTTTGCATCTCCTTCCTTACTTGGTTTGTCTTCAATTACAAAAATTAAATCGAAACGAGAAATAATAGGTGCTGGCAGGTCAATTTGTTCTGCTAATACTTTGTACCTGTCAAATCTACCGAATTTAGGGTTTGCCGCTGCAAGAACTGAACATCTTGAATTCAATGTTGCCATAATTCCTGCCTTTGCAATACTTACAGTTTGTTGTTCCAATGCTTCGTGAAGCGCTGAACGGTCTTCTGACCTCATTTTGTCCAATTCGTCAACACATACGTTACCTTGGTCCCCAAGTACTAATGCACCTGCTTCTAGAGACCATCCGCCAAGTTCGTCCCTTACTGCTGCTGCAGTCAAACCTGCACCACTTGTACCTTTACCACTTGTATAGATACTTCTTGGAGCAAGCCTTGAAACGTATTTCAATATCTGGGACTTACCGATACCAGGGTCCCCAACAATCAAAATGTGGATATCTCCTCTCAGTTTGGTTTCATCTTCAAGCTGTTTGGATGCTCCTCCAAACAATTGCAATGCGATAGCTTCCTTAACGTTAGGATATCCTCTAATTGATGGAGCGGTTGACCTGATAATTTTATCGTGAATATGGGGGTCTTGTGATAATTCAATAATCTTTTCTTCGTCCTCTTCAGAAAGTTGCAATTCCTCAAATTCCTGTTCCAGAGGTTCTATATGGTTTACATAAATATAATTTTTAAATTTACCGCTTCTCTCTTCTCTAAATGTTTTTAAGGTTCCGGTAATTCTTACCTTGTCTCCTGGATTTAGCTGATCGACCAAATCGTCTTCTAAAATCATCAACATTTGCTTAGGTTCTGTTCCTCCGGATAGGTTTTCCAGAGGTTCTTGCATTCTAGCGGTTTGTGTATCGATGTATTTTGATTCCTCTTGGAGCAATCTGAATGACCTTCCACCACATTCGCTACAAAGTGAAGGTTCTATAATTGTATTTGATGATGTTTGCTCTACCTCGTGTAATCTCATACATCCTCTACATTCAAAAACACCGGTTTCAATACGAGGTCTGATTTCATCAGTTTTCCTTACAATACCGTCTGCAGCGACAAATGTTCCAATGTATTTACTCAATAAGTCCTTTAATTGAATTACATTGGTCAGATTCTCGAATCTGATGTTGATGTCAGCGTCCTTTACCAATGGGTCAATGTTTTTAATCGCAACTTGTGCGGCAGCAATAACTTCTTCAGGTTTTTCAATTAATAAATCTGCCAAGTCTGGATCAAACATTTCCAATGACTGATAATTAACACTCAATGATCGCTCATCAGGGTATTTTTCAAGTATTTTGAATACATCATCCTTGTATGATGTTGCAAAAAATTCTTCGAATTTTGCAGTTGATGTTTGTGTTTTATTAGTAGAGTTCATTGTCATAATATTAATTTTTTATACTTAAAAAATATTGCCTAAGAGCATTTGATAAGTAACATTAATATACTTAAATTAATATAATACTATCTATAATTTTTATTATTGAGGTTAATATGAGAAAATCAAGATTAAGCTTATTTAAATCCACTTCTATGTTAATTTCTGTCGTTGGAATTATCATGGTGGTCGCTACAATCATTGTTGTTGCATATGTCGGATACAGTATGGTTTCATCTGGAATTACAAATGAGATTTCATCTGGAACCCAATATGATGAGCTTGCTGAGTTACAGGCGGAATATGGTAATTTGTCTGTGAAGTTTGACAGTGTTAAAGCAACATATTATGCTGGCGACACTAATGATGTTAAAGTTTATAATGATGCAAAATTAGAGTTGACTAGAGCAAATTCGGCCATTGAAAATGTTCAAAGTGCTCTAGACGCAGGTAAACCTTCAAATGAGGTTGACAGTAGGATTGAATTTGCAAAAGAAAAATTAAAAACTGCTGATGCAGCTTATAATTCACTTTAATTTTTTCTTCTTTTTTTATTTTTTTTATTAGGCATATATTCTAGCCCAACTACATACATTTCAGAACTTTTTTTACGTGATGATGCGGGTTTTGTTGTTCTCACGTGTCTGAATTTGCCTTTGAGTGAATCCAGCATCTCCTTGTATTCCTGACCCTGGAACACCTTCATGACAAGATTTCCCTTTGGCTCGAGGATGTTTTCAGCTATTCCGATAACTGTGTAAGTTAGGTCTATTGATCTGAGCTGGTCAATGTTCTTGATTCCGCTTAATGAGGGGGATGCGTCTGACATTACAACCTTTGCCTTTCCTCCGATGAGTTTCATTATTTTTTCCTGAACTTCTGGAGTTGTGAAGTCTCCTCTGATTCCGAAATAGTTTTCCTCGTGGAATTTCTTAAATCGGTTCAGATCCACTCCGACAACTATTCCTTCCTCTCCAACTTTTTCTAAAGCCACCTGTGACCATCCTCCAGGTGCAGCTCCGAGGTCAACAACTGTGTTTCCCTGCTTGATGAGCTTATACTTTTTATCTAGTTGCTTGAGTTTATATGATGCTCTTGAACGATAATCTTCCTTTTTAGCCTTTTTATAATATGGGTCATTGTGCTTTTCCATTTGCCATTTGCTTCCCATTTTAATCCCTCTTGTATTGGTCAAAATCTAGTGCACTGCATACCGGAGCGCCAATCTTGACGATTTCAACGTCAACTTCCTTGTTGTTTATCTCGAGCAACATTACTGTCCTGTCTGCAAGCCTTGGAACGATTGGGCTTCCAGGATTTAAAAGCAATACTCCGTTTTTCTGTTCGATTTTAGGCTGGTGGGAGTGTCCTGAAATCAAAATGTCTGCACCTAATTCCTGTGCTAGGTAAAGCAACTGGTCGCTATCCGCTCTGGGATAGACTTCCCCATGAACAACTCCAATTTTCAAACTTTCAGCCTCAATGATTTTGGCTTTTGGAAGGTCAATTCCATTGACCCTATCCATATTTCCTTGAACTGCCATGACTGGAGCTATCCTTTCCAAGTCCTCAATGACCTTTGGAGAGGTCAAGTCTCCTGCATGAATGATTAAATCAACGTTATCAAATGAATCGAATACCTTTTGGGGTATTTCTTTTGCCCTGTCCGGGATATGTGTGTCTGAAATTAAACCGATTAACATATTTTTTCAATCCTTTTTTTATAGATAAATATCTATTCATAAAACTATTTAAATTCATAAAAATATATTTATATATATCATTCTTTTAAGGAGAAGATAAAATGGGAGAAGTTAAAAAGGAAGATATTTTAGAAATCTTGGCTAAATATGACAAAAGTGAAATCACAATAGCCACTCTCGGAAGCCACACTTCTTTACATATTTTACAAGGTGCAAAAGAAGAAGGATTTAGAACAGCTATTGTATGTCAAAAAGGAAGGGAAATTCCATATCAACGCTTTGGAGTTGCTGATGAATACATTATCGTTGATGAATTCAAGGACATTGTCAATGAGGATGTTCAACAAAAACTCCGAGACATGAATGCAATCGTCATTCCTCATGGATCTTTTGTTGCATATGCTGGTTTAGATAATGTTGAAGATAAGTTCAACGTCCCAATGTTCGGAAACAGAGATGTTCTCAGATGGGAAGCAGAAAGAGATAAGGAAAGAGCATTGCTTGTTGAAGGTGATGTAAGAATCCCATTCAAATATAATGATCCTTCTGAAATCGACCGTCCTGTTATGGTCAAGTTCCCTGGTGCAAGAGGTGGAAGAGGTTACTTTGTAGCATCATCTACTGAAGAGTTCGATGCAAAAATCGAAGCTATGAAAGCACGTGGATGGTTAGAAGACAGTGATGTTGAAGCTGCTCACATTGAAGAATACGTATCCGGATGTAACTACTGTATACACTATTTCTACTCTGCACTTGATGATACCGTTGAATTGATGGGTATGGATACAAGATATGAATCAAGCATTGACGGATTTGTAAGAATGCCTGCAAAAGACCAATTGGACATTGATTTAAGTCCATCTTATGTTGTAACAGGTAACCACCCTGCTGTAATCCGTGAATCATTACTTCCACAAGTATTTGACATGGCTGACAAATTAACTGAAAGTGCTAAAAAATTAGTTGCTCCTGGATTAAACGGTCCATTCTGTATGCAAACATTAGTTAACGATAATCTTGAGGTAATCTGTTTCGAAATCAGTGCTAGAACTGATGGTGGTACTAACACATTCATGGATGGTTCTCCTTACTCCTACTTAACCTACGGCAAACCAATGAGTATGGGTAGAAGAATCGCTGTTGAAATTAAACGTGGTATAGAAAGAGATGAACTAGAAAAAATAATAACATAAATTTGTTATTATTTATTCTTATTTTTATTTTTATTCTTGTTTTTTCCGATTTTTTGTTGTTTTTCGTATTCAGCCATTGCTTTCACACGGTTTCTTTTTGTCCATGCACCGACCAAACCAACAAAAGCACCAACAATCAAAATGATTAAGGTTACGGTTATCACACCGGTTTCACTTACGAAGAAATCTCCTGAAAATGTTCCCATATATCCTTGTAATGTCAAAATAACTATTGGGGTTGATGCAAGTAATCCCATTAAAGTTCCTAATTTGACAGTGTTCTGTCCGTATCCTGCGTATAAAAGTCCTATTGCTGAAAATGGATAAAGCCAATCGTTGTATTGGTATCCAAATATAATACATGCGGCAGCTATTGCTGCACCAAATACCAAAGCCTTAACATTAATGTCTGGTAAGAATTTCATCATATTATCTTCTCCAAAACTTATTCTTTAGAAGCTATTGCCCCTCCAACAGCTCCAGTTATTCCCATAACTATTGCATAATAAATCAAATATCCAATAATTGTGAATATGCTTGCAATTCCGGAAATTGTAAATCCGGCCAATCCTCCAAAGATGCCGAGTAGGCTTCCTCCAAGGGTTGCGCTCAGCACAAACACTATTGCTGTAATAATTGTGCCTAATGCTCCCGCAACGGCAGCGTTCCACAGTCCTCCCATTGCTCCTGAGTGGGCAATGTATCCTGTGATGAATCCAACTATTAGCAATCCAACAAATTCATATTGTGCAAAAAATGATTTTACGAAAACCGCTAATATGAAACCAACAAATACTGCACTCCATTTAGTCATAATATCACCTTTTAATATAATTATCTAATTTCATTTATAAAAGTATTTATTTTTAATTTTTGAAATTTGGTTTAATAAATGTCTTTTAATTTATCTTTAATCTGATCAAGTATTGCTTGATGCATTCTTTTGGTGAATTCTCCCTTGTCATTTTGATTTAGCACATCTAAGTAACCTTGTGAGACCAGATTGAATGCAAATGGGCTTGGTATCACCGTATTGATGGTTTTTATTTCCATCTCTCCGCTGTCAACCATATTTATGACTTTCAATGCATTTTTTATGTCCATGTAATCTTCCAACGCTTCCCTTCTTGCTTCCTTCAAGATTGAAAAGTTGTCATCCATTTCCTGAACGAACTTGAGAAGGATTTTTCCCCTAACCTGTTGGCGGCCAACAGATTTTGATTCCCCTTTGTACCTTCTTAGAGTCATCAGTGACCTTCCTGCACAATGTCTGAATCTTGAAGCAAGGGTTTCTGTTTTATTTAATGAATTTGTAAGTATCCTTTCAAAGTTTTCAGGATTAAGTTCTCTGAATGATTCCAGGCCTCCAATGGTGCCATCTGAGCTCAAATAGAAACCGTTGTCTGAAATTGAGATTGTTATGTTTGTGTTGTACTTCTTGGCAACGACATATGCAACGGCACGGGACAGAGCATCGTTGACCTTTCTTCCGAAAAGTGAATGGAATATCACGAAACGTCTGTCCCCGAATCCTCTGTAATATTCAATTAATAGGCAACGATTTGATGGAATCTTTGCATATTTGTACTGTTCCACAAAATATTCGTAGATGGAATTGGCCGCAAAGTCGTCCACATAGAGATAATCATAAATGAATTCCATTATCTCTTCTTTGCTTCTTCTATATTCGAATTTAGCCTCCATGAATGACCTGAACTTTTGAATGTCCATTGCAAGGTCAAAGGACAATGGCAATTGCTGTGAAAACCATGAGGGGATTGTTGGAGGTCCGCTTGCAGGGGTAACGTTTATTGTCATTCCCTTGCCGTAATTGAATCTGTATGTTCTGCCTCCCAAAACGAAGGTGTCTCCCTTTTTCAATCTTTCCATGAATGATTCCTCGATTTTTCCAACGGTTTCTCCATCGCATTTGACGAGCACTCCGGAGGAGTCGGGGATTGTGCCTATGTTTGTTGAATAAAGCATTCTTGCCAGTTTTCCACGCTTTCCAAAGGTATTTTGCTTATAATCTATCCATATTTTTGCATAAACGTATCTCTCTTCAAGTTCAGGATATTCTCCAGCCATATAACTCAATACGTCCTCATAATCGTCCCTTGTGAGATCCTTGTAGCAATAGCTTTTTCTTACGATGTCGAATGCATAGTCAATGTCCCATGGATTTTCAATGCTCATTCCGTAGATGTGCTGTGCCAACACGTCAAGACAGTTGGTTGGAATGTTGATTTTGTCAATTTTTCCTTCCTTGGCATTCTTAAGTAAGACTGAGCATTCCACTAAATCGTCCCTGTCGGTTACTATTATCCTTCCCTTGGACTTTTCATGAAGCCGGTGTCCGCTTCTACCGATTCTTTGAAGTGCTCTTGCAACGGATTTCGGTGAGTTTATTAAAACTACCAAATCAATGTATCCTATGTCAATTCCAAGCTCAAGGGATGTTGATGAAATTACTGCCTTCAATTTTCCTTCTTTCAGTTTGTTTTCTGTTTCCAGACGAACTTCCTTTGAAAGTGATGAGTGGTGGGCCATTATGTTTGAATCATTATAGTTCATCGGATACATTTTCTTCAGGTTGTAAACAAATCTCTCTGTTCCGCTACGGGTGTTTGTAAATATCAATGTGGTTTTGTTTTCTTGAATTAGGTCATCAAGCAAATCATACATTCCCAAACGTGTGTCCTCTTCGTCTGCGAGGACTATGTCACTTACAGGACACATCACTTCCATGTCCAGTTCCTTCAGGTAGTTTATGTTCACTATCTTGCAGTTTCGTTCGACGCCGTATTCGTATCCGACAAGGAATTTGGCAACTTCCTCTAATGGGCTAACAGTTGCTGAAAGTCCGATTCTGGTGTATTGGCCTATCAGATGTTGCAATCTTTCCAGTGATAAGCTTAGATGAACTCCTCTTTTGTTTTCCGCCAAGGAGTGGATTTCGTCAATTATCACATATTTCACATGGCTCAGCTTTTCCCTGAACTTTGGAGCAACAAGCAATATTGACAATGTTTCCGGTGTTGTGATTAGAATGTGTGGTGGCTTTTTAAGCATCTTTTGCCTTTGGTACTGTGTGGTGTCTCCTGTACGGACTGCCTTTCTTATTCCAAGCTTTTTGCCAGCTATCTTTTCAATGCCCTCTAACGGGTCGTCAAGATTTTTCTCGATGTCATTGTCCAGTGCCTTCAATGGGGAAATGTAAATGCAGTAAACCTTGTCTTCCAGTTCCTCTTTTTCAGCAAGTGAGGTCAATTCACTGAGAACCGAGAGAAATGCTGTCAAGGTCTTACCTGAACCTGTCGGTGATGAGATGAGAATATTGTTTTTCTTGTGGATGTCAATGATTGATCTTTTCTGGGCAGGGGTAAAGTCATCAAACTGATTTTCAAACCATTGTCTGACCCAAGGGTGTAGGGTTTTGTAGATTTGTTTTTTTGAATAACTTTTTGTTTGCTCTTCAATCATTATCCTTTCCTCATTTTTATAAATTGATTAATCTTAATTTAATTTTTAATTTTTCTTAAATTTAATGGTCAGTGTGATAATTTTTAATGATATTTTTTTCATACATTGAAATTTTTTCCGATGATTTTTTAATCACTTAATCAAAATTATCTATTATTTTTTACATTTTTCTAATTAATTTTCAACATTTTGAAATTTTTTTGGTTAAACAAAATTTTTAAATAGTTTCGAATGTAATATATTTAATCATAGGCATAAGCCTAAGGTGGTATAAAAAATGAATGATTTATTTAACTTAAAAGGACAAGTAGCACTCGTAAGCGGTGCATCCTCCGGTATTGGAGTAGACATGGCAAAAGCATATGCTAGATATGGCGCAGACATTGTTGTTACCGGAAGAAGGAAAGAAAGATTAGACCAAGTAGCAGACGAAATCAAAGAACTCGGCGTAGACTGCATTGGTGTAGTTTGTGATGTAACCGATACCGAAAGTGTAGAAAACTGTGTTAAAGAAGTCATGGACCACTACGGAAGAATTGACATTCTCCATAACAACGCAGGATACGGTGCAACTAAAGAAGCAGAATTATTAACTGACGAAGAATGGAACATGACTGTGGATGTAGACCTTACAGGTACATTCAAGATGTCCAGAGCAGTTGCACGTGAAGCAATGATTCCACAAAAATACGGAAGAATCATCAACACTGCATCCATGTTCGGTTTAGTAGGAACCATGGCAACACCAACCTCTCCATATGCAGCAGCAAAAGGTGGAGTAGTAAACTTAACCAGACAATTAGCAGCAGAATGGGCAAAATATAATATTACTGTAAACGCAATCTGTCCTGGTACTTTCCCAACAGAACTTACTCGTTCAACCATTGACAACGATGAGTACAAAGCATACACAAAAACTGTAGTGCCTGTAGGAAGATCTGGTGTTGATGGAGAACTAGATTCCACTGTAGTATACTTAGCCTCCCCTAAATCCAGTTACGTAACTGGACAAGCTATTGCTGTAGACGGTGGATACACTTGTATTTAAATTGAAAATTTCTATTTTCAATTTTCTTTTTCTTTTTTTAGGGCAATATTCCCAATTCTTTTAACAACCAATCAAAACCTATTTTTTTAATGAAAAGTTCAAATGTTTATATATTCTTAAAATCTAATTATTATCATGTCAAATTTAAGTTTTGAAGAAGCTATTAACAATTTATCTGATGATGATGTTAAAGTGAGAAAAGAAGCAATAGAGTCATTAGTTGGAATTACTGATGAAGAAGCTATTGAACCATTAATTAAAGCCACCACTGACGAAAGTGCTCAAGTAAGATTCAAAGCTGCTGAAATTTTAGGAAACATGGGTGAAGTGGCTGTCGATAAATTAATTGATGAATTTGAAAATGCAGAGGGTAAGGACAAACGTTTCTTGGCTTTTGCACTTAAAGAAACCAAAGACGAAAAAGTTATTCCATATTTTGTTGATGCAACATCTGATGAGGATTTTGGTGTTAGAAAAGTTGCAGTTCGTGCATTGGGAGAACTCCAAGCAGAAGGGGAATTGGATTCAATTGCAAAATGTTTGGAGGATGAAGATTGGGGTGTTAGATTAGCTGCCATTCAAGCGTTAGGAGATATTGCAACAGACGATTCCATTAAATTAATCAAAGATGCAAGAAAGGCTGAAAGTGACAAGGACTTTAAGAAATCCTGTAACAAGGCAATCAAAAAAGCTCAAAAAAGACAAAAAGCTAAAGAGTCTGGTGAGGCGGTTGTATCTTTAATTCCAATGAGTACTCTTAAGGAAATGGAAAAGACTAACGTTCAAAAGGCTATTAAAGGATATGAAAGTTACGTAGAATCAAAACAGACTAAGGATGCACCATATAAAAGATTATGTGTTCTCTATAGAAAATCCAATGATTATGACAATGAGGTCAGGGTCATAGAAACAGCTTGTGAAGTATTTGCTGACAATGAAAAGAAATTAGCATACTTCGAAAAAAGATTGGCTAAATTAAAATAATTTAGTTTCATAAAGATCTTCCCTTTTGTTCTTTAAAAGAGGAAGCTCTTCTCTTATTTTTTTTATTTCATCCAAATCAATTTCACAGAATATTATCTGCTCTTTTTCATCGCCTTGTGACAATACTTCTCCCCAGGGGTTTGCAACAATTGAATGGCCGTAGCTGTGATAGCTTGCATTTTCATTAAGGGCAGGTGCCACGCCAATACAGAAAACCTGATTGTCCAATGCTCTTGACCTGAATAACAGTTCCCAATGGGCAGGGCCGGTGGTCATGTTGAATGCACCGGGATAGCATAGTATTGATGCTCCCTTTTCAACCATTATCCTTGCAAGTTCTGGAAAACGGATGTCATAACATATTCCAATGCCTATTTTTCCAAATTCTGTCTCAACAACTGTGACTCCATCTCCTGCGGTTAAGACATCTGATTCCTTGAAAGTGATTTTGTCCTTAACGTCAATGTCAAAAAGATGCATTTTACGGTGCTTGCCGATTATGTCTCCATTTTTATCAAAAAGATAGCTAGTATTAAATAATTTGTTGCCTTCCTTTTCAGGAATTGATCCTGCCAGGATATAAACGTCATTCTCTTTTGATAATTCTGAAATGCTCTTTAATGTTTGGCTGCTGTTTTCAGTTTCACAATATTCAATGAACTTGTCATTTGAATAAGGGCAGTTAAACATTTCAGGTAAAATTATAAAATCAGCGTTTTCCTCTGCGCTGCTTGCAATCATTGAGCGGGCAGTTTCGAGGTTGGCCTTTTTATTGTCAATAACATTCATTTGACAAAGAGCAAGTTTGATTTTTGTCATGATAATCTTTAAAAATAGAAAAAGTATGAAATTAAATTTTCATACTTAAGCAATATCTGCAGTGTTTATAATGGAATTTACTTCTTCGGAAGTAACGGTATTCATTGAATCTCCGTTAACTTTTAATACATATGTCATTCCATCGCTAAACATTGAAACATAACGAGTGTAGTCTCCATCAGCATCTTCTAAAACAATATTTGAGGTATTTCTACCGTCTAGGGTTATTGTTTCAACAAGTTCTACATAAGCACCTTTTCCTTGTGCAGATGTGATGATGCTTTGAGCTATCTCTTTTACGGAATCTGCATTGCTTGTAACATTATAATACTCAATTGTGGTATTATTGTCATTTTGGAAGAATTTTGCTCCAGGGTGAGTTTCATCACTTCCGTTTACTTCCTTCCAATTGTCAGGATATTTAAATGAGAACTCTCCATCGGCATATGACATTCCATTATTGCCTGATTGTAATGGTGAGTTGGAGTTGCTATTTGATCCTGTAAGGACAATTCCGCAAATAACGATTAATGTTATAAGTATTATTGCACCAATAAGAAGTTTATGACTTTTTATAATACTGATTGTATCTTCATCATTGGATTCTTTTTCAACTTTTGGTTCTTGTTGGAAGATATCCTCGCTTTTAGGGGCTACAACTTTTGGTTTTGGAAAATTGTAACCACAATTTCCACAAACAGGAGCACCATCATAACTAGGATTTCCACATTTTGGACATTTTTTCACACTTTGACCTCCATTAAAATTTACATTTATTAATTATAATATAAAAATATATTTAATAAAGTGTGATAATATGGCAGATGAAAAAATTATTAATCTTGATGATATAAATTATGCAGTTTACAAAGTGGGTGATTGGAAAAACCATTATGAAATCAATCAAATTGGTTTGTCTAGAGAAATTCCTGTCACTAAAAACACAGTGACTCACATTAAGTTCTCTATGGATGAAATCAGAAATTCTCGTTTTGAAATTTCAGATAAAACTGTTAATGGTTTTGTCGCAATCGCATTACAATTGAATCCAAAAGTGCAAGAGATGGAACTGGATGAGGCTATTGAACTTGAAGAAACAGAATTCAACAATATCATGGATGAATTGGAAGGATTAGAATTATTAAGTGATGAAGACACTCTTTCACTTGAAACTGAAGATTATCTCATATATAAATTAGAAAAAGATTGTCATGTGACCACTTCTATTCCGGCCAATGACTTTACAAAAAAATATTTCCAAGATGAATTGAAAAAAATTGAGGATGCATTGGACTAAAATGCATCTAATGTTACCTTTTTATCTCTTTTTAACTCACGAGGAGGTTCTACTGAGACAAATTCAATGCCTTCTTCTTCGATTAGCTCTAATGCATCATCCATTATTGATGGTGCGACAAGCAATCCTCTAATCTTTTTCTTTTCAGCATTGACTTCTCTTAGATAATCGTTTTCGGTATTTTCCATATCCTGAATGTATCTTCTCAATTGTTTCACGGCAGTAACTCCTGCCTTACGGGCTTTCAATTCCAGTATCATCAGGTTATTGTCTTTATCTTTTCCAAGTATGTCGATAAAGCCATGTTCTACGCTGTATTCTCGTGTGGTAGGTGTGAAACCTTCTTCAATGAGATGGGGCTTTTCCATAATCATGTCGCTCATGTCCTTTTCATAGCCTGCCTGTTCGAGCTCTTCGAAGTCTTCCATGTTGGCATAACTAATGAACTGGATTTTTCTAACCTCTGCGGTTAAAAGCTCTTTAGGTGTTCTTCTGTGGCTTTCTAAAAAAAGGTTTTCATTTTTGATATATGTTCTGGTTCTTGATTTCGGCGGTTGCCAATTGACCGGTTCGACTTTTTTTTCTTGATGGATTAAAAATGCACCATCCGGTTTAATCATAATTATGCGTTCTCCCCAGTTAAGTTCACTTAATGCACGACCTTCATAATTAACTTTGCAGCATGCAAACATCATTATTGTTGCTCGTTTTCTCAATGCGTCCTGAACGAGGTCATATGCATCTTCGCAACTTGGGTGTTCTAAAATTTTATATTTCATCACAATAAACATTGTTTAGTTTAATTTAAATAATTTGTTTTTCAAAGGAATATACAGAATTTATGCGGAGGAATTTATATTTACGATGATGAGTATTTTGAAGGAAAAAATGAATATTACACTATGGATTCATTTGAATTTGAAAATGGTGAGGTCTTAAATGGGGTTCAGGTTGAGTATATGACTTTTGGAACTCCTGCTTATGATGAAAACGGCATAATAAAAAATGCGGTTTTATACTGTCATGGATCTCTTGGAAATTATTCATCAATGAAGAAAATTGCTCCGTTGGTTGGCGAGGGAGATGCCTTTGATGAAAACAAATATTTTTTCATTTCCCTTACTGCATTGGGCTCTCCTGGCTCATGCTCTCCATCAACTACAAACTTGAACAGCAAATTTCCAAAATATTCCATTTTGGATGTTGTCAATTTCCAAAAGCAATTCCTTAAGGAAAAATTCAATATTGATCATGTTTTGGGAATGATTGGAAACTCCATGGGCGGTTTTGTCAGCTTGACTTCAGCCATTCATTATCCGGATTTTTCTGATTTTTTAATTGTCGGTGTAAGCAGTTATAAGGTTGCAGGCCATGATTATATCCTTTCAAAATTTGTGGATGAAATAATCACCTCCGATCCGGATTATGCAAAAGGAGAAATGACCTATTCATTGCTCAGGACTTTAAGATTGGCAAACTTGGCGGAATTCAATTTTGGACTTTCTAAAAAGGCATTAAGGGACATGTCAAATGATGAACTTGCGGCTGAATTGGAAAGTTTTGGCAATGAAATGATGGAAATTGACATTTATGACTTGAAATATTGCAACGAATCCTGCATGAATTATGACGTTGAAGATGACTTGGACAAGATTAAATCTAAGGTTTTAATCATTTCCTGCAAACAGGACCCTCATTTTCCTCCGGAACTTGACGGAATTCCAATGTCTGAAATGATACGTGATGCTCAATTAATCATAATGGATTCTGATTTGGGTCATTTGTGCTTTAACGTGCTTGAAGATATTTCAGATGAATTGAATGAGTTTATGGATGATTTTTAGGTGATTTCATGATTGTAAATATAATTGATTATGGCAATGAGGGGGACAAATATTTTGTTGAATATAAGGTTGATGAATTGTCTCAAGATCAATTGGATTTTCTGAAAGAGTCTTTAGAGGAACAGACAAGAATTGATGATGGCTCCCTTTTTATTAAAAGCTATTTTGATGAAGATTTGTATCCTTTCCAAAGTGATGTTGCAAAAATTAGGCTTGATGATTTCATAGCACGTGAGGAAATTGAAATGAATGTATTTTTATCAAGCTTTTTGGAAGATATGTAAACTAATTAATCTTTATTTATAGTTTTTGATTAAAACCAAGCAAATTTTATATACTTTGTTTAATTATATACTATAATAACAACAAGGTGTGTTTAAATGATGGGAATTACAAACGATTTTTTCATTGGATACGATAAATGCTCATTGGATGAGTTTGAATTTGAGTCTGGAAGAGTTTTAAATGATGTTGTCGTTGAATATTCCGCAAAAGGAACTCCAAAATTTGATGACGATGGAAAAATCACTAATGTAATTGTTTATTGTCATACATTTAATGGTAACTATTCCTCTTTAGATGATTTATATAAGCTCACTGCCGAAGGCAAACCTTTGGATTTTAACGAGTACTATTTTATTTCAATCACTTCCTTGGGATTCCCTGATTCATGTTCACCTTCCACCACAAATCTTAAGCACAATTTTCCAAAATACACTATGAAAGATCGTGTTAATTTCAAAAGGCAGTTTCTAAAAGAAAGATTTGGGATAGATCATGTTTTTGGAATTATAAGTCGTGGTGTCGGAGGATATGAGGCATACACTTGGGCTTGTGAGTATCCTGATGAAATGGATTTCATAATGGTTGCTGGAAGTTCATATAAAACAAATGGGTACCGTTATGTTGTCTCCAAATGTATGGAAAGCATTATAGAATCCAATGACGATTTTTATTCAGATTTATACAGTGATTCATTATCCAGAATCATGGTTTCCATAAACAAATTGTTATATTCAAATCAATTTTCCAAAAAAATATTTCAAAACATGTCCAATGAGGAGATTGATGTTTTGATGGATGATTATGTTGATGAAGGTTTGTTCACAGACATCTATGATTTCAATTTGCGTAATGAGGCAGTTTTAGAGTATAATTTGGAGGATAAATTAAAAAACATCAAGGCGGAAATGTTAATCGTTAGTTCTGACGATGATATGTATTATACTCCAGAATTTGACGTATTGCCGTTGGAAAACATGATAGAAAATGCAACTGTCGTCATTTTTGATTCAAAAGAGGACCGTGTGGACTATGATGATTGTTCAATAATTGAAGATGATTTGAAATTGTTTATGGATAGTTTAAAAAATAAAAAAGAGTAGCTAGTAATCTAGCTATTTTGAAACGTCCAACATGTGTTGAACTGCTTTTCTTGACTTGTCAGCAACATCTTTTGGCAATGTGACTTCTGGAGCCTCGTTGACAAGTGAATCTCTAATTTTTTCAAGGGTGTGCAATTTCATTGTTTCACAAATTGCCCCTTCAAGCAATGGATATAACTTTTTGCCGGGAACTTCTGAATTGATTCTTGTAATCATGTCCACTTCAGTTCCGATAACAAATTCCTCTTTGTCACTTTCAGCAATGTGTCTTAACATTCCTCCAGTTGACATTACAACATCGCTTGCTTTTTGAACTTCAATATTACATTCTGGGTGGCAGATTATCTCTGCATTAGGATATTGCTCTCTTTTAAGTTCCACATCTTCAACATGGAATAGTCTGTGAACGTAACAGTGACCATCTTTTGGGACTGGAATGATTTCCTTGTCTATTTTTTCTGCAACGTGAGTTCCTAGGTTCTTGTCAGGTCCGAATAATATCTTATTATGAGGCAAGCTTTCAGTAACTTTTACGGCATTTGCGGAAGTGCATAATGTGTCTGCATGTTGTTTAGCTTCGGCAATACTGTTCACATAAAGAATGACTCCTGCATCAGGGTGCTCTTCTTTAGCTTTCAATAATTCTTCTTCTGGAAGCATGTGTGCCATAGGACATTCCGCTTCAAGAGTTGGTATGACGATTTTTTTGTCTGGATTTAGAATAAATGCGGTTTCAGCCATGAAATCCACACCACAAAAGATTACCAAGTCTTTGTCATCAATTTCGGATGCCTTGATACATAATTCCAGTGAATCTCCAAGAAAATCGGCAATTTCTTGAACTTCTTTTGGTTGGTAATTATGTGCCAGGATTATAGCGTTTTTATCTTCTTTTAATTTCAATATCTCTTCTTGAAGTGGACTATTCATCGTTTTCACCTTTTTCCATATATTTTCTAATTTCATTGATGATTATTAATTTATATTTATCTTTATCATTAAAGTCTTTTACCCAGAATGATACTTTAACTTTACTTTGTTTAAAACTTATCTCTCTTCCATAAACGTCTGGTTGAGGTTTGTCTGAAATTTCTGGATAACTTTTCATTTTTTTGATTAGGTATTCTCTAAAGTTCACCATATCAATGTCCAGAGGCATTCCTGCAAAGATGTCTACCCTATACATTTCAGTATCTTTGAATTGGAGATATTCGTTGTTTGTCAATGTTGAGTTTGGAACGTTGTTTCTAACTCCATAATCGTCAACGAGTACAGTGGATCTAAGAGAAATCTTTTCAACATATCCCTTTTTATCGTTGATTTCAATAGTATCTCCAACTTTTACGCTCCTTCCCAATATCAGCATTATTCCTGAAAATAAATTGGAAATGATATCTTTTGCTGCAAAACTCACTGCAATACCTACAATACCTACACTCAACAATGTTCCTGCAAGATTGATTCCAAATACTTGCAGAACAATCATTAATGCAACAAAATATATGACTGCAGTGATTATGTCTCTAATGAGGTATATTGCAGTCATGTCATCTTTATATTTGTTCATTCTGTTTAGTGCATGTGCTGTGACTCTTGTAGCTATGTATGCTATGATAACTACCAGTAGGGGGTACAATACATATGTTGCGGGGTCATTAAAGTTTGGGAAAATCATAATTCTATTTCCATTAGGTCTTTAGCCATTCTTGTATTTTCAAACACTTCTTTGGCTTCGTTCAACATCATCTCTTCATATTCCTTGCTGTATCTTGTACTGATGTGTGTCAGAATCAATTCCTTGCTGTTTGAGTCCTTTGCAATGTACGCAGCATCTATTGAAGTTGAATGGGCATGCTCTTCTGCATTGCTTTTTTCTTTTTCAATAAAAGTGGATTCATGGATAAGCACGGTACTGTCCTTTGCAAGACTGATCATTTCCTCACAGGGTCTTGTGTCTCCGGAATAGGTTATCTTTCTTCCTTTTCTAGGTTCGCCCAGTACCTGTTCTGGTTTTATGATTTTGCCGTCAACTTCAACTTCCTCTCCATTGTGCAAGCGTCCAAATGCAGGACCCACAGGAACTCCCAATTCAATGGCTTTTTCACGTAGGAATCTTGGTTTTTTCTTCTCTTCAATCGAATATGCAAGACATGGAACATTGTGCTTAACCCTTTGGGCGGTTATCACATACTCCTCGGTTTCCTCAATAATTCCAGAGTCTATTTCAATAAATTCAATCGGATATTCGATAGCACAGTAACCTAAGGAGTAGATGGCATTCTTAATGTTTTTCAATCCTTTCGGGCCGTAAATTGTCAAGGGAGTCTCTCTACCATGCAGGCTCATTGATTGCAACAGCCCCGGAAGGCCTAAGATGTGGTCTCCGTGGTAATGTGTTATGAATATTTTAGATATTTTCATTGGACTTACTTTTGTGGAAAGTATTTGCCTTTGTGTTCCTTCACCGCAGTCAAACAGCATTACATCGCCAAAGGCCTTAAGGGCAATTGACGGATGGTTTCTCTCTTTCGAATGAACTGCTGATGAAGTTCCTAAAAAAATTATTTCCATAATAATACTCACTTTTATTAATTTCTTAAATTAATATATATTCATAATCATATTAAATTTTAGGTGATTTTTTGGAAAAAATTATTGAATATATGCTTGCTGAAGATGAGGGATTCGGAGACATCACATCAAATGCGGTTGTTGACGAAGGTAAGATTGTAAACGCATATATCATATCAAAGGATGAAGGGATTCTTGCAGGAATTAATATAATTCGAGATTTATTTGAGGAATTTGGAGTTCAAGTCAAATTCTGGATGGCTGAAGGTAGTAAAATATCTAAAAAAGACTTGTTGCTCTCTTGCAAAGGGGATGCAAGGACAATTTTGCTTTTAGAAAGGACTGCACTTAATTTGCTAATGAGAATGAGTGGTGTTGCAAGTGCCGCTAATCATTATGTTGAGCTTGTTAAGGGCTCAAGCGTCAGGATTGCCGGAACTCGTAAGACATCTCCTGCAATAGGCAAGTTTGATAAGCATGCTTTAAAGGTTGGGGGTGCTGATACTCACAGGTTTGCGTTGGATGATATGGTATTGATTAAGGACAATCACATTGCCGCTTGTGGAACACCTCTCGAAGCGCTTTTAAGAGCAAAGGAAAACACCAGCTTTTCCAAGAAAATAGAGATTGAAGTTGAAAGCCTGGATGATGCTGTTGAATGTGTGAAAAACGGTGCGGATATTGTGATGCTTGACAATATGGGTCCTGCTGAAGTTAAGGAAGTGCTTGATAAATTGAATGAACTCAATATTCGTCAAAATTCATTGATTGAAGTGTCCGGCGGAATTACTGATGAAACATTGTTGGATTATGCAAATCTTGGTGTTGACATAATCTCAATAGGTGCATTGACCCATTCATCAAGAAGCCTAAATTTCAGTCTGAAAATGGAAGAGATATCACAATCTTAGTGATAAAACTTCTTTTAACTCTTCATCGCTCATTTCCGTAATGAATGTTTCGTCATTGCTGATGGATTTGCTTGCAAGGTCGGTCTTGTGCTTGCTTATAGCATCGATTGTCTCTTCAAGTGTTCCCTTGGTGATGAACCTGTAAACCATCACATCCTTGTTTTGTCCGATTCTGTGAACCCTGTCTGTTGCCTGATTTTCAACTGCAGGATTCCACCATAAGTCATAGTGTATCACATTGCTTGCGGCAGTCAGGTTCAAACCTGTTCCTCCGGTTTTCAGTGTTGCAACGAATATTTTATAGTCAGGATTTTCCTGGAATGTGTCAATGATTTCTGTTTTTTCCTTAAGGGTCTGTGAACCGTGCAAGAACAATACTTCCTGTTTGAATTTCTTTGAAATCAATTCCTGAATGAGCTTGCCCATCTCAACGTATTGGGTGAATATTATGACCTTCTCATCATTGTCCAAAATGTTTTCTAAAATGTTGACCAGCAGTTCCATTTTTCCGGATTCGGAAATCTTCGGCTTTTTAATGTCCAGAAACTGTGCGGGATGGTTGCAGGTCTGCTTCAGTGCAGTCAATATTTTAAGGATTATTCCTTTCCTTTGAATTCCCTTGGAGTTTTCAATGTCAAAGAAAATTTCCTCCAATATTGCATTGTATAGCTTAATCTGCTTTTTGCTTAGGCTGCAGTAAACGTCATTGATCAATTTGTCAGGCAATTCCTTCTTGATGTCGTCATCAGTTTTCAAACGCCTCATTACAAAGGGCTTGGCTATTGTTCTGAGGTTTTCCAAGGCCTCCTCATCATCAAGTTTTTCAATAGGCATCACGTAGTTTCTTTTAAAATCGTCCTTTGTTGATAGGTATCCTTTGTTTACAAAATCAAATATTGACCAGTAGTCCATCAGCCTGTTTTCAATAGGAGTACCTGTCAAAGCTATTTTTGTCCTTGCCGGAACTTCCTTGATGGCTTTTGTCTGCTCTGTGTTCGGATTTTTGATGTTTTGCGCCTCATCGATAACGCATAAGAACCACGGTTCATCGACAAACATGTCCAAATCAAGTCTTACGACTCCATAAGATGTTAAAATGATGTCATAGTTCTCTAGTGGGAATCTCCTGTTGGATCCATGATATATGAAGTAGGTCAATTCAGGTGTGAATTTCTTTATTTCATTTTCCCAATTGGATATCAATGTGGGCGGGACGATTACTAGTGATGACTTGTTCTCTAAAAGTCCCTTTTCCTTATAGAACAATATTGCGGACAATACCTGTATTGTTTTACCTAATCCCATGTCGTCAGCCAGGATGCTTCCAAACCTGTATCTTATATTCTGGATTAACCATGAATGGCCGATTTTTTGATAAGGTCTCAATTCTCCGGTCAGTGTTTCAGGAGCATTGTATATTTTGGTTTCCTTTATTAATTCCTTAAATCTCTTATAATCGGCAGGATTTTTCAATTGTCTTTTAGCTAATTTTTTTGTATTGCCCATATTCTGTTCTCTTTTAGATTTAATTAGTTAATATACTATTTTTAACAATATAAATAATTTTATTTTGTCTTATTTTTTTAAATAATATTCAATTTTTTAAATATTTTTTTTACCGAATTTTGAATTAATCACCTAAAAAACAAAGTATATAATATAGTAAAATAAGATATATTAAAGATAGAGAATTATATTTTCTTAAAATGGTGATTTAATGGTAAAAATAGCTAAATTAGCTTTGGAAGATGGAACTGTTTTAAAAGGTGAAGCATTCGGTTATGAAACCACTAAATTAGGAGAACTCGTTTTTTCTACAGGTATGGGTGGTTACACTGAATCATTAACTGATCCGTCTTTTAAAGGAGAAATTTTAATGTCTACTTACCCGTTAGAAGGTAATCATGGGGTAAGTGAAAAATGGTACCAATCTGATAAGATTCAGGTTGAAGGATTTGTTTGTCGTGAGGTCTGTCGTGAAGTCTCTAATTTTGGACCTCAAAAAACTTTGGATGATTTTTTAAAAGAATTTAAAACTCCCGGTATCAGTGGAATCGATACACGTGACTTAACTCTTAAGATTCGTGAAAGAGGTTCCCTTAAAGCAGCAATTACTACTGAAGACATTGCAGATGATAAATTAATCGAAATGGCAAAGTCACAGCCAAGCATTGAAGATATTGATGTTGTTCCATTAGTATCCACAAAAGAGATTAAGGTATTCAATGAAGATGCCGACAAAAAAGTTGCTTTAATTGACTGCGGAGTTAAAAAGAACATTATTAACTCATTCTTAGAAAGGGATATTGGAGTATTGTTGTTCCCTTATGATACTGATTATAAAACTATCTTGGATTACTCTCCTAACGGTTTGATGATTACATCCGGTCCTGGAAATCCTGATAGGGTATCTGAAACCATTGAAACTATGAAAAAGTTATCCAACAGGTTGCCAATTTTCGGAATCTGTATGGGCCAGCAACTAATCGCTAAATCTTTCGGTGCAAAATCATATAAGATGAAATTCGGACACCGTGGTGAAAACCAGCCAGTTAAAGACTTGAACACTGGAAAAGTATACATCACTTCCCAAAACCACGGATTCACAATCGATAAGGAATCCTTGGAGGAAACAGATTTAGTATTGACTCACGTTAACTTGAATGATGGAACTCCTGAGGGTATTTCTCACAAGGAACTTCCTATGCGTTGTATACAGTACCACCCTGAAGCGGGACCTGGTCCAAACGATACAAGAAATACTTTTGATGAGTTTAGCCAAATGATGGATGATTATTAAAAAATTAAATGAGGATTATATATGCCAGTTGATAAGGATATTAAAAAAGTATTAATTATTGGATCTGGACCTATTCAAATCGGACAGGCAGCTGAATTCGATTACTCCGGTTCTCAAGCATGTAAATCATTAAGAGAGGAAGGTATTGAAACTGTGCTTGTTAACAGTAATCCTGCTACCATTCAAACCGATATTGATATGGCAGATACAGTTTACACTGAACCATTAACTCCAGAAGTTGTTGCAAAAATCATAAAAGAAGAAGAAATTGATGCTATTTTACCAACAATGGGTGGACAAACCGGATTAAATATTGCAACAGGTCTTGGAGACTTAGGATTATTAGATGGAATTAAGGTTTTAGGTTCTGACGTTCAAACAATCAAAGATGTAGAAGACCGTGACTTATTCGCAAACTTAATGGATGAAATCGGAGAGAAAATTCCAAAATGTCATGCTGTTGAAAGCGTTGAAGACGCACTCAAGGCTGTTGAAGACATTGGATATCCTGTAATTGTTAGACCAGCATTCACATTAGGTGGAACCGGTGGAGGAATCGCTCACAATGAGGAAGAATTGATTGAAATCGCTAACCATGGTTTGGACATGAGTTTCATCAACCAAGTTCTCATTGACGAGTCCGTTCTCGGATGGAAGGAAATCGAGTTTGAGGTAATGAGGGATAAGGAAGACACCTGTATCATCGTATGTACCATGGAAAACATCGACCCTATGGGTATTCACACAGGGGACAGTGTAGTAGTCGCTCCTATCCAAAATCTATGCGATGAAACCATTCAGCAAATGCGTGACGCTTCAATCAAGATTATCCGAGCTTTAGGAATTCGTGGTGGATGTAACATTCAATTCGCTTTAAACCCTGAAACCGATGAGTACAAGGTAATTGAAGTAAACCCACGTGTATCAAGAAGTAGTGCACTCGCATCAAAAGCGACAGGTTATCCAATCGCTAAAATTTCATCCAAAATCGCTTTAGGAATGACGTTGGACGAAATCAAAAACGACATTACCAAGGAAACACCTGCATCATTTGAGCCAGCAATCGATTACGTAGTTATCAAAATCCCAAGATGGCCGTTTGACAAGTTCAAAGGAATCAGCCGTGAAGTGGGAGTTCAAATGAAGGCAACCGGTGAGGTAATGGCTATCGGAAGAACCTTTGAGGAAGCTTTCCAAAAAGCATTAAGATCACTTGATATGGGCTTTGACGGATTCGAATATGTGGAATACACCGAAGAAGACCTTGCTCATCCGACAGATTTAATCTACTTCCAAATCTATTCAGCTATTAAGGACGGAATGGATATCGATAAAATCCGTGAGCTCACTAAAATCGACAATTTCTTCTTATACAAAATCAGAAACATCGTCAACTTTGAAAATGATGTGACTGTTGACAAATTAGATGATGAAGATTACTTAAGAAAAGCAAAACAAATAGGATGTTCCAATAAGAGATTGGCTGAATTGTCCGGCCAAACCGAGGAATACATCAGAAACTTGCTTTCAAGATACAATATCAAGCAATCCTATAAGATGGTAGACACCTGTGCAGCTGAATTTGAAGCTAAGACTCCTTATTACTACAGCAGCTATGACAAAGGTAATGAATTGACCTCAACCACCAAGAAAAAGGTTGTCATTTTAGGTGCAGGACCTATCAGAATCGGTCAGGGTATTGAGTTCGATTACTGCTGTGTACACTCATCCCTTGCATTAAAAGATGAAGGAATTGAAACAATATTAATCAACAACAACCCTGAAACCGTAAGTACCGATTACGACATTTCAGACAAACTGTTCTTCGAACCATTGACATTTGAGGATGTAATGGGAGTCATCGAACAGGAAAAACCTGATGGTGTTATCGTTCAATTCGGTGGACAGACCTCAATCAACCTTGCAGTGCCATTGGCAAATGCAGGAGTTAAAATCTGGGGTACTCCATATGAAAGCATTGACAGAGTAGAAGACAGGGAGTTATTCGCTGACTTGCTTGAAAAATTACACATTCACCAAGCACCATATGGAACTGCTAACTCATTTGAAGAAGCAAAAGAGATTGCAGAAAGAATCACATTCCCAGTGCTTGTACGTCCATCCTATGTAATCGGTGGAAGAGCAATGGAAATCGTTTACGATGTCAACGAGCTTGAGGAATATATGAAAGAGGCTGTAAAAGTCTCACCTGACCACCCAATCTTAGTTGACAAGTTCCTCGAAGATGCAATCGAATTGGATGTTGACCTCTTATGTGACGGTGAAGATGTATTCATTGCAGGAATCATGGAGCACATCGAGGAAGCGGGTGTTCACTCAGGAGACTCCGCATGTGTGATACCTCCTCAAACCATTCCGGAACATATATTGAACACCATCCGTGAAAACTCAAGAAAATTGGCATTGGAATTAGACGTCAAAGGTTTAATGAACATTCAATATGCAGTCAAACTAGATGAGGAAATGGTCTACATCATTGAGGCAAACCCTCGTGCAAGTAGGACAGTTCCATTTGTAAGTAAGGCTATTGGAGTTCCATTGGCTAAGGTTGCAACCTGGATTATGAACGGCGCCAAATTGAAAGATTTCGATTTAACAAAAGAAATCAAGATTGACCATGTGGCTGTAAAAGAATCCGTATTCCCATTCCTTAAATTACCTGAATCTGACACAGTTCTTGGACCTGAAATGAAATCCACTGGTGAAAGTATCGGTATCGATGACAACTTCGGAATGGCATTTTACAAATCACAGCTTTCAGCAGGTATGGAATTGCCTAAAGAAGGTAAAATATTCATGAGTGTTAAAGAGGCTGACAAAAAGAAAATCAGACCTATTGCGGAAAAAGCATCCACTTTAGGATTCAAGGTTGTTGCAACTGACGGTACAGGAGATGCAACCGGTTTGGCTGATGTTGAAAAAGTATTGAAAGTCTCACAAGGATCACCTAACATCAGGGATTCAATCCTAAACAAGGAAATTGATTTGATTATCAACACTTCTGAAGGTAAGCAATCTGCAAAAGACGGTTATATCATCAGACGTCTAGCTATTGAGCTCGGTATTCCATACGTTACCACATTGGCTGGAGCAAGAGCAGTTTTAAATGCTATTGAAGCTGTTCAAAATAGTGAAATCAATGTAAAATCTTTAAACAAATATGCTGATGGAGAATAATTTTTCTCTATCCTTTTTTTAATTATTATACAAATATTCTTTAATATTAATACCACATGAAGGGCATTCTTCCTCACCGATTTTTAACCTGCTTTTACACTTAGGACAGAAGTTGAGCTTGACCTTGTACTTTTTTGTCGGGTCAATGGTTATATTGACTTCAATTCTTTCTGTGATGTGTGTTCTTAAGACGCTCATGTCCCAATGGTTGTCCATTAAAAGCTTCTTATAGTAAAACGCTTCGGTCATGGTGTCGTAATCGCCTATGATGTCTTCTCCCTTCTTGATAAAGAATTTTCTCTTTTTATGGTCAAAAAGGATTTCTCCTTCCCTTTCGGTCTTGTTTACCTTGGTTCCCTTGATTCTGCCTTTCGGTCTTTTTTCGGGAAATGGTGGCAATTCCATGTTCTCATACTTGTTTTCCAAATCGCATTCAACAAGCAGGTCATAGTCAAAGTTACAAAAAAATAGTGCATCTCTTTCGTATAATGCGTCAGATAATTTCCTGAACTCTCCATAGTCCTTATTGTTATATTTAACTCTGTATACGTTGCCTGTTTTTACTATATTCCTGTAAAAGTATCGTATTTCCTGAGAGTTAATTGAAATCACCTTGATGGTTTAAAAGTAAGTGTAATGGTCATATTATGAAGTTAAAACGTGTTCTAATAAATTGAGGTTGTATTTAATTTAATGGCCATCACAATTATAATATTGATTTTTTGATTAAATAAATGTAATGAATACAAAAATATATTAATAAAAAAAATTAGATTTTCCTTTAATGTTTACTATATCAAACGGAATTATATTAAAAGGGCAAGATTTGGTTCCTGTTAAGGAAAATATTGTCATTGATGATGGCAAAATAATCGAAATCGGAAAAGAGGCTAGTGAAGGTAAAATAATTGATGTTGATGGTGCTGTGGTTTGCCCATCTTTTATAAATGGACATATGCACATTGGGGATTCAATCATCAAGGATGAAGGTTATGGCCTTTCATTGAGTGAAATGGTCAAGCCGCCTCATGGAGTAAAGCATGTTGCCCTTTCTAATGCTTCCGATGATGATTTGATTGATGCTATGAGAAAATCCATGAAGGAAATGGTCGAATCTGGAACAACACATTTCATTGACTACCGGGAAGGCGGTCTTCATGGAGTCAAGCTTCTAAAGAAAGCTTCTGCAGACTTGCCGATCAAGCCAATTATCCTGGGTCGTGACGATAGCTTTTATGGTGACGATCCTGATTTAACAAAAGTAAAAACGGCCATTCGTAAACTTTTAAAAATTGCTGATGGGATTGCTCCAAGCGGATTTGGTGAAATCACTCCTGAAGTTGCCAAACTGATTGTTGAGGAGTGCAATAAGCAGGGCAAGATTTCATCAATTCATGTTGCGGAATCTGAATCAAACCAAATAGAATCATTGAATGAGGACAGGATGAGTGAAATCGGAAAAGGTGTTGATGCTGGTTTCAGTCAGTTGGTTCACCTCACTAATCCAAAAGGAAATGACCTTGATTCAGTCGCTTCATCTAATCAGAATGTTGTCGTCTGTCCAAGGGCAAACGCCACCCTGAATGTTGGTGTGGCTCCATTAAATAGGATGCTTGATTTTGGAATTCGTCCTTTAATCGGTACGGATAATGTTATGTTAAACTCTCCGAATATGCTTAGGGAGTTGGAATTCACATTAAAATTGATGTCTGTTTATTATAGGAAATACATAAACCCTAAAGAGTTATTAAAAATGGCTACAACAAACGTTTGTGGATTGAATATTAATAATGTTATTCAAAAGAATAGTATTGATGTTGGAAATTCTGCTGAATGTATAATTTTTAAGTCTTTTTCTAAAAATCCTTACTTAAATATCATAAATAGGTCCGAAACGAAAAATATATTATATATCATTAACAAAAAATTTAGCATATAATATCATGGATATAAATCTATATATTATGGGAGATGTTAATGATGTATAAAAAAATATTGGTCCCTACAGATGGGTCAGAATTTGCAAAAAAAGCTCAAAAACACGCTTTGTTTTTATCCAAAGTTAGTGGAGCTGAAATAATCGCTGTGAGTGTCACAGAAAATAATTTTGTTAACGGGCTTCCATTAGATGATGAAGTATACCAGTTAAATCAAATTTTAAAAGAAAGATCCGAAGAGAATCTTAAGGAATTTGATGCATTGAATGAAGATGACCTCAAAATTGCTCATGTCATTAGAGAAGGCTCACCTGCTAAAGTCATTTTAGAGGTTGCAAAAGAAGAAGCCGTTGACTTGATTGTTATGGGTAGTTCTGGAAAATCTGGTTTCGATAGATTTATTATGGGCAGTGTGGCAGACAAGGTTGTAAATTCAGCCAAATGCGCAGTGCTTGTAGTGCATTAATTTTACCATTTTATTATTGTAGATATAAGGTGTTTTTATGTTAGTTAAAAGAACAATGTCTAAAAATGTTGTAAGTGTTTCCGTTCCTGGAAATCGTGAAAAAGTTTTAGACTTAATGAGAAAAGAAAACAAAGCAGTTCTTCCTGTTGTTAAAGAAGATACTGATATTTTAGTAGGACTAGTAACTCGTTCTGATTTAATTAATAATCCTGATGAAGAACAAATTGCAATGTTAATGACCAGAGAATTGATTACTGTTAATCCTGGTGACGATGTAGTTGATGCTGCTCGCCTTATGATGGAGAATAATGTTAGAAGAGTTCCTGTTGTAAACGATGATGGCGAATTAGTAGGTATCATCACCTCTTTTGATTTGGTGTCTAAGGCTTTAACAAAAATTGATGTGCATGATGCTGTTGAAGATTATATGATTACAACTGTCCCTACAACTTGGGAAAAAGCTCCATTAAATGTTGCTTTTGAAACTATGAATCAATTTGGTTTAAAATCTGTTTTAGCATTAGATGATGACGCTAAATTATCAGGTATTTTAACTGAAACCGATTTCATTTCAGAAATTGAAATCATCTCTGAAAGAAGTGAACACAGTTCTACTGTTGGAACTGAAGGGGATAAATGGTCATGGGATAGTACTTCAGTGTTATACATTGAGAAAAATCACTTGAAATTCACCGATAAGGTTGTTAGTGACGTTGCTGTAGATAATGTTGAAGTGGCTAATTCAAAAACCAAAGTTTCTGACTGTGCTAAGAAAATGAAAACCTTGAACATTGAACAAATTCCTGTAATCGGTGTTGACGGAGATTTAGTAGGTCTTGTAAGAGCTAGTGATTTAATCAAAGCATTAGTTCCTGATGAATAGTGGTATAATGGCTGTTAGTCCCGTATTGGTGATAAAAGTAGTTGACAATGTCAGTGTTCAGGTTCGTGCAAGATTGTATGATGATTTTTCTGAACACAATATTGTTTTAAACTCTGTTCTCACTTATTGGTGGGCTAATAATTTACCGCCTGCCGTAAAATTTTTAGAGTTATTGGATTCAGTTATAAAAAGAACAATCAATGAGATTATGCCTCATAAGACTTTGAACTTGAAGTATGAGGTCAAGGCTAATGAAACTTTGGAAAAGGCTTCCGAACTTGAAATCAATCTGATTTCTGTTGTGGCGGATGATGTTGGCTTTAAAATTGATGGCGGCGAAATTTCATTATCTCATATTAGCAAAATTGATGATGACTTTGAACCTAATGAGTTTGTAACTACTTTCGATCAGAGTATTGAAACTCCGGATATTGTCTTAAAAAAATATTTGGAAATGAAAGAATCATAAGATTTTTTCATCATTTTTTATTTCTATTTTTAGCAAATTTTTTTCTTGCATTATTATTGATTTGGCGGTTAATTTAAATGCATATTTTTTTAATGGATTATTTTTTTATTGAAGCTATTTTTCATTAAAATAATTGTGGTGTTCATTTCAATAAATAGATTTGATGTTATCTATATCAAATTTTCACTTTCAATATATTTTTTAATATATTCAAGCAATTCCTTTGCATCTTCCTTTTTAATGTCATCTGATGTGCGAATGAAATCAATAAGATTTCCCTTTGTGTCATCATCCAAACTTGATTCGCCTAAAGTCTGAGCGTAATTCCTTTTTGGATAAAAAGTAGACTTTGTGATTTGAATCAGTTCATCCTTTTCATCTTCTGTGATGATATTTTCAGACACTGCATTTGTGAAGACATAATTCATGCTGATTAACGGAACTGACAATGCTTCCAATGTTTCGGAATCAAGCATCACTGCAACGTCATCATCTGAATCCACTGCACCACTTGCATATTGGTTATAACAATAACCAACTCCGGTCATTCCTAAGATGTCAAGTTCTGAGGCTCTAAGTGCGCCCATACTTGATGCGCCAAATACCTTTACGCCTTTTTTCATGACATTAATGATTTCCCTATGGCCTACGGCAGAATTTTGATGGAAAACTCCATCGATTATTCCTATAATGTCCGGATTTTCTTTAATGTCATGGCCAAGGTCTCCTCTTTTTATGGGCTTTCTGTATATTACTTCTACATCATCATGTGAATCTAGAATTTCACGAGCCTCATCAAATGGAAGGGACAGTCCTGTATAAATTATAATCTTTACCATGGTATCAAACTTTTAAAAATCTGTATCCTGCTCTTGTAGGGTCAATTGCATAAAGTTCCATTTCGGGAATCACTACACGGACTACGCTAACGTCAATCTCAGGTCTTGTTAAATCAGTATATAGGATTTTCTTTATGTCATTTGCCATCAATTCCTCTTTAACAATCTCCAAGTCTTTTGTGATTGAGGTGGTGGACCTATTTTCAATGTCTGCCAAATCAATTTGGTCATCTTCCTGCTGGAAGTAATACTTGTTAATCCTTTTCATTCTCTCATAGCCTGCCTCACGGGCGAAATCCGCTCTGACAGTGTCTTCACGAGCACCATTGATTTGTGTTGCTCTGCTTTGTGCAACTTCTGTCAATGCCCTTAGGATTGCAACCTCCGGGTCGAGATGGGTTCCTATACCCAATGTAAGTAGGCCTGCATCCCTTGTCACAGTGTCATCAGCCGAAGCAGCTATTGTTGGAATCTTAATGTCTGCAGTAAAGTCCATCAGCTTGATTTTGATTCCCTCAGATTCAAATTTATCGATTATTTCATTGATAAGTTCACTTTTTATGCTGTCAATGTTTATTTGGGAATAGTTTTTATGAGTCATCTCGAAAATGCTCCATGCATCCCTTTCTATGACTTCAAAAATTCCATGTAATATCGCTTCCTCCAAGACATTTCCAGAAGCGAGTCCGTTGGTGTTTGACTTGAATAGGCTTTCAACTGAATTGTCATGGATGTACGGATGAAAAACTGCATTTGAAGGGACATAATATTCATTTCCTGAAATCAAATCATGAGATATGTTCCATTCCAGCTTCATGTCACTCAAATCTTTTTTCTCAAATTTTTGATTTAGGTTTAACGATTTTGGGTCTATATAGTCTCCCTTTTTGCCAATTTCGCCAACAGTTGCAATGACTGTTTCATCGTCCTCTTGCTTTTCAGCGGAATATCTCTCAAATCCCTCCATCATTGCTGAAGCTTTGGCATGATCCTTGCTGATTCCTTTTCCACCATAAATGCTTATCGCTCCGTCTTCTGCAGTTGGTCTTATTGCTGTAAAGACGGGCATTCCGATTCTATCCAGGTCGGTAATGTCGGCAATACGGGTTATTCCAACAGTCCTTAACTTGTCCTCGTTGATTTCAATTGTCCTTTTTGGAGCTATTACTCTATGTGTCCCTTTAAAATATGTGAGTTCTTCTGTCATTTTAAAATCCTAATATTAATCTAACAATACCTTCGACACCAATTGTCATTGATGCTGCGGTTAATATTCCTGCAATTGCAATTGTGGCAATCCATATTCCAATGTTCCATGTAAATACTTTGGATCCGTCCAGATTTCCAATTGGAAGCAAGTTGAACACGGCTAAAAAGCTGTTAATTGAGTAACCTGCTGAACAGATGATGTATATCAGTACTGAAGTCTCGGAAGTGAATGCGGAAGGATAAACTGCAGTTGCAATTCCTAAAAACACCAATGCAAGGATAATGTTGACAATAGGTCCTGCAATGGATATCTTACCGTTGATTTCATCGGTCATATAGTTTGCATAGGTGTATACCGCACCCGGAGCTGCAAATACGAATCCGAAAAATGATGTGACAAGTGCAAATATTAATCCTTGAGGCCATAATTTGAATTCAGCCCAGTAACCATATTTCATTGATACGAATTTGTGTCCGAGCTCGTGCAGGATGAAACCTGCTCCAACACCAACCATAATAATTGGCAGGATTGATAAAATTGCATTAGCGTCTCTTCCGACGTTCGCTATTGCAAAACAAAGTGAAATGACAATAAATGCAATTATCAAATCTCTTATTTCACTGAGTGTAAATTTAAACATAATGTTAAAATATCTAATTTTATATATAAAGTTTTTTCTAATATTAATTATGGACTTTCACATTGACAATATTTTAAATGATATGCAAAAGGATGATTTTAATGCTTATTTGTTGACTGGCTTTACAAATGTTGAGTATATTTCAGGATATAAGCCAACCAGCTTTGCATTTTGTATAATTAAGGATAATCCTGTTATTTATACATCTAAAATGGATATGGAATTGGCTAAAAACAATTCTTCTATTGAAATTAAGGAATATGGATCCTATGATGTTATGATTAATGAATTGAAGGAAGAAGGGATTAAAAATCTTGCAATTGAGCCAACCTTGCCTTTCAGTACCTTCGTCAGGTTCAGGGATGATTTTGAAATCGATTCAAAAACATACATTGACAAGCAAAGGATGATCAAGACTCCTGATGAAATTGAAAAAATCACTAGGGCAACCGAAATCGCCCAAAGGTCATTTCTGCAATTGGACATTCTCAACAATGAAAACACTGAAAAAGAGATTGCCTTTGATCTTGTCCGCTACATGATTGAAAACGGTGCGGATAAGGAATCGTTCGACACAATTGTCACAAGTGGTTCTAATTCAAGTCTGCCTCATGCGATTCCAGAGGCCAAAAAGCTTGACCAACCAATCTTAATCGATTGGGGATGCATCTTTGAAGGATACTGTTCAGATAATACCAGAACCATGGTTTATACAGAAAAGCAGCAGGAAATTTGGGACATTGTTGCCGAATCTCATGACAAGGCCATAAAGGCAATCAAACCTGGAATGAAATGTTGTGAAGTGGATAAGGTTGCAAGGGATGTAATTGCAGATTATGGCTATGGTGACAGGTTCATTCACTCAACTGGCCATAGCTTGGGACTTGACATCCATGAAACTCCAGGATTTTCTCCTCGTGATGATACAATCGTTGAGAAAGGCATGGTCATAACAGTTGAACCGGGAATCTATTTGGAAGGTGAGTTTGGAGTTAGGCTTGAAGATACTGTGGCTGTTTCAAAGAAAGGCAATGTCATTGGGGAATTGCCTCTGAATATAGTCTAAAATATGGGTCATATGGCTTTTAATCGTTAAATTTATCTATTTTAATTTTAATATTATATTTTGAGTGGTGGCAATGCCGTTAATTAGGATGAAAAAAGTTTGGGATTATTGCACATATAACAAGCCGTTTTTTCTGTTTGTTTTGTTCTTGTTTTTAGTATTAAATTATGTCCAGGATGGCGTTGAGTGGCATTCTTTTAATTATGTTGTTGCGTTAATATGTTTTGTGCTCATATGGGGTTATGGGATGTCAATCACTCGTGACAGGATACATGGTGGTTATAGGCTACCTAAACTATTAATTAAGGATATTGTTACTTTAGGAATTAAGTCAAGCATTGTTGTTTCAGTTTATGTTTTAATTCAGGGAGTTATTTTGAATTTTGTATGTTCTCCATTGGGGTTTTCGACTTTTGATTTGGAGGAGATGTTAATCCAATTGCCCGAAACGATTCACATGCTGTTTGCACATGATCCGTTCAATACATTAGTGTTTGTCGTTTTAGGGTCCATACTATTTTATTGCACTGCATTTTTCATGGAGATTGCATTAGCTAGGCTGGCAGACACTGGAAGTTTCTGGTCCTCTTTTAATTTAGTGACTATCAAGAAAATAATTGATGAAATAGGTTGGAGAAATTATGCCAAGGATTATACTGCAATTATTCTGGCGATTGGTTTATTTGCTTTTTTAGGCAATATTGCCCTTCCAAACTGGTTATTAAATTATATTTGGGTTATTATTCTGGATTTATTCATGTTTGCGACTCAATTTTTGGGCATTGGTGCAGTTTACTCCCCGATTAAAAATTCTGAATCAAATGTTCATGCATCTGGAGAGTGATTTTTTGCATATGTCCATTTCATGTTTTAAATAGTGTATTCAAAAATTTCTGTTACATTATACTCTGAACAGGTTGCCAATTTGTAATCCTCAATTTCAAATAGGTTGAATTTTGGTTGTTTCTTATTTTTTAGGGTTATTTCATTGTCTATAATTATCTCAAAGCTATCCAAATCTAGGTTAAATCCCAATCCTGTGTATTTCATGTAGCTTTCCTTCAAAACCCAGTAATTGAAGAATTCATCTGAAGGATTTTGCGATTTCATTATGCTTTCATATTCGCTGTTGTAGAAGTAATGCTTTGCTATATCTAAATCAATGGTTGGGTCATTATATTCTATATCAACTCCGACTTCTTTGTCGGATATTGCGCAAGCGACCATTTTGCCAGAATGGCTTAAATTAAAATAGATATCTTTATAATTGGATATGTATGCCTTGCCGTATTTGTCAATTTCAAAAGTTGGGTTTGTGATGTTTTCTTCTTTAAGCAAGCTATCCAAAAGAATGTATGCTCCTGCACTGAGCTTCTTGTCCTTTTCGAATCGGAATCTGTCAACTTTGTCCTTTCTGCTTTCAGGCAGCAGTTTGTATGATTCAATCCAATTCAAATCTTCAACATTTGTGTAGGCTACTTTAATCATTTTTGATCTTTAAATATAATAATGTCATGTCGTCGAATTGCTCTGTATCTTTGGCGAACTTGTTGATGTCGCTTGATAATGGTCCTATCGGATCTTTGTCACTTTCAAATTCATTAAAGAATTTCAATAACCTATCTGCACCATACATTTCTTTTTCTTCAGTGATTGCATCTGTAATTCCATCAGTATATAACACGATTTCATTTGACAGGATTATTTCTTGGTCTTCGAACTTGAAATCTTCAAAAAGTCCTAACGCGATTCCTGGATTGATGTTTAAATAGGTAAATTCATCATTTTCTTTAATCAACGGAGGATTATGTCCGGCATTTGAGAATATCAATTTTTTTGTTGTTTTATTATATATTCCGAGCCAGACTGTGATAAACATGGTTTCAGAATTATTTTCACTTAATTGATTGTTCAATAGGAATAAAACTCTTGAAGGACTTTTAGTGTATTTTAAGTGTTGTTTTATCATTACTTGACTAATCATTGCAAGAATTGCTGCGGGAACTCCTTTTCCTGAAGCGTCTCCAATTATAAGGGCCAAGTGCTCATCATCCAGAGGGTAATAATCAAAGAAGTCTCCTCCCACTTCCTTGGCAGGTTTTGAATATCCATTTACAATATAATCATTATTTTCAAGGGGTTCTGTCGGTAGATTTGCAGCCTGAATTCTTGTTGCAATATCAAGTTCAGCTTTAATGCGCTCTTTTTCCCCTTCAATCTCATGAATGTTTTCAATATAATTGTTGTTGAAGTTAATTAATTCAGTATAAGAACGAGCTAATGTTCCGATCTCTGTTTTTTCATTAATATAATTGGAATAAAGTTCCAATAATCCTTCAGATTCTATTTTTTCATTTTCATGGAGGAATTTTTCAATTCCCGCAAATGATATGATTGGGTTAATTACCTTATTTTCAACATGTCTCAAAACGGCTATTGAGGGGATAAGGAAAATCAACAATATGATGTCCATGAACACCATCATTGAAATGATTATTTCATTTAGGTTTAAAGGGAGAATTTTATCAAATGCGATAATTAGTTTCGAATCTCCTGCGATGATGATTCCAAAGATTGCTAAAATCAATGTTGCCAAAGAAATATGGACATAATTTCTTCAGGGATTGATTTGTTTTTTGATTTGACTATATTCCCGGTTATTGGCTTTGTTAAATATAGGAATAATATCAAACAAATAGTGATCAATTCCATTATAGCAATATTCTGATTCAAAGGAGTGGTCCAATCGATTACCAATGTTATTGATAAAGATAAAATCAATAGGATTCCAAGTATGATGTATAATTTTTTATTATATTCTTTTTTTGATATTTTTGGAACGTGGGTAAAATCAAACTTGTTAGAAATCCAGATTCCAATTATCCCGAATATGAATGATGAATTGATGAAGTTTAGGAAGTATCTTATTTCAATTATATAATTTATTGGTATGGTGTTCGGATATAATAAATAAAACAATTTTCCATGAGTTAATGCGTATAAAACTCCACAAATAATTATAATTCCCAAAAATAGGCGCACGTTAGAAGTATTGTTTAATTTGGGAATTGAAATTTCTTGTCTTCCATTATATTTTTCATACCATAGTTTATGTGCCAAATATGACACTCCAAAACCTGCAATTGCTGAGGATATTGCAGTTACTGGACCAAGTCCTCTTATCAGGTCACATAAAAAATTTGCAAATACGGAACCTATTGCACCATATGGACCAAATATCAGTCCTGAAACTAACAATATTCCTACATGGGGAGTCAATCCCTCTGCAAAGTCAAATCCATTGGTCAAGTAATATGTTCCTAAGTTAAAAACCATCATTAAAACGAAAGGAATCATCACTTTTTTTATTTTATCATTCATTATTCCACATTTTTAATAATTTTCAAGTGATTTTCACCATTAACGTATTTGTAATCTAACTCATCAGCCATCTTTTTAGTTAATAAAATTCCAAGTCCTCCCACGGTTGTTTCTTCGATTGTTGCAGGGGGTTTTGGATTTTCTTTAAGGATTGGATTAAATTCAATTCCGTTATCAATAAATTCTATGGTCAGTGTTGGTTCTTCAAATTCAACATTGACTTTAACAAAATCAGCATTTGAATGATTGAGGATATTGACGAAAACTTCTTCAACAATCAAATCCACTTTGAGGTTTTCTTTTTTAAGATTATTTAAAATAAACTTATTTAGTCTTTGCAGTTCAAGTAATTCTGGTTGTAATGAAATTGAATTCATTCTATCTTCAATATTTTATCGAAACCTGACATTTTAAAAATTTCGTTGATTGTATCATTAACATTTTTAATTGTCATTGGGATATTATCAGGTGCTAATTTCTTTTGGGTTGCAATTAGGACACGTAATCCTGCACTTGAAATGTATTTCAATTTGGAAAAGTCTATAACCAGTGAATTGAAATTTCCCATTTCATCAAGGATTACCTTTTCAAAGTCAGGGGCGGTAACTGTATCAATGCGATTTCCAACTGAGATTGTTAATTCAGTATCGTTATACTTTTTTTCAATATCCATACTTATCACTATTTTAATATTTTCTCTCTTAATTTTAAATATTTTTTGAATATTGTATTTTGAGAGGAAATATGATTAAATGATTTTTCATGATTTAAATCTATTTTAAATTTGTTTATTTTTAATAAAACTTCCTATTTGTTATTTATTCATGATTTAATATGCAAGTGTGTAATTGCATTCAAAAAACTTTATATATAGTGTTCAATAGACTTATGATTAAGTGTAATTTTAAAAATTCTTAAAAAAATTTATGGTGGAATCGAAAATGAGAATGCATAAAATTTGTCCAAGATGTGGATCTAGAAATGTTGATTGGATTATTCCTCAAAATTGGTCACAATGCGTTTGCAGAGATTGCGATTATACTGGACCAATAATAGAAGGAAACGATGAATTGGCTCAAGAGATTCATGAAGCATACCTAGATTCATTAAAAGATGATGATGAATAGATATTTATGAGGTGAGCAAGATGTTAGGCTTAAATAAAACTCAGTATGATGAAACTATTAGGAATGTTCCTAGTGATGATTCATATCCGATGGTAGCCATATTATTCTCAAAAAACAATGGGATTGGAGTTAATGCATTGTCCCTTACAGTTCTTGATTTAATCAATAATGACCAAATAAAATGCGACATTGATTTGGAGGACTCATACGAAGTGGGCAATAAATTGGCACCTAATGATATGGAGGTTCTGAAAAAGATAACTCTCAGAATAGCCAATAAAGGGGAGTTGAAAACCTCAGAGTCATTAGCCATTAAATTACTCAAGAATATGAATAAGGGCAAAAAGTTCAACTTAAAATCCATGGCAAAACAAACCAACAACTCTTCAATTGCCAACAAATTTGAAATGGATTTCAATGAATTCGTCAATGCGGTTAAAAATGAAAATGGATATGATGGTGAAAATTACAGAGATATCCTGCAAAACTCCAAATTGACAAGCAAAGGAAAGGAATTGAAAAAAGAATGGAAAAACTTCCAGGAATATCTGAAATCAAAAGATTTGACTGAAAAATATCCTCCGGAATCCGATTTGGAAAACTCCATTCAAGTGTTGTATGCATCATGCTTTGGCATTGAAAAAGATGCATTGCGTGCAAGGGAGAATAATTCTTCATTGACAGATTTCATTGATAAGGATGGATATAAATTGTTAAATATCATATTCAATAATGCATTATTGAATGTAACTGAAAAAAGAAAAGGGGACGGAATATTTTACGGGGTTAACGATAAATATACCATTCCTGGAGGGGGATAATTTTTCCTTTAAATCCTCCATAATTTTTTTTTAAATTCATGATTTCTCGTTGATATGTTTTATTTAAATGGTTCGTTTAGTATAAATTATTTATATATTGGTGAACTATTAAATAATAGGGTGTTTATATGAGCGAATTCAGCAGCACTGATGAAAAAATCATGAGGGCAACATTAGAAATTCTTCAAGAGGAAGGTTTTTCAAAAGCAACCACTAAGAAAATTGCCGCCAAAGCTGGCGTGAATGAGGTAACTATTTTTAGAAATTTTAAAAATAAGAAGAATTTGGTGGAAACTACAAAGGAGCACTATTTTAAACTATTTCTAGAAAAATTTGAGGAAATTTTTGATTTTAATGAGGATGATGAAATTGAAGGATATCTCCAAAGCAATTTCGTGGGCCTTTTAAATCTTTCAGAAGATGATTATAGTATTATTAAAATAGCTATGGAAGAAGTTAGGGAGGGTCCTGAAAGGAATCAATTGGTATCAAGGATTTCTACCACTGCTTTCGACAAACTGGATGAGTTTTTCAAATTACAAATTGAAAAAGGAAAGATTAGAGCCGTGGATACTCGAGTATTGGCAGTGATGTGTTATTCCATGACATTCCAGTCTCTTGTGTTATATAGGATATATGAGGAAAGTCCTAATGTCCCAAGGGATGACTATGCTGAAAAATTCTTAGATATATTGTATAATGGAATAAAAGTTTGATTTAAATTACTTTTATCTTTATAATGCAAGAATACTATGACCTCTTTAGGTCGTGGATGAATTGC
>R25__coassemble_112_pt1 | contig 52018 bp, 58 predicted proteins | sample R25__metabat2_low_PE_004 | metagenome-assembled genome bin R25
AGCAATGAGTGTTTCTTACGCCCATCGATAATGTGGCATGACTTAACACCATTTTCAATAGCCTTAACACAGGTTTCTATTTTTGGAATCATTCCACCAGTGATGACACCTTCCTCAATCAATCCAGGAACTTCTGAAATTCTAATTTTCTGAATCAATGAAGACGGATCGCTAGGGTCTCTTAAGACACCTGGAACATCGGTTAAAATAATTAATTTTTCAGCGCCAACAGCACTTGCAACCTCACCAGCTGCAGTGTCAGCATTCAAGTTCAGACTGTTTCCATCAACATCAATACCAACAGGAGATATTACAGGAATGTACTCGTTTTCTAAAAACATTTCAAGCAGGTCAGTGTTTACACAGTCAACTTCACCCACAAGACCTAAGTCAACAACTTCCTCATCGATTTTACTTGCACCTTTCCTATGTGCAAATATCAAACTTGAATCCTTACCTGACAAGCTTATTGCATCACCATCATGTTTGATGAGTTCTGATACGATTTCAGTGGATATCTTACCTACAAGAACCATTTCAATGATTTCCATGGTTTCCTCATCAGTTACTCTTAAACCTTTGATGAATTTTGATTCTTTTCCGAGCTTATCCATTGATCTTGAGATTTCAGGACCTCCACCATGTACGATTAATGGTTTCATTCCGACATATTTGAGTAATACTGTATCACGAGCTGTGGAGGACTTTGCTTCATCATCAACCATTGCATGTCCACCATACTTAATTAAAATTTTTTTATCATGAAACTTTTTGATATATGGTAAAGCTTCGATTAAAACATCAATATCTTTCATTTTATCACTACATTTAATATTTAACTTAATTGTTTATAAGCTTTAGAGTCAAATTTTGATTACAAAACAATTTATATGCCCTTAAATCATAACAATTATTATGTCAGAGATGAGTGAACTTAAAGATTACTTGATAAGTTTAGGTGCAAGCAAGGTCGGTTTTGCCGATGTCAATGGTCTTGCAAGTGATTTTGTAGATTTGCCAAATGGAATCAGTCTTGTTTTAAGAATTCCAAAGGAAACCATCCAACTAGTCAAGGAAGAGGAATATGAGAAATATTGGAAGTCATTTCATCGCCAGATTGGAGAGTTAACAAGAATATCCCATAAGGGCGAAAGATACATCAAAGGTCTTGGATATGATGCATTTGCTCTGACAATGAAGCGCAACGAATGTGACATGGAGAAACTGTTAAGCATTTTACCTTACAAAACCATAGCAACTAAATCAGGTCTCGGTTGGATTGGAAGATCTGCATTATTTGTTACACCGGAATACGGCTCAGCAGTGGCATTGGGAGCCATCCTAACCGACATGCCACTTGAATTTGGAGTTCCAATCACCGATTCGGAATGTGAAGACTGCACAAATTGCCAGGAAGCATGCCCTGTTGATGCAATAAATCCTCAAAAATGGAACGACCGATTGAATCGTTCAGACATCATCGATATCGAAGCCTGCAGCGAATACATTATTGGCCAATACAAAGCAGGACTTGGCTGCACAAAATGCATGAGCGAGTGCAAGCTGACACAAGAATACCTAAAAAGAGTTTGAAAATGTATTTAAGAAATGCCGATGCAGAAGAAGCTTTTGAAATATTGAAATTCTATCGGGAAGTGATTGAGTCAATCCGTGACAGCGACTTCCGGCCCAAATGGAATGACCTTTATCCCAACCTAGAATTCATAAAAAAATGCATCGAAAAAGAGGAACTGTACATATGCTGCGAAAATAACATCATCATCTCTTCAGCAATCCTGAACAATACCTTCGATAACGATTACAGCCACGTCAAATGGCTTTTGAATGCGGAACCTGATGAAATAATGGTCGTGCATACTTTTGCAATCAATCCACAATGCATAGGTAAAGGCTACGGAAAAAAGATTTTTGAAGACATTAAAAGTATTGCACTTGAAAATAATCAAAAAACAATCAGGATAGATGTTATCAATGGAAATATCGGAGCTCAAAATGTCTTTAAGAAATTTGGATTTGATTATATTGATACAGTTGAAATCAACCACTATGCAGCAGGATTAGAAAAATTTCATTTATATGAGCTTGTTTTAAAAAAATAGAATAGGAGTTGAGACTCCTATAATCCACATTTGAATTTGAATCTGTACTCTTGATTTACAATTTCCATTCCTTCAAATGAACCTTTTAAGATGTTTGCAACTTTTTGCAAGTCTTCTGCAGTTATTTGACTACCGTTTGCAACAGGTGAGAAAAAGGTAATCTCATCGTCGGTTATGAGGTAGTTCAAGAGTTTTGTATTTTCTTTTTGATACTTTTCGACAATTGCTAAAATTTCTTCTTCTATAACTTTATCTAGGTTTGCCATAATATCACCTTAAACAATAATTAAATGAAGAACTATTTAAATCTTTATACTTTAATCTACATATTGACAAGTGGAAAGTAACTTTATTGTAACAAAGCAAATAATTTTAAAAAAATAATTGATTAAATTAATAATTAACTAAATTAACTATAAAATTATTAAGTAAACTTTTAATTTCTGAGAAGATAAACACCGGTCAAAAAACTCCATGCTATCAATGTGTAAACTGAAAGCCTCTCAAGCACAGGCATGTAAATGTTATCCATGCTGAAAAACATGATCCAAAAGACAATAATTCCAAGAATTCCCAAGGAAAGAGTGACCTTCTGATATGAATCAAATTCACCCATGGACCTTGAAATGAGGACAAGCAGTATGTTTCCACCCAAAATGGCCATGACCGCACCCAACGTATGATAACCTGATGTCAACGGGTTGCCGCCGTGAATCAATGCAACAATTATAACTCCAATGGAAGTTATGAAGGTCAAAATATAGCATATTCTTTTGTTCTTAATGATAAAATCAATGAACCTGTAGAAATTACCAAAAAGTAATGTCAATCCGATTACAATAAAAGCGGAATTCATAAGCCAAAACAATGGAGAGTTTCCATTTGGAATTCCAAGTTCTGAGATTGTGTGGAAAATGTAAGTATTAAAAAAAGAAGAATCGAAAAAAGTTGCAGAAATGGCTTCAGCAAGAATGTAGTACAAACTGCCTACAATAAATACAATTCCGGCAACTTTAGACTTCATGATTAGAATCCGAATTTTTTATTGAAGTATTTTTCTCTTAACTCAAAGTTAAGCTCTTCAATATCTGCACCATCAATGCATCTTTTAAGTAACTTGAAAGAAGTCTTTTTAGGAATGGTGACATGCTTGATATGTGACTTGTTCCAAATCTTGTCAAATCTTTTCTTCAAGCTGCCAAACTCTAATTTTTCAAGCACATTTCTTAAATTGATAATGTTTGCTTCATTGATGATTTCATAGCTTGCGTAGCTTTGTGCATCAAGTGAAATAGGATTCAAGCCTAAAATGAAATGTTGCAAATCATAATCTAAGAATGATTCATAATCCCCATCATATGCATAAACATGCGCTTTAGCGGATAATGCCAATCTGAACACTAGGAATTGATTGTTGATTAAAGCTCTTGAGATGATTTCATCACAGAAGTTCAAACCTGTTTCAATGATTCCTGCAGAAGATCCTGCAACATAGGTTTCATAGTCTTCGAAACTGAATTGAATCAATGCAAACATGTACAGATCAATCCAAGCATTTTCATCCAAGAATTCATGTGCCTTATCAGTTAAATCAACATCATATGATTTTTTAACGTCGTCTGCAGGTTCAGCATCATCATTTCCATTCAATACAGGCAATACTCTTTCAACAAGTTCCTGCTTTTTACCTGAGACTTTCAAGCCGTTTTCTCTTAAGATATCTTTTAGTTCGGCAACTGTGTATTTTTTAGATATTTCTTCAGCAGTCATTGCGCCATTGCCACCTTCAGCTGCCACTTCACTAACATCACCTTCAAGATATCCTTCCTTGACCAAATAGTCAATGCATTCCTCAGCAGATGAGAATGTTCCGAAATTACCTTCATTGAGGATATCTTCAAGTTCATAACCGCTATTTAAAAAGTTCAAAACATTAAATATTTCTAATTTTTGTTCACTCACTTAAACACCTTTTTTGCTTCATCAGCAATACCTTGAGATTGCCGACTGTTATAATCAAGCTTCCGATTAGGAAAGCATATAAGTTTGAAATAAATATCAGAATAATGGCCATTCCTATAACTGTGACCATTACCATTAGTAATATATCTTTTTTAGTTAATTTAATGTTTTGCTTATAATATTCCTTATTTGCCATTATTGAAATGTAGAAAATCACCAATGAAACAATCATCAACACGGTTGCAAATGTCGGATTGACCTCTTCACTATGAATAAGCTCCAAAGCAACAGTTACAAGGTTGATGCTTATTACAATAAAGTAATGGCTGAACATAAGCCTCAAAGACCTTTCAACACGCATGTGCTCCATCAGATTATGTATTTGGATTACATATGAACCGAACATTGTCAGAACTATGAAGAAAACCAGAATCGGAATCAAAGTGAAATTGTTGACATCAAAGAAGTGTGTCAGGCCCACAATGGCCTCACCGAAAGTGATGATTGTGAGAAGCTCAAACCTTTCGGCCAGATGCGGAAAGCTGATGATGCTCTTGTCGAAGTGCCCCCTGATGAAGAATGGAAGGAATGCACCTCCCAAAACTGCAGCAACATCAAGCAGCAAAACATAGAATGGATTCAAATTGAATATTATTGCCAATATAGCAACCAGATATATTGTGCAGACAATTGAAAGAATTGTTATTGAGTTCCCCGCTGCACCCTGCAGGGAGTTTTCCCTTCTTGCCTGAATCGCATAAAGCACAACAACCGTTAGAAGCATTATGAGCATTGCAAGATTGAACGTGAATGACATGGAGGTCCAGTTTGGAGAAATTGTGTTTGCCATATAGATTACCGCAATCATGTTAACGCAGACCAGCAGATAGTCATGCCACTCCCACTCCCCATAACGGTTCACGTAATTTGTAAAGTAAAGCCAAGCCTGAAGAATAACAAATGAAGTGATTATGTATGTGAAAAAGTTGTATGGAGGGATAATTCCCCCGACAGGCTCAGAAACCAAAGCTGTAAGCTTTGATATTGCATATACAAAAATCAAGTCATAAAATAATTCTATCAATTCAACTGGTTTTACCTTTACTTCCATGAATTAAAGTTTATTATTGATATAAATTAACTTTTTCCAAAATTCTGAACAATAATTTAAAAAAAATAGAATGCTTAAAACATCAGCTGCTTTTCAATCATTTCCATCATAGGATTTACATCATCTGAAAGATTTATTTCAGTGACCTTTTTAGGAGACCTTTTTTTGGAAGCATAATATGCCTGTGCAAAACTCATACTAATAAACACAACATCTTCAAAATCCAATATGAACTCTTCATCAGATAAGTTGTTAATTTTGTCAAATAACTCTGTAGCAGATTGATTAAAATCCAAAGCAGAATTTATTTCATCTTTGAGTTTAATAATCATGAATAACACCATTAATTTTATAATTGTTTACTTTTTGAGGTTCAAGCAACTCATAAATATTTTGAACTTCATATTTATTTAATCTAATTGAAACCAATGCCCCATTAAATTTATGTTCCTCCCCCAATAAATAATACCAATATTTTTCACCAGTTATATGCACACAACCATTCCTAGAAACAATTAAAATTTCGCCATCATTTCCTTCAGCAACTAAACGAACAATAGTCCGTAATCCATTTCCTCGTTCATATGCGGTAGTTGAAACTGTTGAAAATGTACCGATAGCCTTTTCAATAGCTTGACAATCATTTTCAAAATCAACATTAGATTTTTCAAATAGTCCCGGAATAGACAAACCATCATCAATGACAGTGACATCTAATTTCTTATGATTATGATGAAATTTTGAAAGAATAAAGCTATCTACTTCCACATTACCAATATTTGAATGATCATATACATTATTTGCTAACTCAGATATGATGTGCCTTAAAACAAAATAGCTTCCATATTCTGAATCCAATTTTTCGACATATCTACTGAGAAAATCAGCCTCATCACTTTCGTTTCTAGATTTTGGCAATCCGGAAAACAAAATATCTTCCATTAAGATATTTTCCAAATATTCAAAAGCATTTACATTATTGTCAACTTTAAAGTTTTTGTTTTTACATTCGCACAATAACGGAAGAATTGCTGTAGGATTAAATTTTAAGTCTTTCAAATCAATTTCATCGCCATTTTTACTATTTATAATTTCTTCAAATTCCATATAATTATCAAACAGATTTTAAGTGTTATGAAAACACCACCTAAACATTCAATAATTAACCAGAATGTGAAAAAATCCGGATTTAAACAACATTTAAGTTAATGAAATTAATTTAGTCAAAAAAGTATATAAAATAAGCAGTTACAGATAAAAACAATTTTAAAGAGTCAAAACAATATTTTAAACTCATACAATAAATAATTTAAAAAAAGAAAAAAAAGATTTATGGATTGCATGCCTCGTCAGCAGCACCCATAACAACGCTAACTTCCTCTGACAGATTGATTTCTGAAATCTTTTTATCGGATTCATACTTAGCGGTATAGTATGCCTGTGCAAAATTCATTGTAACAAACATGACTTCCTTGAAATCAATGATAAAGTCATCTTTTGGAATTTTATTTAAAATATCAACCAGTTCGACTGCGTCATCACTGGACTCCAAATGAGATCCAAATTCAGCTCCAAGATTAATCATCATAATTAACACCTACAACAATATTTAAAGTTCATCGTTAATATAATTAAATCATATGAAAACCTGTCCAAAATGTAAGAGAGAATTGAAAAAGGTATTCCATGGTGAACCCGATGACGAATTGGCCATTGAATCAATGAACGGTGAAATAATAATTGGAAATTGCTGTGAAAGCAATTATAATTATTACTGTGAATACTGTGACGAATTTTTCATCATTTAGAGACAAATGTGAAAAACACCAAGTCAACATCACCGGTATTTGCCATGCTGTGGGATGAGCCTTTCGGACATACGTGACATACTCCGGGCTTCAATTCCTCTTCAACACCATCGCAAAATGCTATTCCTTCGCCACTCACAATATAGTTGACATCATGATTGCTTTCCTGAATATGAGGCCCTATTGAGGAACCCGGAGGAATGATGCATTCAACAAATCTTCCAACTTCATTTACTTCCATTTTTGCCATTACTTCTCCGTCACCGTCGTTCATATGGGGAACGCTGACTTCCTTGATTTCATTGAAATTTATTATCATAAGCCTAACACTTCCTTATCAGGGTTTGAATTTTTGAATAAGTTGATCTTGACATCCCTTCCCCATGTGAATTTCAATAGTCCCTGATGAATCAAGTCCAAATCATCATCTGAAAAGTTTTCAAGATAATAGATTTTACCTCTTTCTCCAACATTCACCAGAAATCTTATCATATGACCGTATACAATGACTGAATGAGGGTTACATACAATAATGTCATCTGTAATGTATTCAATCAGCTGTCCAATCTCGAAAAAATCTGGAGCAATTACTTCCACATCACATGTCGGGAATTTATCACGAATTATTGTTTCATAATCCAAAGTACCACCAATACTAAATTTATCAAATCAATTATTAAAAATATTCTAAATCAATGAAAAACCATAGGATTAGTTCAAATTGAAAAATTGAATCCTCCATTAAAAATTGATTTAACCAATCAATATTGCTTGAATTAATAACTTACTAATTTATAAACCATCAAATGAAATATTAAGAATGCAAATTAAATTTTTTAAAGGTTAAACCATGAATGAGAAAGAATTCAAAATTAAAACTGAAATGATAAAAAACGATTTCAACGACCCACGAAAGATTAAACGCCACATTCCCCAACATGATTTAAATCTTGATGGAGGAGTTCACCAAGGAGGAGACATTTTCGCCACAGAAGATGGAGAATTTATCGATTTAGAATACCAACTTGTAGATTTTGACGAAGAGGAGTTAACAAAATACATCGAATTTGCAGAAGACCTTTATGAAAAACACCACAAGCATGTTTCAGTTTACTTAATATGTCCAAAATACGTTAAAATTACAGTAAAAGAGCAGACCATAAAATCTGAAGCGGATTTTACAATAAAACTATTTTGCAGCCAGGAAGATCCATGCAGGTTCATCCTCAATAAAGTCAAGGAAAAAATCAGCAGAAACGAAATCCTAAGCTATGACGATATCGAGGCCGTTAGATTGCTTCCGGTAATGTGCGATAAAAAAGACAGAACATATTTTAGAGTGGAATCAATTAAGATAATCAATATGATTGAATAATCATTTATTCCATCTTAAAATAGTTTTTCCGAAATGTGAAATGTAGTCCTTGTCAAATGCCTCTTTAAGGTCATTTAATGAATGGATTACACAAATGTTGGTGACAAGTTTTTCCAGATGTTCAAACAGTTGAGGATTTTGTTCGAGTGTTTCAACAACTCCAATAAAATCTTCCCTTTCGGACCTGCTGTTTCCCTGAATGGCCAATCCTTTTTCTAAAACCATACGAGTATTGATCGGTATAGGATATTCACTCACTCCAAAGAGATTTATTGTTCCTTGAGGATTAATTAAATCTATGATTTGATCAATTGCTGATTGTGAAGCACTTGAACCAACACATTCAAATGCATGGTCAATTGCCAAATCATCAGGCACATTATGTATCTGATAAGTTCCGTCAACAAATGAGAACAGGTTCAGGTTATCAAGATGTTTTCCAAACACAAGCACCTTAGACTCAGGGAATTTTTCTTTTAGGAAAAGTGCAGTGATAAAACCTAGATTTCCATCTCCCCAAACTCCCAAAACATCCTTTGGAGTTATTGCAATTTCTGAAAACTTGGAAATGCCCTGATATGCCACGGATATGAGTTCTATAAAAGCACTTACATGAGGGTTGAAATCATCAGGCAGTTTCACCAGCCTATCTGAATCCATTTTTACCAAATCTGAAGTGAATCCATCAAATCCGCTTCCCCTAAACTTGGAGTTGTATGAGTAATTAGCTCTGCAAACATCCTCCCCCATAGGAGTGTTTGGTATCATTACGACTTTATCTCCTGACTTGAATTCACCTGAATTGTCAAAGACAACTTCCCCTATACCTTCATGAATCAATGCCATAGGCAATTTCTTTTCAAGAACCTCAGCAGGCCTTGAACCTTGATAGTACCTTTGGTCTGCCTGACAAATTGAGAGATGGGATGGCCTCACAATGACGCCGTCCAATTCAATTTCGTCAATTGATTCCTCAAAAAACTTTGGAGATTTAAGTCTGTAAACAATGTTAATCATTTTTATCATCAAGTATTGTATTGGCTAATTTCAAGTCATACGGATAAGTAATTTTGATATTTGTAACTTCTCCCTTAACCAGATGTACATCTTCATCCTTAAGTGTAAATATTTTGCATGCATCAGTTAGGATATTAGTTTCAGCTTCTGTTAAACTACTCATTAGATTAAAAAGTTTCTTTATATTGAAGCTCTGTGGAGTTTGGCCTTGGTAATAATAATCCCTCACGGGAATACTTTCAATAGTCTCACCATTAACGCTTTCAACGATTGTATCAGTTGCAGGTATGACAGTGTCACAGGCACCATATTTTTTTGCAGCGTAAATATTGTCTTCAATTATCCTATGTGTTACAAATGGCCTGACTGAATCGTGAGTGAGAATTATTGAATCGTCATCAATGCCAAAATTCTCATCAATGTATTTGATACTGTTCATTAATGTATCATTTCTGGTTTGCCCACCTTCAATAACAATGATGTCCTCATTATCACCAATGTATTCCTTTATCAGGTGATTGGTATGGTTTATGAAATTATTAGGTGTCAAAACAATAATCTTATCTATATTTTCATTTATAACAAACTTTTCAATAGTATGAATAATAACAGGTTTGTTTCCCAATGTTAGAAATTGCTTGGGAGTGTCTGTCCCACCCATTCTTGAGCCGATTCCACCTGCCAAAATTGCTGCAAAAATCATTTTCATTACTCCTTAAATCTGAATATAGTTAATTATTAAATAATAATCTTTAAAAAATAGTATATAATTATTTTCCAAAAATAAGAGAAGTGGGAATATGAATATTCCCTCAGTTAAAACAAGCTAGTTTTTTTTAAACATGATTAGATAGTGAGATTTACCTTCAGGAATGTCCTCACCAATTTCTTCATTCAAGTAAATCTTTTTAAGACCATGCCTAGAGAACAATTCTTCCAAATCTTCAGGAGAGGATCTCATCTTGGTTGGAGGTCCGTTAGGAACATCCCATGCCTTATAGTCCATGATTGCAATTTTACCGTCATCTGAAACAATTCTTCCAAGTTCTGAAACTGCCTCATCCAATTTTCTAGATGCTTTAAATCCATGGAAAACATTCACCAATAAAACAACATCGATTGAAGCGTCTTCAACACCAGGAATTCCTTCAGTGATGTCGGCTTCGATATTGATTAAATTTTCAACATTGTTTTCTTTTTTATAGGTTTCCATATCCTCAATAGAAGCATCATAGATATCTACTGCATAAACTGTTCCCTTATGATTGTAATCTTCCAAAACTTTAATTGCATTATGGCCATCACCACATCCTGCATCCATAAAAGTCTCATTGCCATTCAAATTCAATTCTTGAAGAATTTCATCTGAATCCAAGAAATTTGCACTTGAAAATCCATGAGCTCTGTGTCCATTTTCAGGCATCATCATATTATCACCTATGATAATATCTTTAAAAAATAGTATTTAATTATTGTCAATGTGAAAATTAGTAAATAACAGTCAAAAAATAGTTAAAATAATAAAAAAAAGTTATAAGAGGATTATTTTTTCCAGGTTTGTTTTACTCCTCTTCCTCTTTTACTACCAGGTTTAGTATAACTTCTTTTTTGTCTGGTTCTTCTGTTAGTTCCTTTAACTTTTGCCATGTTTTCCCCTCCTTAAAATTTATCATTACAAAATTAGAATTAAATCTATAACAAAAAAATATTTGTTTTCAAGATATTTAAAGGTTTTCTTTAAGTGGTGTATTCCGCATTAATTTTAACATAATCATAAGTTAAATCGCAACCCCACGCAGTAGCCTCACCATCACCCAAATCCATATCAATATTTACAATGACATTCTTGGATTGCATGATTTTTTCAGCCCTTTCAAGATATGGAGTGTCTTCAAACGCTAAAATTTCACCCTTTTTAACAAGATCAACCTCATCCACATCATCCGCAATGGATATTGTAACGATATCAGGATTCAAATCACAACCGGAATAACCGATAGCTGAAACTATCCTTCCCCAGTTAGGGTCACCACCAAACACTGCAGACTTGAACAGGCTTGAAGAGATAATCGCTTTGGATGCCAGTCTTGCATCTTCTAAATTACGAGCTCCACAGACATTTGCTTCAATGAATTTGGTAGCTCCCTCACCATCACGAGCCATTTTCTTAGCCAAATCGATACATAGGTAATTCAATGCTTCCTGGAAATTAGGATCCATCTGTCCATCGTTTACAACTTCAACACCAGATGCACCATTAGCCATCATTAGGCATGTATCGTTAGTACTTTCATCACCATCAACAACTATCATGTTGAAACTGATATTTGCAGCTTTCTTTAATGCTTTGTTGATTTCATCAGGGGAGACTATCGCATCAGTTACAATGAAAGACAACATTGTACCCATATTTGGAGCAATCATCCCACTTCCTTTGGTGATTCCTGCAATTTTAACTGACTTGCCATTTGTCAATGTAACCTCAACAGCACACTCCTTTGGAAAAGTGTCTGTGGTCATGATGGACTTTGCAGCCGCAAGAGAATTTTCAGGTCCATTACCCAATTTGGACAAGGATTCATATGCCACTTTTGAAATGACATCTATAGGCATTTCACGACCAATAACTCCTGTTGAAGCAATAGCAATCTCGTCAGAAGGTATTTTCAAATCTTTAGAAACGAGTTCGACTAATGTTTCACAATCTTTAAATCCTTGCTCACCCGTAAAACAGTTAGCATTACCACTGTTTACAAAAACAGCGGAAACTATTCCTTTTTTTAAAACGTTTTTTGTATATTTGACCGGAGCAGCAACAACCTTATTTGAAGTGAAAACAGCTGAAGCGTTACTGTTGGGAGACAATATGATACTTACGCCAAATTTGCCTTCACGAGCTCCAGAAACCTTTAGATTTTCAATTACTGAAAATCCACCATCAATTTCTTTAATAAAATTCATATAATCACAATATTACTCATTAATTATTTGATCAGTAGTTGTTTGCAACTGAGAAGTTGTATTTTCATTATAATCTATAGCATCAGTTGTTTTGTCATAATAAACATCCTCAGTTTCATTTAAATTGCTTGTCATGTCTTTAGTGACATTTTGATAGTGAGGCCCCTCATCAGCATCCCCATTGTCAAAACTTAATGAAATGCCTATTCCCGCACCTATAACAAATGCCAATAATGCAATAATCATGACTAAAACGAGCTTCTTACTACGTTTACTTTTAGTTCTACGAATACGAGGATTTCCAGGATTCCCATAACCTACATTATTTTTTTGTCTTCTAGGAATAAAATGACGATTACTTTTTAATCTTCTAGAATTTGATTGACGACCATTTCCAGATCTTAAAACTCTCTTATCGTCTTTTTTTCGTCTCATAGTTTTTCTCTTTTACAATTTAATTAAGCAACAAATGCATAAACAAGAGCTAAAATAACTCCAATAAAACTAAACATTCCCAAACCTACAATTGACAAAAGATATGCAAATATAAATACGAATGCAAATACTCCAATCAATTTTGGTTTTTCGTTTTCAACTAAATTAATTAATGTTCTTGTAAATTCTGAAGGAATGTTGTAAGCATATAACCCATTAGCTAATTCAAAAATAACTAATGACAAAGGAGCGGCAGCATCAATATCATCAACCATTTGAGCCCTTTCACCTGCTTCTCTTCTGCTTCTTCCAATACCTGCTCTGATTTTAGCTCCATTATCAAGAGCAAACCAAGCGGCATCAAGACCTGCACGTATTGCCAAGTCTTTTGATGGGAATCTTGCAATGAAATCGTCCCCACCTTCACGGTATCCTTCCAATTCACCGTCACACTCTGTTTCGATGAATGTTTTAATACCATTCATTAAATCAACCAATTGGTTCCTACCATTCTTATTAATGAATTTGGTTGAATCGATTAAATCAATAAATAAATAATTTTCCAAATCTACTGGCCTTGATTCCTTAAGTAAAAACGGTGAATCGAATACTAATGCATATTCCCCACCGAGTTTTGTAAATGCAATTCCTGGAAAGCTTCCCACACTTTGAGTGTAATGAATAGCTCTTTCAATTGAAGCTGCACCAGTCATACCCACAGCAGATATTACTTGAACGCCTTCGGACAATCCAATACCTATCAATTCAATGGCTACACGGATTGCATCATTTTTACTTAACATTTTTGCAACAAGTTCAGTAGCTGTTTTTTCCACAATCTCTCCTTTTTCAGATTGGATAATTTTAACAAAAATATCAATCAAACGTGAAGGTTGTGGAAGTTCAATGTAAAAATAACGGTCACTTCCCATAATAATATTACTTACCAACGCGTATTCTTCAATCCTATTTTCAGCAGGTTTCAATTCATGAAATGTATAGTTCTTAGGAAGGTTTTCAGCACCCACATCACGAATAAGATTTTCCAAAATAGTGTCTGAAGTTATTTCCGCTTTTTCAAGTTCAAATAGAATTGTTTGGGTTTGATTAAATAATTCTACATATTCTGTTTCAAGAGAATTTGTTGGAAAAAACTTGGTTCCAACAGCAATTGGATTGAGTTTTGTTGTGAGTCTAATAAATGACTTTGTTAAACCATTAGCCATCTAAATTACCTCCTTTTTCAAGTTCTATTTCAAATTCTCCAGGTTTTTCTAAAAGCATGTCTGGTTTTACAGAAACAAATGGGAATTTCCAAGATCCAAGTCTTCCAGCAATTGTACTTGCAATGTTTCTGGAATTTCTTTTGATAAATACTTCATCATGTTCGCTTACACGAACTAAAATGTTATATGGGGCTGCCTGAGTAACTTCATCAGCCAATAAGATATTCAATTCAAAAGTGCCTGGTTTTGTAAATAAATCATTACGCACTGCAATCAAAGGTTTTTTCTCAAGACCTAACCTGTCAGCAACAGTAACGGAAATGTTACCTGCATTTTTCACAGCGACTTTATAATCTTTAGGATGTACTAATACAAAAATCACATATGGAGCGGCGATTTCAACATCGTCAACCATTTCTACAATCTTATTAAACATAGGGATTTTTGCAAAAATATTTTCAAGTTTGGATTCGGCATTGTTCTCATTGTCAATACGAATAATGGCCTGTTTTGCAATGTTTAACGGGGAAATTTCCAAACCTTCTTTTCCAGTATATATTTCCCATTTCTTGAAGTTTAATTCTTTGATAATCTCATCACAGATATTTTGAAGGATGTTTTTATCTTTTTTAGGTTTTTTTGGCTTTCCAAATGTGAGTCTGCCATTATCTATAATAAATGGAATTCTCATTGAAGAGATATTTCTAAATTCAGCAGCATAATCTCTGAATTTATCATTTGATAAAACTTTAGCCCTTTCACGAGTAGCAATATCCAAAATAAAATGATCTGCATCGTTACCTGCTGGAACTTCTTCTACATTTTCATTTTCCAACAATGTTAAAAATTTTTCTTTATCATCAATGTCATGACGGAGTGATGCATCGGCAATAATTACAAATTCATCTTCACTTTCTTCTAATGCTTTAACAGCAGCAAGAATATTTGACATTTGAGGTTGTCCATTTTCATTTTTAACATGATACGCCACATTAGAAGCATCTACGACCACTTTCATAATATCACCTAAAAATAATAATTAGTTCAATATAATATATTTATTTTATTAAATATTTAAATGTAATTTACATTCTGTTACGGGAATATTTTCCAAATAAAAATTTTTCACCCTTAACTTCATTCAGATATATTTCAATTTCATCATCTGTAATATTATAAACGTTATAAGAGTTTTTATTCTTTCCTCTAAGCTTATAGGAACATAAAGACCCTGCATTTACAATCAAAGTATTGTTTATTCTCCAAATATTTGGAACATGTTTGTGTCCAGATAAAACTAAATCAACTTCATGAGTTGTTAAAGTTTTCAAGATATCTCCTGCATCAGATAAAACATTACGTTCTCGACCTGTTTGAGGAATGGAAACAACATGATGATGTAAAGAAACAATAGAAAAATTATCATTAATTACACATTCATCCAACTGATGTTCTAACCACATGTGTTGAGGAGTCCCAACATGTCCCTTGCTTTCATCGGGAGAACTGCTGTCCAATCCGATAACTGTAACCTGGTCATCCATAGTTAATTTCCAACTTCTCTCACCAATTAACTCTTCAAAAGTTTGATAACCCAGATTACGAGCATCATGATTTCCAGGAATTGCAAATAATGGTGCTTCAAACATGGCCAAATATCGTTTAACCTGTTCAAATTCAGTGTAATATCCATTATTTGTAAGATCTCCAGTTAAAATTATCATGTCAGGCTGCATATTATTTATTTGAGTCACTGCAGTCATGAACATTTCTTCATCAAAATCTGATTTAGAAACATGCAAATCAGAAATATGTGCAATTAAAGTCATGTTATCTATTGGTTCAATTTCATAATAGCTTCTGCCAAATCGCCTTTACATTCTTCAAGAGCTGCTCTTGCTTCATCCTCGGAAACTCCAGCGGTGTTGGCTACCATTTCAATATCTTCATCAGGAATTTCAATTTCGTATTCTAATTCAACTTCACGAGCCTTACCGTCCACTTGATAAGTTTCCTGTCCCATCACATTCATCAAACTTACGCTAGGCTCATCGATTATTAACTCTTTATCGTCAAAACGGATAATGACTTCACGAACTCCTTCGAGCTCTTCCATTTTCATACCCATTTTCTTCATTTGCCTTTCCATCTGTTTCATTTGCTTTTTATTCATACCAGGTATCATAATAAAAACCTTCAATAATCTAACTATTTATAACTTTGGCATTAATTATTATTAAAATTAACTTAATCGGTGAAACCGTATATTTCGGTTTCGAATGTCTTTGCGACATCTTTTAGAACTTCAGGAATGTTGATTTGCTGAGGACACTCTTCAATGCATGCCTCGCATTCAATGCAATCAGAAGCGATTCCGACACCGTCAAGCTTTGAATAATTCAAGTAAGCGTTACCGAACTGTGTCCAATCATCCTTTTCCAAAAGCTTATGCTTGTTGTATAAGTCAAATACCTTTGCAATGTCAATATCTTCTGTGCATGAATCGACACAATACCTGCATTTTGTACAGTCAACAGTGATGTTACTGTTGATGATTTCAGAAACTTCACTTAAAAGCTCCAACTCCTCATCATTTAATGGATCAGCATTCTTGAATTCTTCAATGTTGCTTTCAAGCTGTTCCATATTGCTTGCACCGGTGTAGACAACACTAACACCTTCAAGGTTGGCCACAAATCTCATTGCCCAGGAAATCACTGACCTGTCTGAATCATATTCCTTCATGAGCTTTTCAGCCTCTTCAGGCACGTCTGCCAAAAATCCGCCCTTGAAAGGTTCCATAATCATTACGGGAACATTATACTTTCTTGCAACCTCAAGACACTTGCGTGACTCGATTCCTTCATCTTCCCAGTCGAGATAGTTGATTTGAAGCAATACAAACTCCAGTTCAGGATGGTCAAACAGAAGTTCCTCCAAGAATTCCGCATTTCCATGAGTGGACAATCCTATGTGCTTGATGAATCCTTCCTCTTTTTTCTTTTGGATGAATGAAAACAAGTCAACGTTTTTCCAAGCGTTTTCAGTAAAACCGCTCACATTGTGCAACAGATAATAATCAAAGTAGTCAACTCCACAGTTTTCAAGCTGTTGAGCGAATATCGGCTCAAGCGGTGTGTCCTCTGTGATGATAAATAAAGGCAATTTTGTTGAAATCTTAAAGGATTCGCGAGGATACCTTTCAACCACGGATTTTCTGAATGCCGCTTCACCGACACCCTCATGATAAACGTAAGCAGTGTCAAAATGATTGAATCCGCTTTCCATGTATGCATCAACCATCTTGTTTACCTGTTCCATATCAACGCTTGTCTGATCGTTTTCGTCCACTAACGGAAGTCTCATCATTCCGAAACCTAATTCTGTCATAATACTATCTCCTATTATCAACTAAATTAAATGAAATATATTACTTTGCCATTAATCCAACAATAATATGAATTAACAAATATAATTCAAAATAGATTAAAAATATATTTAAATTAAGTCAATGATAAGTATTTTCATGAAATGTGAAAGATGTTCATGGGCAGGAGACGATGAAATATACATCAGGTATCATGACGAGGAATGGGGAGTTCCGACACATGACGACAGAGAGCTCTTTGAAATGCTTGTTTTGGAATCATTTCAGGCAGGACTGTCATGGATCACCATATTAAAAAAGCGTGAAAACTTCAGAAAAGCCTTCGATGGCTTTGATATTGAAAAGGTGGCAAATTATGATGATGAAAAGATCGAGGAACTTCGCTTAAATGATGGAATCATCCGCCACAAGGGAAAAATCGCTTCCGCAATCAACAACGCACAGATATTCATTGAAATTCAGAAAGAATTTGGCAGCTTTGACGAATACATCTGGGGATTCACCGATGGCGAAATCATCAAGGCGGAATTTCTGACAGAATCAGATTTATCCAAACATATTTCAAAGGACTTGAAAAAAAGAGGAATGAAGTTTGTCGGCCCGACAATAATCTACTCATATCTGGAGTCAATTGGAATAATCGACAACCATCAGGAAAACTGTTTTAAGTATTAAGTCGAAAACAATGCAATATTTATGTTTAACTGAAATTTAATAAGTTAAAATCAAAATTGATGATTAAAAATACTCAATTTTAAATATTGAGTTATTTAATGTATTATTATGGATATTAAATACATTAAAGATAATTATATTTTTGAAACATTAACCGAAGAACATGACTTAAGCGATTTTGAATGCGAGTCCGATGACTTGAATGACTTTCTGAAAACCGATGCCCTTAAGCAACAAAATGAGAAATTGAACCTTATAAAACTGATAGTCTGCGATGGAGAGATAATAGGCTTTGTGTCCTTGTTAACTGATTCAATGAAACTTAAATTATTACGGGACGAAGTTGAAAAAGAGAAAATCAAAGGGAAACTAAATGTTTCTGAAAACAATACAATCCCAACAATTAAAATTGGAAGATTTGCAATTGACAAAAAATATGCCCGACATGGGTTAGGTTCACAAGTTTTAAGAAATGTTTTATATAACCTTAAAAAAATTGCAGAAAATAATGTGGGATTCAGGTTTGTAATAGTTGAGGGATATGCATCCGCATACACATTTTATGTAACAAATAATCGGTTCAATAATCTCAAAAATGATGAACAACTTTTGAATAAAATAGATAAAATTAAAAAACAAGACCCAACACGAACATTCTATCTTTATTATGATTTGAAAGATTTAGAGTTGGATTTATAAATTAAAATAAGTCTCAAAAAGGTACGTTTCTTTGGGATTTAATTTTTTTAGCGAATTCAATCTCTTCTTCAGTTGGAGGTTCATTCATCTTTTTAAGAACTTCAAGAGCATCTGCACCATATAAAGTTGGAGTTTCACCTATTGGTTTAGCCATTTAACACAACCTCACTAAATAATTTCTTTAATCAATCAAGATTATTTAGATTTTTCTCATTTAAATAATTTTTCTTTGGTTTAACAGCAATTTTACAAAGTGAGAGCAATTTTACAAACCAAAATTAACCAACTACTCTTCCAACAATATGATGTTTTTAGGATCCACTTTCAGATACTCGGGAATCGCAAACTCATGCTCCCGCATCTGCTTGTCCAGTTTCCACAAAAGACCATTTGCCAGGGATATCTGCCATTCGAAAGGCATTTCCAGTTTTGTTGAATCAGCCGTAGCCACAGCATTTACATCATCCTTTTGGGCAGGATAGAAATCATGCGCCCTTATCCCAATATGGGAAATGGCAGATGAAACCTTTTCAGATACTTCAAATGTCACGTTCCAGTCCAAGGATTTGACATGATAATCGTCGACAATTTCGATTTTAGAGATGTTTTTACACCCTGTAAGCCTTGCAACTTCCACTTTTCTTGGATTTTCAAAGAGGTCAACTGTTTTTCCCTTTGCAATGATTTTACCCTTATCAAGAATAATGAGCTCATCGCAGAACTGGAATGCCTCATCACGGTCATGAGTAACCAGAATGGAAAATCCATTGAAATTGGCAAGGAAATTAGCCATTTCTCTACGCAATTGTTCCTTTAATACTGTATCCATTGCGCTGAAAGGCTCATCCAACAATATTACGTCCGGACCGTATGCCATGATACGGGCCAATGCAACCCTTTGCTGCTGGCCTCCGGACAATTGTCTAGGATACCTTTTCTCCAACCCTTCCAGATGAAAACGCCTGATCATTTCGGAAACTACCTTTTCATCGTTATTCTGAAGCCCAATGCCCACATTTTCCTCAACTGTCATGTTTGGAAACAGCGCATAGTTTTGAAATAGGTAACCCACGTTTCTCTTTTGGGGTTTCAAATTGACCTTATTGTCAGAATCAAAATAGACATGCTCTTTGCCAGTGGCCAAACTTACAATCCCACTGTCAGGATCGACAATTCCTGCAATTGATTTCAATGTCATACTTTTGCCGCAACCGGAAGGACCAAGAATGCCCAAGCATCCGTTTTTCAATTCAAAATCAACATCCAAATCGAATTCCTTAAGTTTCTTGTGGATATCTACCTTCAATAATTTACCTGACATAATCCTTCCTCGTTATTATCTCCACTGTTTTTCCTTGCGCAAAGAGACATAATCCATGATGAAAATAGCTATGAATGATATGAAAACAATGACAATTACATAATCGAATGCAGTTCCCATATTTCCAGCAGCCACTTCTGAATATACTGCCATAGGAAGTGTTCTGGTCTGTCCTGCAATGTTACCTGCAAGCATTGCTGTAGCACCGAATTCACCCAAACCACGAGCATAGGCAAGAATTCCCCCACTTATGATTCCAGGCAGTGCATTGGCAAACAACACCTTCCAGAAAATTTTCCATTCAGACATTCCCAATGTACGGCCAGCATCCAATAGGTTTGAGTCAACCTGTTCGAACGCCCCTCTGGCTGAACGGTACATCAAAGGAAAAGACATTACCACTGCCGCAATAACAGTTGCAGACCATGAAAAAGCGATTTTTGTGGCAAAAAAGTCTATGAAAAACTTACCAATTGGTCCCCTGACACCAAATATATACAATAAGAAGAACCCTACAACAGTAGGGGGCAACACAATCGGCAATGTGAAAATCCCATCTAGAACGATTTTTATTGAGTCATTTTTAATCTTAATGATTCCCCAAGCGACAATCAAACCCACAAAGAATGTTATGAGAATTGATAGGCTTGCGGTTTTCATTGAAATTAAAATAGGTGACCAATCATCCATACATTATCTCCATCAATATTCTATATTATTGAATTGAACAATATTATATTAAAATTTATTTAAAAAAAAAAGTAATCATGAATAGATTATCTATTCATGAATAGTGAAACCGTATTCTACGAAGACATCTTTAGCTTCTTTGGTTTGCAAGAAGTCCATGAATGCTTTTGTAGCATCGGTATCATTAGTGTCTTTAATTGAAGCTACAGGATAGATAACTGGAGTTTTTAAAGCATCTTCAGGAGCTTCACAAATCACTTTAACGTCATCAGTGGATTTAGCGTCAGTTGCATATACAATACCACATTCAGCAGATCCTTGAGCTACTTGATTTAATACTGCGGTTACATCAGTACCTAATGATAATTTGGATTCCACATCATCCCAGATGCCAGTGTTGTTTAACACTTCTTTAGCGTATTGTCCAGCAGGTACGGATTCAGGATCACCGATAGCGATGTTTCCTTCAACATTTTTCAAGTCATCGAATGATGAGATGTTGGAGTTGGAATCAGCAGGTACGATTAAAACTACTTTGTTTTCCAAGAATTGAAGGTTGGTAGAGTTATCAATAATGCCTTTGTCAACTAAAGCGTTCATCTGTTTGTTAGCAGCAGACATGAATACGTCTGTTTCTAAACCGTTTTCAATTTGGGTTTGTAAGTCCCCACTTGAAGCGTAAGTTGGAGTTACTTTTACACCAGGATATTGTTTTTCAAACATTGGGATTAACTTATCGTCAAAAACATTTTTCAAACTAGCTGCTGCAGCCAAATTAACTTCTTGTCCATCTAAACTGGTGTCAGTTGAGTTTCCTCCACTCAAAAAGTCAAAAAAACCAGCGGAACATGAACCTATGCTAACAACAACTACTGCCAATACAATAGCAACGAGTAATAATTTTTTCATAGATTTCATAACCATTCTCCTATAAATAAGTCACACTATCAGACAATTAAATGCAGAAATTAAGATAGAAACAAAATGAATTTATTTTCTATTCGGTGTAATAAATTTTTATCATATCATTCATTGAAAATCTCTAATTTCAATTTAATCGGCTTAAATGCAATTAATATTTATATAACAAATGATATATAAATTTTTTCATATCGAAGTAAAGGCATTCATATCGATTAAATATTACTTTTAAAAGATTAATGAAAAATCATATAAAATGTTTAAATATAACAACGATTAAATAAGAATTTAGAGGTATTATCATGTCAGATATAGAAAAAGTAAACGATATAATCACAAAAGCTGAAACATTCTATCTTGCAACCGTTGACGGCGACAAACCAAAAGTAAGACCATTAGGTTTCCATCTGTTGGATGGCGACAAAATCTACTTTGGAGTGGGTACATACAAGGATGTCTACAAACAGATGGAAGCAAACCCAAATGTTGAAATTGCAGCATGGGACGGAGAACACTTCCTAAGATACTATGGAGTTGCAGACTTAAGCAAAAATGAGGAAATAGTTGAAAAGGCATTCGAACTCATGCCAGACATTGCGGAAGCATACAAGGCAAACGGCTGGGAAATGGGAATCTTTTTCCTCGACAAGGCAACAGCTGAAATCAGAAACATGATGGAAGTTGAAGAAACTTACGAATTTGAATACTAATTAAACATTAAATTAGACCCAACCAATCATCACCAATTTAAATAACCAATACAACTCATTTTAAATAGATTAAGAATAACAAAAAAGAGAGAAATCCCAATTAAGGAATCTCAATTAAATATTTAAAACTCATTTACAATAGCCAATGCATTTAATGACCTTGGAAAACCGATATACGGCAAGATGACTGTAATTGCTGAAACCAGTTTTTCCTTATCATTGCCAACATTCAAATTGGCCTGAGTGTGGCCCCTCAACTGATTTTCACATCCCCCAAGTGTTGCGATGAATGTGAATGTTATCAGTTCCCTTTGCTGGTCATTCAATCCGTCACGGGTGTAAAAATCACCGAAACAGTATCCTTCAAGGAATGTATTGAAGTGCTTTTGGCCTTCTGGGGCATTGTCGTACAATGCATCAATCATTTCAACACCAAAATATCTGTCCTGGATTTCACGGCCTTTCTGGCGTCTGTTTTCAGGAGTGGTGTTTGATCTCTCTTCCAAAGGTAAATCTATACCTTTTTTATCAAATACCTTAATTACAACTCCAAAGAAGTTGTGTGCACGGCCAAAGCCGACATAAGGCACTGACTGGTAGAGAAGTTCCTTTACCTCTTCCGGAGTTATGTATTTATTGATTGAAGAAAGCAAAATCTTCTTGAAGGCCTTCGGTGACTGGCAAGCTATCAATGATGCCAATGTCACCAAAACGGTTTCCTTTTCATCCAAATTAGAGTATTCAAGCACCTCATCATATGCGAAGTTTTCAAATATCTCATGAAATTCAGGATCGTTCTTTTCAATTCTTTCAAAATTGTCAAATAAATCTTTCATAATAATCACTTTGGTTAATTAAATAATAATAATTATCATTCAGGTCTTAACTTGCCGTAGAAGAATGATGCTGTTGCACCCCCATCTGCCAAGAAGTCACTTCCTGTGATGAATGCTCCCTTATCGGACATCAATAATTCTGCAACGTTTGCAACCTCATCGGCTGTTCCGGGCCTTCCTGATGGACAGTTTGCAAACATGTTCTTGTAGAAGTTTCCCCTGGGGCCGTTGAACTCGTCAATGGCCAATGGAGTCACTATGATTCCTGGAGAAATTGAGTTGATTCTTGCACCCTTTTCTCCCCATCTGCATGCCTCATACATCACCCTTTTAACGTTGCATCTTTTGGCCAGCTGGTATGCATGCAATGTATCATCAATGTTTTCCGGCTGCAAAACTTCCAAATCCAACAATTCTTCGGTTGGTGTTGTTGCAAGCTGCTCGTCGATTTCAGCACCCAGTTGCTTCATCCTGTGACCTGACTGTGAGGATATTGTCACTCCAACGCCGCCTTCTTTTATGACTTTTCCAACCTCTTCAAGAAGCACTGCAGTTCCGTACAAATCCACTTTTAAGATTGTTTCTATTGGTGCCTGTGATGGTGAAACGCCTGCAGCATTTATGAAATATGCGATTTCACCGAATTTTTGAGCAAAATCTATTAAGCTTTTAATTGAATCCCTTGATGAAATGTCACATTCCTTGATTTCTGTGTCAAATCCCGCTTCAGTCATGATTTTAGAAATGTTTTCAGCATTTTGAATGTTTTTATCGCCAATGACAATTTTTTTACCATGACCGATTCTTCTTGCGATTGCCATGCCTATCTGGCCCGCTCCGGTTAAAAGTACAACATCATTCATAAAAATCACTTATGTAAAAATAGTATTTCAAAATATAAAAATGTTGTTATATGCAACAATTATTTATTTAAATGTCAAATATTTTAGATAAGCAATCCATTCACCAAAAATATGTTTAAAAAAAAAAAGCAAATACCGGAAATTCAATCCTTAAAAATTAGCATTATAGTTTAAAAATAAGTTAAAATTCAATGTCTACAACATGTTTAATACATGTTGGAACAGTTAGACATCGAATAAATTCATTCATTTAAACTTTAGAATTTAAGTACCCTGAAAATGGACTTTAAACTCTAATGAATATTATGAAATAGAATATATATAAACTTTATTGTTTTTTAATTTATAAATTGCAGGAAGTGTTCCTTACAAATAAACAAACCCAAACATGCCCGGTTAAGGTCATCGATAAACAATCATCATAATATTGAAGATTCCTGCAATTTAAAGGAGAAATCAATTATGAGATAGGATTAATAATAAATAATCCACATGATGACAAATGCCAAACACCACGTTATAATGGTGTATATGAGCATTGCGGTCCAAAGCTTCCTTTGGATACTCATAAAGATTCATCCATTTAAATGAATGAAACTGCCAAGAGGAGAGTTCATTAAAACAGATGTCTCAAATCCCTTCATCAGCAATATTATCCTGTTCAAAATAATACCACCTCCCTTTGGTCAAGAGTTTGATTAATTATAATACTAGATTTAAGAGTATTTAAGATTTCTATTAAGTAAATAAAGACCTAAAAATTGTTTTTAACGTGAAATATTGATTTATATTCAAAAAATTTACTTCACAATATAACGCCAAATTGCTTCATAATCCTAACATGAAAAAATTAGAAAAAATGCAAATCATTAACGTATGATTTGTATCCAAATATACGTTTCATTTATATATTAAAAATTTAATGAATTGTCCTTAGTTTATAAAATTGATGCCATTTTGTAAAATTTACTTCAAAAAAACATCATATATAAGTTTATATGATTTAAATCAAATATACAATGCTTTAAATATTAAAATACATAATTTAATATCGAAAATAACGAGAAAGTGTTAATATGACAAGTTTCTCCGAAGATAAGATATTTAAAAACATTAATAATGAAGATGCAAAGATATTGCTGGACATACTTGATGTTGATACTGTCAAGGTAAAGATTTGGACTAAAGAATTACGATTACTGATCCAAAGGATTACATACCAGACATAATACTAGAATTGGATTTTGAAAATCTAATTATTGAAATTCAAAGCACACCAACAGACAATGAGTTTTCAAAAAGAGGATTAACTTATGTTGCTGTAGCTAATAGAGATAAAGAAAATGACAAGGAAGTCAATTTGATTGTTTTAAGCACTGCTGAAGAATCAAAAACAATTAAATATAAATTCAACAAGGATAGCGTGTTTACATATCGCATTGTTAGTCTCAATGATTTGAATGCAGATGACATAATGACAACTGTCGAATCAAAAATAAAAGAAGGATTAAAAATTGAAACAAAAGAATTAATATTGTATGCTTTAATTCCCATTATAGTTAGCAAAGACATTGAAAAATATATTAAAAGAATAGTCCATAACTTATTACAAGTAAAAAATGTAACGGACTCTATTAAAAATCTATCATATGGGATTGAATGGTTAATTGTAGACAAATTCATAGAAAATAATGAAGATAGACAAATATTATGCGATTTATTATAGGTGATAGAATGAGTTTAATATACGAATATGCAGAAAGAAAAGAAAAAAAGCTTTAAAAGAATTCATATTAAGTTTTCTTAATTCCGGAACACCATTGAGTGAAATCTCCCAAAAAACCGGAAAATCCATTAAAGAACTTGAAGAAATATTGGATAGTTAAATTATCCAATAATAATTCTTATTTTAAAAAGTAAAAATAAGAGAGTTTAATCTCCCTTATTCCAGTTCACAATTCCATAAACAATACATAAAAGTGTTGACAGGATAATTCCAACATATACTCCCCAGATCAGTGGGTCTTCAATACCTAAAATTGCCATTATGCATCACTTCCTTTTTTGTCTATGTTTTCAAATGCCTTATCAATTACCTCATCAGCAGGAGGTTTTGTGAGTAAGCTTACAACAATAGTGAATATTGCTGAAACCGGAACTGCTATCAACATTACATCAATGAACGGCCATGGAGCCGCAGGCAGGATTGTCTCCACACCAAGAATGAACTTACATAATCCAAGACCGACTGCAGTCTTTTTGAACACGAATATAAGCCAGAATAAACTGACAAATGTTCCGGACAAAATTCCTGCAATTGCACCAAGTCTTGTGATTCCTTTCCAGTATAGAGCTCCCAAGAACACTGGCAAGAACGCTGCTGCACAGATTTCAAAGAACAGACTTGTTCCGAGTGCAACCACACTTCCAGGAAGTGAGAATGCCATTACCAATGCGAGGATGATAGCGATTAGAATACCAACTCTTGAAATACTTACCTGATCGAGCTTTTGTTTGGATTTGTCTCTTATTGTACCGTAGATGTCCACACCGAATGCAGTACCTTGTGTGTGCAGTTGTGAGGATATGGTTGACATCGCAGCCGCAATCAGGGACAATAGGAAGATGTACACGAACCATTCAGGCAACGCCATTGTGATGAATGTAGGAATAATCTTGTCGATGTTTCCTCCAACAACGTCCACTGCAATTTTGCCCAGCTTATCGAAGAAGTATACGTTTGATAGGGATCCTACGATATAAGCGGTTGTTGGCATGATTGCGATGAATATACCACCGATTAAAACTGATCTGTTCAATTCCTTATCGGATTTTACGGTCATGAATCTTACAATCAATGAAGGTTGTGCGAGAACCCCGATACCTACACCGATTAATGTGGATGATACAAGTGACCACCAGAACGGTGTTCCAAATTCCGGAAACGAAGTCCAACCCGTTCCGCCCGTTGCCATGGCATCTGCAGGGTATAAGTGACCCATATTGGTAAGTGCTGTGTTTGCTGTGTCAACTCCACCGAGCAACCAGTATACGAATACTAAAAGGAACAGCATAGCAACAACCATGATGGTTCCCTGAAGTGCATCGGTATACATTACTCCACGTATTCCACCGAAAAGCACATAGAATGTGATAATGATGGATAAGATTAACAGTGCAATACTGAAATCGATTAATAATGAAGATTCCAGGAATCTTGCAGCACCAATCAATACAACCGCCGCATAAAGTGGCATTGCGCAGAAAATGATCAATCCGGATACATAATGGATGAACTTGGAGTCAAAACGTTTTCCCAAGAATTCAGGAAATGTCAAGGATTCCAAAGCGTGTCCCATACGACGAGTTCTTTTTCCTAAAAATACGAATGCAATAAATACACCAATAATAATATTTAAAAATGCAAGCCATAATACACTCATCCCATATTGCCCTGCAACTCCACCAAAACCTACGATTGCTGCCGTTGAAATGAATGTTGCACCATAACTCATTGCCATGATGAAAGGATGCGTATCCTTACCTGCAATCATAAAGTCTTCAGAGGAATTGGTTTTTTTGTATGCGTAGTATCCTACGAATACTAAAGCAAATATATAAACAATAAATATTATTGCCAAGATCATAACGTCCATAAATAATTACCTCTAAACTAAAGAATTTTTATTCTTACGTATATTATTTCTAATTAGGATACTTAATAAATATTACTATTGTATACATTGAGGTACATTTTTGTACATTATATGATATAGTATTGGACACCATTGATTTTGCCGTTGTCAGTTTTATTCTCAACAAAATCAATCATTGCATCCAATGCATCATCCAAAGGAAAGTCCTCAGAATTGACAACCAACAGGTTAACGCACAAATCCTCACATATCTGCTGATAGACCATTGCCTTAAGCATCATAATGTGCTCGTCATCAAACTTATCCCCGTCCAACCCGTTAATCAAATCGATACAAGCAGAATAATTTTTAGAAAACAGCTTTAGTATGAAAACTGACATGAAACCCAACGGTCCACCATCCGAAAGCTCCAAGAGCCTATCCGAAACGTCATTTATGAGTTCATCATCATCCAATCTCATGGCAACCAATGACTTTTCATACAATGCATCCTTAAAGTTTTCATCAATTTCTAAAGCCAAGTCACAGAATTTCAAAGCCTCATCATAGATGTTCAATAGCTTATATAATTTGGCCACAAAAACCAAGTCATATTTGCTCCTTAAATCAATGAGACGAATAATTTCACCGATTGTAGCTAATGCTTTTTCCTCATCTTTTAGAAAAATTTGACACAATGCTCTGTTGAACCATGCCAATTTATTGTAAGGATTTAGTGAAATTAACTTGTCTACGATATCCAACGAGTCATCATACCTTTTCAATTCCATCAGGCAATTTGCTACAAACAATTGAGCATACTCATAATGTTCATTATTGGAATTCACCAGTTTAAAGTGATCTAATGCTTTTTCATAATTTCCATTATCAAATTCATTTTTACCATTTTCAATATGATTATTCAATTTATCACCAATTAAATTAAAATTAAAAATCATATAAATAGTTTTATCAATTTTAAAGTAATTATTGATGTTAATTTATAATTTAACACGTTTTTAGCAATGTTTATTTCAAGATGAATGTAAATTAAACAGTATAACAAAGTTTTTTATTGATAAGCAACAATATTTAAACATAATAAAAAAAATTTAGATTGAAATAGGGATACTATGTTTTGGAATGAGAAAGCAGAATGTATGAATAAAGAAGAAAAAGAAGAACTTCAACTAAAAAGACTACAAGAAACTGTAAAATTAGCATATGAAAATGTTGAATTTTACAAAAAACGATTCGACGAAGCCGGACTAAAACCGGAAGACATCAAGACCTTGAAAGACATTGAAAAAATTCCATTCACAACAAAAAGTGACCTAAGAGAAGCATATCCATTAGGATTACTTGCGGTTCCTCGTGAAGAGATTGTGGAAGTGCATGCATCCTCCGGAACAACCGGAAAACCAACAGTTACAGCATACACACAAAACGACTTGGACATTTGGGGAGAATGTATTGCTCGTGGGCTTAAGATGGCTGGTGCAGAACAAGACTACATCATCCAAAATGCTTACGGATACGGATTATTCACTGGAGGATTTGGTATTCACCACGGTGGGAACAAAATGGGAGCAATTACAATTCCAATTTCAGCTGGAAATACCCAAAGACAGCTTGACACCATGATAGATTTCCAAAGTGACATTTTAACCTGTACCCCATCTTATGCAATGTATCTCGGAGAATCCAGGGAAAAAGCTGGAATCCCACTTGAAGACATTAACTTGAAGGCAGGAATCCACGGTGCAGAAATGTGGACCAGTGAAATGAGAAAAAGAATTGAAAAATCCCTTGGAATCAAAACCCATAACATTTATGGATTGACCGAGGTAATGGGACCTGGAGTGGCTCAGGAATGTGACTGTCAAAACGGAATGCACATACAGGACGATCATTTCTATCCTGAAATCATCAACTCCGAAACCGGCGAAACCCTTGATTACGGTGAAAAAGGAGAACTTGTATTGACCTCATTGACCAAAACTGGAATGCCTATTTTAAGATTCAGAACCAAAGACTTGACTTCCCTCATTGATGAGAAATGTGAATGTGGAAGGACCACCGTTAGAATGACAAGAATCACCGGTAGAAGCGATGACATGCTTAAAATCAAAGGAGTAATGGTTTTCCCATCTCAAATTGAAAAAGCATTGTTAAAAGTTGCAAAAGCAACACCTAACTACTTGATTCATGTAACAAGACCTGACCTTTTAGATGAAGTAGAAGTTAAAGTGGAAGCTTCCAAAGAACTCTTCTCCGATGAAATGAAAGAAATGGAAAAAGTTGAAAAGCAAATCCAAGCATCAATCAGATCAGAAATAGGAATTAGAGTTGACGTGACAATCTGTGAACCTGAATCACTTCCAAGAAGTGAAGGTAAAGCTGTTCGTGTAATCGATGAAAGGAACTTTGAATAAGGTGGTAGTATGGTAGTTAAACAAATTTCAATTTTTGTAGAAAACAAAGAAGGAAGAATTAAAAAAGCAATTGACACATTGGCAAAAGCTGACATCAATATCCGTGCATTATCCATAGCAGACACAACAAAATACGGAATTTTAAGATTGATTGTTTCAAACAATGAAAAGGCTATAGAAGCTCTTGAAAATGATGGATTCATTGTAAAGGAAAATGAAGTAATCGTTTTAGCAGTTCCTGATGAACCTAACGGATTAAACTCAACATTAGCAATTTTCGATGAAAAAGACATCAACTTAGAATACTTATACGCATTCGTAAGTAGTAAAAGTGATGAGGCAATCGTTGCTATGAGATTAGAAAACATGGACAAGGCTATCGAAGCTCTTGAAAACAGCAATGTTAAAATCTTAGAAGAATCAGACATCAAAGAATTATAGAAAAGATTAACCTCTTTTCTAAACTTTTTTTTAAAAAATAGACTAAATAGGTTAAATTATAAAAAAATAGTAAAAAAAAGATAGCTAGAATTCTTTTAATAATTTAGCTATATCTTCTTTTGAATATCCTAAACGTACAAAAAGGCTTTTTAGTGGTTCATTTTCAGGAATAACACCTAATTCTCTCCAACTTTTAAAATCATTTTTAAGAATACCATTGATTAAAAGTTGAATTGTAATTAAATCATCACTTTTAATAGCAATAAATGCATCTTCATCTTTAAAAACGTTTTCTGGGTCAATTAGTGTTACTTTACCAGTACTATCCTTTTTTACAATAGCATTGTCAATTCTATAAGCCATAATACCACAACTCTTTTATATACATTAAATTTTAGTTTAAATACTATTTAAATATTAACCTTTAATGGATTTATACCCACTTTCAATAGCCTTTAAATTCATTTCATGGAATTTAGGTTTTAAATTATTTTTCATTGCATCAATAACAGATTCCTTGGTTAAAGGGAACTTATCATCTGCAGTCACAGCACCTAAAAGAACCATGTTCAAGGACAAGACACTTCCAGCTTCAATAGCCAATTGTGTTCCATCAATAGGAAGAACATGTTTGAAATTTTCCTTTAAGGTTTTTGTAATGCTGTCAACACTTGGATAAGCTTTATCTGTTGATGAAGGAACTATCGGATGAGTATTGTAAACAATTTTGGTTTCTGAGTTTACTTTATCCAAACCTCTGATTGTTTCAATAGGTTCAAAGGAAAGCAGCATGTCTGCCCCTTGTTTTGGAATGATTGATGAATTGTATCCTCCAATCTTCAATTCGGTAGAAACAGATCCTCCTCTTTGAGACATTCCGTGAATTTCACTCATCACAACATCCAAACCTTGATTCATTGCAGCTTCACCGATGATTGTGGAGGTCTTGATGATTCCTTGACCGCCCACGCCGCAAATATAAATACTATAATGATTATCCATTTTCTCACCTACCTGCCTCTAAAGCGCCATATTTACATACCTGTATACATACATTACATCCGTCACATTGAGCAGTGTCGATTGTAATTTTACCATTGATTTTTGAAATGGCAGGACATGCAAGTTCACTTACACATTTGTCACAGTTATTACAGTTTTTCTCAACAAAACTTACAGGAGGTTTTTTGGTTAAACCTTTAATTAATGTACATGGAGCTTTTGAAATGATAACTGCAGTATCGTTTCTTTCTAGTGCTTCTTTATAAGTTTTAATTACTTGTTCCAAGTTGAACGGATTGATTACACGCACATAGTCACATCCGCAAGCAAGAGCCAATTTACGAATGGAAACTTCAGGAGCCTCATCCCCCATTCCATCGATTGGAATTCCAGGGTTTGGCTGACCACCAGTCATTGCGGTGATTCTGTTGTCTAGAACAGTCAATACAAAGTTGTGCTTGTTGTGAACCGCATTGATTAATGGTGAAACACCACTGTGGAAGAATGTTGAGTCCCCAATGAAGCTCACGACCTTTTGGTCGGTAGCAACTGAGAATCCGCATCCGTCCCCTACGCTGGAACCCATTGACAATAGGTAATCAGCAGCATTGTAAGGAGGGTTTATTCCTAATGTGTAACATCCAATATCTGATGCAAATACAACATCTGATGGTTTTAATCCTAATTCCTCAATTGCGAGATTTACACCGTAATACATTGCCCTATGAGGACATCCTGCACATAATACCGGTGCACGGGAAGGAATGTCCTCCTGTAATTTTTCCAAGCTTGAGGAGTAGTTGACTTCACTGTCCTGTTTGAAGTTCAATAATTTGTTCAATCCATCAGCCACAACATCAGAGTTGAATTCATGATACAATGGGAAAGTGCCATCCAATTTACCGTGAACGGTGACATCAAGCTTTTCAGCTCCCACAACAGCCAAGGTGTCCCTTTCTATGATTGGATCGACTTCCTCAACTATGAAAACCTCATCCAAGTCAGACAAGAATTCAGCGACCTTATCTTTAGGGAAGGGATATGAGAATCCCAGTTTTAGGATGTTAATGTCCAAGTTGTTGAACTTGCAGACATCGTGGGCATAATTGTAAGCGCTGCTTGAAGAGATTATACCGTATTTCTTTTCGTCAGATAAACTAATTACTTGGTTAAATTCGGTTTTGTTGGTGATTTCTTCAATCTTGTGAATCTTATCCCATAATCTTACGTGCATTTCTCCTGCAAATGCTGGAACAGGAACATATTTTGACGGATCCTTGTTGAAGTGACCTCTTTTCCAGTGATCGTCACAATTTGATGAGTTGTCCTTGACTTCACCGAACTCAACTATTCCCCTCATGTGTGAAACACGGGTTGTGGTTCTGACGATTACAGGTATCTTGAATTGTTCTGACAAGTCGAATGCATATTTTACCATGTCCTTAACTTCCTGACAGTTGGACGGTTCTAAAATAGGCATGTTTGCCAATTTAGCATAATTACGAGTATCCTGTTCGTTCTGGGATGAAAAAAGTGAAGGGTCGTCAGCGGACAAGATAACCATTCCACCGTTTACGCCTGAATACGCAGTTGTCATGAAAGAGTCTGCAGATGCATTCAAACCTACATGCTTCATGAATGTGAATGATCTTAATCCTGAAACAGCACCTGTTGCTGCAACCTCCATAGCAACTTTCTCATTAGTTGAAAACTCAAAATAGATATTGGCATCCTTAGCCAATACAGATAAAATATTTCCAATTTCTGATGAAGGAGTTCCTGGATATGTAGCTGCAATAGAAACACCTGCCTCTATAACGCCTCTTACAGCAGCCTCATTACCTAGCAAAAACTGTTTTTCGCCAGAATCTCCTGTGACTAATTCTTTTAAATTCATTATTTTCTCCTCAAAATCTAGTTAATACATATATAATATAATTATTTTAAACTTATTAAAATTATGTATTTATCCAATTTTAGTGAAAATTAACATGAAAAAATATAAAAACATTTGATTCAAGTTCCCATAAAACTTGAAAATATTTTCCAATAAATCATGAAAATTCTATTTTTGACTATATTAATAGTAAGTATAATATATTTGTTAGGATACAAATATTATATTATAATGTTTTACAAGCTAATAAAATTGGAGAGGAGAAAATGATTAAGGTTTATGTGTCTAGATTTAATAGTGAAACAGACAGCGAACCTCATTTAGAGTGTTATGAAATTGAAAAAACCCCTCAAATGAAGGTTCTTGACGCACTTCAAGCTATTAATGACAAATATGATGCTGACATTAGCTTTAGAAGCTCATGTAGAGCAGGACAATGTGGTTCTTGCGGAATTTTATTTAAAGGAAATGGAGCTCTTGCATGTCAAAAAGAAATTAAGGATGGAGCGATTATTGAGCCTCTTAATTTCCCAGTGATTAAAGATTTGATAGTGGACAAATCTAGCATTGAGGCCAAGGTCAAAGACTTAGAGCTATCTCTTCAATGTGACCATAAATGCGAAGGCATTGATGAAAGCATAACCAAAGATGATACAGTCGATACCAAAAAGGTGAGAAGCTGTATCGAATGTTATTCATGTCTTTCAACCTGTCCTGTTGTAAACATTGCAACAGAAGAGTTTGGAGGACCTTACCTAATGAGATACATCAGGAAATTTGAAACTGACCCTAGAGACAACTTTGACAGACTCAAGGAAGCATTGGATGATGGACTTTACAACTGCACCAGCTGTGGAAAATGTCTGGCGGTTTGTCCTAAAAACATCAACACATTCGGTGATGCAATAGAAAAAATGAGAGCTATTGCAGTTGCAAACGGTTCAGGACCTCTCCCAGAACACGTTGCATTCAGAGAAAACATCGAAAAGAGTGGAAGATCTGTTAAAACCAACAAAACTCCATTCATTGATGAGGCAGTCAATGAAACAGGTTCCAAAATTGCATTCTTCACAGGATGTATGGTTGACTACAAGTTCCCTGAAATCGGACACACATTGGTTAAAGTACTTAAAGAGAACGGAATTGATATTGACGTACCTGAAGGACAGGTTTGTTGCGGTTCCCCATTATTAAGAACAGGTCAGACTGACATCGTCCAAAAGCTTGTTGATACAAATAAGGAAGTCTTCAAGGATTATGACACTGTCATTACAATCTGTTCAGGTTGCGGATCCACACTGAAAAACAATCATCCAGAATATGGTTCCAAATTGAATGTTATGGACATCAGCGAGTTTCTAGAAGACAAGCTCGATACCGACAAGCTAAAAGAAGTTAAAATGAAAGTCACATATCACGACCCATGCCACTTAGGAAGAGGACAAGGAATTAAGGATGCGCCTAGAAACATAATTGAAAAGATTCCAGGTGTTGAATTTGAAGAGATGAAATATCCTTGTCAATGCTGCGGTGCAGGAGGAGGAATCAAATCCGGAAAGCCTGAAATCGCTATGGACTTGTCAAAATCAAAAGCAGAAATGATTAAAGACACAGGCGCAGATGCTGTGGTTACAATCTGCCCATTCTGTGAATTGAACTTACAAGACGGATTAGATGCAATTGGTTGTGAAGATGTAAAATCAATGCACATTCTTGAATTATTGAATAAAGCTTATGAATAAATTAAGGAGTTGATTAAAATAGGAGGAGATGCTGCAGTAAGTGAACAGAAAGTGGTTGAGACAACCGCTATGAATTCACCTGAAAAAAAGGAAGAAAGTGAAAAGAAAGCAACTTCAACAAAAAAAGCAGCATCCAAAAAGCAATCCCGAGGAACTGCTAGAGCAAAACTTGTAAGAGAGCAAGAGGAAAAAGAGATTCTTCTCTTTAAGGAAAACATTTATGTTGTTTTTGTGGAATGTGAAACCCCTGGAAATGTAGGTTTTCTTGCAAGAACAATGGCAAACTTCGGGCTTAAGAATTTAGTTTTAATCAATCCTCCAAAATTAACAAATGACGCTTATTATCAAGCCACACATGGGAAATACATCGTGGAAAACGCTATGATATACAAGACATTGGATGAATTCTACCAATCCCAAAGAATTGACTTCAAGGTCGCTTCAACAGGAACTGTTGGCGGAAGCTACAACCTAGCTAGAATTCCAATAAAACCCGAAGAACTTGGAAAATCTTTGAACGTTTCCAACAAAATAGCCATATTGTTCGGAAGGGAAGGTGATGGGCTTTCAAACAAGGAAATAGGAGACTGCGACATTTGCGTATCCATTCCAACCGACCCAACTTACCCAATCATGAACATCTCTCATGCTGCGGCAATAATATTCTATGAACTATTCAAAAACAAGCATGAATTTGGTGCTGAAGGTTTAAATGAAAGTACCTCATTGGAAAAAGACTATCTGCTTAAGGACATGAAAGATCTGATAGATAGTTTAGACATTCCGGACCATAAAAAAAGAAACGGAATGAAAACTTTCAACAATATCATCTCACGTGCATTCATAACAGGCAGAGAAGCACATACCCTTAAAGGAATATTAAGAAGATTAAAAAATAAACTTGGTGAACAATGAGACGTATTAGCTTCGCAGACATTAGTATTTTTGTCCTAAAATATATTTTCAATTGGAGATTTTGGATAGCAGAAATCACTAAAAAATCAAAAGCATATAAAAAAATCGTTGATAAAATGCTATTTGAAGACGATGAAATCATTGTTATTCCAAATACAATAAATGTCAACAAAAAGATTGAATCAGAAGGATCTGAATTCCTGCCTACCCAAGTAATTAAGGACGTAATCAAACGTTGCGACGACATTGTTATCATGAATTCATGTTTATGCAGAACCTCAAACAATTGTGAAGACTATCCTAAAGACATCGGATGCATATTCCTTGGGCCCACTGCCAGAAAAATTCCAAAAAATATTGGTCATCTTGCAACTGTGGAAGAAGCATTGGAACAGGTTGACAGAGCCGATGCAGCAGGATTAAGCCATATTATTGGAAGAAATAAAATCGATACAGTTTGGATGAATATCAGGCCTGGAAAAGGATTGTTAACCATTTGCCACTGCTGCCCATGCTGCTGTTTGTGGAAAGTGTACCCTAATCTTGATGATTCTATTAGCGACAAACTGGAAAAGCTTGACGGAATCAGTGTAAAGCTTAATGAAGACAATTGTAAAATGTGCAAAAAATGTTTAAATGAAGTTTGCATGTTCCAGGCAATCGAATTGAAGGACAATAAGATTTCTATTGATTATGACAACTGTAAAGGCTGCGGCCTTTGTGTTAACGCATGCAAGTTTGATGCAATTACAATTGACTATACTGATGAAACCATTGACAATGTTGTCAATAGAATGGATAACTTACTAGAAATTAGAGAATTATAACGTTTATTAATTTATTTGTGTGAAAAAATGGCAATATTAAGTGATAAAACTATAAGAGAATATTTAGAAGAAGGCAAAATTACTATTGACCCTCTTTTAGACGAAAAACAAATTCAACCATCCTCAGTGGATATGAGACTGGGAGATGAGTTTAAAGTATTTAAAGTGATTAGGAAACCATATATCGACCCTAAAGATGAAGATGAAATAGCATCATACATGGAATCGACAACAGTTGAAGAAGGCGAAGCATTCATCATACATCCAAACGAATTTGCCCTTGCTACCACATTGGAGTATGTTAAATTGCCTGATGATCTTGTTGCAAGAGTGGAAGGTCGTTCAAGTATGGGTCGTTTAGGTGTTACAATGCACGTTACTGCAGGTTTCATCGATCCAGGTTTTGAAGGAAGAATCACTTTGGAAATTTCCAACATAGGCGCAATGCCAGTTGCATTATATCCAGGTCAAAGAGTATGTCAAATCGTTTTTGAAACCATGACAACCCCTTCTGAATTGCCATATGGACACCCAGATAGAAATAGTAAATATATGGGACAAACTAGCCCAGAAAGTAGTAGAGTTAAATTAGATTACGAATTAAAAGAATAATAGGAGTTAATTTTTATGAATCATGATAAAATGAGCAATATCAGTGCTAAAAGAGGATTCTTATGGCCTTCATTTGAAATCTACTCAGGAGTATCCGGATTTACAGATTACGGACCTCTTGGAGCAAGCCTTAAAAATAACATCATGCAAAAATGGAGAAAACAATATGTCTCCGGTGAAGGATTTTATGAAATTGAAGGCCCAACTGTAATGCCAAAAGAAGTCCTTAAAGCATCAGGACACGTTGACAACTTTACCGACCCAATGTGCAAATGTGAAGAATGTGGAGAAGTTTTCAGAGCAGACCACATCATTGAAGAAGTAATCGGCGAAGATGTGGAAAGCCTAGAAAATGAAGAGCTTGACCAAATAGTAATCGACAACAACATAGTATGTCCCGAATGTGGAGGCAAATTATCCAACATTTGGAATTACAACCTGATGTTTAAAACCGAAATAGGTGCTAAAGGGGATAAAGTGGGGTACATGAGACCTGAAACAGCTCAAGGAATATTCATCTTATTCAAAAGATTAGAAAGATTCTTTAGAGGAAAATTGCCATTTGGAGCTGTTCAACTTGGAAAAGCATACAGAAATGAGATTTCCCCAAGACAAGGTGTAATCAGACTTCGTGAATTCACACAAGCAGAAGCTGAAATCTTCTTAAACCCTAAAGACAAAACCCATCCTAAATTCGCACAAATCGAAAATGTGATGTTACGCTTAAACTCACAGGAAGTTCAAGAAAACGACTTAGAACCTTTAGAAATCACTGCACGTGAAGCGCTAGACAAAGGCATTGTCGCTAATGAAATGTTAATTTACCAATTATACCTAGCACGTAAATTCTTGACTGAAATTGGAATTCCTGAAGATGTTTTAAGATTCAGACAACACTTGAAAGGAGAAATGGCACACTACGCTCTTGATTGTTGGGACGTTGAAGTTAAAACAGACAAATACGGTTGGGTGGAAATCATCGGTATTGCAGACAGAGGAGATTACGACTTATCTTCACACTCAAAATTCAGTAATGATGAATTAACTGTATTTATGGAATATGATGAACCTAAAAAAGTTCAAAAAACTGTAGTTAAACCTAACTTATCTAAATTCGGACCTATATTCAAAGGAGATTCACCTAAAGTCAAACAGGCTATTGAGGATGCTGATGTTGATGAAATCAAATCCGCAATTGAAGCTGATGGCAAATTCACTGTTGAATTGGATAAAGTTTACGAAGTAACTGAAGATTTACTCATCTTTGAAGATGTTGAAGAAGAAATAACCGGTGAAAAAATTATTCCTCACGTTATTGAACCATCATTCGGTATCGATCGTATAACCTATTCAGTATTGCTACACTCATTTACTGAAACCGAAGAAAAAGATTACTTCAAATTCAACAAATCCGTAGCGCCAGTGCAACTTGGAATTTTCCCTCTTGTCAACAAGGAAGGTCCACGTGAAATAGCTCAAGAATTAACCGAAACATTAAGAATGGCAGGTTTCACTGTTGAGTATGATGCTACAGGAACCATTGGTAAAAGATATGCTAGAGCAGATGAAATTGGTATTCCTCTTGCAATTACAGTAGATTTTGATACATTAGAAGACAATCAGGTCACTGTTAGAGACAGAGATACAGAAGAACAGGAAAGAATTCCTATTTCTGATTTAAATGAATACCTTGAAAAATATTATAAATGAGTATTAAACTCATTTATTTAACTTTTTAAAATTTTTAACCAAATTATTGGCCCAATCAAGTGCATCTGGACTTGAGGACACCAATATCCTATTTTTATCAAAACTATTATCATTTTTAAAGAATCCTAAAATCATTATTTCATGAGTCAACACCAATAAAAAGTTATTTTCGCCTAAAAATGAAGAAATGTATTTGACATCGGAGTTCTCTTCATAAATATCAAGGATATTTCTGGAAACAATCATTTCAACAAATTTATCTCTGTCCATCAATTCATTTAGTTTCTGATTGAATCCCTCATAATAAACCGGCAGGACACAAACCACACAATCTGCTTCAGCAATTTTCTCCTCAATGAAATTGATAACCAAATCAACATTTACAGCAGTGGATTCCAATAATTCAGCACCATGAAGCAAATGGAACTCCAATACTGATTCAATGGGAATGTTATCAACTACATGCCCCTCAATAATGTTGAAAATATCCTCCAATAAATTTACGACAACTGAAAGATTCAATACATTATTCATTTGCAATTTAATATAGTTGTCTAGGCAATACCTGTTAGATTTACGGTATACCATTCCCCTAAGTTCCAAGCTATGAAGGGTACTGGACACAGTACTGTAATTCATTTTAGCTTCCACAGTCAATTCTTTCATAGTTTTTGGATTTTCATATAACATATTTAGAATTTTTAACCTAACTATTGAATTAGATATGAATTTAACGTCTTCTGAGACTTGATCATATTGCATTACATACTCTTTAGTTTTCAAATAACCACCTATGTAGTATTACTTAGATAGTATTTCTTATTACTAAAAATATAAAATCTCTTGAAGTGAGAAAATGTGTCCAGTAGCACTTGCAAAATATTTAATAGAGATGACAACATGAGGTATTTTTTTAAAATATGAGGAACATAATAACTTTAACTAAAAAAAACAGCGTGAATGAAATGATTGACACACATATGCATGCAGATGCCAGAAGTGGAGAAGACTTCGAAAAAATGTTTTTAGCAGGAATCGATACTGCAATAACCTGCAGCTATTACCCATACAAAATTCCTGATGAAATCATACTTAGAAACCACTTAAACCGCATTTTAGAGTTAGACACATCAAGAGCCAAGGAACATGGCCTTGATTTGAAGGTATCCCTTGGAATACATCCGACAAATTCAAATATCAACCCTGAAATGATTTTTGAAGAGTTGTACAAATGGATAGAATCAAAACAGATTGTGGCCATTGGTGAAATAGGTCTTGAAGACCTGACAGATTCAGAAATTGAAATCTTCAAAAGGCAATTGGACATAGCTGATGAAACAAGGTCAAAAGTGATAATTCACACCCCAAGGAAAAATAAAAAGGAAGTTCTAAAAGTAATTCTAGACATATTGCCTCAGCATTTAAGTGAAAATCAAGCAGTCATCGACCACATCAATACATCTGTTGTGAATGAGGTTATTGACAGAGAATGCATGCTTGGCCTCACCGTCCAACCTCAAAAGATGGATAAGTTTGAAGCCATATCCATTTTAGACGAATATGGATTCGACAAATTCCTATTGAACAGTGACATAAGCAATAAGCCATCCGATCCCCTTTCAGTTCCCAAAACTGTTCGTGAACTTGAAAAACAAGGATATCAGGATAATGAAATTAAAAGAGTAGCTAGTCTAAACGCTGAAAAGTTCTTTAATTTATAGATAACATGAATTTCATTGAAAAACTCCCAATACCTGTTTCAGGGTTGATACTTGCACTGTTTTCTCTTGGAAATTTGGTCCAGGACATTCACCCTAGCTTAAGATATTTATTCGGAGGCATTGGAGGAATATTTCTAATTTTAATGCTTTTGAAGATTATCTTATATTCTGAAACCATAAAAAATGACTTTAAAAATCCAGTCATTGTAAGCAGTTCAGGTACTTTTTCAATGGCTTTGATGCTTTTATCTACATACCTAACATCATTTACACCAAGTATTGCATATACCATATGGATTATTGGAATTGCATTGCATATTTTGCTAATGATTTACTTCACATATAATTTCGTCATGCGTACTTTTGATATAAATACAGTCTATCCAAGTTGGTGGATCGTGTATGTTGGGATAACCATGGGCGCAATCACTGCCAATGCCCATGGAATCAATGAAATAGATTACCTGTTTTTCATACTAGGATTCATTTCAATGATAATCACAACACCATTGATTTTTTACAGATACATCAAACATCCAAACAAAATGGACATGAATAAACCCCTGATATGTATTTTTACCGCATTATTCAGTATTTTAATAGTGGGCTATCTGAATTCCGCACAGACAATATCAAACGAATTCCTTATCACATTATATGTCCTTGCATGCATATTCTACATATTTGCATTCTATAAGCTAATGGACTATAGAAACCTTGATTTTTACCCAAGCTTTTCAGCATTTACATTTCCATTTGTGATAAGTGCCCTTGCAACAAAGGCAATTGTAACAAAAATAAGTTCAAATGTTATATTAAATGGAATCTTAACAATAGAAACAGCAATAGCATTAATACTGGTAATTTACGTATTAATTAGATATATGATATTCTTAAAAAAAGAGTAAAGAAGTAGAAATAAATCTACTCATCCTTTATTAACAACTTTCACCTTTTTAGGAGAAATAATTATAAGATTTTTTTCTTCAGTACGGGAAAGCAATAATGCTTGAGCACCGTAGTTTGTTCTCATTTGATTAATTTTATCTCCTGCCAATTTGAAATTAAGAGGACTTTCCTTTTCTAGAAAAGACAAGTCTAAAATAACAGGATTTTTCTCTTCAAGAACTTGATCAACCACATAATTAATGTCATCAATTGTTTTTGGTCTGATTAAAACTATTTCATAAAAGGATTGTTCCGGAATAATTACATAATCATCAAAATCGTCATAGGTTTCAGCTTTTGGTGTAGGCCTTGGATTTGGAACAGTTCTAGGAGCTTGCCTAGGTTGTTGAGGGTTTGGCCTATACTGTTGTTGATTGCTTTTATGTTCACGATTGTTCAATTGAGAGTTTACAGTATTACGAATCATTTCAGTAATACTTGGACCTTCTCTTTGCTTGTTATTGTCTTCAGTTTCTTCAAAACCCAAACTTCTTTTTAAATCATCTGTAAAACTCATTTAAATTACTCCTTTAAATAGTCCAATATCGCATCTAATAATTTAGAAGCTCCATTATTATAAACATCTTCAACTGGTAAATCAAATTGAGATTCAAAGTAAGGAATATCTTCACCCTCATTTGCATTCTTAAGGTTGATTGAAATACCAACGACTTTTGTTGGTTCAACAGCTTCAATAGCTTTGATTTCTTCTGCAATTCCTCTAGGTTCTCTGTAAGGGTGATTTGGTCTGTGTCCAACAATAACTGCATCAGGATTAGCTCCAATTAAAATAGCAGCAGATAAACCTCTTGGATGAGGATTTCCTTTTTCAGTTAAGCTAGATTGACCTTCAATGAAAATGATATCAGGCTGTTTGGTTTCCTCAACATATTTGATTGAAGACAACACTGCTGATGGAACATCCATAGCAGATAAACTTCCAGCTCTAAAGTTAAAATCAGTAGGCTCTTCAAGACCCATTTCATCAGTAGAAATAATTGCCGGAGTCATTCCTCTTTCAGCACTTGCTAAACCAAGCATTTTTGTAGTTGTTCTTTTTCCACACTCTTGAGATGATCCTCCAACAAATATAACTGGTGCTTTTGGTTCATAAGATATTTTAGGTAAAACTTCACAAGATTTTTCAGGGGCAATACCAGCTACCATCTCAACAACATCAAGTCTAGGACTAATCTCTTTAATAACAACATTTTTGGAATCAGCAAATTTCTTTAAAGATAAGTTTTCTTCAATGGACAATGATCTAAATGATGTGACAACGTTTAATCCAGCATCGATAGCCTGAACAGCATATTTCAATGCTGATCCTTCTGCACCTATTGGCAACATTATAACCAAAGATTTAGCTTCAGGCGCATCTTCTAAACATTTTTCAAGACTTCCTGAAACGATTTGACCACAATATGGTTTTCCTTGCTTTTTAACATCATCATCTATAAATCCTACAGTTTCAATTCCATCAAGATTGGAGAACTTTTCTCCTCCACCTCCACAACCCACTACAATGAATGGATTTAAATCCTGAATATCTTTAACTGATTTTACTGAATACAAAAATTTCACCCCTATCCTAATAATTTATAACTTATAACTTAATCACGAAATTAAATTGAATTTTTCAAAAAATAAATTTTCAAAAAAATGTTATATTATTAATTATTGTTTTTCACATTTATAAAGTATAATGTTTTATAATAAAAAATCACATATATTAAAAATAATTAAAAAAATATTTTAGGAGAAAATTAGCATGAGAAAACCTTATGTTATACTGATTGGAAGTGCATCAGGGATTGGAAAATCCACAATTGCTGCTGAACTTGCAAAATCACTGAACATCAAGCATTTAATTGAAACTGATTTCATTAGAGCAGTTATAAGAGGTATTATCGGCAAGGAATATGCTCCAGAACTGCACAGCTCATCTTATGATGCATACAAACACATCAGAAACAAGAATAGATTCAAAAGTTATGACGAATTGGTGTCTGCAGGATTTGATGACCATGCATCCTATGTCATACCTGGGCTTGAAAAGATCATCCAAAGGGCAGTCACAGATTATGACGACATCATAATTGAGGGGGTCCATCTGGTTCCGGGATTGGTCAATATTGAGCAGTTCGAAGATGATGCTGAGATTTACTTCTTTATTTTGGCTTCGGATGAGGAATCCCATAAGGAACGTTTTGTAAAAAGGGCAGTTGAAATTCACCGGGGAGGAAAACAGCTGGACTTCTTTAGGGAAAACAGGATAATCCACGATCACCTATTGTCCCAGGCTGAAGCTAACGACGTGAATGTGATTTATTCCGAATCAATTGAAAAGACCTTGGACAAGATATTGTCAATAATAAATAAATCATGCACAACCCTAAAATTGAAAAATACAGTTGATGAACTTGAAGATGTCATCAACATCATTATTAACGAGAATAACGGAAGCCTAGAAAAGGTTACATACAACATCAAGGGATTTAAGGAACCTTTGGTGAGAAACATCAATGTTGGAGACAACGAATCCGCATTGAAATTCATTGAAAAACTTAATGAAGATGAAAACAAAAAGGAGTATTTAGATAAATTATATAACCTATCAGAATATAGGGAAACCACAATCTGCGCTTCCAACCAGGAAAAACTAGATAAAATTATTAAAGAATTGAACGATAAAGGATATGTTTTAAATGAATGATGAAACCATTAATGAAATGATTATTAAGTGTCCGGTGTGCGGAATTGAAGGGGTTGCAAAGTCCATCATGAAAGAATTGGAAATCCCTCATTTCGGCCAAGTGATGGAAACAACAATCCAATGTCCGTCATGCGGATTCAGACACTCAGACGTTATAGCATTGGAACAGAATGACCCTGCAAAGTATGTTCTTGAAATAAACAAAAACACAATGTCAGTGAGGGTTGTAAGGTCACAATCTGCAACAGTAATCATTCCCGAAGCGGGCGTTAAAGTGGAACCTGGTCCAAAATCAGAAGGTTATGTGACCAATGTGGAGGGAGTTCTCACACGTTTCGAGGATGCAGTGATAAAGGCATTGAACTTGTTTGAGGACGAGGAATCTCAAAAAAATGCAAAAGCTACCCTTGAATACATAAGAGAACTTAAAAAAGGAAATGAAACTGCCACATTAATCATTTTAGATCCGTTTGGACAAAGTAATGTAGTTAGTGACAGTGTTGAAACATTTGATATTCCTGAAGAGGAATTAAGAGAGTTAAAAACAGGTTTTGCTCATATTGAAGACAATTAAGAAGAGTTATTCTTCTTCATCTTCATCATCATTCGCTGAGAAGTTCGCGAAAGTGTCTTCCTCGATTACGTCTTTCAATTTCATGGTTTTTTGAACATCCATTGACAATGCGTCACAGTCTGCTTTAATAGCTTCCAAATGCAATAAAATTCTTTCTTTTTCTTGATTTATTCTTTCAATGTTGGTATATGGATAGATACATTCCTTAAGCATTTCATAATCAACAGTAGTGTATGGATATTCGTTTAATTGTGCACATACGTTTTCTAAAATTCTACCTAAAAACTTATTCATCTCGACTTTAACTTGTTCCCTAATCATCTTGTCATCGTCAAGATTTCTTTTCATCAATTTTACGACTTCCGCTTTTGCAAAAGGCAATTTTTCTTTTTGTTCTTCTAAAACTGGTTCGGTTGCATTTTCAAATTTTTCATTTTCAGACATAACTAATACCTCAGACAATTTATTTACGCACAATATGATTACATCATACTCATATTAATATATGCCTGAGACCATATATAAAGGTATTGATTATTTTAAATAACAGATTAATTATTTTAATACTTGAACTATAAAACTATCAAATAATTAATAGGAACATTTATAATTCTGATACCTAGAAAATTTTAAAGGACGTGTAATTAAAATATGGAAACATAAAATTTAAAATTAAATCTATTGAAAATTCATGCCTGTAAAAATAGTGAAAAACAGCACTCAAAATAAATGCAAACTTAAAAATGAAATTATTAGAATAGGCCAATTATAAAAAAAGTTAAAAAAAATAGTTTAAGGAAGAATATTATTCTTCTTCCTCTTCTTCATCATCGTTTGCAGAGAAGTTCACGAATGAATCTTCTTCAACGACATCTTTTAATTTTAAAGTTTTTTGAACATCCATAGCTAATGCATTACAATCAGCTTTAATAGCTTCTAAATGCAATAAGATTCTTTCTTTTTCTTGATTAATTCTTTCAATGTTTGTGTATGGATAAGTAGACTCTTTAAGCATTTCATACTCAATAGTAGTATATGGGTAATCATTTAATTGCTTACATACGTTTTTCAAAACATCTCCTAAGAATTTGTTCATTTCTACTTTTACTCTTTCCCTGATCATTTTGTCGTCGTCGAGATTTTCTTTCATGAGACGAACAACTTCAGCTTTAGCGAAAGGTAATTTTTCTTCATCTTCATCAAATTCTTCAGAAGTTTCAATAATTTCTTCTTCAGACATAATTACACCTCTTTTGAGTTTTTAAAATATTGAGTCAATCTGTAATTTTTCCTAAAAAATTATAATTACATCAATATCTATTTTATAATTTATTTAAAGTTTTATATAAAGGTTTTGATTATTTTACAGAAATGGAGCAGTATTTGGCCAGTTATTGGCATAACATATAAAATTATCAATCGTGAAATTAAGAATTCGCATACTTGAAAAATTTTGAAAAATCGTTTGAAAAAAAATAAGAAAAGTAGCATTGCTGCTACTTTAATTTATCTTCTTTTTGAAATATTGCCCTCAAAAAATATTAAGGCAAAGACAAGTGCAAGCACTAATGTAAAAAATGGATTACCTGTAACATGTTTTTTCAAAATACCATCTGAATTTTTACTTAAATGCTTGTTAATGACCCCAATATCTTTTATAGGTTTATCAAATACATTTTTAGATACATTGACAATGGCATAATCATTGTTATTGTCCAAGTCATAATCAAATGTGTCACTGGTTACAACAACAGAATTTTTTAAAATTCCTTCACCCATTGCAATGGCTTTGACATACAACCTTGCATATTCACCATATCCAAGACTTTCAATTGTCCAAGTAAATGAATTCCTATTGAATTTACCCATAGTGACCTTATATGATTTCAATTTTAGCAAATCATCCAAAATTTCACTAACTTTAATGTTGTGAGCAGTATCTGGACCATTATTGACTATCTCAATGACATATTCAACCACGTCACCAACACCATACTTGTATTTAGACGCAATTTTAGTAATTGACAAATCGCTAGCTGGAGGAGAACTAATGGATTCATCATCAAAATTGTCATCCAAATTAGGATCCAACTCATCACTTGAGACATTAACAGTATTGACAATATTTCCTGTTGAAGACACTTTACAGATAATTTCCAATGTTTTAGATTGTCCAACATCAATGTTTCCAACATTCCAAACACCATTGGAATACTTTCCATTGGATCTTACAAAAGTCATCCCCTCAGGCAATACATCATGGACAATAACATTAGTTGCAACATTCGGACCATGATTTGAAACCAAAATCGTCCATTTTACCATTTCACCATATTTAGGTTTTGCATTATCAACGGATTTTTCAACTGACAAATCTGCAACTGGTTTGACATTAACGTAGGAAACATCCTTATTATTGAACTTATTCCAATCATATTGTTCTGATTCAACATCAACAGGGTTTATTATTTCGCCCAAATCATCGGTTATTGTTGAAATATTCAGATATTGGGTTTCCCCAACATTCAGGGATCCTATTTTCCATTCATCATCAGAATAGACTCCCTTAGTGGAATTATAATCTACAAACACCAATCCATGAGGTAAAACTTCATGTAAAACCACATCTGTTGCGTTATCTGGACCATTATTTACAACCTTAATCTGCCATACAACACTCTCGCCAAATGACGGCTGAGAATTATCAACTTCAATCATAACCCCCACATCAACTGCCAATGGAACATCAATGGATTCATTATCCTGATTATTGGTAGTGTTTGAATCATACTCATCAGCATGGATTGTCGCAAGATTGGCTATTTCACCTGTTGCATTAACTCTTGTGATTATGTCCAACCTTTGCACCTCTCCGTTTTCCAAGCAGCACATAACCCATAGTCCATTATCGTAAAATCCTTTTGTTGCAACATAGTCAACTAAAATCAATCCTTCAGGAAGAGAATCCCCAACATATATGTTTGTTGCCTTATCAGGACCCTTATTTGAAATGATCAATGTCCATGTAATCAAATCACCATAATTAGGATTGGTCTGGTTAACAATCTTATTAATCCAAACATCAGCGGATTTTTCCACATCGATTGTTTCATTATCCTGATTGTTGGTTAAATTGTAATCATGCTCACTGCAGTTGACAGAGACATTATTCCCAATCAAACCTGTGCCTTTTACCAAACATTCAATATTCAATTCAAACTCCTCACCAACTTCCAGACAATCAATAGACAATACTCCAGTAGAGTGATTATATCTTCCGGAACTGTCATCACCAACCCATATTAATGACTTTGAAAGCACATCATTAACTGTGACATTGTGTGCAGCGTCAGGACCATCGTTTCTGACTGTTATTGTCCAAACGATTTCATCATCAAAATTCGGATTTGACTCTGAAACCTCCTTTACAACAGACAAGTCACACGCAGGATTCACCACAATTGGTTCATCATCTTCATTATTTGTTAAATTAAAGTCATAGCAATCACTGGTTACATTTGCAACATTTACAAATTCACCTGTGGCATTCACATATGACAATATTTCAATTTCAATGACATCCCCCACATTGACTGAATCGATGCTGAATGAATTGTTGGTATATTCAAGAGTCGAACTTATATAAATGAAACCCTCAGGCAACACATCAACTATTTTAACATTATTAGCATCGTCAGGACCGTCATTTGTGACAACCAATGTCCATTTTACAGTATCCCTATAATTTACATTGCTTGTGTTTACAGTCTTTTCGATAGCCAAGTCACTTGCAGGATTTACAAAAATCAATTCCTCATCCTGATTATTAGTAATGTCATAATCGAAATCTGAGCCATTTACAGTAACATTGTTTTGAGTTAAACCTGTTTTATTGACTAAACACTGAATGATTAGCTTGACTGATTCGCCATTTTCCAATGTCCCTATATTCCACATTCCTGTTTCAGCATCGTAATCTCCGTCACATTCAAGATAAATTAATGAATCTGGAAGCAAATCAACAACATAAACGTCATGTGCAGTATCAGGACCATTGTTGGAAACTGTTATTGTCCAATTCAGATGGTCTTTATAATTGGGAGCGATATTTGATGCGGTTTTCATTACAGACAAGTCGCATGCAGATGGAATGTTGATAATTTTTCCATCAAAGTTATTGGACAAATCAATATCTGTCTCATTAGAGGTTATGTTTACATGATTTGCAATATTGCCTGTTTTATTGACAACTGTCATTACTGTATACACAAGATTTTCACCAACATTCAACTCACCAATATCCAATTTTCCGGTTTTTGGATCATATTTATCCCCAAATGTATGGTTTAATAAAATCAAACCTTCAGGGACAATATTGTATGCAATGACACCGGTAGAATTGTTAGGACCCAAGTTTGTAAGGTTAACAGTCCAAATGACAACATCTTCAAAGTTGAATGATGAGTTTGTAGTGGATATTGTAATTTTATTATCGACTTTTGGATAAACATTGAAAGAAGAAACATTGGTTATTCCCTTATAATAAGTATCCTCGAAATGTTTTGCAGAAACAAAATACTTTCCAGGCTTTAAGTTAGTCAAATCAACATTTATTTCACCCAAATAGTTAGAATTGGATGAATCATTATAAACAACCGTTCCGTCTTCATGAGAAACTGTCAGCAATATAACCATATTATATTCACGACTGTCCTGATATAATCTGCCGTCATCAGTAGCACCAGATATTGGAGTTTCGGAATCTATCTCAATTTTATCAACCCCCGCAGCATTATAAATCGCATTTGACACTGCCAGATTATTGAATTTTCCAATATTGTTTCCACCATATAGAATTACTTTAATTTCCTCAGTTTCGCCGTAGTAAATGTCTTTGGAAAAAATAGGCAAATGATATACCCATGCCTGGTTTTCAAATAAAACATTATCCGCCAATGTTAGGTTTTCACCCATTTTACCATAATATATTGCACTTCCATTTCTTGCGGTGTTAAATTTAAAGTTGTTCTGTAAAATTAATGTTTGGGTACTATTCACATAAATGGCTCCTCCCAAACCATCCTCCAATTTATCCTCATCGGGAAATGCGTGATTTGAAATAAATGAAGATTTCATTATTTGAGTGTTTTCACCATTTACGTATATCGCACCTCCATCAACATCCGCTGAATTGTTATAGAAATTAGAGTTATCCACATTAACATCCTTAGCAACAATATTGACCGCACCGCCACAATTGGTTGCATAATTGTCATTAAATGTTGAATTCAATAAATGAACATTCCAACCAATAGCTTGAACTGCACCGCCATCAGGAGCATTGTTGCCTTCAAAAATACAATCCATAATTTCTAATATCATTGTTTCATACAGGTCACTTGATGAAATTGCACCTCCAAATATTTCTGCAGTGTTGTTTATAAAGGTACAGTTAGCTATTTTCCCTGATGCATGAAATGTCAATGCACCACCTTGACCTGCAGTATTATTGACAAACAAGCAATTTGTATAACTTACCCCATTTCTAACACAGCCAGCTCCACCATGGGAGTTTCCATCAGGGACAATTACACGATTGTTTTTAAATATGCACTGATCAACCAAACAATAATTATCTGGTTCATTCAAACCAATTTGTAATGCTCCACCATAACTTTCAAGTTCTCCTTTAATCCAATTGGAATCAAAAATACAGTTTATAATTTGAGTGCCTTTTGAATAGGCAGCAACAGCTCCCGCCGCTGAATAATTTGAAAAATCATCATGATTTCCATGATTATTTGTAAAATTACAATTCAATATTTTTAAATTTTCACAACTTGTACTATTATAATCCGTCGCAATAGCTCCTCCTCCCCACAGGTAAGCATGATTATCCTCAAACTCACAGTCAGATATGGTAACATTAACTGCTGAAATGCGAATAGCTCCTCCAGTAGTAATTTTACCATTGATAAATTTTAGATTGCTTATTACAACCCCATCACTTTTCACATTAAAAATTCCACAAAGTCCTTTTCCATCAAGTGTTGCAGTGGACGAGGATGTTATTGTTACTTTTTTATTTATTGTCACTCTTGAAGAGTTATCACTGGCAGAATAATTACCTGACAATCTAATTACATCCCCAGGATTTGCGCCATTAATGCAATTTTGAATATCCCTAAATGTATTTCCAACAGGGGCACGTTCAGTTGCTGTTAAAACATCATCTTGAGAATCCACCTCCAGAATTTCGTTATTTTGAGAATTTACTAGTTTATTATCAATATCATATTCTACTCCTAATTCATAAGTATCATTGTTTATGTCACTTGCAAATGAGTCCTCCAGACCCAATCCGATTGATGTAAACATTAAACAGATGACAAATATGAATAACAGGAATCTTTTGTTAATATGCAACATCAAATTATTTTTTAACATTTAATCACCTTTTGAGGACGATTATTAAAATTAATTAACAAAAAGTTATTAACTAGCAATTAACTTTTTATTTTAGTTTCTGATTTGAAAATTCTAATCACATAATCCAAATTTAACAATAATCTCCAAATTTATAGAGTAATCATCATTAAATAATTATCTAACACAGAATATTTTCATAAATAAACTGACAAAATTTATTGATCACATCAATTTAGAGATAAATTAAAATTTATCAAACCATTACAAAATTTACCCTAAAATAAAAGATAATCATT